>Ga0315279_10008997_pt1 | contig 11986 bp, 13 predicted proteins | sample YL17G06_20_MG_FD_203694 | JGI IMG/M metagenome (GOLD analysis project Ga0315279, IMG submission 203694) | Sediment microbial communities from Yellowstone Lake, YNP, Wyoming, USA - YL17G06_20 | ecosystem: Environmental > Aquatic > Freshwater > Lake > Sediment | place: USA: Wyoming | collected...
ATAAAACTATTCTTTGAGAATAGAATAGAGCCTCTTATGCTACCTTTGTTTAAATGTCCTTCTACAGGCTACAAATACTTTTACATTATTTTGCCAATCCAATATATAAAAAATGATTACAACCCAGGAGGAGGTAGAGACCAAATTCAACCCCGCCCTTTAGAGATGAAAAGATTATGGAAATTATATAGACACTTGTTGACGCACACTCAGTTATCACCTGCGATATGCAGGTTAGTAAATGACAAAATCCTCCTATTTGATGGGCAACATAAATCAGCGGCTCAGATATGGGCAGGTAGAAAGGAAATCGAATGCAAGGTCTACATAAATCCAGATGTGAAAGTCCTAAAAGAAACCAATCTAACGGCGCATGATGATTTGCGTCAGATGCCATTCTTTACTTCAGTACTAATAAATAAATGGGCCGATTTGTTCAAAGAAGAATGGGAAGAATATGTTCAAATAAAAGGTAAAAAATCAGAGAGTGGATTTGTTACTTTCCTGGTGGAAAAAGGCAAGAGCAAAGCAGAAGCTCTAAACATGCTCAGAAGTAATATCTACGATAGCATTTTGGAAGACAAGGACAGTTTAATATCAGAGTATATCGCAGAGCGCAATCGAACTAGAAAGAATCCTTTGAGCATACATGCTCTAAAACAAACAATATTCAAACACTTCATAACCTCCCCTCCCTTGGACATAGACATCGAGGATTCCGATGAGCTTAGAGAGTTTGAGCGAACGAATGTCCTCAACCTTATGAATATCTTGACCCAAGAAAGCCTATCAGGCAAATGGAACCCGACCACGAATGATACCACTCATCGAGTAGCAGAACGGATTTACGCCGCAGGATCATTGAAAGCTTGGAGTGGGATGTTGAGAGATGTCGTTGCCCAAGTTTTAGGATTATATGATGAACGAGAGCGAAATAAAATTCTGCTAAGAGAGGTTCATGAAGATAAGTGGGATGTTGTTAAAGGAAGGATTAATCGACTATTCGCACATAAGGTATGGAAAGACCCATCCCAAGAAGTGGATAACAATCTGAGAGTTAATAATGAAACTCACGTTCGAGATTATCTTAAGAAACAAGGATTGACGGTGATCTGGATTCTAGGAGGAAGTGGCGAATGAAACCTTCAGGATCAGGCTCGCAAAACGCTTCGCCCTTCGGGTCGCCTAACATCGGCTAAAAGCTCGACATCCAAATGCTTCGCACTTCTTTTAGCCTTAAACGTTAGCCGACATCACCTTTAAAAAACATGAATGACTCAGGATTAAGTCCAGAAGTAGGAAAATGGTTCAAGGCCTACCGGGAATCATACGAATGGCCTTTGGGCACTGGGCGACAGGCATCAGAGGAACATATCAATCGCCTATGTGCAGATACTCACGTAGCTATTGCGCAAGGTCATTGGGATGTGCTGCATTCCGCACTTGTTGAAATTCATCGGTGGAAAACACATAATCGACAGGGTCAGACCTCACAATATTGCAGAACTCTCGAATGTCTTGGTACGGATTATTTGAACAGGTTGCTTTGGTTCGGTCCTTTTGTCAACACTCAAAACTTGGGAATTTTAATTGAGCATCTCAAGGTTAGAAATTGCAACCTTCCAGTCTGTACGGCGATTGCTTCCTTTCTTTACGGCCGACAAAACGTTCCTATTCTCGACAAATTTTTATCCCAATTTTTTGCTCGGAAGTTCAAGCTTAATCCTGTCGATGGACAGACCAGTCAAGTACTTTGCTATGTGACAAATATCAACTTTAGAATTGAAGATGGGGGTACTGGCAGCTTGCGTCTTGCCGTTTACACTCGTAACGGGTTTAATTACAACTTGAGTGTCTACCTTAACGAGTTCGTCCCAGAGTGCGTCCGTATAGCTAAGGAGCTTGGCAAGTCATGCATCGGCTATACTGATATCCATGGGGAGTGTGTTGAGTTCTTGCCCATCGATGTGGAAATGGCGGTTTTCTCCTGGGCTATAAGGAACAGCGATCTCTTTTAAAAGGTGACGTCGGCTAACACGGGACAAAAGTAAGATGGAAAATGCTACCGCACTTCTTTTGTGCCAGAAACGTTAGCCGACATTTCGCCCACAAATAAGCATGGAGAAGTTTTATGACTGAAAAAATTATAAACGAAAGAATCGTAAAAGATATGCTCAGATATAGCCCCTGTCCTCAAATGGAAAATGTAGTCAAAGCAACAAATTTAGATTCGTGGGGATTAAGTCGAGAAGTAGGTGATTTTTTGCTACAAAATCCGAATGCACTTCTTTTTGGCGCAATATTCAATTACTTGATACCTTATGAAAAAGCATGGATCGCACCATTCGAGTTGCATAGGAGATTAGGACATATTGACCCTTTTCGCCTTGCAAAAATGCAAGAGAGGCAATTACTCCCTTACCTTCTACGTGGTCAACATGGTCAAGCTCTTCACAGATTTCCACCCACACTAACAAGAAGAATTATCGCGGCCAGCAGGAAACTCGTCAGTGAATATAAAGGTAGTGCCTCAAATATTTGGGCGAATAGTGTACCAGCGAGTGTTGTCATGGAACGACTTGAAGATTTTGATGGAATTAGTCAGAAGATATCACGAATGATGGGTCGTCTGCTTGGCACATATTTTGGTATATCTCTGACCAATTGGGAAAGAATAGACGTTGCCGTTGACAGACACGTTGCACGAGTTTTTTTGAGGACAGGTTTAGTTGACAGGCAGAAAGGCATTTATTCCGTTTCTGAAGTAAAGGACGATATAATTCAGAGCGCCAGATATCTGCGGCCATCTTTTCCAGGTTGTCTTGATGAGCCAGTTTTCAGTATTGGTGTTGACTGGTGTACTTCAGAAGAAGCTTATTGTGACTGGGCCGGCGAACCCTGTCCTATACGAAATACTTGTCGGAAAAAGACATTTATTAATGCAAAATGATGTGGGCGAAACATCTGCTAACACAGGCTAAAAGATTGTCATCCAAATGCTATTGCACTTCTTTTAGCCTTGAACGTTATCTGCTCATCGCGGGCAGGATAATAAAGACTATCAGTAAATTGGTACAGAATTCTAATGATTACAAAAAAGGATATTGAAAAACCAAGATGTCCGCGTGGCTTAAGACAGTTCGTCTGTTATCACAAAGAGAAATTAAGAGCGATAACAACTGAACGGCACGCCGCGATACAAAGGCAAGGTATTTATAATGTTTTCATTAAGGAAATCATTCCACTCAGCATTTTCGCACTTAAAACGTATCCAAACACATGCCGTGTGGAGCCGATCCTTGGTAATCAAGGATATGATGCAATTGTTAGAGATACTCACGGTAATATCATTGATTACGTTGAGCTTACGTTTCCAGACGATTGGGAATCTGAAGCAAAAGACGCCAAACTCGTTGTATCGCGTGGCTACGGGAAATGTGATGTGTATGCACCGGGAGAAGATATTGAACGTCTGTGTAAATTCATTCAAGATGTTTGTTTGAAGAAGGCTAAAAAGGACTATTCTAACTGTACACTCGTTATAGTTATAGCTTTCTGGGGTCCTTCTAAACAATTTCGTAATCTTTACTCACGCGAAATTAGGAAAGTAATAACGCATGTGCAGTCTGTTTCATTCAAGGCAAAAAGAGTTTTCTTGCTTCTCTTGGAGCAACACAAAATATTAAAGGTTTATGGCTAATTGCCCATTAAATACGAAAGGCGCAATAAATTGCCCGCAACTGCAGATAACACAAGATTGGCGTTTCCACCCTTCGGAAAGTCCCGACTGAGTCGGGACTTCGCCAATCCAAAACGTTATACGCTATCTTGCGAGGAAAAGGGGCAAGAATTATGTTGAGTGCTGCCTACAGTGTTAATCGGGTGCCAAAGTGGTCTCGGAACATTGCAGTGACCATAATACTAATTTCGGGTGGTTATTGGTCGTTCCATGGCTTAAGCTCGGGGTTAAGGATGGGATTGGGGTTCGGAGGAATTCTGGTTCATACTGCCGTGCCTGGTTTGATTTTCTTGTTCAGTGCTGCCGTTGCATGGTGTTGGAAAGTTATTGGAGGAGTTGTGTTGGTGATTGAAGGGTTGGTCGCATTTTTCATATATTTTGCTTATTTATCGGAATGGGGAATAAGCCTCGATAGCATTTTTGCAATGCTACGTCTTGTCTTAACTACTGCATTACTCCCTTTTGTATCCGGGTGCTTATTTATTTTAAGCTGGTGGAAATCCAGAGCATCTAAACCCATGCAAACCCGCACATAACAGCAGACTAAAAGATTGGACATAAAAGACAAGAGGGCAGATAACAGGGTGCCCAAGATTAATCACCCAAGGCCTTCGCCCTTCTCTTTTTCTCTTTTTTGTATACCATAAAGATTTGGGTTATGTTAGAATTAACAAATTAGAGGAGGGGGATTTATGACAACCGAAACCATAAAAGATAATCTCATCGGTCAGATTAATAAACTTCCTCATGACCTTCAACTTCGTGTTCTTGAATTCGTAAAAGCCTTAAGCCCCAAAGGGGTCGTAGGTAAAAGTCTACTGCGATTCGAAGGGTTCATTCCTGCTGATGATCTGCAACTAATGTCAAAAGCAATAGAGGAAGGCTGTGAGAAGGTAGACATCAGTGAATGGTAAATATCTTCTTGATACAAACATTATTATTTCTCTCTTTGCAAAAGACTCTCAAATTCATGATCGCATAGCGAAAGCCGAAGAAGTGTTTGTTCCTTGTGTTGCTATTGGAGAGCTATATTTTGGAGCATACAGATCGATAAAATTTGAAGAAAATCTTGCCCTTATAGATGAATTTGCTTTCAACAATACGGTGCTTCCTTGCGACACAGGCATAGCCAAAAAATACGGAGATATAAAGAACAGTTTGAGAGAGAAAGGCCAACCGATTCCTGAGAATGATATATGGATTGCTGCAATCGCCCTCCAATATGGTCTTACATTGATCACTAAAGATTCCCACTTTGAAGCAATTGAAAGCTTAAAAATTGAAACATGGTAGATCATCCTCCCTCCAACAGCAGATAACACTGACCGAAAAGCCTACATCCAAATACTTCGCGACTTCTTTTAGCCTTGAACGTCATGCGAAATTGCGGACGTTGAATAACTCATACCAATAAGCTATTATAAAGATGGTTTTGAGCATCTATGAGTTTTGAAAAAGTTTACCCTCCTACGCAGAAAGCGACGAGCTTAAGACCGTGGATGAATGCGTGGAGGGTACCCCTCGAAGCTCCGGAGGAGCATAGTGGGGTATGCTTCGGAGGGTTCCGCCCTTTGACGCATGTGGAGGAATCACGGGCTTTAGCCCACGCGGCTCCACTTCACTAACAAACGGAGGCAGAATGGAAGCTACAAAACGTATTGCACTTGTTGCACACGACAACCTTAAAAAGGATTTGGTGGAGTGGGTGAATTGGAACTGGAACCTACTGTTAAACCATCAATTGATATGCACAGGAACGACAGGGAGGTTAGTAGAAGAGGCTTTAGCGGAAAGAATAGATCAAGAACATCCTCTAAAGCATAATATAGTCAGACTAAAGTCTGGACCGTTTGGCGGAGATCAACAACTCGGTGCAATGATTGTGGACGGGAATATTGATGTTCTTATATTCTTCTGGGATCCCATGCAACCTCATCCGCATGATGTAGATGTAAAGGCCCTTTTAAGAATATCAGTGCTCTATAACATTCCCACTGCATGTAATAGATCGACAGCAGATTTCTTGATCTCTTCGAAATTAATGGAAAAAGAATACTCCCCGGTGATAAGAGGTTATTCAGAGTACCTGGATAGAAAAGTCAATATCTAAGAAATATCACAACAAGAAGGGTGCCTTCAACCTCGCATAACTTGAGATTGCGGGCTTCGGGGCCTTGGCGGGACCCTCCACCCAAATCCAGGGCTACGAGGAAGGAAGTGTAGCAGAAGAATAGTTTCAGGATTGAGCACACGGTGGAAAAGAAAGAGATGGACTCCACTCATCTATAATTTGAGCTCTTGACTCTATTCACAAAATATTTCTGAGGGATCGGAGAATAACTCCAGTCTTCCATAGGAGGTGGAATGATGAATAGAAAAAAATGGTTGATGGTCTTGGTGGTCACTGTGCTTACCTTGGCATTGCAATCGCCCCTATTTGCAATTAATGGTAAATCTAATCGGGCGACGCTTCGAGGTCTGAGTGGGGTTGGAGTGCTGATCGAACAATTGGCCCCCGAGATCGAAAGGGAAGGGCTCATTAAGAACCAACTTCAAATAGAGGTGGAACTTAAGCTTAAGATGGCAGGGATTAAGGTATTGACAAAGGAAGAGTGCCTGAAAGCGCCAGGGGAACCCTACCTCTATGTGAATGTTAATGTGAACATCGCAAAGACGGAAAGTGATATTTATCCTTACAGCATTGATGTTTTGTTAATGCAAAAGGTTTCTCTTCTGCGAGATCCTAAGCAGACGACCTACGCAGTGACTTGGTCAACGGGGGGTGTTGGGTCGATTGAAAAATCAATATTGAGCCAACTTCGAACCAGTGTGGAAGAGATGGTGGATCTTTTTATCAAAACCTACTTGTCTGAAAACCCTAAATAGAAGAGACCTTATGCCTTTACTATTACCCGGAACATTAAATAATACAAACGGATTAAATCATATTACCCCCCACCCGCCCCTCCCCCTCAAGGGGGGAGGGTGAAGGTGGGGGTGGTTTTCATTTTTTTGTGGTTTCTCCTCGACGGCGGTTTTTGCCTGCTTTAAAAATCCCCCTTTTGCAAAGGGGAGATGTGAAAAAATTGGGACTGCGGGTCGGGTAGGAATATCTTCAAATTTTTACAAATGCGGTCGTTTTGAAGGGAGAGGTAATAAGGTTCTACAATTAGCGACGAATATTGAAGTTTTTCATCGAGGGTAGTTAACGGGAAAATGTACCGCTGTAAAACTTTTCGGATATCCCTGCCCGCCCTCTCAACTTGAAGCAATTTTTTCACAGCTTCAGGGGGATTTTCCCAAGTTTCAAATCCCCCCCCCTTTTCTAAAGGGGGGGATGTAAGCAATTACGTGCTCTGAGTAATAATAGGATGATGAACATTCCCCGGATAAGACCGATTTGGATGATTGGGATATTCTTTGCGCTGGCCTTCGCATTTCTTCTGGTCCTTCGTCTTGGCATTTTTCAGAAGGATGAATTGGAGGACAGGGCGGATCGACCCCTCGATGTTCAGACACAAAGGGATCGGGAAACCTGGATGAATATTTATCAGCAGGAACAAAAGATCGGCTATGCCCACCGGCAATTCTTCAAGACAAGTGAAGGATACAGGGTCTTGGAATCGGTTTTTATGCGGGTCAACACCATGGGCATGTTGCAGGATATCCGGTTCAAGACAGAAGGGAATCTTCGTCCTGATCTCACCCTTTCCTCCTTCGATTTCGAACTCCGATCAAGTCTTTTTCACTTCAAAGCCCGGGGGCTTCTTGACGGTAGAATTCTTACTCTTATTACCGGTACGCCAGGTTCCGAACAGAAGATCGACCTTCCTGTTGAAAGGGAGGTCCATCTTCCGGTCGGAATACTCGAGGCGCTGAATGCGGAAAATCTGAGATTGGGAGATCGCCGAACGTTCTATGTTTTCGATCCGGCTACCACAGCCGAGCGGCCTATTAAAGTTGTCGTCCTGGCTGAAGAAATAATTCCTGTCATGGGCCGTCAGGAAAAGACGAAAAAAGTGTCCGTTGATTTTATGGGCGCTCCTCAGTTTGCCTGGATCGGAAAGGATGGGACGGTCTTAAAAGAAGAGGGGTCTTTAGGGATTAAACTGGAGCAAGTCACAAAAGAAGAAGCCCTGAATAAGTTAACCCTCTCACCAGGTGCGGACTTTACAGAGATTGCTTCGATTCCTGCGAAGAAGGTCATTCGGGATGTCCTTCAACTTAAAGAACTAAAGCTTAAGTTAGAGGGCATCGATACGGGCGGTCTTTTCCTCAATGGTGGGCGGCAGTCACTCCAGGAAAACGTATTGATGATCCGGAAGGAGTCCGTTTCAAATCTTCCTTCCCGGGGGTCGGGGAAAAATGTTATTTTAGATGGGAAAACATACCTGGAGTCAACCCCCTTTATCCAGGCCGATCATCCTGAGATCAAAGCGAAGGTGAAGGAAATCATTTCTCCAGATGATCCGGATATCTTAAAAGCTAAGAAACTGGTGATGTGGGTTAAGAAATCTATTCAAAAAAGACCTGTTCTTTCTGTTCCCAATGCCCTCGAGACTTTGCAGAACCGGGTTGGGGATTGTAATGAACATGCCGTGCTGTTAACAGCGCTGGCCCGCGCGGTCGGTATCCCGGCCGATGTTGAAGCAGGGCTCGTCTATCTGAAGGGACGTTTTTACTATCATGCATGGAATGTCCTTTATCTCGGCACATGGATCACTGCAGACTCTGTGATGGGGCAGCTGCCTGCTGATGTGTCGCACATCCGTTTCGTGCGGGGAACAGAACGTCAGATCGATCTGATTCGAATCATGGGCAAGTTGAAAATAGAAATTGTATCAGACTTTTGAAAGCTAAATGGCCCCTCACCCTTCCCCTCTCCCCAGGGGACTGTGTCGTAATGGGTGGAGGCACTGGTGATCGGAACAGACAGGCGGGTTCGAGAGCTTTAAAATGCGGTCGTTTAATTCTTATGGGCAATGGTCCTTGACAGTGAGGCAGCAATCTTTTCGTGATGTTGGGGACTCTATGCGTAATTGTTCAAAGGTGCCGTTATAAAGCTTCTCACCCGCCCGTCTGTTCTGTGGCGACCTTAAATTGGTCCCAATTCGCATTCTGACACAGTCTCCGGGGGGAGAGGATGTTTGGTGTGGGTAGAGGTTAGAATGATTGAACTCAGGAATCTAACAAAGCGCTTTGGGGACATCGTGGCCGTCAATCGGCTCAACCTTTCTGTGTCAGAGGGAGAGATATTTGGATTCATCGGTCCCAACGGTGCAGGCAAGACCACTACACTCCGGATGATGGGCGGAGTCCTTGCGCCCACAGAAGGCTCTGTGGTGATTGACGGGATTAACATGGCGGACGAGCCGGAGAAGGCTAAGAAAATAATCGGGTTCATACCGGACAGGCCATTCTTATATGAAAAACTGACGGGGATGGAATTCTTGAGGTTTACGGCGGACCTCTATGGTGTAGGAGATAGCTTGTTTCGTAAGAAATCCGAGGAGGTTTTAAAACAGTTCTCCCTGTATCATTGGGCCGACGAGTTGATCGAATCCTATTCCCACGGGATGAAACAGCGATTGATCATATCGGCAGCCATCCTTCACGACCCGAAGGTGATTGTGGTCGATGAACCCATGGTGGGACTTGATCCAGCGGGTACCCGGATGGTCAAGGACCTTTTTCGGGATCTTGCAAAGAGAGGGACAACCATCTTCATGTCAACCCACACTTTAGCTGTCGCAGAAAACGTATGCGACCGCATCGGGATCATTCATAGAGGAGTCCTGATCGCGATGGGGAGCGCGGAAGAACTGAGACTCAAGGCTCGGGTCAGGGAGGGAGACCTGGAGGAGGCATTTATGATTCTCACAGAGGGAGAATCGATTTTATGAAAGAAGTTTTTACACTCTTAAAACCTCGATTCTGGTCTTTCAAAAACCGGGGCATCTCAAAAAACCTGAAAGGGAGAAAATGGAGAATCTTCATCTTAGGCACGATCGGCCTTGGGTTTTGGGGGTCCACCTTTGCTATCATTTACCGAGTCTTGAGATACTTTCAGAGGTTTGAGAGTTTTGGGGATATTCTCGCCTACAAGCTCCTTTCCATGGCACTCATCACCTTTTTTTCACTTCTTATTTTCAGCAGCATCCTGACGTCACTGTCTAAACTTTATCTGAGCAGAGACTTGCAGCTGGTTCACTCCTTGCCTGTGTCGAGGGAAAAGGTTTTTCTTGCCCGATGGATTGAATCTACGATTGACAGTTCGTGGATGGTTTTTGTTTACAGTCTTCCCTTATTTCTATCCTACGGGATTGTTTACAAGGCAGGACCTTTTTACTATGCAATGCTGGGTGTTAATATTTTGCCCTTTTGCCTGATTGCATCAAGCCTCAGCGCCTTCATCGTCTTGATGGCCGCAGTTCTCCTGCCGGCGGGCCGTATTCGGAGTGTCTTTTTTTTCCTGGGTCTTTTCTTGTTTCTCCTCCTCCTCATCTCTTTTCGTTTGATGAGGCCAGAGAGGTTTGCCAATCCACAGTCTTTCTCAACGGTCATCCTCTATCTCAAGGGTATGGAGTCATCCCATTCTCCATTCCTCCCGACGACCTGGTTCTTTGATAGCCTGAGAGCTGCCCTTTCAGGATCGGTGAGAGGGACTTTCTTCCATTCAGCTCTATCCTGGAGTTGTGCCATCACTTTCATCTTTATCACGACTGGGGTTTCAGGGGCTGTTTACTTTAAAGGTTTATCCAAAGCACAGACCGTACCTGGAAGGTTTTTTTTGTCCCTCGGTTTCAGGAGGCCGAGATATGACTTTTTTCTCCATTTTCTTTCCGGCCCTGCCAGGGCTTTCGCCGTAAAGGAGATCAAGACTTTTCTCCGCGACAAGACCCAATGGTCCCAGGTATTCCTTGTGGTGGCCCTCATTGTGATTTACCTCTACAACTTTTCTGTTCTGCCCTTGGAAAGAGGTCCCATGAAGAAAGAATATCTTCAAAATCTCCTCTCTTTTTTAAACATGGGATTGGCAGCTTTTGTCCTGACCGCCGTGTCAGCGCGGTTTGTCTTTCCTGCTGTGAGTATTGAAGGGGATGCCTTCTGGATTGTGAAATCTTCACCGGTATCGGTTCGCACTTTCCTCTGGATTAAGTATTTCGTTTACTTTATACCCCTCCTTCTTCTTTCCGAAGTGTTGATTATAGTGACGAATATTCTTCTTCATGTGACACCTTTCATGATGGTCCTTTCGGTTTTAACGATTTTTTTCATGGTTCCAGGGATCGTTTCCATGGGAATCGGCCTTGGCGCCATCTATCCGGATTTTCATTCTGAGAACCCGGCACAATCTGTTACGAGCGTAGGAGGTCTGACTTATATGACCCTCTGCATGGGCTTCATTGGAGCCGTTATTATTCTTGAGGCGGGTCCTGTCTATAACATCTTTATGACAGGTATCCGCAGAGTCGCCCTGACCGGGATCCAGTGGCTATGGCTCGTAGGTTCTTTTTGCTCTGTCCTTGCTATTTGTCTCATGGCGGTGGTGATACCGATGCGTTTGGGAGAAAAAAAGATTTTTGAAGATGAAATGTCTCCGACCCTTGATGACAGCGGGTCAAATTCATCGAAACCCTCTAAGAACCCGTTGGTATAGGAAGGAGATGTAATGCGATTGAGACACTGGACTTCAGACTATAGACGCCGGACTTTCCCAGATAGGAAATTAACCCTTGAAATGTGCTAAATCTGCTTATCGTGTCCGTGTCCGCTTTTTATATATTGCTTTCTGCCTGCTATTTCTCCCAATCTCCTATCACCCCGTCTCGCCATTATCTTTTTGTAATCTCTGGCCGTTTCCTCCCCTGACTGAGGAGTCCATAATTGATTAGACATATTCTTCCAAAAATCCCCCCTCCCCTCGGTGGGAGGGGATTCACCCTGTTAGATAGAAGATTTTTTGAATAACAGAGCTGAATAGACAATTTTATCTAACAGGGTGAAGGGGAGGGGGGACCCAAGGGTCTTCATCTTGTCCACCCCCACCCTCGTCCTCCCCCATCGAAGGGGGAGGGGATTATTGGGGAGATTTGAAATATCTTTTGTTGATCATTACCGTCTATACAATTACGGCCTTATTAGTACTACTACGTTAAGTTTATCTTGACATTCAATAGCCCTTTGGTATATCCTCTGGGGTATGAAACCCCGAGAGATAGAACGATTCCGGTTGAAGCTGGAGGC
>Ga0315279_10008998_pt1 | contig 11986 bp, 16 predicted proteins | sample YL17G06_20_MG_FD_203694 | JGI IMG/M metagenome (GOLD analysis project Ga0315279, IMG submission 203694) | Sediment microbial communities from Yellowstone Lake, YNP, Wyoming, USA - YL17G06_20 | ecosystem: Environmental > Aquatic > Freshwater > Lake > Sediment | place: USA: Wyoming | collected...
AAGGAGAAGCTTGAGAAGAGAATCGAATTTCTCGAACTCAAGGAAAAGCATTACAAGGAGCAGCTGGAAAGGGCAGAGAAGGACCTGAAGGCTTATGACGAGCTGAGAACCTGGCTTCGCATCGCGCTTAACATACAGAACATCTATGATAATATTCACAAGGTTGAAGAGAAAATACCCACTGCATTACCTGCGGGCTTACCTACTGAAAGTCGACAGGTCGGTTTGCAGGCGTCTACGACCATCGTGGATGTGCCAGCAGCTGAGAAGTTAATCGCGATCAATACTGAGAGTATGCGCGGAAAGATTCTTGCTGTGGCCAAGAAAGGCAAACTCGCGTCCTGGCGTAAACTTGACGAGATCGCGAGAGCTATCGAAGAAGAACATTGGAGTGCCACTTCCCAAGAAGTTAACAATGCCCTAAACGACTTGGAGAAGCAGGGGCTAATCGCTAAGAAACATACAGACCGGAACTACTACTGCCTGGCGGAAGGCGTCAAATTCAAGGAGGCTGAGAGCTGATGTGTTGGAAGCAGGAGTGGGCTATGGCCATAAATAACTTGAATCGTGCCGCCGTCCATGTTATGTTGGCAAAAGCGAAGCTTGAGAAGCGGTTACAGAGAAATGAGGCTAATCTTCAGCGTTTGCGAGGCAACAAGAAATACAATTATCCTCCAATGCTCGCGCCGGTGCAGGCACTCATCGAGAAGAATCGGGCGGGCATCCAAGAGTGCGAACAAGTAATCGCTGAACTCAAGGTAAGACAAGATCAGCTTTTCCGCATGATTCATGTTTATGGCATAAAACATTCGGAAGCGCCTCAAAGAGTCTACGAGCTTATGGGAAACTATCAACTTCCAAAGGCCATCGTTGTCGGTGCAAATGACGTAGTTTTCAAACGTAAGGAGGCTGAATCTTGAGGATTGAAGATGCTCAAAGAGAGGCTGCTTGGGTAGTTTCCAAGTTTGATCATTTGTGCGAGAAAGTTATGGTCGTAGGATCTGTGAGGCGCCAGAGGCCCGAAGTCAACGACATAGACATCGTAGTTATTCCGAGAGGTCCCGGAGAACAGAACTGGGATGAAATCGCCAAGGCGCTGAAACGCGCACATGGCATGGTTCAATTCAAAAAAGGTCCAAAGCTCATGACCTTCGCGCATTATAGTGACGCGCCTGGTCTGGTAATGCGTCCTCGAGATCCTGAGTACACAGTTGACATTTACCATGCAACGCCCGAAACTTGGGGAATCCTGATTCTTGTCCGTACCGGTAGCAAAGAGCACAACGTGAAACTCTGCAATCTAGCCCTGAGCAAAGGCATGAAACTGAGCGCTGCCGAAGGCGTTCTTAAGCTAGTCGACTCTTTTCCGTCCATGATGCAAACTATAGCAAGCAAGACTGAGGAAGAGATTTTCGCAGCTCTAGGGCTCGGCTACGTTGAGCCAAAGGATCGCGAGGTTTGAGGGAGGCTTGAAATGCCTAGGTGTAAACATTGTCCCATAATCGATGAGTGCAATAAGAACCCGATCATAGTCAACTCTCCTGACAAGTCAGGCAAGCCTGTTCAGCGGCGCCTTTGTCCGCTTGTTATCGTTCTATCGCGAATGAATCCCCGAACAGAGTAGGAGCTGTTGTTTTTGGCTGGGGCTCAGACTACTTTAGCTGGTCAACCGAAAAACTTAATCTGTAATTTTCGAGCCCCAAACCTATCCGAATTTGAAAGATGGAAACAATTCGTCCAATGGGCAAAAGATAACGGCATGGACGTGTGCCACTTAACCCTAAGCCTCACAGATTCGTTTATGAAAGGCATTGAATGCGCAGCGCAGGTTCGCACAGGTCAGCAAGTTGTGAATATTCAGCAGAATAACGTTTTTCAGTACCAAGTACAGAAGCCGAGACGCGAACCTTACGATTTGAGTTGTGTCAAATCAGAGTATCGGAGAACATTTAGTAGTCTTCTTTTTGAGGCTTATACGCTTGAGAAGGCACGCCAAATAGACCGCGAATTTAGTTATCGGGATTTTCTGGAACTAAAACATGACGCTTTCAGAAGAATAGTTCTTAGATTGAGGCGAAAGGGCAAGGTAGTTGCAAATCCTCAGCGGACTTGTCCGCGATTCTATATTCTTTCCGAGAGGTTGAATGATTATGGGCTGCGATCGAGAACAACACAGTAAAACAAATGTTTACGGCAGAGTATCCTACGGCTATTTTAGAGCGATTTTTCAGGTACGCCCGAGTACTCGTAGTATTGTTTTGGCTGTGAAAGGTTGTTTAGGCGTCTTTTTCATGGTGTTTGAAGTGGGCTTAAAATTGCTTGTTTTGTTGAAAGGGACATGTTTTGCGCTTATCTTAAGACTGCAGATATGTGAAGCAATTTGGATAGGTTACACAAGTCAAAAATCAGTGTTCTCACCATGGGGGTTTTTCCATGATTGAGCAATCCGCACATGCACGGAGAGATAATACGATTCAAAAGCCTAAAAAGAAGCGTTCGCAAGTTGATAAAATAGGCAGAATAAAGTACACTTTGCAGTTGCTTAAGGAGATCCGCAAAGAGATGGCTGACATTAAGTTTATGCAGCGCACTATTTTTAGCGGTTTGAAAGGTCTCTTTAATTTTCAGAAGCCATTTATCGAGAAAGTCGCTTGTCAGGATGAGGTTGACGTAGCTATTTTGCAGCTACTTTATGAAAAGGGAGAGGGCGGAGTCTTACCCAAGGATATTGCTTACATGCTCTCTGGTTACCAGGTTAAAAGGCATCAGGTAAGCCGCAGGCTAATCCGTATGAATAAACGTCTAGAAAAAGAGATTGGGCAGCATGTTGTTGAGAAGCGTGGTTGGAAATGGGCTCTAACAAGTTTCACCTATAACATTTGGGGAATAGCTGAGGGCGAACTAACTTCTGTTTCTGTAAAAGACCTGATAGATAAGGAATGAGAAAAAGGGAGTTTTCCTCAAACGGAGAAAATAATGCTTAAATTGTTGTGATTGTCGCAATTCTAAGTTTTCTATTAATTATAATGATTCTAATGAATTGATGTTATGCGGGCGTGTACATGACCGTATAAGCTGGCTTTGCCTTGCAGTAATCGCATGTTGGTACGAGAATCATTTTTGCTTCACTTGATACCGGGCTATCAGGAACTAAACGCTGTTCCTTCTCAGCGTCCGATAATAAATGCACTATAACGTTCTGGTCCTTTGCCTTACGAGCGTAATCATTTATTTTGGTCAGTAGATGAGCTTCACAACACATTCCCAAACAATCACCTCCCTGAAAGTGAATAGTAAATCTTTTATGTTAAATCTTGCGTATTATTATACCGTTCATGGCAGTCTGGGGAAAGCAGCGAGCTTCAGCCTCCCCAGGCTGCCCTTAACGAGGTTTGCTGTTTTCTCCGGGCTGACCTAAACCTGTAAGGATTGGCCCTGTTTGCCTTGGGACGAAAGCGGTGATTATATTCGTAGTGGACATCGCAGCCCAGACGATTTTGAGAAGGATAGTTTTCGCACTATCACGATCAGCGCTGAGGAAGGCATCAAAGCTGTTATTGGTAAGCCGAAGGGCAAGGATACGACTGAGGTACAGAGTTATCTTTTTGCGAAGGATAAGGATTGGACGGTTGATAAGGCTAAGGCTTGGTTTGAGAAACACAAGACAGAGGCTTTCCACAGTCACGGTTTGCTTTTTGATTTGAAATTTCTAACTGAAAAGGCTGATCCTGATGCTCGTGTTTTTCCGTGGAGTATGCCTGCACGCTATTATGCTAAGCCTGAGCGTATGATTATTTATGGCACGGCTTTAACTGGGGGCCAGACTCGTAAGGGCGATGTTTTTAGTTGTGAAGAACTCAGACGTCATGGTTGCACTCTCATTGGAGGTCCTATCGAACTTTTTGAGCATACGTGGGATGTTGGTGAAAGTCGGTGGCTGCCTTTTCCTGATAATGCTGTTTTGGATGCGGAAGAGGTTGATGGTAGGCTTGAGTATATTGCTGGTGTCAGTGAGCCTAGAGTTCAGCAGTTCATTCGTGAGGGCGTAATTGACCAGGTTAGTGTTAACGCGATTTGTCGTCATGTTCCGGCTGACGATCCGGGGCAATGTGTGGGCATGATTTTGAATGGTTTCTGTCTGTTGCATAAAGATAGTGTTGCAGCTAGCCCAGGGACCAATGTCAAAGTTTGGAATTGTTTAAGGGCTTATGCCCGTCGGCTGGAAGGCGGTAAGCCTCCAGAATCCGAAGTGAACAATATGAGTGGAAATAAAAATGAAGGAAGTACGCCGCAAGCTCCTTCGCAGAAGACTGAAACTGATCAGTTGAAATGTCCCAAATGTGGCATTGTTTTTGCATCTTATCAGTGGCAGCAGGAGAATTGGCATTGCCCAAATCCAGACTGTCGAGTTGAAGTTTTTCCGCCTGAACCTATTGTCTTGCAATTAAGAGGGCAAAAAACTGCGCAAGTCAGTGGTCATGGACCTGTGGCTGGAGTTCCAGAGCCTAGCCTAGAGGATCGTGTGAAAACTCTCGAGATTGACCTTAAATCTTTCCAGGACCGCGTGTACAATGAGTTCACAGCAGTTAATGCAAAACTGAATACTTTGGTTCAGACAATGCCTCAAGGGTCAGCAATTGTAGTTGCTCCTGCAACAGCTTCTGTTCCGAAAACTGCTGCAGAATGGACAGCGGAGTACATCAATAACCTTCCAGACGATTCCTTTGCCTTCATCGAAGATGGCGGCAAGAAGGATGATCAAGGGAAGACTGTTCCTCGCGATTTGAGGCATTTGCCTTTTAAAGGTGCAGATGGCAAGATTGATCACGATCATCTTGTGAATGCTTTGGCGCGTGTTAAACAGGCTGAAACTATGCCTGAAGGCGGTAAGCAAGCTGCTATAAAGAAGCTTTGTGCTGCAGTGAAAGACTGGAATAGCGAACATAAGGATAATGCTATTGCGAGTGATGTTTGCAACGTTGAACCTCCGGAAAAGACTGAAAATGTTGTTGCTGCTGTTAAGCCCGTTGAACCTGAGCAGCATCTTGTTGTTTTGACTGAGCAAGAAATTCTTGGCGTTTTAACTGATAAACGTAGATTCACACCGGCTCTGCAGTTGAATGGCATCTTGGATCTGCTTGAGGCCAAGAAAAGAGAGGCTGATTAGAATGGTTAGGCGAATTGAGGTTTTGTTGGCTAACATTAAACGGTTACGAGCTCAAATGCAAGCCGCTGGCACATTAAGTGATGAGTCGAAGCCTGAAACACAGCTTGTTAAGGTTGTGGATGAGCTTGCCTTTATTGTGCAGGGCCAGTTTGAAGAGATTGGAAAGTTGAAGCGTGAAGTGCGTAAGTCCACGCGGAGAGCTGTGAAGAGATAGTTATGCTCACATTGGAGAGGTTGAGGGCGACCGCTACTCAGTGCGGAAGTAAAATTGACTAAAAGGTGATGGTTATGGCTGTTGGTGAATTGCTGCCTAAAATTTTTGAGGGTCCTGTAGGACCTGAAGCTACTGTCATTGACTGTATTGCTGCTGGCGCCATTGACTTGTGGGCTCCAGTTATAATTGTGGCTCCTGGAGCGGGCGAAGATCTGGCAAGAGTTGCAACTGTAGCCGGTGCAAACAGCGTGCTCTGCTTGGGCATTGTGGTTGGTCCAATAAGGGCGAGTGGTAAGGCTGCTGACGCTGCAGGTGACAAGGTCAATGTTTGCGTGTTTGGCAGATGCAAAGTTAAGGTCGCTGCTGCTTTGTCTGTGGGAGCTATGATTGCCACTTCAGCGACTGCTGGCAAGGCTGGAGCTGCGACTCCTGCTATTGGCGCTGTAATTGGGAAGCTTTTGGCTGCTTCAGGCGCTGATGGCGACGTTGTGCCGTGCTTCGTGGATGCCGCTTAGGGTTAAGGTGTCTGTTATGGACGGAATTATTGATAAATCACTGCTCTTTAATCCTGAGACGCAGTCTGAGCTTCAGAAACTTCACGAAAAAGTCGGCGACAAATTCTTTGAGGCTTGGGACTTCGGAGCTTGCGTTAATCGAATAGCAGGCGTTAATCATTTGCCTAATCCGATGTACCTTGGGCGTATGCCATTCAGTAAGATAACTCGCCCTGAAGACTTGTGGATGGTTCGGATGCGTGAAACCGTAAGCGTAGGCGCTGCTTTGATACAGCAAAAGGTTCTCGCTGATGTGTTGCATGGTGCAGAGGCTAACAAGGCTTGGAAGGACTGGGTTAAAGTTGCGGAATTGGATGAGCCAAAGGATCAGATTGCCACGATAACTGAGGATGATTTCATAGTTGTTGAAGGGACTGCCGGAGCTAAAGGTCGCTATGCTGGCGGTAAATTCGGTTCCGTAGCGTTGGACTGCAGCGAAGACAGAGGCTTGCACAAGATCATTTTGGGCATTAAGAAAACTTGGATAAGCGATAACAAGTGGAATAGCATCCAGGAGGCGACAACTGTTGCTGGTGCAGCCATGTATAAGCACGTGGCCTCAGATATCGCCGCGAAATTGCTTGCGTCGATCGGCGGAACAGAAACATTCGACACTGACCTTTACAAAACAATCGTTAAGGCAATATCTACGAACAGAAAAGCAGGTTTCAATCCTGACGCTATCCTAGTGAACCCTGACCAAGAGGCTACGTTGATGGCGATGGACAAGTTCATAAGCATTGATTTTCTTGGGCGTGTTGGTCGGCTTGCTGAGGAAGGCGTGATCGGCAACTTCTACGGGACAATACCAGTCTACAGCACTGCCGTATGTGGCGCTAATCCGCTTGTTTACACTAGAGCCAAGGGTGTCGTGGCTGGTCTTCGTCAAGACATTCAGATCGAAGATTACGATGACCCAATACAAAGCCTAGAGGGCGCCGTATTGACAATGCGCTTCGACCTGGCAGCGGCCTTTACTGCAGCAATCCGAAAAGTCAACACAGCTTAGACATAGTCTCTTCATAGACCCTTTTTCCCCTTTTTTAGTCTCTCGAAAAAATGTGGAGCAAGCTAACGTGAAAAGTCTCGATGAAAGGTTAACTCTTGCAAAAACTATTCTGCGTGAGCTTAGCAGAGAGCCTTTAAGTCGCACTACGCTTGACAAAAAAGTTACTCATAAGATTGGTACACACGCGAGTTTTGAGGGCATGTTCCGTTACCTTATACATAAGGGCTGTATTGAAAAGAGCGGGCAGAAACTACGAGATTTTTATCGTATAACTGAAAAGGGCAGGAAAATGCTGGAGGGCTTGCCTTGAGCCTTTTCAGACAGATATATAATGCATTGAAGTCCGATGCTTATGCGAAGGCCCTTAAGCCTTCTAAGGAAGGTGTCGGTGAACCTCCGAGAATCACCTTCAAGAAGCAGATTGATGCTTACTTTAAGGATGCGGCTGCCAGAGATTTTGTTGATGTTTTGGCCATGCAAGCTGTCGGTATGGGTTTCTACACTACCTGTGCCAGCCAGGACAAGTATCCTAAAGCTGAAGATGCCAAGAACATTGTGGACGCGTTCAATGAAGACAACGATATCGATGATTTGCTACAGGATACAGGGCGGGAGTTGGTCGCAACTGGAAACAGTCTGTGGCAGCTTTTGACTCCTAAAAGCGTGAAGAATGTTCTGCACATACCTATAGTGAGTTTTGAACGTGTCTTCACGAATGAGTTTTTGAAGTTTACAGAGACTGAGTTCACGCGGAAACAGAAGATTAAGCTTGGTTTTAAGCAGACAGCGGAGTACGGAGGAAATCTTGTCCCTCCTGATAGTGTCTGGTTTTTCCGGCTAAACACTCTTGATGGTTCAGGTTGGGGTTCCGGTGTTATGCGTGTTCTCTTGGAAGAGTACAGTTGGCAAGAGTATGACAAAAACACCGGACAATATACTACGCGTACTCGTCCGAGCCTTTTGGAGATTAAGGCTAAGCTTGACTTGGATCTTATTGAGATTTTTGAGAAGTTTGCGGGTCCGCTTGAGGCTTATGTTACTGAGGATAAGAAACTTGCAGAAAAAATAGAAGCTGAATTGAAAACTATGCCTAAGTATGGTGGCAGGCTGGTGGCTTCTGGCAAAGGCGGATTGGACATTAAAACTCCGCCATTAGAGCCTAGGGCACGTTTTGGAGAGAGCATCGAATATCTGTGGAATCAGTTCTGTTTGGGTGGCTTGACACCTTTACCTAAGCTGTTTACGACGCCAGGTTTCACGGAAGCGAGCGCGAAAGCAGCTATTGATATTGCTGATCGTTTGATTCTGCCAACTCAACGATTGATAAAGCGTCGTGTTGAGGCTCTTTGGCGGAAGGTGATCGTTGCTGCTGATTCGAGTCTTGATCCTGTGAAGGCGTCTGTTCGGCTTAATTTTGGGGCGCCTGAAACTCCAGAGGTTATTGCAGCTGATCTGATTCATGCTGCTGAGTTGGGTTTAATCCGCTCTGAAGAGTTCCGCAAGAATGCGGTTAAGTTTGGTTGGGAATTGTGGGAACCCGAACCTTCTCAGTCCAATGCTTCTCAGGAGGCTAAAAAGTGATTTCTTTTCTCCTTTCTCTCTTGCGACGTACGTCGCCATGTCTCCTGGGAAGCGGACGTTTACTTCATGCTCACCCGGAAGAGGTGGGAAGAGGAGGTGAAAACGTAAAATGAGGAAAATGGCTTTTGCGGTTATCTTCTTTGTGGCTGTGGGTTTGATGATGGCTTCGGCGCCTTTGGCTTTTGCCCAAGGAAATGAAACCGTGCCAACGTCACAATTCCAGCCAATCTACGAGGTCTTTAAAAGCATTGGATATGCTGCGCCCGTAGCTGTTCTTGTAGGCTTGGTGACCTGCATCTTTGGTTACTTAAAATCGACACCGCCAGAGGAGTTTAAGCTTGTTGAGTTCATCTACACCGCCTTGATTAGCTTGATAATTGGGATCGCTACAATCTATGGTGGATGGACTTATGCACAGATTTCAGAGTGGCTTGCGAATGGTTGCTTAAGTATTTGGCTCTATTGGATTGCGAAGATAATTGCAAAAAAGTTAAGCTGGATACCACAAGCGACAGGCCCACCGGCAACAACAGTTTAGATTGGCATTTCCCTTTCAGCTGCCTAATTTCCCTTTTTTGTTTGTTTAGGGTCATGGTGAGAGTGAAAAAATGAGTAGCGAAGTTCCAACAGAACATCTGCAGTTGCAGTATATTCGTGCTGCCCTAGCCGATATTATGGCTCCGCCTAAGGATAAGAAGGTTACAAAATATGCCTTCACCTGGACTGCTGGTGGTTTGTTGGAAACTTTGCGGGCGTATGATGGTGCGGAGTTGCTGTTTACTCTCACTTTTTCGTGGAATGCAGATTCGACACTTAAGGAGGTTGCCCGAACATAGCTAGGGTTGCCTAGCCTTGCGGGAATCAACAAAAAATAAGGGGGAATGAAAAAAAATGGCAAGTGTGATTGAAGGCTTGAAGTGGAAGATGGAGTGGCGAATCGACAAGTTCAAGGACCCGACTAACGAGGTTGCTAGGGCATTGCAGGCGGGCATGAGCGTTGCCCAGGCTAAGAAGGTTTTTCCTGACGCATTCATTAAGACTGACCGTTTGAAACCTGATAGTGGTAAATTAAGCGACCTGTTGCCATCATTTCTGTTCGGTTACAGACCTGCTAGGCAGAGAAGGGTTGCACTCAATGTGGGGCTACAAAATCTCATCGACATAATTTGCGGTATAGGAACAACAACTCTTTACAACAATGCTAATGCAAGGCTTGGTGTAGGTTCAGACGCAACCGCAGCAGACCCATCACAAACAGATCTTATAGACGCTACTCCAACATGGAAAGCGATGGACGCAACTTATCCGCAGAGAAGCGGTCAAATAGCCGAATGGCGAAGCACTTTTGGTTCTGGCGATGCGAATGAGGCTTGGCAAGAATATGCAGTTGACAATGGCGCAACGGCACATAAACTGCTGAACCGTAAGGTTGAATCTAAAGGCACTAAAGCTTCGGGCGAAACGTGGACGCTATCGCTTAAAATAACGTTCAGCTAAGGCGGTTTCATTGATTGTTCCCTATTGGCTTCTTAAACTGTTACCGATGTGGGATTATATTTGCCCACGATGCCGTAGGGAAGTCGCTAAAAACAGTCGTAAATGTGTTCATTGTGGAGAACAGTTTGGCGTTCCAATTCGAGTTCCACCTAAAGTTTTGAAAGACCAGAAAGCCTTAGAAAAATATGTTCACAAGCATGTTTTCCCGAAGGTTTCAGCAAGTCAAAGAGAGTATTTGACACAGTTTTTCACAACGCTCTTTAGTAACGGTTTTGAAGAGGGCAACTTCACCGCATGGTCTTATACCATGGGAGCGCCTTCGATTGTAAATACGCCTGTTCATCACGGAAGTTATGCGTTTAAATCTGACGCTGTTGGCGAATGTTGTGTCAAAAGTTTTGCAGGTCAAACACTTTGTTATGCTCGTTGGTATGTGCAATTCGCTGACCTTGAAAATTTAGGTAACGGTTTACACGTTTATATCGGTGGTTTTTGGGGAAACGAGGGCTGGAGTGAATGTATGGTTCGAGTATCTCGCACGGCTGCTGGAGTGTTGCAGATTGGGTGTTATGTTAGACGTGGCTTCAGTACTGATGTTAATTGGGCTGGAGTAAACGACACTTGGTATTGCATTGAAATTCGATATAAAAAAGATGCTGTTGATGGCGGGTATAGTTTATGGGTTGATGGGGTTCAACTTATCAATGTTACTGGAAAAGATTACAGTGCCGCAGGCGATATTCAATGGGTTATGTGTGGCGACGAAGGTAACAGCGGGGACATCGTAGTTTTTTATGAGGACTGTGTTGTTGTCGCCGACACATACATCGGAGTAGAAGGCGGAGCAATTCTTAAAGAAGTTGCGGATTCTCTGAGTTTAAGCGATAGCGTTTTGCGTGACAAAATCTTAACAATTTCCGACTCTATTGCTTCATTAGATTCTTTATTAGCCCACAAAACATTACAAATCACAGATACCATAACTGTTTTAGAGACAATCCTACGTAATAAAACCTTCACGGTTTCCGATTCAATAGGTCTCTCAGAGCTTATAACAGTCATTACAGGAGGCATTCTAAAGGAAGTTTTAGATACGATAGGCTTGTCTGAGCAAGTGAAAATTAACAAATCTTTCATTATTCAAGATACGGTTTCTCTTTTAGATCAAATCTTCCGCCATAAACCCAGCATAACAATAACTGACGCTGTTGCTCTGGCAGAGATAATTGCCGTTTCAAAACTTTTCACCATTACCGACGCTGTTTCAATCGCAGATGTTGTTTATGCCATGAAAACTCTGCCAATTTACGATCAGATAACAATAACAGACCAGGTTTCAACTCCAACTCGCATTCTGCAAGCCTTAGACACGATAGGATTAAGCGATACTCTATACGTGAACAAAACCTTAATCATCACAGATCAGATAGGCTTGGCGGAAGTTGTGGAAGTAGGCAAAGGCGGCGCCCAAAAAACAAAACTGTTCCTCATTCTTGGCGATCTTGCAATTCAAATCCAGGGCTGATGGCGACGTACATGTACGCCGCTACGAGGGAACCTTAAGATATCCCCAATTTTTAATCATTATTGTTTAATGTGTTTTCAGAAATGCTTTCTCTTTCATAAGAATGCTTACGTTTTTGCCCTCATATCTTAATATTAGCTATACGTTATTGGAGTCTTAGCACTTGGCGTATTCGATAGCAGCTGACGTGAAAAGTGTTTTGCAAATAACGGAATCCACATGGGATACTGAAATTACCGATTGCATAACTTCTGCTGATGCCCTGATCGATAGCCTACTAAAATATAAGGGCTTAACCGTGCCAGTCTCAACTCCCCAAAACATCAAAGACACAAGCAAACATTTTGCGGCTTGGCTATTCCGCAGACGCAGAGATCCTGCTGGGGCAGAAGCTTTCTGGATAGAGGCAAACAGGGTTTTGCAGGCCTACATTGACGCT
>Ga0315279_10008999_pt1 | contig 11986 bp, 10 predicted proteins | sample YL17G06_20_MG_FD_203694 | JGI IMG/M metagenome (GOLD analysis project Ga0315279, IMG submission 203694) | Sediment microbial communities from Yellowstone Lake, YNP, Wyoming, USA - YL17G06_20 | ecosystem: Environmental > Aquatic > Freshwater > Lake > Sediment | place: USA: Wyoming | collected...
CTAACCCTAGTGGGGCAGGTAACACTGGGTGAGTCCAAGGATATGCTGAAAAGTACTGGGCGGATTTATTTTGACGATTACAGCCTGCCTGAGGGTTCCCCGCTATGCTACGCCTACTGGGTCCGGGCGTACGATGTGGCCCAGAATCTCTATCAAGGCAACGGGGGTTGCCCCGCCCGGCGCGAAGAATATGTTTGCATGCGCCTGCTCGAGAAGACGCCTCCGCCTGCGCCAGTGATCACCGGGCTCAGGGCTCGCAACAATGCAGTGCTGGTCGAGTGGATTGCTTCTCCGGTCCAGGACTTGCGCGCCTTCCATGTATACCGCTCCGACAAAGAGCTTGATCCACCAGTTTTTATCGCCTGTGTCCTCACCAATGGTTCCGTTTTCCCTACGCCCTGGCCCGGCCTGCCGCCTTCATGCGCCGACATCCCTGCCGAACCGGATCCGCTGATGGCACGTGGGCACTTCCTCGATGCGACTGCGGTGCCAAACCAGGTTTATTGGTACCGGGTCTCCGCCCTCGATTGGCTGGGTAATGAAAGCGAAGGAGGCAGTCTGGGACTGTTGCCAGCCAGCAGCACTTTCACCTATACCTCCGACCTGCCGGTGACACCAGCCGTCCTGCCTCTGGCAAGCCAACCTGCTTCAGGCTGCGGCCTTGAGGTTCGCTGGGGGCCTGCTTTTGACCCAGCCCTACTGGAGGGTTTTGTCGTTTTCCGCGGCATATCTGGTGGTCCCTACCGCCAGGTTTCTAATGTGGTAGCGGGAAATGCGTTCAGCGATCCCTCTGCCAGGCGCGGGGTAGATTATTGGTATTGCGTCCAGTCGGTCGACAAAGCCGGCAGGCTATCCAGGCCGTCTGTCCCGGTTCTATATCGCTATTGATCCGATCATTTGCAGGAGAGTGCAGCCATGTCCATTACCAGTGAATTCAATCCGGAAGTAAACGGCTGGTATTTTGAAAATTGGGGTGAAGCCAGTGAGTTCTCGTGGGACCTGTTCCGCAGAACCTACCTGGCAATCAATCCCACCCACGATTGTGTAGAAGCCCCCCTGGATTGCGCCTTTTATGAAATTTTTAAGAGCTGCGCTGCCAATGGGAATTGTGGTGGCATGAGCATGCTGGTACTGGCGCTGTATAAATACGGCGGGTATATGGGTTTCTGTTCACCGGCCAGTTTCTATACGGGCGACATTATTGGTACCCCTTCAGGCTATTTAGGTCCCGACCGGGCTGACCTGCACGCGGCCATCAACATCATGCAGGCCCGCCAGTTCAGTGCGCCAGGCATTCAGAATTTCCTGGATGTGGTCAAAGCCGGGGAGCTCAACGACGGCGAAGCGGCCTTTGACAAGATCAAAAGCGGGCTTGCCAGCGGTGACTACGCCATGCTTTCAATTTCAAACGGATTGTTTGGAGATGCCGCCCACACCGTCATACCCTACGCGGTCGATGAACACCCCGCCGGGTTTCCAGCAGGAACAAAACTGTTGCATATTTGGGATTCAGACCGACCTTTTAACGCCTTCCGCGCCTATTACATCGACGGGCATAACATAATGATCATCAGAGGGGCCACCGACTGGACCTATGACCAGAACGCGGGGACATTGTACTCAGATGGGCGTGTATATGATGGCTCGAACAATGGCTGGTGTTTCGCCATCCCATTTTCTCTTGAACTGCACAAGGCCCGCCAGCCAATCAGCGTCGGCTTTGTACTCACCGGTTTGACCACCCTTTTTGTCAGCGGGGTTGGTGCGGCTGTTACCCAGATCGAGGATGACGCCGGACGCCGGTTCTACACCAGCGACAGTCTACACCTGCTGCGCAACGAAATCGAAACCGGCAGCGCCAGGCGGTTAGAGGGTGTCGCCCGCTGGCCATGGTACGCAGCCAGTAAAAACGGCGAATTACCTGGAGAGCTCTTCTTCTTTCAGCGCCCGTCCGGCAGCCCCCCGCTAACGGTGACTGTAAGCGGAACGCAGTATCGCCTGCAGCAGGCGCAGTCGGGCCACCTGATCGAGATCCAGGCCCAATCTAAGGCGGTGGCACGCGACAAAATCCATGTGGAGGACTTTACCGGCGATTCGCAAGCCGTGGAGCTGCATACCGATGGGGAAAAACGCCACTTCCATATCCACCAGCTGCGCGCGGATAACATAGACGGCGATTGGAGGAGTATCCACGTCCGGGATGCTCTCGTCAGTAAGGCCGATCTGAGGGTCCAGACTCTTGGCGGGCTTGATGCCGTTGAAGTTTCTAGTTTACAGGAGAAAAAGGAATTTTCCCTGGAATTTCGCCGGTATTATTCCAATACGTTATCCCAGCACAGCGCGGGACCTCACAAGGTGGCTGCCGGTAAAGCAGTGCACCTTACGCCCGGGGATTGGAACACCCTGGAACATACCGTGGTTAAAAGCCGTACCCGGAAGCGATAACTGTCTTTGTGGTCCGCCCCGTACAGGCTACTGCCTGTGCGGGTTCATAGCACATTAACGCCATAGGTTAACATTAACCGCGCGGCAGTTCAGCCATACCCCCGAGGAGGCGCAATTCACGCCAGTGGTTGGCGAACGCCTCACGCCACGTGGCGTAGCAGTGGTAGCTTATGCCAAACTCCTCGCACGTCGCGCGCACGATCGGTGCGAGACGCGGGTAGTTGAGGTGGCAGATGTGCGGCAACAAGTGATGCTCGATCTGGTAATTCAATCCACCGATGTATAAATTTAACAGCCAGTTGCGCGGCGCGAAGTCCACGGTCGTCTCGACCTGGTGCACGGCCCACTCATTGTCGATGTGCTGTGGGTTCCCCACCGGCTCAGGGAAGGCAGCATCACCGTTGATGTGCGCAAGCTGGAAGATCACTCCCATGACGAGGCCGACCGTCAGCATCACGATCAAGAAGCCAATCATCACCTGCCACCAGGGGAAAACCAGCAGTGGAAGCGCGAGCATGAGCGTTAAGAAGGACAGTTTACCCGCCCAGAACGTGACCTTGTCCGCCGCACTCATCTTTGGGTAAACGTGGTTAGCGTCGGACCTGCCGAACAAAGCCATCATGAAGTCACGCATGATGAAATCGAAGCCAATCAAGCCATACACCATCGGGAAGTACCAGGCCTGAATCTTGTACAATGGCTTCCACGGCGCGCGGGGTGTAAGGCGTATCAAGCCGTATGCCTCGACGTCGTCGTCGAATCCGGCAATGTTGGTGTAGGTGTGATGCCACACGTTGTGCTTGATCCGCCAGCGAAACCCGCTCATGCCCAGCATCTCGGCGCTGAAGCTGATCAACCTGTTGAGGCGCGGATTATTCGAGTAGCCGTTGTGGTTGGCGTCGTGCACTACGTTGAAGCCGACCGAAGCGATGGCCATCGCCCACACCATGCACAAGACAACATTGATCAGCGTCGGGAAATGGCCGAGTAGTAAAAGCAGGTACACACCCAGCCACCAGCCCAGTGCGACTGCCGTCTTAAGATACATGGCCGGTACGTCGCGCGCGGGGACATTGTGCTCGCGCAGATAGGCGTTGACGCGCTCGTTGAGTACTTTCCGGAAACCGCGCTGCTGTGTGAACGTGAGACTTCTGAGGGAAGATTTTCCATTAACAATATTCGCGGAAGTAGACAATTCGACACTCCTCCTTCATGGCTGTGTCATCCGGCTGATCGCTCTTGCCAAAGTGCTGCTCCGCGCATGCCGGGCAGGATATTGCACGCAATATGCTGCATGGTGTATACATTCCATCCGAACCTCGCTAGATGCAGAAACCTTTATGATTTACCGATCATCCATCTGAAAGATTATAGATAATATGCTTAGTTTTGGACAGAGATCTCTTGTTGAAATCATAGCATAGATTTGAACTGGGGTAGTTTCTGGTAAGCTGGAGGCACACAGAAAAACTTGGATCACACATATGCATCTAGGTTCAGGCATATTCGATATACTCTTCGGGAATTCCCTTTGGCTTTGTAAGTTATGTGGCTTCTAGCTGCACTCAGCGCCAGCAGCGGGCAAGCTCTGATGAAAGATACATCAAAACACTATCGTGACGATGGCTTGTGAGGGTGTAGGAAACTTCACCACTTTGCTATTCACCCAAAGCTGGAAGAAACTATCAGCATTGCTCAGGTTGAGAATCACGACGGCTACTTGATCATCAACGTTGACAAAGGCTGTAGCCAGGAAATCATCGCTGCTGGATGTACAGGCAATCCGCTTGGCGCCAGGCTTGATGAAGCGAGAAAAGTGCCCAAAGTAGTAGAAAGGAGGATTGTAAACGACTTTTCCGGTCTGTGTGTCTACCTCAACGATACTCGTACCGCCAAGACCGCCCGCATGCCGAGGGCCACAATTTTCTTCCAGGAGCATGTTCCAATACGTCCAGCCATTGGTCCAGTTGTTGAGATCAATGATCATGTTTTTAGCGACATTGACGCCCGTTTCCCAACTGCCACCCATACCGGCCTCGGTATAGAATATCTTTTTGTCTGGGAATGCATCATGGACCATCCGTACGTTGTCAAAATGGTGCCCTACGTAGTAATGATAGGCGATGCCGTATATATACTGAGCTGCTTCAGGATCATCGTACATCACCTCAGCACGTTGATACATGATACCCCGGTTGTGGTCCCAAAACATGAGCTTCAAGTCTGATAACCCATTCTTTTTCAGCGTGGGGCCGAGGTAATCCCGCACAAAGTCCCGCTCTTCTGCGGCCGTGAACACGCATGACTCCCAAACCTGCACAGCCAGAGCCTCGTTTTGAACCGTCAAGCCCCAGATTGGAATTCCATCTAGATCATACGCTTTGACGTATTTGACAAAATAGTCTGCCCAGGTTTGAAAGTACTCTGGCTTGAGCTTACCGCCATATAGCATGTCGTTGTTTGTTTTCATCCAGGCCGGCGGGCTCCAAGGTGAAGCGTAAATCTTGATATCACCTTTGGCAATTTCAAGCGCCCTTTTAATGAATGGTATACGGGATTTTCGATCGTGTTCGATTGAAAAATGCTCCAGTTCATTGTCACCTTCTACATCATCATAAGTGTACATTTCTGCAGAATAATCGCAGCTATGGATAGTGGTTCTGCATAAAGCGTACCCGTTTCCCTCGCGAGGATCGAAACACGCCTTTAAGAATTTTTCTTGTTCTTCTGCTGACAATTTGGCGAAATTATCTGCGCTTGCGTCTGTGAACGCCCCACCAAATCCTTCAATCGTCTGAAAGGTTTTGTCCACATCAACCATGACGGTCGGATAGTTCTCGTCTGGTTGTTCGAGAGACTCAAAGGCACGAGGTTCTTTAGACAACAAATGGAAAGGGTTTTTGGCAGTTAGATAGACGACGGCTTCTTTGTAATCTTTTGGTCGAATCATGCGAACTGAATGACTTTTTGGTGATGCTTTCATTTTTCATCCTCGAATAATAAGTTTAGTATTGTTTGAATAATCTGTTAATCTACAAAATATAACTTATGGACTAATGGGGTAATTGGTGCACCTTGGCGTATAACCCACGTTGGGTTGGGTCGAACCGCCCGTATTATTGATGACATTGCTGATCCCGCCATTAGCCGTAATGGTCACGGTGATGATGTCATGAAACTTGACATTCGCGTTGTCCGGCACCTCGATAGCCCGGGTCAAGAAGATACTTGCGTTCCTGAAGACAGCATAAACACCCAGACCCCAGGCTTCGTGGCTGGTGACGTTATCGGTTACTTTGTACGAAGCCCAACCATTCACATCCGAGCAAGACATCCAGCTTGGTTGATTCGGTGGATCGTATGGAAGCTCAGATTGGTAAAAGTATACCCGCCCACCGTTGCCATTCCAGAGTACCTGGTACTGCTGGTAATGTTCGACAAACAAGCCGTAGATAGTGACATTGTTGCCGTTCACTACTAGGCCATTGGCGGCGTTATTGCTGGTCCAACCCACTCCCGAACCATGATCGGCTCGCCAGACCCAGGTATGATCCACAATTGTGTCATTGGCGTTGACCTGGAAACTGATCGTGGCCTTACCGTCGGCAGCCCCGCCCACACGGAAGAAAACATCGTGGAGCACAATGGGATTAGCAGCATGGCTGGTCATGTTCCCGTTCGTGCCGACCTCGAGTAAAGCAGGCGAATTGGTAACGCCGGCATCGAAGAGAATTCCAGCGATGGTCACTCCATCCACATCTGCCACCGTCATCGCGGCAAGACCGGTGTCAGGGCGCAGCGTAGCGAGCCCCATACCAAGAACAATCGTATTCGCGCGAGTAACCCGGATAATATCATTCAGACTATAAATGCCGGGGGTAAGAATAAGGTTTTTACCTGTAGCCAGCTGGGCATTGATGGTGGCTGCGGTATCCGTGTGTGCCTGAGCAATGTAGAACTGGCTGATGGGAATGTCCGTTCCCGGGACCAACCCACCGATCCAGTCACAACCTGAACTGTTACTTTTGAGCGCAGGAACGCGCACACTGTAATTTCCAGCGACATCGATCTGCAAGAAAGGCTTCTCGCGCACGATCGGAACGGTGGGGATCTTGGTAAAGGCTGCGCTGGGCCAGTTACCCGCCGGTGCATTCACAACCCCGATGAAGACCATGTTCCAGTGCGAGCCAGTCCAACTGGCCCACTGGGTGTTTCTCGAAATCCACTGCTGCTGCGGGCCGGAATCCACATTACCGTCAACCTCAGTATTTGCTATCCAGCCCCCGCTTCCCCATCCGCTGTCCTGGTGTAAGACCATTGCACCTTTAACGTGCATCTGACGGAACCAGGTTGCCTGCGAGACTGCCCACTTTACGATGCTGTTGTTAGGCATTACCGAGAAGTTCGTGGCGCCGCGCCAGAAGTTACAGGTAGAATTATTTCTCGATAGGTACGAGTCAGAATGTAGGTTTCCTGTTATATTGACCACGTCCGGTGAAGCCCCAAGTCCTAGCACCTCAGTATAGAATCCTAATGGGATATCCACAGGGTAGGTACCTGGCTTGAATAACAAGACGTAACGCAGGGTACCAAATTGGGCGTTCTGCTGAATGCTGTAAACGTTGTTGATCTGGCTCTGAATCGACGTTACCGACATGGACGGGTCAAAGATAATCGCGTTCGGTCCAAAATTTGGAGCAGTGTTCAACCCGATTGTCATAAGTTAATCCTTTAATCCAGATAAGAATCCCATTCCATGAACGAGTCTATCACGATTTTGAGAACAGATTAACTGACGAATCTCGGACCAGGCCACACTGGTTGGCATAAGCGTCAAGGTCAAGAAGGCGAACTTAGCTGCAATGAAATAGTGAGTTTGTCGTTCTGTATTCCGCCTGCATGGTGCAAATATTCCATCCGATCCCCGAGGATGTAAAAACCTGTATAGTTAAAATATCCAAATGGAATTGCTTTATTAACCATGAAATGTGGCCGAGATGTTGCAGATGTTTATTTACACCCTACAGGGATAGATACTGATTCCTTTCTAGTTTGCTTCTACTCCCAGCGGAATGTTTTCACCGAGATGACGATTCCCAGGATGAGCATGCCAGTCAAAACGCCAACATCCAGCAGGTGTTTGCCCCATGCCTCACCCACCCATAGACCGCGCAACAGGTTGACCACGTAGGTCAGCGGCAGGAAGGTCGAGATCTTCTGAACGGCTGCGGGCAGCAGTCCGAGCGAGAAAAAAGCCCCAGAGAGGATCAACATCGGGTACAGCAGCACCATCGCGACAGTCTGGGCGGAGCGCGCTGTGGGCATGGTGCCAGCGAGGATGAATCCAATCCCGAAGAAACTCAGGCTGCTCAGGATGAATCCACCCAGCATGCTGAAGACGTTGCCATCGAATCGTACGTGGTAGACCAGCTTCCCGGCGGTGATAAGTAGGAGCATGCCCAGACCAATCATGACGAATACCACAGTCACCTGCGCAGCCAGGACGACCAGCGGGCTGACCGGCGTGGTTCTCAGGCGGCGCAGGATGCCGTTTTCCCGGTAGGTGGCCATGGTTATGGTGATAGACATCAGTCCAGTGGTGCCAATGATCATGGCAGTTAAGGACGGTATGTAGCTGTCGATCGTTGGCATGTAATTGTCGATCGTCCCCTGACTGCCAGACTCCGGTACGGGTATACTGTTAAAAATGGTGCCATACAGGAACAGCATCATCAATGGGAACACCAGCGTGAAAAAGGCGTTCACCGGCTCGCGCAGGAACAGTTTGGCTTCCAGCCAGGTCATTTTTAACAGGCTTTTCATCTCACACCTCACTCTTTCATCTCGCGACCGGTCAGGCTCAGGAAAACATCCTCCAGGGTCGGCTGTTCGGTGCGCAGGTCGCGGAACGGGATACCTTGCCCGCTCAGCAGGCTGACCACCTCGCTCACCAGTGGAACCTCGCGGCCATCTTTCCCCTGGACGACCACCCGCTCTCCCTGAACCTCGAGCAAGACTTCGCCTGAAAAAGCTTTTTCGAAGCCTGCCGGTAGAGTCCCGTCCAGATTGAAGACGACACGTTCTTCTACTTCCAGGCCGCGGATCAGGGCTGCCGGGGTGTCCAGCGCCACGATCCGGCCGTGGTCGAGGATGGCCACCCGGTCGCAAAGGCGCTCGGCTTCTTCCATAAAGTGGGTGGTCAGCAAGACCGTCTTGCCCCGGCCGCGGACGTCACGCACCAGGTCCCAGATGGTGTGGCGGGCCTGCGGGTCCAGGCCGGTGGTCAATTCATCCAGGAAGACCAGCTGCGGGTCGGGCAGGAGTGCCAGGGCGATGAACAGGCGCTGCTTCTGCCCACCGGACAGCTTCGAGAAGGGCGTGTTGCGCTTCTCTTCCAGACCGAGTTGCGCCAGCGACTCCTTCCAGTCGGCTACTTTGGGGTAGAACGAGGCGTACAGGTCGAGTGCCTCCCAGACCTTCATGCGATCCGGCAGGTTGGACTGCTGCAGCTGCATCCCGACGCGCAGGCACAGGGATTGTCCCTCGCGCTGCGGGTCGACGCCCAGGACGCGCACCATCCCGGCGTCCGGTTTACGCAGGCCTTCCAGGCACTCGATGGTGGTGGTCTTGCCGGCCCCGTTCGGGCCGACCATACCGAAAATCTCACCCTCGCGGACCTCGAACGAGACCTCGTCCACGGCGAAGGTCGCGCCATATGTTTTTCTCAGTCCTTCGACTTGCACAATGGCTTCCATATCTTCCTCACTTGCTCTTCAAAATCGATTCCAATGCCCTCACATGCTCCTGGAATACCCGGCGTCCTTCTGAGGTGGCGGAGACATAGGTGTGCGGCTTGCGCTCCACAAACACCTTGTTGACCGATATATAGCCGGCATCTTCTAGTTTGCGCAGGTGAGCACCCAGGTTGCCATCAGTGACTTCCAGCAGGTCGCGCAGATAGGTGAAATCCACTTCGTCGGTTGGCTCCAGGGCGACCAGGGCAGCCATGATACGCAGGCGCACCGGCTGGTGGATGGTTTCGTTTAATTCAGCCATGGTTCACCACCTGGAATGAATATACAAGCCAAGGACGATCATCCCACCACCGCCCAAGATTGACATCCAGAGATAAAAGTAGTCGGGCAGCAGAAAATAGCCGATCAACGCCAGTGCTGTGATTGGCAGCGGCCACCAGACAGAGGCAAAAGAGAACAGCAGGCTCATGGCCAGATAGCCAATCATGATGAACAGGACGATGAGCATGGTCGCTTGTTTCCCATCCGTGGGCCGGGCAATGGCGATAGCGGCAATGCCGTAGATGGCCAGGAGCAGCCAGAAAAAGACAACTCGCTTTGCTATCGTGCCTGTCGACGGGCTGTGGACGCGCCTGCCCATCCGAAAGCCCAGAATGGTGCCCAGGATGCCGCCTAGGATGCTTAGCACGCCCCAGATATAGCCAGAGGTTTCCTGCGGCAGGAATTGGGTGCACATGAATCCGATCATCCAGACGATACCGGTGACGATCAGGGTGATATAGGTGCCGCCGCTGGCAATGGATTTACGGGTCTTTTGCGTTATGGTCTGGATGGCAGCCAGGGCTTCTTCGGCTTCGTTAGGGGAGATGTTCATGAAATACTCCTATAGAGCTGTGTAAATACCAGAGTGCTCTAAGATACAGAGTATTCTATACTATTATTCTAGCTTTGTCAAGAGGAGATTATCGCGGAGGCTATCATCAACGCGCGACTCGGCGGGTAGGTTTGCGAGTCACACAAAAGCAACACTTCCAGATCATGATTATGTGAATCCGCTGAAATCCCTCCCATGGGCAATTGCGATTTGGCGGAAATAAAAGTAAAATTCGGGCATAAACTAACTTTGAAGGGAAATACCCATACAACCCAGGTCATGCTTCAAGGGAATATCCATGATGTGCCGCAGGGAAGCTTGTAAAGCTATCCTGACTGCCGGGCATAATGGAGGAATGGTAACACTCACCCCATAAGAATTTATATACAGGAGACCATAATGGCATTAGAAGGTTACATCGACTACCAACGGCGAGAATTCTGCAAGGACCTCCCCTGCCCCATCCAGGTACTGCTCGAGGCCGCACCGGCAAATTCCAAGGAGTACGATCAGATCCGCAGTATCTGCCAGAACAGCTGTATTCACACCACTTATGAGTTCCACCACTGGTTGATCCAAAAAGGCTACCTGATCGTCCACCCAGGGGAAAATTAATAACAATCTAACCGGAAGCAGTCATACAGATCGATGCGAAGCGATGCTTTGTATCACTGCTTCCGAGTAGATAACACCATTTCTTAAAGGAGAAATATTATGACAGCCACTATGGACTGGGGATTGGCAAACCGCTTATCTAAAACGATCAAGCCAGATGGCCACTGTTTCTATCTGGCGATGGATCATGGCTACTTCCAGGGACCCACGCACTGCCTGGAGCACCCTGGAAAGGCCGCAGATCCGCTGCTACCTTACGTGGACGCCCTTTTCGTGACTCGCGGCGTGGTACGCTCGGTCATCAATCCAGCTATGAACCCCGCTCTCATCCTGCGAGTATCCGGCGGGAACAGTATGGTGGGCAGCAATCTGGCCAACGAGGAGCTTACCACCGCGGTGGAAGATATCATCCGCCTGAACGCCGCCGCGGTAGGGTTCTCGGTCTACATCGGTAGTGAATACGAGCACCAAACCTTGATGGCTCTCAGTAAACTGGTGAATGATTGTTCGACTTACGGAATTCCCGTCATGGCAGTTACTGCAGTGGGCCGCGAAACAGCCAAGATGGAAGCGCGCTATCTGTCCCTGGCCTGCCGGATCTGCGCCGAACTGGGTGCCAATGTAGTCAAGACCTACTACTGTGAGGATTTCCAAAAAATCACCGATGGCTGCCCGGTGCCGGTGGTGATCGCCGGTGGTCCCAAGACAGACTCAGAGCTCGAAGTGCTGCAGTTCGTGTATGACGGCATGCAGCAAGGCGCGATTGGCGTCAACCTGGGACGTAATATCTGGCAAAACGAATGTCCCACGGGGATGGCGCGAGCACTGCAGGCGCTGATCCACGAAAACGCGACCCCGGCACAGGCTTACGATATATTCTTAAGCATGAAGCAGGGCGCAAAATAACTGGCACCAGGATTAAGTCGTTAGCCATTACAGAGGTCGATTATGAAGAACGAGTGGAATGGGCTCGAGGCGGCAGCATACGAGGAAAAGCTTGGTGAATTGATCTATGTCAGGCGGTTACTGGGTAAGGATGAAACTCTCGGGGTTTACGGAGGAGCCAACACTTCCGCCAAGCTGACCTCCCCTAACCTGGTGAGTGAGGCAGAAGAGATCCTTTTCATAGATAATGGCACTCAAGAGGGAAATTCCATCACCAGAGATGGTTTTACTGCCCTGCGTAGGGAGCCTCTGGCGAAACTGTCAAAGCTTAAATCGCTTCCGGCTGCGGTGTTAGAAAACGAAATCGCCTGCAGCCGGACCATGGCTGCATCCCCGGTTCCGCCTGACGATG
>Ga0315279_10009001_pt1 | contig 11982 bp, 7 predicted proteins | sample YL17G06_20_MG_FD_203694 | JGI IMG/M metagenome (GOLD analysis project Ga0315279, IMG submission 203694) | Sediment microbial communities from Yellowstone Lake, YNP, Wyoming, USA - YL17G06_20 | ecosystem: Environmental > Aquatic > Freshwater > Lake > Sediment | place: USA: Wyoming | collected...
CAAGTGTTGAATCAGTGCGGGCGTAAAGGTACGCCCGCAGACGTGCACAGGAGTATCCATGTCCGAGAGTGTGCCAAATGGATCTTCCCGTGTCTATCGAAATCAACATCCGTACAACGTTCAGGCCGAGGCGTCGCACTCCATAGCCCTTCGGGCATGGATCGTCAATTGCCATACAGGCACCGGCGAGCCTCGCCGCTAAAGGCCTCGATCAACGCGAGGTCGGCGTCAAAAAAGTGATCCGAGGGACTGAGGATGTAGCCCCCGCCTTGACCTGCCGCCTCGAAGCAGCGCCGCACTTCCGCCCGCGTTGCCTCCGGCGTGCAACCCGTGAAGAAGTGAAACTGGTCAAAGCCCCCGATCATGCAGACCTTCGCGCCGATCCTCCGTTTGGCTTCCGCCAGATCCACGTCTCCTCCCATGCCGGCGGGCGTGAATGTCTCCATCGCATCCGGTTTCATCGCGGCAATACGCTCCAATATCGGCATCATGCCGCCGCAGGTGTGGTAGACGATCCGTTGTCCCGCCTCGTGGGCCGCATGGATGATCTCTGCATCATAGGGTGCGACAAACTCGTCGAAAATCCCCGGGGAAATGACCGTCGAAGAGGCTGCGCCACCGCCCAATTCGATCACATCGAATGCGGCGCCCCGGAGAGAACGGGCATAAGTCAGCTTCCGTTGCTGCAAGGTGTGCAGCAAGGCGTGCACCCAGCTCGGATCGTCGTGCGTCTCCATGATCAGTCGTTGGGTTCCCACCAGGCAGGAGGCGTCCTGCCATGTCCCGGGTTGACCGAACACATCGAAGCCGCAGATTTGGCCGCGGATGAGCCCACGCTCGCCGAAGGCTTCCGCTTCCTCGTTAACAGCAGCCACGCCGCAGGTGGGAGCAGTGACATACTTTGCAATCAGGTCAATGTCGTCTTTATTCTTGATGAGGGGCTCCACCACCCACGTGGTGTGTTCGTCAGACCGCAGCACCATAGTCAGTTCGCCTCCCGGCGTGACAAACCGGAAGCGCTGGGTCGGCGTTTTCTGATTGGAAATCTCTTCGGAATATACTCGCCAGCAGTCTGAAACAATCCTTCGTGCTTCCAGGAATCCCAGTTCGCCCTGGAGCGGATCATAGTACTCCCCCGCCGCTTCATTCGGCCGGTGAGCCACCACCCAGCGAATCGAATCCAGGCCAAATCTGTCGAAGAACTCCTGCGCGGAAGCCCCGCCCATGTATTTCCGGAGGAACGAACTCATCAAATGGTGTGTAGTGACCGGCAGCCGGTCGGGGATCTCATTCTTGAGTGCTGTCAACATCCTTCGTTTGGAGGTCATCGAAAAAATCCTGTGCCACTATAACCTGATGTCGCTCGCCACCTCAAGTGGGGACGGGCTCCTGTCGATGGTTCTGTTGAGACACTTCGTGCTTTTGTGATATGAAGCTCTTCTCATGGCGCTGCAACGTAGAAGAACCGGCGGCACACATTCTCCCACCGGACATACTGTGGATTGTCCGCGCCTGGAGTCCGGCTCAGAACCGGGTTCATCAAAGGAGGGCTAATGATCATCCAAATGAAACTAACTCGTATCCTCGGAATTGTGATCCTGCTCGCCATGACGCTCACCGCCTCCACGGCCAGTGAACCTCAGGACGTCGCCGTTGCCGACATTATGAAGTCGTTCTCCTTCCGTGCGGTCGGCCCGGCTCGGCAGAACGGCCGCATCCTGCATGTGATCGTGAACGAGAAGGACCCCTACACCTTCTACCTCGCTCCATCCACGGGGGGTTTATGGAAGACGGTGAACAACGGAACGACCCTCACATCGGTCCTGCCCAACCAGAGCATGGTCCCGATTGGACATGCGGCCATGGCTCCTTCAGACCCGAATGTGCTCTGGGTCGGCACCGGCGATGCAGCCTCGGGCCGCATCCCGCTGCGAGGTTTCGGCGTGTGGAAGTCCACCGATGCGGGGAATACCTGGACCCACATGGGCCTCACAGAAACGCGCCACATCGGATGCATCACCATCCACCCCAAGGATCCGAACACGGTTTACGTGGCGGCCGTCGGGTACCACTTCTCCTTTAACGCCGAGCGCGGCCTCTACAAAACACGGGACGGCGGCAAGACCTGGGAACAGGTTCTTTTCATATCGGACAAGGTCGGCGTGGTGGATGTGGTCATCGATCCGCAAAATCCGAATACCGTCTTCGCGGCGACCTACGACAAGCAGCGCATCCCGTGGAATTTCGACGAAGGCGGACCCGAGACTGCCATTTACCGCTCCAAAGACGCAGGCAAAACCTGGAAGCGGCTCGCCGGGGGATTGCCCTCCGGAAAGCTGGCCCGGGTCGGGTTGGCTGTGTATCCGAAGAATCCGCGCATCGTGTATGCGGTCATCGACAACCAGAACACGCGGCCTGCTGCGGCAGGCGAAGTAGCAGCGCCCTCCGGGCGCCAGGGTGCCACCCGGGGCCGCCCCATCGGCGGCGAGGTCTACCGTTCCGAGGACGGCGGCGACACCTGGGTGAAGATGAACTCCGAGAAGGAAAGCATCGGCGGCGGCAAGTGGTATGGCTGGATTTACATCGATCCCAACGACGACAAAGTCATTTATGTGCCGAACGTGAGCTTCTACCGCTCGACCGATGGAGGCAAAACCTGGGGCAAATCCGGTCCGGAGAACATCGCCCGCTCATTCCACGTCGATTACCACGCATTCTGGATCGATCAGAGGAACTCCAACCATCTGATCCTGGGGAGCGACGGCGGCCTCGCCGTATCCTACGATTCTGGCAAGACCTGGGACGTCTTCGACCACCTCCCGCTGGCACAGTACTACGCGATCGGCGTGGACATGGAGGAACCCTACAACATTTACGGAGGGCTGCAGGACAACGGATCGGTCAAGATCCCTTCCAATGGCTCGAGCGGCGAGATCACACGCGACGACTGGCGTTCGGTCGGCGGCGGCGATGGCATGGTCAACGTCGTCGATCCCGAGGATTCCCGCTGGCTGTACAACGAATCCCAGAACGGCACCATCCAGCGCGTCGACCAGAAGACCGGAACCAGCCGGAGCATCCGGCCGACGCGGCCGAAGGAGAAGCCTGCTCTCCGTTTCAACTGGACCGCGCCGATTGCCCTCTCACCCCACAACAGCCGCATTCTCTACATGGGAGCGCAGGTTGTCTTCCGCTCCCTGAACCGCGGCGACTCGTGGCAGGAGATAAGTCCCGACCTGACGACCAACGATCCGGAAAAGCTCAAAGGCAACATCGAATTCTGCACTCTGACCTCCATTGCCGAGTCGCCTATCACCCCGGGGATCATCTGGGCGGGCACAGACGACGGCAAAGTCCAGGTTACCCAGAACGCGGGAACGACGTGGACCGACACGACGGCGAGCCTCGATGCCGCGGGAGCGCCGCCGGATTACTTTGTGACCCGCGTCTTCCCTTCCTACCATAAGGAAGGAACGGCGTATGTGACCAAAGCCGGTTGGCACCGCGACGTCTACAAGCCCTACGTGTTCAAGACCGAAGACTTCGGCAAAAGCTGGACATCGGTCACGGGCAACCTCCCGGAGGGGACGGTGTACGTCGTCGCAGAGGACCGCAAGAATCCGAGTCTTCTCTTTGTCGGGACGGAAATGGGCGTGTACGCTACGCTGGACGGCGGTAAAGACTGGGCTCCGTTCGGCTCGAACCTTCCGCCCAACGCACTGGTCGACGACCTCTTGATTCATCCCCGGGACAACGACCTCGTGGTCGCCACGCACGGGCGCGGGCTATTCATCGCCGACATCACACCGCTCCAGGAGATGAAGGACAAGTTCGGACAGGAAGACGTCTATCTCTTCGACATCGAAAGCAAAATTCAGTGGACCGTGCGGCGCTCGGGAACGACCGGAAACCAGGGTGAAAGACAGTTCACCGTCCCTAATGAACCCAATGGGCTGGTGATCAATTATTTTCTGAAGAAGCCGGCTTCGGGCAAAGTCACAGTCCGCATCACGGATCCCTACGGTGAGGAAATGGCCGTGCTCGAAGGGAAAATGGCGGCGGGCCTGAACTCGCTCGTGTGGGACATGCGCCGCACACAGGGGCAGGCGCCGCAGGCGCAGGGTCAGGGCCGGGGAGGCGGCCCGATGGGCCGCTCCATGGCCCGGTTCGTCGCGCCGGGCGATTATGTCGTTGTGCTCGAGATCGCCGACAAAAAGTGGAGCAAGCGGGCGACGATCCGCCGCGTGCCCGGCCTGGACTGACGTCTGCTTCGAAAATAAAGACAGCAGGCAACAAACGTCGGCATCGGAATCGGGGTCGCTATCGCTATCGAAGTTGTTGGTCTGCAAAAGCCGATTGCGATCCCGATGCCGATTCCGACCCTTTTCGTGCGCTTGGGTGCACCCCAGGCTCATGAGGGGCTGCTTCGAAAATTGGAGATGCAGTGCACAGGCAGAAATGCCTGAGCCACAAAAAACTCATCATGCGTTTGAGCCACTGCGGAGGAGGAAAATGAAACGTTCGCACATCCTGATTGCAGTCCTGCTGCTGTCATCCGTTGCGGTTCCCTCTTTGGCCCAGCTCAACTGGACCATGGGGACCGGCCGCGACGTGGACAACATCCTGACCCAGCGCCGGCAGGCCGAAGTCATCAACGAGTATATGTCCTGGCGGCTGGACAACATCCTGCCCCAGATCATGCGGCGCGAGGGCATCGATCTCTGGCTGGTCATTTGCTTCGAGTACAACGAGGACCCGGTTTTCATGACCCTCACCACGCGGCCGCGCATGAGCGCTCGGCGCCTCTCGATCATTCTGTTCCACGACGCCCCCGACGGCTTCAGGAAGCTCACCGCCAGCTGGCACGGGGCATCGGCCGCCGGCCCCATGTACACAAACATCTTCACGCAGGAGTACCGGGACAAAGGGGCCAACGCCCAGTTCACGGCTGTGGCGGACTACATCCGGAAGAACGACCCGAAGAAGATCGGCATTGACTATGCCGAGCATTGGGACTACCACGACGACTTTTCCCACGGCCTCGGCCTTTCGGCCTTCCACAAAGCAAAGCTCGAGCAGGCTCTCGACCCGAAGTACAGGTCTCGCCTTGTCTCCGCCGAAAACATCTGCATCGGCTGGTACGAGACACGCAGCCCGATGGAGCTGAGCCTGTACCGGCACCTGGCAGGCATCGGCCACAATCTCATCGAGGAGTTCTTCTCGAACCAGGTCATCACACCCGACGTGACGACGACCGACGATGTGGTTTGGTGGTACCGCGAGCGCCTCGCAAAGCTGGGCCTGCAAGCCTGGTTCCATCCTTCTATCGACATCCGTCGCGCTCCTGCAGAGGCTGCCCGCTATCCCAAGAACGACCGGGTCATCCGGCGTGGCGACCTGCTGCACTGCGATGTCGGCTTCCGGTATCTCGACCTGTGCACCGACATGCAGCACAACGCCTACGTGCTGAAGCCGGGAGAGATCGATGCCCCCCAGGGCCTGAAAGATCTGCTCAAGAAGGGGACCCGGCTCCAGGAGATCCTGCTCGGCGAAATGAAGGAAGGACGAAAGGGAAATGAGATCCTGGTCTCTGCCCTCCAGAAAGCCAAAGCGGAGGGCATCGAGGGGAGTATTTATACTCACCCCATCGGCTATTACGGTCATGGATCCGGCATGATGCTCGGTATGGTGGAAAAACAGAGCTTCGTCCCGGGCACTGGGGAGCATCCGCTTTATCTGAACACCTCCTACTCAATTGAACTCAGTGCCTCCCATGTCGTTCCCGAGTGGGGCAATACCGGGGTGAGCATGGGACTCGAGGACGAGGTGTTTTTCACGAAGGAGGGCGCCCGTTGGGCTGATGGCTACCCGACCCGGTTCTATCTTATTCGATAGGCATCCCCACAGGCTGGAAGCCTATGCCACATGATTTGGATGCCTCGGTGGCACAGGATCTTGCCTGCGGGGGAGTTCACACCAGTCCCAGCAGAGGGCACAAGATGCGCAGCATCAACAGCAGCAGAATGTAACCCACAGCATCCAGGAAAATCCCGGCACGGAACATCTGAACGATCGTAACGCGCCCCGATCCATAAACGATGGCATTCGGCGGCGTGGAGACCGGCAGAACGAAGGCCAGGCTGGCGCCGATCGTGGCTCCGATGGCGGGGGGAATGGGGGAAACCCCGGCCGCCTTCGCCACCGCGATGGCGATCGGCACTACCATGCTGGCGGCCGCGGTGTTCGATGTGGTCTCCGTGATCATGATCGCAAACAGGGTGGCGACGGCAGTGATCGCCCAGATGCCGGCAGTGCCATCGCTTCCCAGCAGGCCGTTCGCCAGTCTATTGGCAAGCCCGGTGGAATACATCAGGCTGCCGAGGCTCAATCCGCCGCCGAACAGCAGCAGCGTACCCCAATCAATGTCCACGGCCTGGCGCCAATCGAGCGCTCCACGCGGCGGCTTCCAGCGAACCGGGAGTAAAAACAGGAGCGATCCCGCCAGTAGGGCAACCACACCCTCGTTCAGGACCGCACCCAGGGTGCGGTACAGAGAGCTTTGCGTTCCTTGCAGCACCGCCACAAGCCCGGGCAGCACCCAGAGCACCACTGCGGTGAAAAATGCGATCATGGTGTAAACCTGGGCGCGTCCCCAGGCGGGCAGCCCCTCTTTCATCTGCAACAGGACGGTTTCTAGCCCCCCGAGCATTTTGCGGGGAGCGGGATGCAGGAATCTCTGCAACGCGCAGAGCGCCGCGAACATGACAGCCGTCACCGGAACACCGAGGAGCATCCATTCAAAGAACGGGATGCGACGTCCCCCGAGTGTCTCCATCATGCCGATCCCGATGAGATTCGGCGGCGTGCCGACGGGCGTGGCCAATCCCCCAATCGAAGCTCCGTAGGCGATCATGAGCATTAAACCGGTAGCATAACTGCGGCTGGCCCGCCGCAGCGCAGCGTCGCCCGCGGCATACATCCTCTCAATCGCGTCGCAAACACCGATGGCAATGGGAAGCAGAATGGCGGCGGTCGCCGTGTTGCTGATCCACATCGACAGCAGCACCGCCGCGGCACCGATCGCCAGGCGGATGCGTGCCGGAGAGCTGCCGATCGCCGGAGACTGCAGGATTGCCAGGGCGACGCGCCGGTCCAAGCCGTTGACGGCCATGGCCCGTGCGATCAGGAAACTCCCGAGAAACACGAAAATGATCGGGTCGCCGAAATGGCGGAACACCTCCCTGGCTTCACCCACGCCGAGGAGAACGCAAAGCGCAGGGCCAAGAAGAGCGGTCGCCGGGATCGGAATGGCCTCGGTAACCCAGAAAACAATCACCAGCGTCAGGACGGCGGCCAGACGCCGCTGCTCCGGGGGGAGTCCGGGGAAGAGGGAAAAAATCGCGAGACCGGCAAGGGGGCCGAAAAGCAGGCCGGCCCGGTGGCGCCAGAGATCGAATCGTGCTTCTGCTTCCGAGATCTTCTCAATAAGGGGTTCCATGCTGCCAATGTATCCTCGAGTCATCCCGGCAGGCAATGGAAAGCGCCATTTTTTTTGAGTACTTGATCAACGCTGCGCAGTATATTGGCTTGAATTCGAAGACAGCTTGGCAGTTTCGGCAGATTTCATCCCGGCGCTTACCGCAAGGCCGGCGCCATAACAATTTCTCTGGTGGAGACATCAGGCATGCACAGGACGGATCACAGTCATCGTTTGATGCAAGGTCGCTGGCTCGCCGCTATTTTTGCACTTCTGTTTGCCGTAATGGCTTGGGCCGCGCCGGTAAATCCCTCACTGTTGTCCGGCCTGCGCTGGCGGCATGTCGGTCCCGCAATGTTCTCCAGTCGCGTGGACGATGTTGCCGGTGTACCGGGGAATCCCAACATCATGTATTGCGCAAATTCCACCGGCGGGCTGTGGAAATCGACGAACGGCGGCATCACCTTCGAGTCCGTGTTCAACGATGGAGGTACTCTATCGGTGGGCGCTGTCGCCGTGTCGCCGGACAATCCGAACATCGTTTACATCGGCACCGGCGAGGGTTTCCCGCGCAACGACATCTCCTATGGCGACGGCATCTACAAATCAATAGACGGCGGCAAGACGTGGAAGAACGTCGGCCTCAAGGACTCGCAGCGGTTCTCGCGCATCGTCGTGGATCCGAAGACTCCGAGCATCGTCTACGCGGCCGCCATGGGCCACGCCTTCGGGCCCAATCAGGAGCGCGGCCTGTTTCGCTCGAACGATGGCGGCACTACCTGGAAGCGGATTCTCTACGTGAACGACCTGACCGGCGCGAGCGATGTCGCCGTCGATCCGAAAGATCCCAGGATCGTCTACGCCGGCATGTACGAGTACCTCCGCAAACCCTGGACCTTCTCGAGCGGCGGTCCCGGCAGCGGGCTCTATCGCTCCGCGGACGGCGGTGAGACCTGGACGAAGCTGACCGATCCGAAGCTGAACAACGGCCTGCCGGGCGCAAAGCTCCTCGGGCGCATCGGCATCAGCGTGAGCTACAGCAATCCAAACGTAGTCTATGCGCTCATCGAGGCTCAGGAGCCGGGGGCGCTCTGGCGCTCCTCCGATCGCGGGATCCACTGGACCCTGGTGAATTCCAGCCGCAATATCAATAACCGGCCGTTTTACTACAGCCAGGTCCGTGTCGATCCCCAGGACGAGAACCGGCTGTTCACCTTGGCCGGCTCGTTCAATCTTTCCACGGATGGCGGGAAGACATTCCGCGGCATCCCCGGCGCCAGCATGTTCGGTGACCACCACGCTCTGTGGATGGACCCCACCAACTCGAAGCGCATGTTGTGCGGAACCGACGGCGGATTCTTCATCTCCAACGACGGCGGTGAGCGCTGGGATTTCAGGAACAACATGCCGGTAGCCCAGCCCTACCACGTCGGATACGACATGGCCGAGCCTTACAACATTATGGGCGGCTTCCAGGACCACGAGATCTGGGTCGGACCGAACGAGAAGTGGAACCAGGTAGGCGTGCGCGAAGGAGACTGGCATCGTCTGCGGAACATGGCGGACGGGATGTACGCAATGGCCGACCCGCGCGATCCCAACATCATCTATTACAACGGCCACTTCGGCGATATCACCCGCCTCGACCGGCGCGACAACGAGGAAAGGTTTATCCAGCCGTATCCTCCGGGCCCGGCCGGCGGGGGTGCTGAACTCGAGAAGTATCGCTTCAACTGGAACTCACCCGTACACATGTCGCCCACCAATCCGGATGTCATCTATTACGGCGGCAACGTGCTGTTCAAGACCACCGATGGCGGGATGAACTGGTCCATCATCAGCCCGGACCTGACGACCAACGACAAGGAGAAGCAGAAATCGAGCGGCGGTCCGATCAATGCCGACAACACCCGCGCGGAGTTTCATTGCACCATCGTCTCGATCGCGGAGAGCCCGCGCGATCCTAAGGTGATCTGGGCCGGCACCGACGACGGCAACGTGCAGATCACACGGGACGGCGGCGCCCACTGGACCAACGTGGCGAAGAACATCCCCGGGCGGCTCCCCTCGCCCTGGGTGAAGTCGATTCAGGCCTCGTGGAAGGAGGCCGGGACGGCGTATGTGGCGATCGACCAGCACTGGCAGGACGACTTCCGGCCGCACGCGTTCATGACGACAGACTACGGCCAGACCTGGAAGGACATTTCCGCCGGCCTCGACAGCTACACGCACATCGTTATGGCGGATCCCAGGGAGCCCAATCTCCTCTACGCGGGCACCGAACTCGGGATCTTCGCATCGTTCGACCGCGGCGCAAACTGGACCGACCTGCGGCTCGGCGAGCCGCACATTTCCGTGGTGGATATGAAAGTCCATCCGCGCGAAAACGACTTGATCATCGCCAGCCACGCCGGCGGGTTCTACATTCTCGACGACGTGACGCCGCTGCAGGAACTGGCGCGGGCGATGACGAAGAAAATCGCGCTGTTCAAGCCCATGCGCGCCACCCGGTACGTCCAGGCCAGCGACACCAGTGTATTGGGCAATGCCGTGTGGGTTGCGCGCAACAAACCTTACGGCGCCATCATTTCCTACTACCTCGCCGGCGCATCCTCGGGACCGGTTCAACTTGCCATTATCGACTCCGCCGGGAGAACATTGCAGACGCTCGGCGGAACCGGCAATCCAGGAGTCAACCGTGTGGTGTGGGGTTTGCAGGGACCTGGGTGCCCGGCCACAGGGACCGCCCAGGCGACTGCTGCGGGACGCGGCGGGCGCGGCGGCGGTGGCGGCAGGGGCGGTGGGAGCGGACCCCGGGTCATGCCCGGCGAGTATCGCGTGCGGCTGACAGCGCTCGGTGAGACTGCTGAGCAGACATTCACCGTGCGTCTCGACCCGCGGGTCAAAGCCAGCCAGGAGGACTTGAGCATTTACAGTCGCGAGGTAAACAAGATGCAGGGGACACAGTGCGCGATGGCAGATGCCAACGGCCGGATAGGCGGGGTGCAGGCGCAGCTCGCGGCTCTGGAAGGCAAGCTGCCGAACGCCGAACTGCGATCGCAGGCTGCGAACGTGACCAAGGAGCTTGCGATGATTCGCGGAGATCTCTCCGAGGTCTCAGCTCGATTGAGGTGGCTGACAGAGCAGGTGGGCAATCACCTCGGCCGGCCGACCACCGCCCAGATCGAGTGGATCGGCATTTACGATCAACGAGTCCGCGACTCCGCAGCCAGACTGGACGCTCTCTGGAAAGGTGATTTGGCGAAGCTCAACGCCGGCTTGCAGGCCGCCGGCCTGCCCGTGATTCGGTTTGACTGATCGGTCCACTCTTCCATATCCGAGACGGATAGGCGGAATAGCGCGCCCCGGAACGCTCAGTAGGGGTAGCCCTATCACCGGTTCGACATGATCTCAAGCGATGGGACGGCCATCAATATAGAGAACTGCGGGTTGGGGATCTGCGAATAGAAGGCAGTTGGTTCGCCTTCTTCTTTTTTACACGCAGGGCCTTCGTCATGGAATTCCCCGCTCCTTCCGAGCCGGGGCTTACCATCTCCACCGACGTCAACCTCCTCAATACCGCATTTCAGTAATTTTGAATGCCGGATAATCATGAGCAGGTGCTCTGGTCACTCCAAGACTATTGCAGGCGGTCTATCTCAAAAGGCTCGATTTTCTCCATGGCGTCCAGGATTTCCTCATCGGACAGTTCCTTCGAATAGACGATTAGATCAATGCCCCTGCCTTTTTCCTGCTTCGCGATTTCCCAGTTTTGCAGTATTGATTTCTGGGAGATTGTCTTCCGTACTTCTTTCCTGCGCACGAGATCAAGTGTCTCACCCAGGTTTAATGGGTAGTTCCGAAGGATCATGGCGATATCGTAATAATCTCGATACCTGGCTCTGTCGCTTGCCGCACGAATTTTCTCCGCAAGGATCTCCCGCAAATCCATGACTCTCACCTTCGCGCTAACGCCGTAAACGTTTCGGTATTCTCTGTCGCAGGCGGGCAAGACGACGTTCTGTGCAACATCAACCTCGATCTTGAGCGAATTTGGCATTCCCAGGGGTCCGATAAATTTCAATCGGTTAACCTTAACCGTGAATGCCGATTCATAGTGTTCCGTTAATTCCAAAAAGTCGTGCGCCGCAAAGACGTCAGCAAGTTCCTCGAGGGTTACCTGGACAGGTGCGGTAAAATCCAAGTCCTCCGAAAAACGCATCTGTGGAAGGTACGTATGGTAAAGCGCGGTTCCTCCCTTGAAAACGAGTTTGTCTTTGAGCCCCGATTCGTAGATTATTTTTGAAACCAACGCCAAAAGGTAATCCTTCTCCGCCACCCCAAGCGGGTAGCGGAGGTTCTGTCGGTTGATGATCTGCCACTGCTGTCCAAATTAGCTGAAATCCAATTCGTCCCCGTTGATTAGAAACGAGTTACGGCCTTCGACAGCGCCTTCTCTGGATGAGGTTGGCTGCCCGGGAGTCTACTTTTTTCTGCTCCATCAA
>Ga0315279_10009002_pt1 | contig 11982 bp, 11 predicted proteins | sample YL17G06_20_MG_FD_203694 | JGI IMG/M metagenome (GOLD analysis project Ga0315279, IMG submission 203694) | Sediment microbial communities from Yellowstone Lake, YNP, Wyoming, USA - YL17G06_20 | ecosystem: Environmental > Aquatic > Freshwater > Lake > Sediment | place: USA: Wyoming | collected...
TTTTCAGTATCATCTTGGAAATCTATCCTGAGATCAAGGCAAAAGCAACCGGAGAACGATACTTCTATAGTTCCTTGAAGAGACTGCCAATGGCAGCAGACCGCATCTAATCCCGCCCGGAGCACCAAGTTCCGTTTTAGGCTGTCGGAAAATTCTGATCTCTTGTTTGTTTGAAAATTAGTCAGTGCCATAAGAGCTTGTCGCCTTAGGGCATAAGCGGATATGCTCCGCTGGAGACGCAAGACTTAACTTAAGAACTGACGTGATAATCACATGAAACCGAAATGACCCATGAAACAGTTAGCCTTTCTTTTTGCTGGTCTCACGTTGCAGAAGACGCAGAGTCATCCTCCTTTCAGAAGGATGGACTTCCAGTTCTAGAATGTCGTTTGCCTGGAATGGGTAAACCGAGTCCTGAACTACAGCCGAAGGGATTGCGACGTACTGTGTTTTCGCATCTTTGTTCTGGACGACCCGAACCTGGGCCTTCAGGGTCAAAGCAATTCGAACTCTGCGAAGTGATTGTCACATGACTGAATATATGCCTGCCGTTTCACGATCCATAATGTGCAATCATAATCAGAAAGTCCAGGAATGTGCGGAATGTAACTCACTACTGCCAAGCTCGCTTTGGAATAGGATGATGTGGCAAAGATTCCAAACAGAACCAAACACGTACCATGTTTCAACCCTCACGAACTGCCTAGCTAAAGCCTACTTCGAGAGAACTTCATCAACTGAAGAACCGCTAGACTCAGCGTGGGCGAAGCTCCGAGGCACAATGCTCCACTACGTTGTAAGATCGCTTGGTTGGAACGAACTCGCCGTCAAAATGCAATTCGAACTCGACGGTGAAAAGATTGCCATAACGGGTCATGTTGATGCGTTCGAACCTGAGAGCTCCACGGTCTACGAGCTAAAGACCAGCCGATTCGTGAAGTGGCAGTCAGAAAAGGGATTCATACCAAGGGAAAACCACATCGCCCAAGTCCAATGCTACGCCACGTTACTTGAATCGTATGGTATAGCTGTCAATCGACTGGTACTCATTTACGTCGATGACAAGGAAATAGTTCCCAAAGAGGTTCATCCAGGGAACCGAAAGCAGTGGATGATCGAACGGGCAACTATCCTCCACCGAGCCCTTAAGGAATCAAGTCTACCCAAACCTGAAGTCGGCAGCTCCTGCAAATACTGCCCCTTCGTTGGACAGTGTCCTCGGACGCCGGAGATTATTCCATTAGCAGAGGCAATTCGTTGAGCGAGGAAAGCATCCGAGAAGAAGGATTCGAGCTGTTCAAGACGGGGACTGTAAGGCGACTCTCCCCCACTCATTATATCGTAAAGGCTCAATCTGCAATAGGCTGGAACCTAGTCGAACTCAAAAACGGAGTTTGGACATGCGACTGCAATCCAACTGGCAAACCATGCGTCCATGAGTATTCAACCCAATTATATCGCTACGCTTCAAAGGAGAAAGCCCAAGAACTGGACGAATCCCATCTCAAATGCAGGTATTGTGGATCAATAGATATCGCTGGTTGCGGATTTCGGTATGGCGCAAGAGGAATCTCACGGCGGTATTTCTGTCGAGATTGTCAGAGAAAATTCTCCATTCCATACGTGAATACAAGTCCAGACAACAAGCCGAACGAACTAGCATGGCTAGTGAACGAAGTAAGTATGCTCATGGTCAAACTTACAGAGTTAATTTTGCAAATGACCTCAAAGTTGTACTCTACCGATTTTTCGCCTCGTAGCACCACCCAAGGATCCGAAAACGGAAACATCACTGTCTAAGGCGCCGCAACCGAAGTGACAGAGAAGATATGTGGCTAGGTTGGTTCAGAACGCAAGCCAAATATTAACAAAAATGAAGAAAGCTAATGTGAGAAACCATGACTTCCGATGCCAGTCAGGTCAATACATCGCCCAAGCTTCCTCCTGTGATCATGGAACGGAAGAACGAGCCCCCCTTCTTTGACGAATCCAAATTACTTCCTCCAACGAATGAATACGTGTGCTGGCTTGATGTTATGGGTTCTCAAAGCATCATGCTACGGTCACTTGGTATCGCGTCCAATTTCGTGATGAAACTCCACTCCGCAGCAATACTTGCGCGTGAAGTGTATCCTATCGAACTCTACCCCGTCATTGATGGTGTTTACGTCTGCTCTGATTCACAAAGTCATATCTTGAATTTCGTTAACAGAGTCTACTCAGCACTCGCTCTCACGTTCATACTTGAAACAAACTCATTTCACAGATTTGTGATAAGGGGTGGACTAGCATACGGGCCAATTATAAGAGGCAAGGAAGCCCTTGCTTGCGCCGATATACTCAGTGGTCATGAGGATTACGCAAAACGAATACTTCTTGGAATGCCCCTTGCCCAAGCATACCAAACTGAGAGACAAGCTTCTCCATTTGGACTCGCCTTGCATGAATCTGTGCGAGCCTTTGCGCCTTCGGGGCAGAGTGTTATGTTTGGCACATACTGGAAGTGGTGGCTATCTCACTATCAGGCGGGTGACGACATAATCGCTTCCGAACTATTCAAGTCTCTCAAAGGGCACTACGCATGGTGTCTGAAGCATACCATTTCACTCTCTTACGGGAAGGAAGACATTGACAAACATAGGGCGCTCGCAGAAGAGTACTTTTCAACTGACTAATTCACGCCCACAATTCGACACTTCACTAAGCCGTAGCAGATACTGTTAATGCGTATTTTTCAAACACCTCGAAAAGAAGACCGAAACTAACTGGCTTCTCTTCCATCACTAAACAAGAAACCGCATGGGGATTAGTTCGTGGAATCTTTAGTCTTCAAACCATGCTCGATGCGTATTTCGAAAGTTTGTTTTCTAGAGATATTTTGGTCCTTTCGGGTAGCTTAACGTAGGTTTTGAGGTATCGCGAGCAATACAACTTTCGTCCGCCTCTTTTCTTGATCGTGGCGATCCTTGTAAGCAGGTCATCAACGCGATTTTGAATGCCTTCATCTGACACTTCGAAGAAATTTAGCCCGCGTCTTTCGGTCCCCTTGATGGTCATGTTCTTCGGGGAGTCAAGCATTTTCCAGATTGCCCGAGCGACGCTTGCTCTGTTTAGCGGCAAGCTCACAGGCTTGAATATTGAGATTGACAACGCTTGCAGGTATTGTTGGGCGAAGGAACCTTCTCTGTCAGTGAGCTTTGATATCTGTCGGGGAAGCCAAACGAGATTGGGTACGAATGTATTCGACATGGGGTTTCTCGATCCAAGCTCGGATTTTCCTCGGAGTTTACGCCAGACGTGACAGGCAACAAATCCTTTCGCTAGCTTTCGCCCTGAATAGAATCGATTCGTGCTTGCAATCTTGTACCTTCGAGGAATGCTCTTGACTAAAGTGTTATCGTCTCTGAAGTAGCCGCGCGAGTCACACGAACCCCACTCCTCGCGTCGCTTGTTAACGGATTTTCTGCAAGACGGGTCTCGGACGACAAATGGGAGAAGAACGGGTATCCTACGATAAAGCTCGATGGGAAGCCAGATTGACAAGTCGTGAATCATACGCCTGATCAGGACTCTGCCTTCACTACTGTCCCGTTCGATCAGCTCGTCTCGAAGATAGTGGTAAATGATATTATCGCCGTCGATGCTTCCACGCATGGCCATTATTCCTTGTTTCTGCCTTCTTGAGGGACGATCGTGCACCAATGTAATGCTTACTCAGGATTGTTCGTCCAAATAATATTGAGCGTGGGATAATAAGAAACTCAAGGACGGGTGAAATGTTAAATCGCAAGAGACTTGAAGCATTCGAGGCCCGTAGGGTGGTCAGGATGGAATCGGGCCAATGATACCTCAGTTTGATGTTTCCGTCGAGATTGATGTTGACGTATCAAGAATCCCTCCCCTGCCGTGGGGCGTGATTCATGAAACGGAGGGCCTAATGTCGAACCATGAGTACGTATACATTAGAGGCGCCACTTGGAGGCTTTTCGAACGAGCATTTGAGCTTGAGGGAAAAGCGATCGAGTATATCAACTCGCATGCTACAACTCATTATGAATTTGAGGAATTAGCAAACTCATTGATCGAGGAGGAAGATTGGGAAGAACTAGATTCGATGCTTGCTTTGGGGCTGACTTATCTTGACCTCGGCATAGCTAGCGTCGTGTTTGCACTGTACGCCTTCAAGTGCTTTCCAATAACGAGTTGCAGAGGGCATCCCGAAGGGAGTAGGGGAGAAAGTCATCCGTTGGTGGTTTTCTTCCCTCGCCCCGAGCTTGCGTCCGCAGTAGTGGGTGTGGCGAGAGAAGCGGGCGTCGGAATGTGCAGCGAAGCGGGAGGCTTGATGGTTTATGGTCGCAGCATTGTAGACATGCGAGAGTTCGCATCCGGGTTGCATCAAGCCTCGCCAATGCTGAGATCAAAAAAGACAACATCCAAGTCAAAACAATGACAACACATTATCGAACTTGTAAATCAGCATCACCGTCGGCCATGTGACAAAATTGGTGAGGCTTACAGATCATCTTCGATCACTAACCACGCTGTAGTCTTCTGTGCGCACTGGGTAGACATTATGCTTATTCCTCTCGTAATTTAATATCCAATACAATGGGCAATCCAATGGACAATCTTCCGAAAGAGACCAGAAGCAGAATTATGGCCAGCATCAAGGGCAAGAATACCCGGCCAGAAGTCTTAGTCAGGAAGCTAATCTGGGCGCAAGGCAGAAGGTACAGAGTTCACGACAGGCGAGTTCCCGGAAAACCCGATATCTCCAATACGCGATGCAAATTGGCCGTATTCATAGACGGCTGTTTCTGGCATGGATGTGCGTCGTGCTACAGGGAACCGACAAGCAACGTGTCATTCTGGCGCAACAAGCTAAAAGCGAACCGCCAAAGAAGGATCAAAATCAAGCGCCAACTCAAGAGGGGCGGGTGGGTAGTGCTCGAGTTCTGGGAGCATGAGGTCCTGTCAAGTCCATCTAGGGTTGCGAAGAAGGTGGGGCATTACTTGTCGGCAGGTAGATGATCGGCTTCCCACGTAAAGGCTAATACCAGGCGGAATGCATTAATACTAGGTAATCTTGCGTCCGGCTGGCGGTAGCGAAACTTCTGAAGCTCCACATCATCTAGATGATGAGCAGGTCGTCCCTCATCCCTTAACCGCGATGGATCTTTTCGCAGGCGCTGGAGGCATGAGTATTGGCCTCGAAAAAGCAGGATTTAGGGTGATTTATGCAAACGAGATCAATAAGCATGCGGCCTCGACCTATAGCAACAACTTCCCCCATGTATATCTTGAGAACAAGGACATACGCAACGTGAATCTTTCCAGACTAAATCTCAAACTGAAGCGGCCGAGAGTGAATTTGATTGCAGCGGGAGTTCCATGTCAGGGTTTTTCGGTTGCGGGTAGAAGAAATCCGAGGGACCCCCGAAATCACCTCTACAAACAAGTGTTAAGGTTCGTCAAGAAATTCAAACCGGAATTTGTCGTGATCGAGAATGTCGTAGGAATGCTTTTCGCGGCGAAGGGGCTATTCATCAGGAGGATCGAGTCGCGCCTAGTTGAGATGGGTTATGCCGTACATCATCGTGTCTTAGACGCTTCGAGTTATGGTGTGCCACAAAAAAGGAAGCGCCTCTTCATGATCGGGACATTGCTTAAGCTCCCGCTTAGTCAGCTCTTCCCACGATCGTTACAGACCCGAATATCTGTCTCACAAGCGTTGTCTGACCTATCGTTTCTCGGAGTGGGTGCAGCCGCGGACGAATACAGGCGGTCACCGCGGTCCACCTATCAAGAACTCATGAGGGCCAACTCGTCTTCGCTGTGTAATCACAAGTCGCCGAAACACTCACGGAGAGTTCAGAAGATGTTCGCATCTATCCCTCCGGGCGTTAATGCTCAAACTGTTTTCGGGAAAAATTGTAACGGCAAAATGGTCAGGATCAAACTTCATCCAAGAAGACGCAGCTACACACTCACAACACTTCCAGAGGACCTAATACACTACAGTCAAAATCGCATACTTACAGTCCGTGAAATGGCCAGATTGCAGTCTTTCCCCGACAGTTTCGTCTTTTTCGGACCAAGAACAACAGGGGGACGACGGAGAAAGAAAGAATGTCCGCAGTATACTCAGGTTGGAAACGCCGTTCCACCCCTGCTAGCGCAGGCTGTTTTCGGCAAACTGGCAGAAGCAATTAGAAGCAACTAACCCCCATTGATTGAAGCACTGAGACCTACCATTATTATTCCCGTTTGATGTACAGGATCTATGGTCTCCAGCAAATGAGTGCTGAGCATAAGTCACCGCCCTCAACCCGCGCCCACGGAGGTCTGTCGAGTGCTGAGCCACTAACGTTCAAGATTAGTTCCGAACTGAAGAACATCATCGGAAGGGAGCTTATAACGGATGACTTCATTGCTATCTATGAACTCGTAAAAAATGCCTACGATGCCAATGCACACAAAGTGGAACTGTACTTTAATCACGTTAGGCCAACGGACAAAAAGGAGGATAAAACAGGCAAGAAAAAGACTGAAGCAGAACGAAAACAGGAGCAGGACGAACCAACCGAAGGGAAGATTTTTGTCAAAGATGACGGCGACGGCATGTCTTACGACGACCTCCTCAATAAATGGCTGTTTGTTGCTTACTCTGAGAAGAAAGTGTCCGAGATCAAGACGAGAAGAATTTTTGCGGGAGCTAAAGGAATCGGCCGCTTTTCGTGTGATAAACTAGGCAGCAAACTGAAGCTATATACGAAGAAGGAAAACGAGAATCGTTTCCACATCCTAGAGATGGATTGGGACAAATTTGAGAAAGATCCGACGGAAGAATTTCAGGCGATTGATGTAAACTACTACACCCTTAAGGAACTCGATCTTGAAGATGAAGTTAGAACAAGGGGTTTCGTAAAAGGAACAATACTTGAGATATCGTCGCTAAGGAGTGCTTGGGAAGCAAAGAAATTAATTGATTTGAAGCGGCATCTCCAGCGACTGATTAATCCCGCTCAGGTAAGCCAAGAAATTGGATTCTCGATCCATCTAGTAGCCAAGGAGTTCAAGAAAGACGATACCGGCAAGAAAGATGATTTCGAAAGAATCAATGGTTTGGTCAGAAACATCTTATTTGAACGACTCCAAATCAAAACGACGCACATAAGTTGTCATGTTAATACCGACAAAATTCACACCTCACTAGTCGACAAGGGTACTTTCATCTACAAGATTACGGAGAAGAACGCGTATTCCAGGTTACATGATGTGGGGATTGAACTTTTCTTTCTTAACAAGGCCGCGAAAACGGCATTTACCAAGACCATGGGTATAGAACCTGTCAATTACGGGTCCGTATTCTTCTACAAAAATGGAATCAAGATAAATCCATGCGGAGACATCGGTGATGATTGGCTTGGCTTAGACAAGCGAAAGGCGCAAGGAACGAGACGAAATCTGGGCACGAGAGATGTTGTGGGCAGGATAGAGGTCAATGGGGATCAACCATACTTCAAAGAAGTCTCAAGCAGGGACGGAGGCGTTGTAAAGACCCTAGAACTAGAAAGACTGAAGGATCTGTTTCAAGAGAAGGCCCTAAAGCGACTTGAAAAATTCGTCGTTAAGGCCATCGACTGGGACTCAGACAAAGAACCAAAGGATCCTGAGGAGGCAAAGGCGGATAGTTTCAAGATAGTCAATCAACTGATAGGGTCAGCTAAGGATTCAGCCTTACAAATTGAGTTCAACAAGAATCTCTTTGAAATCTATGCCAAGAAGCAGATCGAAAAGACACCGGAACTGATCAAGAACATCGAAGCACTAGGCAAGTACCTCGGCAGCCGAGAAGCAAGAGCCGATCTGAATTTGCAGGTGAGGGCAGTTCGAAATACTTTCCAAGAGTTGCAGAAGACCCAACGAAAACTGGAAAAAGAGATTGCAGAGAAAGAGCAGAGAGCGCTTTTTCTGGAACGGGTTGCCGACAAGAGCCCCAGTCGCGAAATCATACAATCAGACCATCAGATTGCGCTACATGCAACGACAATCGAGAATCATATGAAGTGGCTGAACGAAAGGGTTCGAAAGGGTGACACTGTATCCAAGAAGGACTTGTTGGATATTGTTGACGTAGTGGTATTCCAATGTAAACTATTACTATCGATAACAAAGATTGTAACACGCGCCAGTTTCGATTTAATCAAGTCTCAGCAAATTAAGGGGGATCTTGCAACTTTTATCCGCCAATACTTGGAAAGGGTGTATGTGCCTCTCAATGAGCGGGAACTTCGGGAGGAGGGAGTGAAAGTCAAAGTAGAGGCTACAAAAGATGCTGAGTTCAAGTACAGTTTTGATCCTTTCAAGTTCATCGTTGTTCTCGATAATCTGATCACTAATGCGATCAAGGCGAACGCCAGAAATGTTAACGTGAGAATCGACGTCTTGAACGGGAAGAGTCTGGAGTTGCATGTAATAGATGATGGCGTTGGAATCCCAGATAAGGATCTCAATAACATATTCAGTTTGGGCTTCTCGACCACTCACGGTTCGGGCATCGGACTTCATCACGTCAAGAAGGTCCTGAAAGAGTATGGCAGCATAACTGTGAACAATAAACTATCGAAAGGAGTTGAGTTCATCATAAGGGTGGAAAAATGAATCTCACGTACAAAATTGTCTGGTTTGAAGATGTGCTAGAATATATCGAGTCGCTAAGGTCTTACATCACGGGATATCTGGAAGACTTGGGTTTCTCCGTGAACATTGTCTCAGGACGAACTAGTGAGGGCTCCCTTGAGATAGTGCAGCGCGAGGACCCGGATCTCCTGCTTGTGGACTTCAATCTCATCGACGGCGATAAAGGGCAGGACATCGTGCAAAGTATTAGACGAAATGAGCTTTATGTCGACGTTATTTTCTACGCGCGACGTGAAGACTTCAGAAATTCTGTGGGAAAACTTGATGGTGTATACTATACTGATAGAGAGAACCTGCGCGAAAAGATTCCAAAGATAATCAACCTCACAGTGAAGAGGCAACAAGACGCGATCAACATGAGAGGGGTTATAATAGCGGAGACGGTTGACATCGAGAGGAAAATGGAATGCTTCGTCGCACAGTATTTTACGTCTGGAGACGAAATCAGGCAATCAGTCTTTGAGAGACTGTTCGACTATTCGGATCACGCGTTAACGCTCATGCACAAATTCAAAACGACGAATCGGATATTCAAGAAAGCCATCGAACGGTTGGCAACTAAGATTGCCGAGGTGGGAAGGCAAGGAAACAAAGAGTCTGTTAAACAGTTGGAGGCACTCATGACTAAAATCCAATCTGAAAAGAAGATATTTGACGAGTTCAGCGAGATCATACGGATTAGGGACATCATGGCGCACTGGGAGGGTAAAGAAGACGCATTAATCTATCAAGGTAAACCCATCAACGTTGATGATGATTATTGCAAACAGAAAAGAAAGGAATTGACACTTCAATCCAAGAATTTAGAGTCCCTAATTAGTGATGTGAACGAGGCTTTTCGGATAACTAGATAGAAGCCACCGCGTTCGATGTTCTCCTGCAGGTTATGCGAGGCTGGAAGTGAGGAACTTCTCACTGTAATGAAGAACCGGCAACAGTACCCTTTGTTTCTCCAATCGTAGCCTGCCACCGATTTATGACAGGAAGATGTTGGTGCCTACAGCCGTTTCGAATTGGGGTTGGTCCATCCGTTCATTCTTTCCCTGTCTATCAGTTTCCAAGTCATTGTTGATGTCTTCGGGTTCCTAATCGTTAGGAGTCCTCTGTCTCTCAGTTCCTTGACAAGGAATGGGTCGGGCATGCTTTCGGGAGGCAGTCCGAGTTTTTCTCGGACGGTAGGCCATGTTGTAGTCCCCCCTTGTTTAACGATGAGGGCTATTATTTGGTCCGCTCGTTGTGCTAGGCTGGGGGAAAGAGTGGCGGCTTGTGCTTGAGGTTGAACTGGTGTGAGGATGATTTTTGCGCCATGAAATTTGGCGTCGAAGTACAATTTTGCTTCATCGCCGCCCTCTGCTTGAAGTCTCTCTAGAAGTAGTTTCTTGTCGTTCTTGGGCACATACAGTCTGAGACTAGTGTAAGTCTTCTCTCCGATTTTCCTGTTCACTTGAATGCCTAGCGTCCAATGTCCTTCCTTGTCAGACATAGCTGTACCTCCACGGTTCGATGCTACGGAGAAGCTCTGGATTTCCAGTCAAGTGTGCGACAAGGTTGATCGCAAGCAGAACGATGAGGGAAATGCAGAGGTGAATAGTCACTCGGGTAATCCCTCGTAGGGTCAGGTTCCTCATGCCTAGCTGTTCTTTCAACTCGGAAAACTGGCGTTCAACGGAACTGCGCAGATTGTAGTATGATTTCCACTCGGGAGAGTTGCGTTGAACGGGGAGAATGCGGTCGAACCTACGACCGGTCGTTCCCCTCGGTTTCTTTCGCCTGTTGAATGCAATGATTGGGGTAGCCTTTCTGCTGAGGGTCACAACATAGTTGTCCCTCGCATCATATCCTGCGTCGGCAATGGCAACGCTGAATGGTATTCTCGCATCGGACAACATTCTGATTAGCTTTGGATATTGAGGGCTATCTGCACGATTTCCAGAGGTGACCGTGAAGGCAACGGGAGCCCCGTATCTTGCGGAGATTGCTGAGTGCAGTTTGAAACCGAAGAAGTGTTCTTTCTTTCCTGTTCTTGGGTGCATCGCGATCCCCCACCTTGCGTCGGAATCTGACGATTTCCTTTCGCCTCTCCCGGGTCTGGCGTATGCGTCTATGCTCGTTGAGTCAACTACGATCAGGTCAGCGAAGTCAGGCTTCAGCTTGAACATGTGGTTACGAATTTCAGCAAAGATTTGCAGAAACAGCTCTGCGCCAACTCTATTCCGGAATGCAGAAAAACTCTGATGGCGCGGTACGCGGTTGAACCCAAGTTGTCGGGCCCACAAACCATGGTGCTCAGCTAGTGCCTTTTGCAGCTTCCTGTATGATTTGATTTGACGGATATCCTTGAACAAGTGAGCGCGAATTTGTGGTATTCCTGGGAGTGGAGGCCGTCGCTTGCGCTGAGAATACTTGCTGGCAACTTTCCCCTCCACCCACCTTAGATCAAGAGTATCGAAGAAGAGCCTCAGCGAAGGCTCGGAGAAGGGATTATTAGCGTATTTTTCTTCCGGGGGGTTGTTCCTTTCCAAAGCTTCGACCTCCTTCCAAGGGTTGCGGGGGCGACTCCCCGCAAACCCATTTCATGGTCACATGACAGTAATGTGACATGACTATAAAATGTTTGTCATGTAACGGCACTTCTCGGGAAATTAGCCAAGCTACAACAGATTGAGGCAAATAGCCGTGAGTGAACTGCTGATCGTTGACCCCAATCACATCGAGCTTGTGATGGATTTCTTTCCTCTTTTCGCTTCTGCATCTCTTGACCAATATCATCTCTCCTGAACGCCAGCGAGCCAACCAAGCCATGCCACGCGGACTGTGGTCCTTGGATTGAGCCTCCAAGCTTTGGGAAGGGGCCTGTGCTCAGGAGACGACACGCAGAGCGAATCCTTCTCGACTCCCCAAGCCCAAGGCTCGGGTTAACGTAAGAGGTCGATGCGGAAGTCTTCCTTTAGTCGAAGCCGACTTGCAACGTTCACTCGGTAGCCCCGCGGGCTATTGCCGATGCACGCTACGATCGACTTGACAATCTAACCTGCGTGAAACGTACTCATAAACTCTGTTAGTATTTGCGGCCCTAAGAGGACGACTCCTTAGGGCCTAAGAGTTCATCCTCCAGAGGAATTTTCCGACAGCCTATCCGTTTCTTTTTGTCACTGATTGAATGGTTCAATTTCAGTCGCCCGCACCAGCTGACCCACACACACAGAATGTCATGAGCGAAGGCACACGACGGTTAGCGACTATTCCAAAGGAATTACCACACTATCGGGAACTCTCATG
>Ga0315279_10009003_pt1 | contig 11982 bp, 13 predicted proteins | sample YL17G06_20_MG_FD_203694 | JGI IMG/M metagenome (GOLD analysis project Ga0315279, IMG submission 203694) | Sediment microbial communities from Yellowstone Lake, YNP, Wyoming, USA - YL17G06_20 | ecosystem: Environmental > Aquatic > Freshwater > Lake > Sediment | place: USA: Wyoming | collected...
GACCTGGAGGCACTCCATCGGATCGGCTTGAAGACGTGGAGCGAGTACGTCGTCGTCTCCCACGGCTGGATCGACGTCGGTCAGGCGGATATTCCCGTCGAGATCGGCGGCCTTGTCGTCACGCCGGGGGACATCCTCCACGCCGACATGAACGGCGTCGTCTCGATCCCGGAGGAGTGCCTCGACGGTCTGCCCGCCATCATCGACGAGTTCCTCGCGAACGAGGTGAAGTTCACGACGCAAATGCGGGAGAAGGGCATCGACGTCGCCGCGATGCGCCGTCGGCTGGAGCACTGAGGCTCGACGCGACGAAAGGAGAGGTGATCCTCACATGAACGAGACGCACGTGTACAAGGTCGCCGCGGGCTGCGAGATCCGCATCGACGTCCATGCATCCGGCCGTAGCGCCGGAGGTCCGGCGATCTTCTGGGTCCACGGCGGCGCACTGATCGGCGGCAACCGCGGGAACATCAAGCAGGAGCAACTCGACTGGTACCTCGCCCAGGGCTACGCGGTCTTCTCCATCGACTACCGCCTCGCGCCGGAGACGAAGGTGCCCGAGATCATCGAGGACGTGCGCGACGCGTGGACGTGGGTTCGCCGCGAAGGCCCCGCGCTCGCCGGCGTCGACCCGGACCGTATGGCGGTGATCGGCGGCTCCGCGGGCGGTTACCTCACGCTCATGACCGGCTTCCGCGTGCGCCCGCGGCCGAAGGCGCTCGTCTCGTTCTACGGCTACGGCGATCTCGTCGGCCCGTGGTACAGCGAGCCGGACGAGTTCTACTGCCGGCAGCCCGCCGTGCCGAAGGAGGAGGCGTACGCCGCCGTTGGCGCGCGCGTCATCTCCACCGACGAGGGGACGCAGGGCCGCTGGCGCTACTACCTCTACCTACGACAGAACGGGCTCTGGCCGCTCGAGACCGCCGGGTTCGATCCCCACGCCGAGCCGGAGAAGTTCGACCCGTACCAGCCGGTGAAGAACGTCACGCCGGAGTATCCGCCGACGATGCTGTTCCACGGCACCGCCGACACCGACGTGCCATATGGGCAGTCCGTCATGATGGCAAAGGAGCTCGCGCGCGTCGGGGTCGAGCACGAGTTCATCACGATCCCCGAGGGCGGGCACGGCTTCGATGGCCACGGGTTCAAGGTGCCCGCGATCGTGGACGCCTTCGACCGCATGCTCGCGTTCCTGCGCCGGCACGTGTAGTGCCGATGCCGCGGCTTCGCCGTGGAGGGGGCGACCCGGCTTCGCTCGGGTCGCAGTGGCCTGCACCGTGCCTCACGTACAGACCCGGTCATTCCGAGCGAGGGCGCGTAGCGCCCGACGAGGAATCTTGCCATCCGTGCGAGCACCGGGAGGCACAGTCGTCCTGGGGAACAGATGGATTCCTCGTCGCATCGCGTCATCATCGATGCCACAATGCTCGCTCGGAATGACGGCGATGTGAATGGGAACCGGCAGGCGCAGGACTTCCCCCAACCCGTGTGGCGTAGCGTAGCGAGGCGCCTGCTCACGGCTGCACAGTGCCGAAACGGCTGGCGCTCCTGTTCGATCCGCTGCCCAGCACGCGGAGGCGGTTCCCCGGAGGAAGGACGATGGGACGGATGCCGTTTTCCGTCGGGTTCGCCGACCTCGCCGGGTTCGGCGCGGCGACGAGGGCGCTTGGGGACGAGGCGGCCGTCACGCTCCTCGACGAGGCGTTCGCCGCCGCGGGCGAAGCGATCACTGCGCGCGGCAGGCGGATTAGGAAGTACGTCGGCGATTCGATCCTCTTCACGTTTATCCATCCGCAGTCCGCTGCCGCGGCGGCGGCAGAGATCGCCGCGTCCTTCCGCCGCGAGGTCGCCGACACAGTCGTACGGTTCCGCGTCTCCGTCGCGACGGGCGAGGTCGTCGTGGCAATCGTCGGGCACCCGTCGTGGCGCGTCGAAGACGTCTTCGGCGAGACGGTGAACCGCGCGGCGTGGCTCCTCGACGAGGCGGCGCGGAGCCCGTCCGGTGTCGCGCTCGACGATGAGACGCGCCGGCTGGCAGGGGCGTGATACGATTTCGTATTCAGGACGCCATATCATGGCCGGAGGGGCGAGGCATGCCTCGCCCCTACAACTACTTGTGACAACGTATCATACAACCCACGATAAGGGCAGACCCCGTGTTCGCCCATGTAGCGTCTTCAACACGAACGCGTATGAGACCGTTCGGCGTCGAGCCGGGCCTCGGACACTCGAAGGAAACGACATGTCGCAGGCGTGGGATAGCGAGGAGTCCGTCCGCCGGTGGGACGCTTTCGCGCCACAGTACGTCGAGAAGTTCACCGACGAGGGCGACCTGCACCGGGAGGTGCTCCTCAACCCGGCGCTCTTCGAGCTCCTGGGCGATGTCCGCGGCCGGCGCGTCCTCGACGACGGGTGCGGCGAGGGCTACCTGAGCCGCTTGCTCGCCCGGCGCGGCGCGATGGTCACGGCGATCGACTATGCGGAGTCGATGCTGCGTATCGCGCGGGAGCGCACGCCTGCCGACCTCGGCGTCGAGTTCCGCCATGCCAACGCGGAACGGCTCGGCTTCCTTCCCGACGCGGGCTTCGACGTCGTCGTGTCGAACATGGTGCTCATCGACCTGGCGGACTACGAAGCGGCCATCCGCGAGGCGCACCGCCTGCTCGTGCCGGGCGGTCTCTACGTGCTCGCCATCTCGCACCCGTGCTTCAGCACGCCGGCGGCCGGCCGGTGGATGCGCGACGAGCAGGGCGAGCGGCTCTACTGGATGGTGGATCGCTACTTCGACGAGGGGCCGTACGAGCAGCGGATCATGCCGAGGTACGACGCGGTACTGCTCCAGTTCCACCGGACGCTCACGAGCTACGTGCGGGCGAGCTTGCGCGCCGGGTTCATCCTGGAGGACCTCGTCGAGCCGAAGCCCTCGCCGGAGATGATCGAGAAACACCCGGAGTTCGTGCACGACCTCCGGATGAGCCACTTCATCGTCTTCAAGCTGCGGAAGCCCGCGCGCGTCGCATCCTGATGTACGGTACATCCCGCTCGTAGGGGCGAGCCGGCGGCTCGCCCCACACCATCCACGACCGCTGGCGTCCGACCGTCCCCGACGGGTATCTTCGATGATCGTCCTCTGTCGCTGTCGCCCTCGCCGGAGATGATCGGATGGAAGGATCGCTTGAGCGCATACGGGCGATGTTCGCCCATCGGAAGCCGGACCGCATCCCCCTCTACGAGCTGATCCGCAACGATGCCGTGGTGAAGCACTTCACCGGGCGCGACCTCACTCCCGAGAACGCGGAGGAGGTGCTCTACGAGACATTCCCGAAGGCGGTCGATACGACGCGGAGCATCCGCCGGCCGTCGCACGAGAACGACGAGATCCTGCCGGACGGACGGCGACGCTTGACGCGCCGGTGGACGATCTGGACCGAGCACGTGAAGTACGCCTCGTCGGAGGCATACGCCGAGGCGAAGCGCGCCGCCCTCGCCAAGCCGATGGACACGTGGACGAAGGAGGATCAGGCGGGCATCGAACGGCACCTGGCGAACCTGCGGGAGCTTCGGCGGCGCCTGGGACCGAACTTCTTCCACTTCGCCGGCGGCCCGAGCCTCGGCCTCATGGGCATCATGGGCGAGGTCGGCGTCGAGGCGTTCTGCTACTACCTCGCCGACTACCCCGACGTGATGGATCTGCAGCTCGAATGGCACATGGTGCGGAGCATCCTCTGGCTCGAGCACCTGCCCAAGGATCACGGCCTCGAAGCGGTCTTCACCGGCGACGACATCGCCTTCAAGAACGGGCCGTTCCTCAGCCCGGCGTGGTTCCGCGAGCACTACATGCCGCGCTTCAAGCCCATCATGGAGGCGTACCACCGACGCGGCATCCTCGCCAACTTCCACTCCGACGGCAACCTCATGCCGATCATGGATCAGCTCGTCGAAGCCGGCATCGACATGCTCAACCCGATCGAGGTCGCCGCGGGGATGGACATCGCCGAGCTCCACCGGCGGTACCCGGCGCTCATCTTCACGGGCGGGATCGACGTGAGTGGGCTCCTGCCGTTCGGCGCGCCGGAGGAGGTGCGCGACGCGACGGTGAAGGCCATCGAGGACGCCGAGGGGCAGATCATGATCGGGTCGAGCACCGAGCTCCACAACCACGTGCCGCTCGCCAACTTCCTCGCGATGCGGCAGGCGGCGCTCGACTACCGGCTGTGAGGGCACGGCGTCCGTGCGGATTTGGTCTCGCAGCGCCGCCCAGGCACGCTGGTGGACGTGTTGGGTCGTTCCATGACGCGGTCATTCTGAACGAAGGCCGCCTCGCGGCCGTAGTGAAGAATCCCTCAGTTTCTTGGAGCGCCGTAGCGAGCACGCCACGGACGCAGCTTGGTCCCCAGAAACCGAGGGATTCTTCGTTCCTCGCCGCCACGCCGCGGTGGCGGCTTCGTCCTCAGAATGACGGCCGTCTCTACGTGGACCTGCACCTCGTGGGGCGATGCCAGCCGCCGGACACGGTGCTCCTCACCGCGCGCGCCTCGGTCAGCGCGCCGGGAACGTGCCCTCGAAGACGATGTCGGCGAAGGGCTTGCGCGTCGACGGGATCTCTCTCGGGCGTTGGTACTCCGGCAGTTCCGCGGTGTCGCCCGGCCAGCCGACGGCGGCGATCGCCTCGACATCATGCTCGTCGGGCACGCCGAGCACCTGCCGGGCCCTATCGTAGTCGAACCCCTCCATGCCGTGGACGACGAGGCCGAGGAACATCCCCTGGAGGGCGAAGCTCATCCACGCCGCACCGGTGTCGAAGGAGTGGGTGCGCGAGGGAGCACCCGTGCGATCGAACGTCATCTTCGAGACGAAGAGCACGAGCGCCCCGGCCCGGTGCGCCCAGGCGCGGTTCCTTTCGTTCAGGAGGTCGAGGAACGTCGGCCAGTGCTCCGTGTCTCGCAGGGCGTAGAGGAACCGCCAGGGCTGGTTGTTGCCTGATCCCGGCGCCCAGTGCGCCGCTTCGAACATGGCCATGAGCGTCTCTCGCGCCACCGGCTCGCCCGACATGGCGCGCGGCGACCAGCGCTCGATGAAGATGGGGTCGACGCCATGCTCGGCGGCTCGGTGCTGCCGCACGTCGATGTCGTGGTATCTCACGTACCTACAACCTCGTACAGGACGACTGCGGTTCTGCCGCACGGTTCCGTCGGGATGACGCGCGGCCCTCACGTGCGCCGCGCGAACCACGTTCCGAGCTTGAATGGACACGGCTCCCTTGCGACGACGAGGAGGAGCCCGCCCATGATGGCGAGGTTCCTGAGGAAATTGGCCTCCTGCGCCCGTGCCATCTGCGGCGGGACACTCCAGAAGCGATGGAAGACGAGCGTCGTCGGGATCAAGTACAGAAACAGCGCCGCGGCGCCGATCCGCGCCCAGTAGCCGAAGAGGAGCGAGAGCCCGCCGCCGAGCTCGATGATCGTCGCCATCATGAGGAAGAACGGCACCGCGAACATCCCCGCGGACCTCATGTAGCCCTCCGTCGCCGACCAGCCCATGATCTTGCCCACGCCGCTCACCAGGAAGATGACGCTGATGAGCGCGCGGCCGACCGCGGGGAGGTAGCGGTCCACGCTGCGGGCGCCGATGGATTCCGTCATGTCAGGCTCCTGTGCGTGTCGTCGCAGAACGGTTCCTTCTTCGTCCGCTTGCATCGGCAGAGCGCCACGCGCTTCCTCTTGTCGATCGTGAACGCGAGGGGCGTGATGCCGGTGACCTTGTGCGACCCGTCGCAGAAGGGCTGGTTCGCCGAGCGCCCGCAACGGCACCAGTAGTACGTGCCCACGTCGAGCTCGGGGACGGCCGGCTTCCTCGCGGCGATGACGCGTGTCATCGTGAGCGTGGTCATGACGTACCTCCGGGTCACGAGGTGGCATGTCGCCGAGGCTTCGCTGAACGTAGCATCTCGGAGCCGGAAACGGAAGGCGGGCGATCATGTTAGGTCCGCGGCGCGTGTTAACCCATGTCGAACATGACCACCTCGGCGAGGCCGCCGTCCGGCTTCTGACCCACCACGACGAGGTCCGTCTCGTCGGTGATCGCCGCGCCGTCACCCGCATCGAGGTCGAGCCCCTGGGGCACGGCCGCCGAGCGCAGCGCGACGCCGCCGCGGGCGACCTGGAGCCATGCGTAGCGCCCGAGCTTGAGCGGGTAGGCGAGGATCTGGCCCGGCTCGATCATGGCCATGGAGGCGATCGCGTCCTGATGGATCGTGAGCGCGCCGTCGCGGCCGTCGCGCGCCGCGATGACCTGCCACTTGCCGCGCCTGCCCGCCTCGTCGAACGAGCGCTGCTCGTAGCTGGGCGCGAGGCCGCGCTGGTCGGGAACGATCCAGATCTGGAGCAGGTGCGCGGGCTCGGTCGCCGATGGGTTCTTCTCGCTGTGGAGGACGCCCGTGCCCGCGGTCATCCGCTGCACGTCGCCGCGCTCGATCACGCCGTGCACGCCGGTGCTATCTTGGTGCTCGATCGCTCCGTGCAGCAGGATCGTGAGGATCTCCATGTCCCGATGGCCATGCGTGCTGAACCCGGCTCCCGGCTTCACGCGGTCCTCGTTCAGGACGCGCAAGTGGCGGAATTGCACGTGGTCGGGGTCGTAGTAGTCGGCGAAGGAGAACGTGTGGTAGGTATCGAGCCAGCCGTAGCTGGCGTGGCCGCGTTCGTTCGCCGGGCGTCGTCTGATCATGGTCCGGGCTCCTGTCGTTCCTTCCGGCCGAGCCTGCGGCAGAGCTGCCGGAGCGTCTCCTGCTCGCCGGGGTCAAGGGTGCGCATCTCCTCGACGATCGCGGCGACGTGCGACGGCATGACCTGCTCCACGAGGTGCCGCCCCTTGTCGGTGAGATGCACCATCACGAACCGCCGGTCCCTGCCGTAGCGCTCCCGGCGAGCGAGGGCGCGACGCGCGACGTTGTTCACCACGAGGGTGATGTTCCCGCTGCTCTTGAGCAGCTTCGCGCAGAGCTGGCTCTGGTTGAGCGGACCGAGGTGGTAGAGTGCTTCCAGAACGCCGAACTGGCTCACGGTGAGCTCGGCATCGCAGAGCGTATTGCTGACGCGGGACGATATCGACTCGGCGGCGCGCAGGAGGACGATGTACGCGTTCAGCGCCTGGACTTCCTGCTCCGTGCCGTGGTAGTGAGTGCCCATGGTACCTCCATCGCAAATCGTTCAACATCAAACTACCTTGCGGCATGCGAGCGGTCAAGTTCCGGAGCGAGGGCAGGTTGCGGAGGTGCAGCTCGGGAGCGATGGGAGAGTGCGCGATGCGGCGCAGCAGCGTGCTCCTCCGCCGCATCGTGGGCGGAAACACGACCGCCGGAGCGGAACGGCGTCCGCCCCGGCGGCGATGGGATGCGCGAGGTCCGGTCATCCATCGCGACGGCCCGCGACGATCATCCGTCGCGGCGGCCGAAGATGAAGTCCATCTGGAGGGAGATCACGTGGATGGACGCCTTCCAGTGGTACTTGTACGCGCCGATCTCGACCGATGCCGGGCCCTCGTAGCCGACCTCCTTGAACGCCTTCATGACCTCCGGCCAGTTCACGTCGCCCTCGAGGAGGCCGACGAAGCCGGTGAAGTTGCCCGCGGAGGCGCGGAAGTCCTTGAAGTGAACCTTCTTGATCCGTGCGCCGAGGATGCGGATCCACTGCTCCGGGTACCCGTAGAGGATGATGTTGCCGACGTCGAAGTAGACGGCGACCCACGGGCTGTGGAAGCTATCCACGTAACCGCGCATCTCGAGCGGGCTCAGGTGGAACTTGTTCCACACGTTCTCGACGCAGATGGCGACCTGCGCCTGCTTCGCGTGGTTGACAAGGCCGGCGAGCTTCTCCTTCGAGCGCTCGTAGACCACGTCGTACGACACCTCGGGCGTCGTCGTGCCGGGGACGACGAGCACGCCGTCGGTGCCGAGCCAGTGCGCGACGTCGAGCCCCTTGCGGATCGAGTCGACGCCCTGCTGCGCGATCTTCGGGTCGGGCGACGAGAGCGGGTACTGCCAGCCGGTGCCGATGGCGAGCGACGCGACCTTGAGCCCGGCATCCTCCACGACGCGGCGGACACCCTTCACCTCGGCCTCGGTGCTCGACCAGGTGAGCGGCCCCTTGTCCGGGTTGAGCGCGAGCTCGATGGCCTCGAACCCGGCCTTGGCGGCGAGTTCGACGTTGCCCTTCAGATCGTTCGAGTCCTGGAACGACCACGAGTTGATGGACTTGATCATGGCGTGCCCTTTCCTGACAGGTCCCGAAGCCGCGTTCAGACGGACCGGTGTGCGTCGTCGTCGATGGTGATGAGCGCCTGGGCCAACGCGTACCGCTCGGTGTGCGAGATGGACAGCCAGACGCGCGCCGCTCCCGGCGGGAGCAACCGCCGCACCCGCAAGCTCAGCACCGCCTGCGGCGCCGAGTTCGCGGCCCGCACGATCTCCACGTCCTGGAAGCCGGCCTGACCCGTCCAGCCGGTCCCCAGCGCCTTCAGCACCGCTTCCTTCGCCGCGAACCGGGCGGCGAGATGCTCCGCCGGGTACGCTTTGCGCCGGCAGTACTCCTGTTCCCCGGCGGTGAAAATCCGGTCCAGGAAGCGATCGCCGAAGCGGCGTATGGTGGTGGTAATGCGTTCCACTTCGACCACATCGACTCCGATGCCGAGAACGTGGCTCATGCGCGCGTCCAGCTTCCCCGTCCGGCCATGCGGTGCGATTCAGTGCCCGGCGCCGTCGCTGCCGTTGCCGTCCGGCACGCGAGTGATCCCTCGACGTGGCGGCGCCGCGATCCGGACAGGGCACGCGCGGAGCGTCGGGAGGAGGCACCCGTCGTCATTCCGCTCGTGCCGCTGCCGTCCATGATCATCTCCTCACACCTGCCGCTAGGCGGCCGACTCCCCGGCGGAACCTCCGCCGGTCGCAGGCTGCCCGCCCTGCGTCGCCGCTCCTGCGGCGGACACTGTCGCCGCGACCGGCCGGCGATGGCGACGACGACGCGAATGCCTGCCGCTGCTCGTCGGATGCTCCGCGGCCTGCGGCGTCCCGTTGCCACCGCCGGGTGCCGCGGGCTGCTGCAGTGCGCCCTTGGGTGCCGGGGTGCGCCCCTGCGGTGACTGCTCCGGTGATGGCCTGCTCTGCGCGGGTCGCTCCGATCTATCCTGCTGAACTCTGGGCTGCTGCGCTCTGGCCTGCGAGGCGTGCTCCTGCGGACCCCTCTGCTGGGGCGGCCGGTTCTGGTTCGTCGGCTGAGGACGCGGCACTTGGGTGCGCAGCCGCGACGTGTCAGCCTCACGGGCGCCGACTCGCTGGAGATCCGTCTCCCAGATCAGCCCGGCGCGCACGAGTGCGCGTGCGACGACGTCGGCGGCTTGGGACGGGTTCTCCCGCTGAAGCTTGACGAGCATCTGCACCATGCGTTCGTGCCTCGGGTCCAGCTTCGCCGGACGCCGCTCGACGATGAACCAGGCGATCAGTCCACCGCACGCGAACACTGCCAGAATGATAATGATGATCAACGTGACATCCATACACCCACCTCATCGTTGGAATGATCTGTACCCACCCGGTTGCGGCGGCTACAGCGAATCGGCGCGGCAGAGATCGCCTCCTGTGCGGTGTCGCGTCCCTTCACGCGTGGCGGGACGCGCTCCCGCTTCCTGCCGACGCCGCATCCGCCCTGCGGGCGACGGCCCCCGGCGGGCCATCGCTCCGGCAGCGGATGCTCTCTCGACAGACGAACTGCGGCGGGGCCATCGCCATCTTGCGGAGCTGCGGCGTCCTCGGATCGAATCGCGCCTTCGCTCAGCTCCGCAGGCGGAGCTGCGGCGTCCTTGGATCGAATCGCGCCTTCGCTCAGCTCCACCGGATGAACCACCGTCGCGGCCGAGGGGATCGCCAGGGCGAGCCGCGTTCACCAGGGCCGGACGGGTCCCCGGTCAAGCCACGCCATGACCACGCACCGCACGTGGAGGCCGGCCATCGACGGCGCTCCCTGCGATGCTCGCACCCCTCGATCTCCGTTCGTCTGCGAGATCGGAGCCGCCTGCGGTACCGGCGCCGGTCGCACGGGAGCAACGCTTCCGTACGACCACCATTGCCAGTACAACGCAGTGTGTAAGGTACGGTTCTGCGAGGTCAGGCTCAACCGTATGTCCTCTCGTCATCAGCGCGCAGGCTCGATTTCCCGCCGGGCCGTGCGGCAAAGGATTGTGGCCGGCGGAGCGCGATGATACATTTCCGCTGAGTGAGGAGACCGCCCGGCCTTCCCCATGGAACACCGGGCGAAATTCAGCGCATGCGCGCGTCCGGAGCGCGCGAGACCCGACTTCGAAACGCAAGGAGCGAGGACGTGAATCCGACCACTATCAAGCTGACGGTCGCGGCAGGACCGCACGACCGTCGTTTCGTGCCGCTGCGGACCGTCGTTCCCGTCCCCGATGGGGCGAAGATCGCGACGTTGACGCCGTACCTGGCGACCGAGCCGAGGAAGGGGTACATCCCTCCGCCGGCGATCATCGGTCAGGTCGGGTCGATCGCCGACGGGAAGGCCGAGCTTGCCTTCGTGATCCCGTGGCTCCCGAGGAACTCGTCGGCCACGTACTCTGCCCGCTTCCGGAACGACATCAGGCCGGAGAGCGTGAAGCTCACGCCGATCGGTGCGAGCGACGTCGAGATCGAGATCGCGGGGCGACGCTTCGGGCGCTCGTATGCGGAGGAAAAGTGGGCGCGGCCGTTCATCCATCCCGTCATGGGGCCGTTCGGTCACTCCGTCACGCGCGGCTGGCCGGTGGAGCCGCGGCCGGGCGAATCCGAGGATCACCACCACCACAAGTCGCTCTGGGTCGCCCACGGCAGCGTGAACGGCGTCGATGACTGGTCCGAGGAGAAGAACCACGGGCGCGAGGTGCAGAGGAAGATCCTTCAGTGCGCGAGCGGCAGCGTCTACGGCGTGCTGGAGACCGTCAACGACTGGGTGAGCAACGAGGGGGCGAAGGTCTGCGAGGACCGGCGGAAGTGGACGTTCTGGGGCGTGCCCGGCAGCCTTCGGATGTTCGACCTGGAGGTGGAGTTCCGGGCAACCGAAGGGCCGCTGACCTTCGGCGACACGAAGGAGGGCGGCATCATCGCCTTCCGCGTCGCCACGACGATGGACGTGCCGCGCACCGGCCGCATCGAGAACGCCGACGGCGGCATCGACGAGGGCGAGACGTGGGGCAAGCGCTCCGCCTGGTGCGATTACAGCGGGCTCGACGAGGGCGGCAACAGGGTCGGCATCGCCATCGCCAATCACCCGATGAGCTTCCGCTACCCGACGTACTGGCACGTGCGGAACTACGGCATGTACACCGCCAACCCGTTCGGCCTGCACGACTTCTACGGCGACAAGAGCCATGACGGCTCGCATACCATCGGCGCCGGCGAGACGCTCTGGTTCGGCTACCGCGTGTACATCCACGCCGGCGACGCCGAGAGCGCGCAGGTCAGGGACATGTTCCACGGCTACGCCAACCCGCCGAAGGTGACGGTCGAGGCGTAACCGCCTCGATCCTGATGCGCGTCTCGCCCTTGCCCCGGGGCAACATGACCTCCGTCGCTAGCGCCCTTCTGCACGAGCCGCCGGCGACGGGCGTCTCCGCCCACGGGATGGAGGGCGCACGCGTCTGCGGAGCAGGGCGATTGCATGAAGGAATCGGGTCGAGAGGGCCGCGCAACGCAGCGCAGCATCGCACGGCGAATGAATTCGCGGGCTACCTAGTGCCTACTTGCAGAAGAAAGCATACCAATACTGTGGAAGAGAAAGCCCATCTGCTGGGACTTCGACAGCCAATTCCGCATACATGAACTTGCGAAAGTAGGCACTAGGGTGTGTCTGGTAAAACGGGAGGCCTGGCTCGCCACGTTGTTATCGATGCAGGAGATGCCGGTGCGACGGGCATCTGCCCCCGTAGGGGCATGGCGGC
>Ga0315279_10009004_pt1 | contig 11981 bp, 14 predicted proteins | sample YL17G06_20_MG_FD_203694 | JGI IMG/M metagenome (GOLD analysis project Ga0315279, IMG submission 203694) | Sediment microbial communities from Yellowstone Lake, YNP, Wyoming, USA - YL17G06_20 | ecosystem: Environmental > Aquatic > Freshwater > Lake > Sediment | place: USA: Wyoming | collected...
TCATTGTCAACTCACATTGAATTCATCCCCGAAGAACCCTTCAGCGTCTTCCATCTCGGCAGCTAGGCCGTCGTGGTCATCACCTAGGATGCCCTCTAGCGCTTCTTGCAGCTCGCACCGGAAAGGCTTCTTCTCGGGTGCTGGCTTACCGTAGCAGCAAGGGCAACCTTGCCCTGCCCAGAAGCGCTTCTTTTCCTCATCCGTGAAGTCGCTAGTAATGCCTAACAACTCATACGGCTCCCCGCAGCGCTTGCAATATACATCCATAGCGTTTACCTCCTTAAACCTTTTTCCCAAACGCCGGTGCACAGAGAGCGCCTGGCGCTGTCGGCGCAGTTCATCCCGGAGCGCCACCGGCAGAATAAGACCAGCTCCCTGCTCTTTGAACAGTGAACTGGTGGGGGAGCTGGTGGGGGCGGTGGCGTTCTGCGGGTGAACCCAAGTCTCAACTTGAACATAGCTCTCACCTCCCTTACTTAGTATTAAAGGACATAAGAAAAGGGGGGCTACTAACACAGTAGCCCCCTGTATCCCCTTCAGGGAGAACCCTTCAGGGTGAACCCCTCTCCTTTGAAGGAGAGGGGGAAGTGTAAGCAAGAGAGGGGCTTCCGCCCCTCTTAATAGACCATATTGAAAGCAAAAAACGCCCCTAGTAAAACTAGAAGCGTTTTCGCTTTTAGTGGTTTAGATAATCCCTAACCGCTAGGCTCACCTTCTCGGCTATTCGTTCCTGAATTGACTTCGGCAATTCCTTGCCGTATCGGATAGCTTTACGCCTCTTGTTTTTAGATATTCCCCTCAAGCTAGTTCCCAAGTCTATGTATAATCGCATGTAGCTTGAGGCTATCTTGACTTTAGCAAACGGCTGGAGTTTAACCCCGCTTATGCCTAAAGCCTCAAGGTAGTAAAGCGGTTGCTTATCGTAGAATATATCTTGACTGATATTATTGAAGCGACCACTTATCGGGAACTTGCGTTCCCCTAGACTATGTAAAGCCTTGCTTTCAGCTTCCCAGTCAAGTCTAGCTTGCTCTCTATCTTCAGCTTGCCAGTCGTCAATAAGAGCCTCAATATAGACTTCGTAGTGATGCTCTGGAATTGAGCAAGCCGTGTGTCCGTAGATACAGAAACCGCTACTATCTAGGAATAGCTTTACTAGGTAGGCTTGTCGGTTAGGGGTTGACCACTTTGGATAAGTAGCCATATTTTACCCCCTTTCTGTGTTCAACCTAGTATTAGCGTGGCTATGCCCTATTGTGTGCTATGCGGGGACTAATTCCCGCTTGCGACCTTTGGACTTGACCGCTTCCGCTTCCGTTTCCGCTTTGGCTTGTGCTACCGCTTCCGCTACCGCTTCCGCTTTGGCTACCGCTTCGGCTTCCGCTTTGGCTACCGCTTCCGCTTGTGCTTTGGCTTCAACTTTGGCTTTCAAGGCTAGGTCAAGCTGGTTCTTATCGTGCTGGTAAATAGGCTCACCAGCTTTCCTAGCCAGCTCAACTTGTGCCTTATAGCTGTCGGCATTGTCCCTGATAACCGCACCAGCATAGTTTAATAGGTTAGCGGTAAAGTTATCACGCACCAAGCGTATATTGTCGCCTATCTCTTTGGCGACCCTGATAACTGGGCGACCAGCTTGGCTAAACCGCACCGCACCAGTTTTGTCGTAACCTAGACGAAGCGGACAACCGATAGCTTGGCTCGGTATAGCGGTATCACCCATTGTGTTAGTGGCTGTGAAAAACGGAAGCCATACTTGCTGTAAGTCTATTGACCACACCCTGCGACCCTGCGGTTGCTTTGTGGTCGGAGTTAGTAAGCTCTTGATATAGTTAGGCGTTTCCATTATGCTCAATACCTCACTTTTTACTTATTGAGCATAGCCACGCTAACACTAGGTTGAACTATTCTATATGACCACTAAATCAACAGCTTTCGGCTTTGTAGAGTTACCCCTACATTATCTATTCACTTTTGACCATCACCCGCTTTTTTGCGGTAAGTGGTTTTTGTTAAGGTGCTTTTTGTGTTTTCTAGCTTCATTATGTAACAAAAAGTCAGAAGGTTAAATTTCAAGAACTAGCACGATTATGTAGGTAATCCCCGGGGTAGGTATTGAAGAAGTAAAAGAGTAAATTCAAGATGGTACGTCGTTAACACCAATGACTCTATGACCTTACTTCTGCTTATGAAAACCCCAGTTGAAAAAAGCCCAATATTGGAATACACTTGCACATAGTAGGAGAGTAATTTCTTATCCAGGAGGTAGCGTGTGAAGAGAGAGTTTACTGTTGTTATCGAAAAAGACGAGGACGGTTATTTTATTGGTACTGCCCCCCAATTGAAGGGCTGTCATACCCAGGCTAAGTCTCTGGATGAGCTGATGAATCGCATGAAAGAAGCCGTTCAGTTATGTCTTGAAGCCGAGGGCGAAGTTGGAGAAGGCGAACTCCAGTTTGTCGGGGTTCAAAGAATCGCAGTATGACCAGGTTACCATCGTTAACTGGCGAGCGGGTTGTCAAAGCCCTGGGCAAAGCTGGGTTTCAGGTGCTCAGGCAGAGAGGCAGCCATATGTACCTGAAGCATTCCGATGGCCGGGCTACTGTGGTTCCGGTACACAAGGGGGAGTCCATCGGGAAGGGACTGCTGAGGAAAATAATGCAGGACGCTGATTTGAGCCGAGAGGAATTTCTGAAGCTGCTTTGACCCAATTCGCCTGCGGGGGAAATTAACTGAATATTTTCTCCAGGAGTGAGGTTGGATGGCACACAATCGGATTATAGAACTGATAGTAGATGGAATACGTTCTCCATGGAATTATCGTTCTGCAGCGGAATTGATGATAAAGCTAGATAGGCCTGAAGTGTTCACCAGCTGGGATAGACGCAGAAAAGCGAAAGCTGTGGAGCGTTGTGCCATCGCGCTTAAGAACAACCACACAAAACTCCAATCTCTCCGCGAAAGCCCTCATGATATAGCTGAAAAGGCTCGTCAACAAACCAAGGAAGATTGCAGAGATGTTTTTCCAGAAACTAACAAAAGCTTAAACGAACTGTTGAACGACGATGAGGAAAACGAGTCTTAAAAATTTGATAATAATGCAAGGCTTAGAGGCAGTTACCGGACTTGGAATGAGGATTGATGTGAATTATTGGATTCTACAAGCAAATCCAGAATATTTTAACATCCTAGGTTGGCTCAGATATTTCCCTTGGCTTAAAGACGAACTCCTAATTGACCGTTGGTATATTAGTTTCTTTAAGGATATTGTAGACGAACCTAGCGAATAAACCGTGGAGAGTCTGCTATGCAAAGACAGCACAGGGTTCATAAATTTATCCTTCTCTGTATAATCTGTATTACAGTGGTCAGTTTATTACTGTCCGGCTGTGGTAGTGGTAGGGTGGAAAAGGAAACAGTGAAAACAGAGGAGGAAGAAAAGGCGTTAGCTCCCCCTGCGGCTAGTGAAAAAATCCCAAGCGAAGCGATTGTCAGCAAAAATTATAATTACGAAACCCCAATAATAGAAGGAACAGTTACATTCAAAGCTGGTGAACCTGCTTATAAAATAGGCTTGGTGATTAGGCATCTAAGTCCTAATGCTTCGCAAACACAGGGCGTAATTGATTCCACATATACTGATAGGCAAGGTAAATACAGATTTTACGATAATGGGTATTATGCTGATGATAAAGCAAAGTATTATATTTATCGTATTTTCAAAGGTCAAGACGGCACTGATATCCAGAGGCTTAAATGAATTAATATGACAATAGCTGCAGGTAAAACTGAATACACATTAGGTATAGCGCCAGTGAGTGCCATCGGGTTGTCTTATACCCAGGAAGAACTGGACAAAGCACTAGTCAGTACAGTGGCAGGTGTAGTGTTTGATGACCCTGGCACAGCTGAGATTTCAGCACTGCTAGAAAGCGTAGTAGATACAAATTTTGAGCGGAAAGAGCTCAAGCGAATTCTGGAGAATGATAGGGAATTAGAGCCGTGGCGAGTAGGGGAAGGATTAGCTGAGTGTTATCTAAATCATCACAGGGATTGTTGTTTTCCGTGGCCAGACAGTCGCGATGAACGCAAATCCGGTTCTTGTTTACCTGGAGCAGACCTTGTTGGCTTTCGAGGCAGCGGTGAGACAATCCGTTTTACATTTGGGGAGGTTAAGACTTCAGGCGAAAAGAAATACCCTCCAACTGCTATGTATGGGAGAACCGGGTTAAAAAAACAATTGGAAGACCTGCGAGATACGGCAGACATTCGGGATGACCTGGTAAAGTACCTTGGCTATCGAGCCCCTAAAGCAGCTTGGAAAGCCGATTATATTGCTGCATCAAGAAGGTATCTGCACGATAATAGAGATGTCGCACTTTTCGGTTGTCTTATTAGAGATGTTCTACCTAATGAAAATGACCTTAGTGCACGTGTAGCCAAACTAAGTGAGAGCTGCCCTACTCAAATGTTTATCGAGCTTATGGCTATATATCTGCCCACAAATAGTGTTGAGTGCTTGGGTAAACGGATGATCGCGATTAGGAAGGGAGGTGATGCATCATGATTGTTAGCAACGAATCCCTTCATAAGGTTGATAATCATTGGGCTGTTCTAGCTATAGGTGACACAGAACGCAACCATGGTCTCAAAGTAGCTAATGCGAGATTAGTTACTAAGGCAGTAGGACAGCAGATACAATTCGCTTTTCCCGAGACCCCCAGCGACTCCGAATTATTGAGACGCCTAGCTATGGCTTATGAAATGGCGGCAATCGAAGGGCTGGGCGCTTTTCTGAATCCAACTGGTATGGAAGAAGAAATGCGACAACAGTGTGCAGCTGGAGCCTGGCGGGCCTTTGAGTTTTACCGGCTTTTCAATTTACCGGAGCAAACAGAAGATTGTATCTCGCACGTTCTGCATGTCTCTGCATTAGCGTATTGTGGAGACCGTTGGTCTGACCTACGCCGTTGGTACAACGAAAATGAGAAGGATATCCAGATTCCGTCTACAGCAGATATTCCTTGGGATCAGAAACTGCTCTACAATCTTTTCGAGTGTTGGTTGTGCCTTTTCCGCAAACGTAGCTGGGATGATATAGACCGAGTTTCGGAAATAGTAACCAAGCTACGTGAAGATCAGAAGCTTTACGAGAGTGGTGTACTGAACAATGGCTCTATTTCGACTAACCAAACTATGGCACTTCGTCTTATAGCTTTGTACCATTGGGCAAAAGCGACAGAGCTACTAGCACTTTATATGTTACAGGGAGAGCCAGCGGATATAATCACACGACTAGACAAGCACTTTGAAATGGCAGTTGAGGCCTCCGTTTCGGCGTACGACGCAAAATTTGAGGTACTGCTTCGATGGATTCATGCGGCTTCATGTCAGATGGTTATTGGGTCAATATGGTGGGTCGCCAAAGCCGTTAACTCCAGGGTCACTCGTTTTGTCAAGAACATCACCAAGCAGCAAGCGATGTTTGAGTTACTTCCCCCACAACGGGCAGCATTGCAGGAGCACGGACTTCTCGACCAGGCGATTACCGCTATTGTAATAGATCTGCCAACTTCGGGCGGTAAGACGCTGCTTGCGCAGTTTCGAATATTACAAGCATTAAACCAGTTTGACTCTGACAACGGATGGGTAGCTTATGTTGCACCAACTCGGGCTTTGACGGCACAAATCACACGCCGCCTCCGACGTGATTTTGAGCCAATCGGTATCCGTGTAGAACAGCTTACGGGTGCAGTAGATATTGATGTCTTTGAAGAAGATTTACTAACCAGCCTCGACAAAGAAAAGGACTTTAACATACTTGTTGCCACACCGGAAAAATTGCATTTAGTAATTCGTAACAAGAAGGTCTCCCGCCCGTTAGCTCTCGTAGTTATGGACGAAGCTCACAACATCGAGGATGAGGAACGGGGACTGCGTATAGAGCTGCTCCTTGCTACCATTAAAGGAGACTGCCCGTTGGCTCACTTCTTGCTACTTATGCCATACGTCGAGAAAGCTGAAACTCTAGCTCGTTGGCTAGCACATGATATAAACGCAGGGCGAGCGATCAGTATAGGCACAAGTGTTTGGAAGCCTAACGAACGTATTGTAGGCATGTTCTATTCCGAAGCGGATAAGAGGGTACGAGCTGGTTGGCGCTTGAAATATAGAACCCTGGTGACGACACCCAATACGATTCATCTAGAGGGCGAACACTACGTTGGTAATATCAAACCGTTAGGAATACCCAAGAGCAAGGTCCTAAATTCAACGAGTCATGAGCAGAAAGGGCTGACTTTACAGACTGCAGCAATGGCCAAAGTCCTATCTGAACGAGGCACAAGTATTGCGGTTGCTGAAAGAATCGATTACGCATGGGATATGGCTCGGGAAATCAGTAACGGTTTCAATGTGTTGAACCCAGTTCCAGACGAAATAGAGTTGGTGAAGAGATTCTTGCAGACAGAGATTAGCCCGAACTTTGAGCTCATAGAAATGCTGTCACGTGGTGTAGGAGTTCATCACGCTGGGCTATCTGATGAAGTACGCTCGTTAATAGAATGGCTCGCTGAAACAGATAAACTGCGTGTCTTATGCGCAACAACGACCATTGCACAAGGAATAAACTTCCCAGTAGCCAGTGTCTTTCTACAATCTAGGAAGCACCCATATGGCAAAGAAATGACATTTCGAGAGTTCTGGAATCTTGCAGGAAGAGCAGGGCGTATAGGGCATGACAGTGTTGGAGTAATTGGTCTAGCAGCAGGTGCAGAACCTGACAAAATAGCCAACTATGTAAGTACAAGGACTGGGGAATTAGTCTCTCGTCTTGTCAATATGTTGAATGAACTTGATAATACCGGACATCTTAATGATCTGACTTCTGTTATCGAAGAAGAACAATGGGTTGATTTCCGGTGTTACATAGCTCATCTTTGGAATCAGAAGAGGAATTTGGACGCTGTATTGGCAGATACAGAACAACTTCTTAGAAATACCTATGGTTATGGGGTTTTGCGGTCTACTCCTGACGGGGAGCGCAAGGCGCGCGTCCTACTAGACGCAACAAAAAGATATGCCAGAAAGTTAGCGGAAAATCCTGAGCGTACAGAACTCGCCGATATGACCGGGTTCTCACCTGAAGGTGTTGCAGGGGCACTGATTGGGTTCAATCAATTAGAGCGTAAACTCACAGTCACAGACTGGACTCCTCAGAGTCTCTTCGGCCCAGGAAAGAGTCTGGCAGACCTATTCGGAGTCATGCTCAGAGTGCCACAGCTGGAAAAGTCACTTTCAGATATAGGGGGAGCGGGTGCAACCAGGAAACACATCGCAGACATTGCCACTGCATGGGTGTCTGGGAAGAGTATTCAAGAGATTGCTAAGGCCTTTTTCCAGGGTAATGAGACTGAAGCTATCACAGATGCGTGTAGGGCAATTTATCGAAATCTTGTTAATACCGGAACTTGGGGACTCTCAGCATTGAGCAGAATGTCAGGTATAGACTTTAGCAAGCTATCTGAGAGCGAAAAACGTATGATCAATGCCTTGCCGGCAATGATATATCATGGGGTACAAACGGAGGAGGCTGTTCTAATGAGAATGAATCAAGCCCCTCGTAGCGTTGCTGAGAATCTTGGGGCGGAGTTCCGTTCAAATCTCGGGCAACAAGCTGCCAAGGCAAATGTGACTCAAGCTAGGGAATTCATAAAAGGCTTGGGCGCAAACGATTGGGATCGTCTTAAACCAAGTGGAGCTCATATGTCAGGCACCGACTATAAGAATATCTGGGAACTTCTCTCGGGTGAGCAAAGGTAAGGGCGGGGAGTATGGGGACTTCCTAATTAGAGGGATGACTAGTGGATATCAGCGTAGAGGAACGCCGCGTTGCTAATGAAGCAATTTGTACACTTGTCAATATCAAGCGCACTATGGCTGAACTCCTGTTAAAGCCGGCTGGTGTACCAAGAGAAATATATGCACCGTTGATTACTCGACGGGATGAGGTCACAGGGAAGCTACTTACTAAGAGGCAAATGGCGCCTCTCATCTTGGAGGCGTTAGAGAAATTGCAGGATGGACACCGAATTATTAGAACCATAGTTAAATTGGCATCAGAATGGACAAGCTTTCATCTTGCTGATGACGAATTTGCCGCTCGAGCAACAGTCCAGAAAGCCCGAGAAGTAATGGGCACTATGGAGACAATGGAGGCCAACGAGACACTTCAAAGGGAGTTGGCAAAAAAGAAAGAGCTTGCAAGGTTGGCAGAAGAGCGCTCACAGATGGCTCGAAAAGAGTCTGAGCTCTTGCTGATGATGTTCGATGAAATGGCTCGATTAGATTTTGACCAACAACGAAGAGGCTTCTTACTTCAAGATCTGCTCAATCGAGCATTCAGCCTATATGAAGTCCCCGTCCAGAGAAGTTTTCAGAGAAATGAGGGCGCGGAACAAATAGATGGAGCTTTCAAATTGGAGGGCTGGCATTACTTGTGAATGCCGGTGGCGGCACAAGCTCGCAGATATCAGGGAACTAGACGGCTTACTTGGTCAGGTGGGGCGTTCTGGTAAACAGACTATGGGACTTTTTCTCTCGATAAACGGCTGGTCTGGAAATGTTCCAAAGTTGCTGAAACAAAACTCTGAGAAATCGATCATCCTAATGGATGGTTATGACCTACGAACTGCCCTCGCTAGGCCGCTCGATATCAGAACCTTCATGATCGCCAAAGTAGCAAAACTTAACCTAGAAGGAGAACCGTTCTTCCCAGTTTCGGACTATCTGAAGGAGATAGAGGGTGGATCATAGTGCTTCAGCGAGGGCTCTGCGAATCGAATCCACACTTCAAGTCAGCAGGCTACGGCTTACACTGATGAGAAGTAAAAAGCTGCCGCAAGGCAGGGATGAGTTGTTTCTTTTCAAAGAGAAGTTCGGAATGCTTCCAAACTGGCTGCAGACCTTGAATTCGAACTATTAGCTATAGCTCGATCATCGCTTGCAACACTAACTTAGAAAGTGGACCACTCGATGGGGGCAGGTCACCCCCAATCACTGAGAAATACGAACTCACTGCTGCCGGGACATCTCTTGGCTTGCTTTCCGGTGAATGTCCTCCACTAACAACTGAAGTTCTGGGGTGAGTGGGTAAAGCTTTATATCTATGCCTTCGCCTATTTTACCATTACTCACAGCCAAAAAACCGTTGTAGGCTTCTCTATCGGTCAAGATTAGTAACTTAGTTTTGGCGTTCACCAAACTTAAGAAGTAGAGAGATTCATAAATCTCTCCGATTTTTCCGGCAGGTCGTTTGCCACTACTTGTTAGCCAAGAATGGCTCTTGATGCTAGCTACAATAGAATTATCCTCGGAGACAGCATCAAAATTATGGACTGCATAGTTGCCATCTTTCTTTCTACGTAAGGGTAATGCTTTTTCGGCAAAAGTATGCCCACAATAGTTTCTCTCTAACTCTTTTCTGATAAAGGGCTCAACTAGCGTTTTTAACTCTGTAGTCTTTGCCACTTGTGTTGCTCTCCCAAAATCCACTAGCTAGACTATGCTACCATAAGTATTGCCCATCCGACGGGGAAAATCAAACCGACTTCTACCTTTGCCTAATGCTCTCACGAATTCTATTCTGTGCCATGTATCGCCAAGTTCAGAATTCAAAGGCGGCTAGGATGCTCTAGGCCCCGATGGTCGATGAGACAACACGAAAATAGTAACCAGGAGGCAGATGGTTAACCTGGGTTCAAGATGCTGATGGCGAAGAAATGCCGTTCGACAGCAAGATATGGAAAGTGGCGATACTCGAGGAGAACAAGGGGGGAAGAAAGAGGCTCAATAAACGAGCGGTTAGGAGCCCCTCCGGCCACTAACAGGTTTTTTGAAAGACGGCGGCGTTGTTGTCAGAGGGGGCGAAACACTCCTGTCAGAAGATGGCGTTTTCTGTTCCCCTTCCGGCGGCAGAGTGATGTGCCCTGGCCTGTCGTGGGGCTGTACCACCATAGTGAAGCTGGAGGGAACTAGACTTACCTGTCCCTTTTCAATATCTAAAGTCGAAAAATCGATGTGGAAAGCTGTGTATTGTATCTGAAGCATTGTCCCCTCCTACTTTATGAGTACCCACCCACTCTGTAAGACAGCAGCATCAACTTGCACTTGTAGACCGGGTAAAAGATCGGTGGGCTTTCGTTGCCGACCTGCAATTATTCCCTCCAGAATTTTCTCTGGTAGCACAGATGCTTGTGTTAGTTTGAGCTTCGTTAGGAGAGTGTAAGAACACTCAACTGTTTCAATGAAGCCTGCTTTTAATGTTAACTCACTTTCCAGCTTCGTGCCTAGTACCCCGCGAATTAGAAACTGGGTGTCCAGGTCCACTTCCTTGGCGTAGTCTTCATAAATGCTCCACATGAGCTTGTCTTCGTCAGTCGAGGCGTCCACAACATCAAGGCCAATCCCTCTAGCCTCAATTCTGTTTATCGCATGAAGATGCGAGTAGAGCTTTTGGGTCAGCTTGTTAATAATGTCGTCAACCCTAGCTGATTCTTTGGCGATATCCATGTGCAGGCTCAAAAGCTTCTTGGACACCTCACGGATTTGCGTGTATGTCCTATGCACATTGCCTAAGGCAATGGGGCTTATGTCCTTCGTCAACACCTCGAGAACACTGGTGAGATTGGCGCTTCCATCAATTCCGATGCTCGTTTTTGCCATTTCAATGAAAGCCGTTACTTCTTCAACACTGATACCTAGCACCGTTTGGCGATTGTTCGGGTCTCGCGGGTTGAATTGATTAGCCGTTGTTGGGTCTACAGGGCTAAGCTCCCCAGTTGGAGACATTATAATGTGATTGGCACCCATTCCAATGAGCGTGCCCGCGCTGTGCGCCCTAAAAGGCACAACAACGTTGAATTCGGGGGCGAAGCTCCGAATGGCGTTGACCAGAGGCCAAGGCACATTCATATCACCGCCACGGGTGTATAGCCACAAGTCTATGATATTGGCCTTGCCAGAGGCTCTAAGAAGCTGGTTGAACACAGGAAGGTGGTCTTGGGCCACGTGCCCATTAATTCCAGTAACTGCAATATCTGAAATCCGATCGGAGTGGAACAGAGTAAAGACCTTCGAACCCCGCAATTCTTGGAGTTGTTTGTAAAAAGCTTGCCGTTCTGAAAAAGCCACGAACACCCCCCTTAGCGACGCTACACTCACACCCCAGTTAACAATCTAGCATGTTAATCACGGCATTGTCAAATAGCCGGGAATGAGAGACAATAGTGCGGCTGTGGCACATTTGGCACGGATGGCACGCTTCCTTCCACACGACAATCATGAATCAAGACGATCCATCGGCCACCCCACGGGACAAGAGAAGCTGCTGCAACGCTGGGATTAGTTGCTTCTTCTCAAAGCAAAGTTCGGGAACTGTTCCGAATGGCCCACCAACTACTTACAAAAATATAGCAGAAGTTAGCCACTTGCTTGCAGGAATAACACAGAATGACCTGCCGCGGGAACCAACTGGCGTAACTTTTTCATCTGAAAGTATGATTGTTGTAACTGGTCCTTCACCCACTTCAGTCAATAGGGTTGGCGAGCACCAAAACAGGTTGCCCAGTACTCATATAGAGGTAAGTGTAATGCAACGTCCGTTGGTCTAGTCAAGGCCCATATGTTCCTTGATAGCTGCACACACTTCGTCTCGAAGCTGGGGGTCTTCCAGATAACCAAGCAAGCTCTTAAGCCTCTGCTTTGAGATTGTTCTTATCTGGTGAGCCATAATAATCGAGTCCAACGGCTGACCTGCTTTCCCTTGAGGAAGAAAGACCTCAGAAGGATATAAGCGTCGTTTGGTTGAAGTGAGGGGCAAAACCGTGACGTTAGGCATTACTTGGTTATATTCTTCATTACTCGCTATGAGCACCGGCCGCGTCCCTTTTTGTTCGGCTCCTGCTACGGGGTCCAGGTTAGCCTCC
>Ga0315279_10009005_pt1 | contig 11980 bp, 9 predicted proteins | sample YL17G06_20_MG_FD_203694 | JGI IMG/M metagenome (GOLD analysis project Ga0315279, IMG submission 203694) | Sediment microbial communities from Yellowstone Lake, YNP, Wyoming, USA - YL17G06_20 | ecosystem: Environmental > Aquatic > Freshwater > Lake > Sediment | place: USA: Wyoming | collected...
ATACCACACTTTTGGTCATTAGTAAATGAATTTTGAAAGATTAGGAATAGATGAAGCAAGTTTGATAAGAAAAATGTCAAGAATAAGGTTTTTCGACAGCCTCTCCTGTAAGTGTGATTTTCCATTTTTGTTTCATCATACAACATTTCAAGTCGAAATCGTTTACAATATGTCAGGCTTATGATTGTCACTAAATAATTATTATTTAAGACAAAAAAGGTCACTTTTTCTCCTTCCATAGAATTTCAACTTTCGAGTAAACCTTTAGAAATCAAAGAATTCAAACATTCAATCTCTTTTGGCACTAAAATTGCTCATAGTTTAGATAGAAAAAAAGGTTTTAAGGTAGATTGCCGATAAAGCCAAACCACGAGTAATCGTGGGACGGAAAGCCACGGGTCCCGAATGCTCGGGATAGCCGGGTTGCCGAAGCAAAAGGAATTTTGCGGGCCCGTGGTCTATGTTGACACGGGCCCTTCTTTTTAGGGCAGCGCAACTCATTTGAAGGGAGGTGATTTAGATGGCACTCGAAAGACAATGTTCATTTTATCGAAATTGCGAAACCCTCAACGTGGGTCGTGGAATTGGGTATTGCGATCTCGATGGTGACCAAACGACTTGTGATGGAGATATTCACTTTTGTGAAAAACCCGATCTCCTAAAAGAATATTTTTTGGTCCAAAAGAGGAGGAAGGAATGGGAGAAGAGAAGAAATGTCCACTCTTCAGGCAACCAGAGGGTCTGAGCTTTGGAAAAGGGATCGGCTACTGCGACATAGACAGTGACAGTACGACCTGTGACGGAGACGTCAAATTCTGTGAGAAACCTGATGCCCTGAAGCAGTACCTTCGAAGAAAACTAAGTGAATTTGAGAAGAAGGAAAACAAAGGTGAGTAGAGACTCTTGAAATCAATACCTACCTACTCAAGGCTCTCCATTCTATCTTAACCTCCTGCTAAATCATACAAAAAACCATGCCCCTTAAATAAAATAGAGTTTGCATTCACCGCAGACCATAAAGCCACTCTGCGTTAGGTTCAAATATATCGTTCCCGAAGATTCCTTCCTTGAACTCGTGATTCTTAAATCTCCTCTGATGATGCAATATTTCAGATCGTAATCAGTCTTTTTAGTGGCCGGTTTTCATGTTCTAAGGCAATTTGGACTATCTGATTGACGAATGCAATCCTTTTTGATATAGAGATTACTCAAAATCGACTCACTTGGTAAAGCTAAAAGTTACGTGAAGTAAGGTGACACTAAAAAATGAAAGATCAAAATCAGACAGAGATGCAACTTATCAATGAATTGGCGGAATTGCGCAAGAGAATTGCTGAATTGAAAACATTGGAAAATGAGCGCAAGCAGACAGAGGAGGCATTGCGCCAGAGTGAGGAGAAATATCGAACCATTCTTGAGGAAATGGAGGAAGGATATTTTGAGACTGACCTTGTCGGTAACCTTACCTTCATTAACGATGCGGGTTGCAGACATTTAGGATATCCCAGACAAGAATTGATCGGAATGAACAACCGGGTGTATGCAGATGAAGAGAATGCAAAAAAAGTGTTCCAAGCTTTTAATAAAGCTTACAAAACAGGGGAGCCCTGTAGAGTATTTGATTATGAGATAACCAGAAAAGATGGGACGAAAGCAATTATCGAAATGTCGGCATCTCTTATGAGGAATTCAGAAGGCGAACCGATCGGATTCCGGGGTGTTTCTCGGGACATTACCGAGCGCAAACGGGCGGAAGAGGAATACAGGACGATCCTTCGAACGACAATGGATGGTTTTTGGATTACAGATATTCAAGGGCGTTTTTTGGACGTCAACGATGCCTATTGTCAATTGATAGGTTATAGCTGGGACGAACTGTTGACGATGAGCATCTCAGATGTGGAAGCATTAGAGAGACCAGAAGAAACTGCTCAACACATCCAGCGGATAATGGAGACCGGAGGGGCCCGTTTTGAGACCCATCATCAATGTAAAGATGGGAGAATGATTGATCTCGAGGTCAGTGTCAATTATACGAAGATTGGCAATGAACGGCTGTTTGTATTTCTTCGCGACATCACCGAGCGCAAACGGGCGGAGGAGGCACTCAAGGGGTCTGAACAGAGGCTGGAGAGTGAATTGAGGAAGTTCAAAGTACTCTACGATCTGGCGGTAAACATATCGGCCGATAAAAGCCTGAATGAAAACTTAGCCTTTATTGTGGAGCAGAGCCGAAACCTGCTCCACGCGGATACCTCATACATTGCTCTGGCCGACGAGCAGTGTCAGGAGGTCTACATGCACACCGTCTCCGGCATACGGACGGAGGCATTCAAGAAGATGCGGCTTCCATTTGGCAGGGGACTCGGTGGAAAGGTAATGACTACTCGCAAGGGATATATCATTGAGGACTATCACCAAGATGGGACCATTACCCATATCGTCGACCAAGTGGTCATCGACGAAGGCTTAGTCTCTGGCATGGCTGTGCCCATCCAGATAGGAGAAAAAAGTCTGGGCGTACTTTACGTCTTCAACCACACAAAAACACAGTTTAAGCAGGAAGACATGAATACGCTCTCCCTCCTGGGTAACCTGGCGGCTGTGGAGATTGCTATCCATGAGGCACAACAAGCCCTTCGAAAGAGTGAGAGGATCTCGAAACGATTTGCCCAAGAGAATGCAGCCATAGCCGAAATTGGTCGGATTATTAGCTCAACATTGAACATCGAAGAGGTATATGATCGATTTGCAGAAGAGGTGAAAGAGCTCATCCCTTTTGACCGGATCGCCATCCGAACTATCAACCCCAAAGACAACACTACCACTACTGCCTATATCTTAGGGGTTGATGTACCAGGCCGCCAATTGGGGAGTACCGTTCCTCTATTTGGTACAGTTATTGAAAGGTGTATACGCACGCAGTCGAGCCTTCTCTTCCAGCCGGAAAGCATGGATGAGGTGGTAAACAGGTTCCCACACCTTCTCCCAACTTTTAAAGCTGGACTTCGATCGATGATATTTGTCCCTTTGATATCGAAAGATCAGGTGATTGGAGTCCTATCTTTGCAAGCCACCGAGCCAAAGGCCCATACAGAGGGGGATCTGAGACTTGCCGGAAGAGTCGGTCATCAGATTACAGGTGCCATTGTCAATGCGCAGCTTTTCGCCGATCTCAAGCAGACGGAGGAAGCGAAAGAGAAACTCATCTGTGAGCTTGAAAATGCACTCTCACAGATCAAACAACTTAAGGGGCTGCTTCCAATTTGCATGTACTGCAAAAAGATACGCAATGACAAGAACTACTGGGAGGCCGTTGAATCTTACATCACAGTGCATTCAGAAGCCATTTTCAGCCACGGTGTCTGTCCTGAGTGTCACAAGAAGTATATTGAGCCTCAACTTAAGCAGTTGGAATCAGAGGAGAAATAGAATAAAATGAGGAAGTTTTATGATTGATCCCAAAACAAGGATTCTTTGCGTTGATGATCCTGAGATGAATCGCCATAAATTGACCGACCAAAATAAGCTCTTTCACCCTGAGATGAAGGTGATCTATATGTCGGGTTACACGGACAATGTTATTGCTCATCATGGTGTGTTAGAAAAAGGACTGAATTTTTTCCAGAAACCTTTTACCATAGATGGGCTGGTAAGAAAAGTCCAGGAAGTATTGGACAGGGTTCTGATCCCTCTGCTTAGGTTTTAAACAAATCCCCTTGTGCCTACTTTCTATCCGTAATCATTGTTCTACATAGTTACAAAAAGCAAAGAGTAGTAGGTGAACCAGGTAACCAAGGATAGGTCCAGGTCGCCAATCATTTCTTTTATGATTGGTCTTGACAAATAATAAACTCAACCAACTAAATTTTTTTAAAGATTCTTCCTCAATTCTCTAAGATTTCACATCATATAACGGCGAGAAATACAAAGGGTGAATTTCTTTCATCTCAGTCCACCCCCACCCCTGCCTACCGGCAGGCAGGCTTACCCTCCCCCATTAGTGACTGTGTCGTAATGTCATTCTGAGGCGATACCCGAAGAATCTCTATTTTGTAACCTATTGATTCTCTGAGATTCTTCACTTCGTTCAGAATGACAAACATCGCATTCCCCCCATTGCGACACAGTCTCTTAGGGGGGGAGGGGAGTATGGGGGCTCATCCATCAAGGGGGAGGGAATTTTCTTATTGTGGGTGAAGTGAAGGATAAGTGGAAAGGCTATGCGCTATGCTCTATGCGCAATGCGGTTTACCGGATCGTTCCCAAATAATGAGCGGTCAGTTGACGCTCCCGGACTTTGGGATTGGAGTAATCGGGAAGGAGCATCGGAGCCACTCGATCTGGGATGACTCCCGCTTCCTCTAACTCTCTATGATATCTCCGGACATGGTCCAGGGTCAATTTCCCTTCTTTTGCTTTCTCTTTCACATAGAGCGATGCATTTGCTCCCGCGATCCTTCCGAAGACGCAGACATCGAGAAGAGAGTTTCCCATCAAACGATTCTCCCCATGGACTCCGCCTGAGACCTCGCCAGCAGAAAAAAATCCTGGGATGGAGGTTTCACAACTCCTGTTATACTCCAACCCTCCATTTTGGTAATGAAGAGTAGGATAAACCAGCATGGGCTCCTTTGAAATATCGATCCCAAATCGTTTAAACAGAATGAATTTACCCGGGAATTCCCTCTTCACCGCGCCTTCTCCCATGAGAACATCGATCATGGGAGAGTCCAACCAGATGCCTATCTTCCCGGTAGGCGTTGGGATCCCTTTTCCAATTTCAGTGCACTCCCGGATGAAGCAAGACGATTCCACATCTCTCGGTTCCCGTTCATTGACAAATTGTTCTCCACCGATGTTGAGGACATTGGCTCCTGCACCTCTAAATTTCTCTGTAATCAGAAGACCTTCCGCCTGCTCCGGGAAGATAACGCCCGTTGGATGGTACTGGACTGTATGGAGGAAACACAATTTCACCCCTGCGCGATAACCCAGAATAAGACCATCTCCTGTGGCACCGTAATGATTGGTGGTCATGAATCCCTGAATATGAAGCCTTCCTGAACCTCCTGTGGCCAGGACCACTGCTCTTGCCTTGACGATGAAGTATTCCTCGGTTTCGAGATTATAAAGAACCGCACCTGCACAATGGCCATGTTCATTCAAGATCAGCTCTACGGCTGGAGAGAATTCCAGCACCTTAATATCACCAGCCCGATTCCTTGCTTCATCCCTCAGGGTTCTCATAATCTCAGCACCCGTGATATCAGCCGCATAATGCATCCGCTTCCGACAGGTCCCGCCACCATGGAGTGCTCTGAGTGTTCCTTCCGGAAATTTTGTGAACATACAACCAAGATTTTCCAACCAGGCAAGAACCTTCGGGGCCTCTGTCACAAGGGTATAAACCAGCTCAGGAACATTTTTGAAATGACCCCCTCCCAAGACATCGAGGTAATGGTAATAGGGAGAGTCCTTGGTTCCTTTGGATGCTGCTTGAATACCGCCTTCCGCCATCATCGTGTTGGCGTCTCCATGTCTCAATTTAGTGGCGATCAATACCCTGGCTCCATTTTCATGAGCCGTTAACGCCGCTGCTGTTCCTGCACCTCCTCCGCCAAGAACGAGGATATCCGTTTCATAAGCCACTTTATTCAAATCAATCACATCAGGGTTGACACGACTCCTGGCCTCAAGAAGATCCACGATCTCCGGGGAGATGGCATAACCCTTATTGGGTCCAACACGTATCTCTTTTCTCGCACCCTCTATGAAATCGGGATGGTACTTTCTCAGCCGCTCCTCCCTTTCCTTCAAAGATAGCAGGGGAAACTCCTCCCCTCTTCTCTTCTTTTCAATTCTGGCGGTTCGTGTTGCCTCAACCCTCTTAATCAACTCTCTCAATTCACTTGTATACGGCATAAAGCCCTCCAAAACCTAATTACGTGTCCGTGTCCGTGATGCATGTCCGTAACAAACTTTCCATTTCCTGTTTCCCATTTCTCATTTAAAGAAATGTTTTATCCTCTGGTGCCCAATCTTCGTCAGCCTGTTCAGGCTCAATCTCCCTTGCGTTATAAAGATTTTTCAGTTCGTCTTCATCCGTATCCATGAGTCCCCTGAGCATCTGCTCATACTTTCCCTTCTCGACCTCTTTAACCATTGCGGCAAGATGCTCGGCCTTGGGAGCAATGTATTTTCCATAGAGCCGCCTACCTAAAATCGCAATATTGTATTGACAGATCTCCGCAGGACATCGGGCGGTGCAGAGACCGCACATCACACAGTCAAAAGAAAGTTCTGCTAATCGTGCCACATCTCCTCTCATGGCCGCTGCCATATAATCCATGACCTCTATATCCATTGGACAGGACTTGGTACAGGTATTACATTGCAGACACCGCAAGAGTTCAGGATAAGCCTTCACCAGTGTTTCGATGGCAGGTTTTATCTTCTCAATGTCATAGATGCTTTTGGTGGCTGGGAAGAAAGGGATCTGTGTCAGATACATGTTGGGTTGAACAACGGTCTGACAAGCCAAGCCTACCTCAATCTTATAACTTCCTGGATATCGGTAAACCGTTCCGCAGGCTCCGCATATCCCTCCCCTGCATCCACAGCCCCGAATCAACTGATATCCAGCATACTCCAACGCTTTTTGAATGGTGATGGAGGAAGGAACTTCATATCTCTTTCCCATGATGAAGATGGGAACGAGTTCTTCCTTTTTGATTTCTTCTGTTGGCATCGACGTCCTCCTGATACACGGATTATCTAAAAATCCGAATGGTTCTAATGTCAAATGTCAAAGTTTCCTGAACTACTCAGAGTTCAGGACTAATCATGAACCTTACATGGTTCTTGGCAAATGCAGAATGTCAAGATCCCCAAATTGATTCTTTAAAATTTGACATTTGGATTTTGAAATTTGGCATTTCAAATTGCTCCTGATTCAATTTTCAATTCATCTTCTTTGAAGCTTGCCACAGGGGGTAACTCTTCTACATTTCTTCCCGGAACATATTGGAACATTTTTTGTATTCTATCTCCCACGCTCCTGAAGAGGGTGGCCACCGGTAATCGGCTCGGACAGGCGCTGTCACAAAGTCCGCAGCCGATACAGGAAGTCACCATGTGGGACATCCGGATCAGGTGAAAGATGAGGGTGTCGGTTGGCATTCGAATCCCACCCTTTCGATCCGCCCACCTCAGAAATTGATCTCCGTCGTGCTCAAAGACCGCTGTCCTGAAAACACACTCTTTACAGTAACAAATCGGGCAGGCCACCATACAATTATGGCATCGAACACAGGTCGAAAATCGGTCTAAAAAGGCTTGGAGATCCTTAACGATACCTTTGAATTCCTGGAAAAGGGCATCTCTTTTCTTTGTCCTCTCGGCGATGACCTTGTTGACCGATTCGCTTCTTGAGGCCGATTCACTCTCTGAAAAAGAAAAAATACCCTTTTCTTCGATCTCCTTTCCCAATTGATCCGCTATTTCAATGCCGATCTCTTGATCAGCGTTATAGCCAAACAGTTTAAGAATAATATCCGCTTGAGGAACAGGGTATTCACACATCTGACAAGCTGTCCGGAAGGCATAACCGGAGGGTGAGGAAATTTCACCTTTCTCCATACCTTTGAGCATCTCTTTCGTCAATGACTCCCCGCCCTTTCCCTCCTGTACCATCTTTGCATAATCGGTCACTTCAAAGGTTCCAGGACAATCGATACCAATGAGGTAAAGGTTATCCAGTTTGACCTGAAGAAATTTTGCCAATTCGACAGCCGCCCGTATCTCACATGCTTTTAATACAGCAGCGACTTTCTTCCCCAGATTTTTAACGCTGAGATTGGAGATGACTCTCGCAGACTGAACTGGCATGGTGGGTGAAAGGATACACACTCCATTCAACTTTTCTGGATCTCGTATCAATGTTTGTACGAATCCATCCTGTGAAGGAAGGGCTTTGGGTATAACAATCGCCTCCACCACATCTTCTTTTAAAAGAGATTTTAAAAAGTCAATGATCGCCTGATCTGTTTTTCCTTCTACAACTTTTACCACTGCCTTCTTGGCCATGTTCAGCGCCTCTCCTTTCTTACGATAAAATCACTCTCAAAATCTCCTCCCCCCATCAAGGAGGAGGGGAGGAGCGAGTTAAGCATTCCAAAGTTCTTTCATCGGATTTGGACCCATCTTCTTTAATTCATCTACCATCTTAGTCACCGTGTCTGCGAAGAGTTTCCCTTCGCTCGCACTGATCCATTTCAACCAGATACGATTTTCTGTAAAACCCATTTCTTGAAGAATGCCTTTTAGGATGGCTACCCTTCTCCGAGCTTTATAATTTCCTGTCTGATAATGACAGTCTCCTGGATGGCAACCTCCGATCAACACCCCATCCGCTCCATCAATAAGGGCTTTCAGCACATAGATGGAGTCTACAGCTCCAGAGCACATCAAATGGATAATGCGGATATTGGGAGGATATTGTTGCCGGGTTGTCCCGGCAAGATCTGCTCCCGTATAGGTGCACCAGTGGCATAAAAAGGCTACAATCCTCGGTTCAAATTCAGCCATGTTAAACCTCCTAGTTCAAAGATCACTTCGTTTGAGGATCGCTTCGCGGCCTAATGACCGCTCCGCTTAAGGACCACTACGTTCGAGGATCACTTTGTTTGAGGTTTAAAGAATTTGCCTCTAACCTCGCACCTTAAGTTCTCCAAGGGAGAACGGTCCTCAAGCCCCCGCAAGGGGGCACTCCTCCATGTCTATCGGTTTAATCGATGACCGCATCCAGGGCGGCCAGATTCAATTCTTTCTCAAAGTTCCGCTGCTGAGAGGCCGCATTCCGACATGCGATGACGCAGGAGCCGCAACCCTGACACAGCGATCCAATCACTTCAGCCTTACCTTCCTCTTCATTCAGGACCCTTGCCCCATAAGGACATACCGTGACACACAGGCCGCATCCGCAGCAGAGCCTTTTGATCACATAAGCCAAATAGGCCTTTTCCTCCACTGCCTCCTTGGACAAAAGCGCACCCGCCCTCGCAGCTGCCGCATTCCCCTGGGAGATTGCATCTTCAATAAAATTAGGCGAATGGCAGAGGCCGCAAAAGAATTTTCCGCGGTCCACGAAATCAAGAGGAGCGGATTTGGGGTTGGCCTCCATGAAAAAACCATCCGGATTGAGGTCCACATCGAAGATCTTCGCCAACTCCTGATGATCGTTCGGCTCAATCCCAGTGCTCAGGATGACATGGTCTGCCGGAAGAATGATAGGGCCATTCATTGCAGGGTCGAACAGGGAGACCTGAAGGCTTCCATCCTGAAGAGCAACCTTCGGTTTATTCTGTAGGTCATATCGGATGAAAATCACACCCTTCTCTCTCGCCTCGTGGTAATAGGTCTCATAAAATCCGTAGGTCCTCACATCCCGATAGAGCACATAGACATTCATCCCTGGATCTTTCTCTTTCAACTTCAAAGCATTTTTCACCGCATGGCCACAACAGATACGACTGCAGTAAGGATGTTCCTCATCTCTGGAGCCTACGCATTGAACCATCACCACTGAATGTAAATCCTTCAGTCCTTTATCGTTCAAATGGATCATTCTCTCCAACTGTCTTTGCGTGATGACTCGCGAGTCCTCTCCATAGAGATATTCTTTGGGAACGATTTCTTTCCCACCGGTGGCAAGGATCAATGCCCCATGGTCAAGAATCTTTTCTTCGTTCTGATAGCGAATCTTTGTTTGATAATGTCCGTTCTTTTTTTCAAATCCAAGGATCTCTGCTTCGGAATAAAGATGGATAGATCCACTGCTTTCAACTTGCTTGATGAGTTTATTTAAAAGGTCTTGAGGATTTGATCCTTTTAAGGTATAGAAGGATTCCCTTAAGTTCCCCCCTAATTCTCTTTCTTTTTCGATCAAATAAATTTCATATCCCTGTTGGGCCAGTTGGAGAGATGTGGTCATGCCGGCGAGCCCCCCACCCACCACCAATCCCTTTTTATCAATCTTTTGTTTACCTTTTCGAATAGGTTGAAATCGCTTCGCCTTCTCCACTGCCATCCTAATCAAAGCCATGGCCTTCTCTGTGGCCAATTTGGGATAATCCAAATGAACAAAGGCACATTGTTCCCGTATATTGGCATATTCAATAAGGTAGGGATTAAAACCCATTCCTTTAGCCATTTCTTCCATCGCTCCCCGAATCTCTCGATGAGAACAACCGGCGATGACGATTCGGTTGAGCCCTTGTTCTCCGATTCTCTTTTTAATGAGATCCAAATCTTCCGGAAGACAAGCTAAACCCACTTCTTCAACATGAACCACTTCCCTCAGCAATTTTGTCCCTAAGATGAGATCGAAAAGAGAGAGGTTTTTCTTCAACTCTTCACCACAATGGCAGATGAAGACCCCTATTTTGGGAATCTCCTCCCCTAAAGCTCCTTCCATGGGATACTCTTTGAGAGGTTGAGGAAGACGATGGGGGATAAGAAAGGATGCTACCGATGCCGCAGCGCTTGAGCCTTCTACGACAGTCTCAGGAATGTCTCGCGGGCCGCGAAATGCCCCTCCCACGAAAATTCCGTTAACTGAGGTTTGTGCGGGATTAAATTCATCAGTCTGACAAAATCCTTGCTGATTCAACTGGAGGCCCATTTTCCCCGCAAGATCCTTGATCGTCTGTGGTGGGGTAAAACCCACAGAAAGAATGACGGCATCGAACTCCCTCTCTTCAAAAGTCCCATCTTCTTTCACATAAGTGATCAAAAGATTTTTCGTTTGCTGACGTTCTTTAATCGAAGAGATGGCACTCCGGATATATTCAATTTCGTACTCGGTCTTTGCCCTCTCATAATATCGTTCATAATCCTTCCCCATGGGCCGAATATCCATATAGAAGAAGGTGACTCCGAGACCGGGGGACCTGTCTGTCGCAATCATGGCCTGCTTGGTGGCGTACATGCAACAAATGGTGGAGCAGTGATCCTGACCGCAGGAGGGATCCCGTGATCCCACACACTGGATAAACGCAATCTTCTCCATCTTTTTCCCATCGGAAACCCGTATGGGTAATCCCTGTGTTGGACTCGATGTGGAGAGTAATCTCTCAAACTGAATGCTTGTCATCACATTCTCATATCGGCCAAAACCATATTCCCCTTTTCTCTGAGCCATGAAGGGTTCAAACCCAAATCCCAAAAGGATGGCTCCGACCTCAATATTTTCTTCCTCTTCTTTCATATCGAGATCGATCGCCCCTGGGTTGCAGACTTTCACACATTCTCCACATCGGGTACATGTCTTTGGATCAATCACTAAACTGTGTGGAATGGCTTGAGGATAGGGAAGGTAAATCGCCTTTCGTTTCTCCAAACCACCACCAAACTCTCTCTCAACCTCCACGGGGCAAACCTTTATACAGGCCTCACAAAGGGTACAACGTTTGGGATCGACGAATCGAGGTTTCCGAACGACAGAGACATTAAAATCTCCTTCTTTTCCTTCGACCTTCACCACTTCAGAATAGGGCACCAATTCAATATTGTCATGAAGGTGACATTCATAAATCGGACAGAAGGCAGGAGGTGTGGGGCTCATGAAACAGACTCCACAGGAGTTGGTTGGAAAGGTTTTATCCAATAGCGGGAAATAGCCCCCAATCGCTGGTCCCTGTTCTAAGAGGAAAACCTTCGTCCCCATCTCTGCTAATAGAAGCGCAGATTGCATTCCTGCAATCCCTGCACCGATCACCAACGCTGACCCTTTGTCACCTCTTGTTTTTCCTTGCGCCATGCTCATCCTCTCAAATCCCCCCAGCCCCCCTTTTCTAAGGGGGGCTGGGGGATTATTTTATGCTAGCTTCAAAGATTCCAACAAACCCTTGGGAGAGATCATATGTTTCTTCCACCAGTTCTCTCTCTTTTCAACATCAAAAGCTACTCCCATCAATTC
>Ga0315279_10009008_pt1 | contig 11979 bp, 8 predicted proteins | sample YL17G06_20_MG_FD_203694 | JGI IMG/M metagenome (GOLD analysis project Ga0315279, IMG submission 203694) | Sediment microbial communities from Yellowstone Lake, YNP, Wyoming, USA - YL17G06_20 | ecosystem: Environmental > Aquatic > Freshwater > Lake > Sediment | place: USA: Wyoming | collected...
ATCGGGACCCCCACCAAACTGGTGGCCGAGATGGTGGTGAAGAAGATCAACGGGGAAGGGGGGATCAACGGCCGTCCCCTCGAGCTGGTCATCGCCGATGACGAGGGAGACCCCACCAAGGCGGCGATTATCGCCAAGAAGTTCATTGAATCGGACAAGGTCGTGGCCATCATCGGGCCCACCCGAACGGATACGGGCATGGCCTCCAAGCCGATCATCGAGCAAAACAAGATCCCCACTTTCATGTGCGTGGGCGGAGACCCGCCGATTACGGTGAAACCGTTCCACTGGACTTTCAAGTCACCCCAGAGAACCTCGGTGGCGGTGAAGAAGACCTATGCCTACCTGAAGAAAAAAGGAATCCGGAAAATTGCCATCATCACTTCGGCGGACGGATTCGGCCGGGACGGGAAAAACTGGCTCGACAAGCTGGCCCCCGATTCCGGCCTCAAGATCATTTCCAGTGAATCGTTCCAGGCCACGGACAGCGACATGACCGCCCAGCTGGTAAAGATCAAGGCCGCCAACCCGGAGGCCATCATCTGCTGGACCATCGGCAAGGCGGGGTCCATCGTGGCCAAGAACGTAAAGCAGCTGGCCATCAAGGCCCCCCTCTACCAGTGCCACGGACTGCCCGATCCCATCTATATCAAACTGGCGGGAGATGCTTCCGAGGGGAATATCATGCCCTCGACGAAGTTGATGGTGGCCGGTGCGCTGCCCGATTCCGACCCCCAGAAAAAGGTCATTCAGGACTTCGTCCGTCTCTACCAGGATGTCTATAAATACGACACCCAGTTCCCGATCAACACCCACTCCGGATATGCCTGGGATGCCATCTACATCGTGGCCAACGCCATGAAGAAGGCGGGAACGAACAACGAAAAGCTGCGCGATGCCATTGAAGCGACCAAAGGCTACGTGGGGGTCAGCGGGATTTACAACCTTACCGCTGAAGACCACAACGGGCTGGGAACGGATTCCATGGTCATGGTGCAGATTTCGGGCGGGCAATGGAAGAAGCTTGAATGATTTTTAATGGGACACAGATGGACGCAGATTAACGCAGATAAGATTCAAAGAACTTTAGGCCCTTAAAGACCATTTCACCGCCTTCGTTTTAGCTGTGTAATCTGTATTGCTTGCGTTCCATTGCTGAAATTTCTATTAAGCAAAAAGCATCCCCCCCACCCTAACCCTCCCCCTCGAGGGGGGAGGGGAGGGAGGGGGTGATTTTCTTTGGTTGCGGCTCCGCGCTGTGTCTATCTGTGTCCAAAAAGAGTTCGGAGTTTGTAGGGGCGCGCTGCTGCGCGCCCTTATGGAGTTCGGAGTCAAAGGCGAAAAGCTCTGTTTTTAACTTGAGGCACTTGAGCGCACTTGAGGCACTTAAGGCACTTTCTTATCTGCGTTTATCTGCGTCCAATGAATAGGAGGAGGGTTGAATGGAAGACACAAGGATTTATTTGAGTGAAAGAGAAATGCCCCGGCAATGGTACAACGTCCAGGCCGACCTGCCCAAGCCCCTGCCCCCCCCGCTCCATCCGGGCACATTGAAACCCCTGGGGCCGCAGGACCTGGCTCCGATTTTCCCCATGGGATTGATCGAACAGGAAGTGAGCCAGCAGCGCTGGATCGACATCCCCGATGAGATATTGTCCATTTACAAGCTATGGAGACCCACCCCCCTCTGCCGGGCCAAAAGGCTGGAAGAGGCGCTGAAGACTCCGGCGCGAATCTATTATAAGAATGAAAGCGTGAGCCCGGCGGGGAGCCATAAGCCGAATACGGCTGTAGCCCAGGCGTACTACAATAAGAAAGAAGGAGTGAAGCGCCTGAGCACAGAAACCGGCGCCGGCCAGTGGGGGAGCGCCCTGGCCTTCGGGTGCAATTTATTCGGGCTGGAATGCCAGGTTTACATGGTCAAGGTCAGCTACCAGCAGAAGCCCTACCGTCGCATGATGATGGAGACCTGGGGAGCGAAAGTGACCCCCAGCCCGAGCGATCAGACGGAAGCCGGCCGGATGATCCTGGCCCAGGACCCGAATTCCCCGGGAAGCTTGGGGATCGCCATCAGCGAAGCGGTGAATGACGCGGTCAAACGGGAGGATAGCCGGTATTCTCTGGGCAGCGTACTCAATCATGTCATTCTCCACCAGACGGTTGTCGGGCTGGAGACCAAAGCTCAACTGAAGAAGATCGGCGTGGAACCCGATGTCTTGATAGGATGCGTAGGAGGGGGAAGCAACTTTTCCGGGTTCTGCTTTCCCTTCTTCCCCGAAAAAAAACAGGGGAAAAAGATTCGTTTCGTAGCCGTGGAACCGACGGCCTGCCCCACCCTCACCAAGGGGTTGTATCGCTACGACTTCGGGGACACGGCCCAGATGGCCCCCATCGTGAAGATGTACACCCTGGGACATACCTTCGTTCCCCCCGGGATTCACGCCGGGGGACTCCGCTACCATGGGGATGCCCCCCTGCTCTGTCTTTTATACGATGAGGGGTTCGTGGAAGCCGTTGCCTACCCGCAGAACCCGGCCTTCGAGGCCGCTATGCTCTTTGCCCGCACGGAAGGAACCATCCCGGCTCCGGAAACGGCCCACGCCATCCGGGCGGCCATCGACGAGGCCATAAAGTGCCGGGAGAAGAAGGAGGAGAAGGTCATCGTTTTCAACTTCAGCGGCCACGGCCACTTCGACCTTGGCGCTTACGATTTGTTTCTATCGAAAAAATTGGAAGACTACGAATATCCGAAGGAAAAGATCCGGGAGGCCCTCCAGCATCTTCCCGACGTGAAGGGGTAGGGTTTTCTTCCCAGCCATTCAAAAAAGCCCGGGGGGCCGAGAGGTTTCCCCGGGCCGCCCCTGGAATTTCGGATTTCGGATTTTTGAGCTTTTTTTTCAATCCGCAATCCGCAATCCGCGATCCGCAATTTAGGGGGCTTGCCCCCGGAAAAATCCTGCTTGATAAACCATCATTTTGTGGTATGAGAAAGATGGAAATCACACCTTCAAGGGGGGATGGCCGATGCAAAAAAGATTCCTTATCTTGGTTTGGGTAACCCTTCTTTTTTTCGGACTCGCCGGCCAGGCCTGGAGCCAGGATGATTGGCTGAAAAAGGCGGAGCTGGGCCCCTATGCGCCCGCCTCCTTCGACGAGAAACAGCTCTATGACAAGGCCAAGGGAGAAAAGGAAGTGGCCATTTATTCCTATTCCTCCCGCGTCCATCAGTTTGCCAAGACTTTCGAAGCCCAGTACCCGGGGGTCAAGGTAAAAGGCTTCGACATGGATTCCGCCGAAATCGTCACCAAGATCCTGGCCGAGCAGAAGGCCAAAAATTACGTGGCCGATGTGATTTTCCTCAAGGACCCGGCCACCGCCCAGAACGAGCTTCTGGCCAAAGGGCACATTCTCACCTATGTGCCCCCGGACTTGAAATCCGTCCTTCCCGAGCGATTTCAGAAACCCTTCCTTACCCATCACGTGAGCCTGGACGCGCTGGTTTACAATACGGAGGTGAACAAGAAGTCTCCCGTGACCAGCCTCTGGGACCTCACCCGGCCGGAATGGAAATCCAAGCTCCTCTTCCCCGACCCGTCGAAGATGCCCGAATTCATCGAGTTCCTCTGCACCCTCGTCCAGCACTCCGAGGAGATGGAGAAAGAATACCAGAAGGTCTTCGGGAAGCCCCTCCAGCTGGGCAAGGATTCCAAGAACGCCGGGTACGAATGGATCCTCCGGGTCCTGAAGAACGACGCGGTGATTTCCGGGTCCACCAACGATGTCTCCAACGCGGTGGGGCAACCCGGCCAGCAGAAGCCCCCGGTGGGGATCACCGCCTTTTCCCGGCTCCGGGACAAGGAAAAGAACCCCAAGCTGGCCTTTGATGTGGCCTATGACCTCCGGCCGGTCACCGGAGTGGCGACCGGAGTAGTTTTGGCCGTGGTGAACCAGGCCAAACACCCCAACGCGGCCAAGCTCCTAGTGCGCTGGATGCTGGGGGATGAAAAGGGAGAGAAGGGATTCAAGCCCTACTTCGTCCTGGGGAACATCCCCACCCGCACGGACATGGCGTCTCCCAAAGGGTCCAGGCCGCTGAAGGACCTGAATGTGTGGGCCGCCGACCCGAAGTATGTTTGGGATCACGGCCAGGAAGTCCGGGATTTCTGGTTGAGTAATCTGAAGTAGATTCTCCGGGCCGGCGGTCTGTCATGGAAATGGCCGAATCCTTCAAGGTCTGGGTGAACCGTTTCCGCTTCCGGATTTCCCAGCCCCACGTGGTCCTGGGAATCCTCCTGCTCCTCCTACTCCTGGCCCTGGTCATCATCCCCTTTGTCCAGATGGTCCACGACACGGCGGTGTGGCAGGAGGCCGACACCCGGCTCAGCCGGGCGGCCAAGCCGGGAGAATGGACCGCTTTTCACTACCTGCGGGTCTTCTCCGGCCGTCTGAGCAAGGTCATCTTCTACCGCCCCCTCCTTCACTCGCTGGAGACCTCCCTGGCCATCTCCTTCCTGGGCATGGCCCTGGGAGGCCTGCTGGCCTGGCTGGTGGTCCGCACCGACATGCCCTTCCGCCGGGCGGTGGCCGTATTCGCGGTGATCCCTTATGTCCTGCCTTCCTACACCCTGGCCCTGGCGTGGCTGGATTTTTTCAAGAACGAACGGATCGGAGGAGCCGCGGGCATCTACCAGTACCTCTTCGGTGTGCCCACTCCGGACTGGCTGGCCTACGGGTTCCTGCCCATCGTCATCAACTTGTCGCTCCATTACTATCCCTTTACCTACCTTCTCCTCTCGGGAGCGCTGGTCTCCATCGATGCGCACCTGGAAGAATGCGGGGAAGTGCTGGGGGCATCCCGCTTTACCATCCTGCGGAGGATCACCTTTCCCATTGTCCTTCCGGCGCTCCTCTCGGCCTTCATTCTCACCTTTTCCCGGGCCCTGGGCACCTTCGGGACGCCTTATTTCCTGGGTGCGCCGGTCCGCTATTTTACCCTTTCCACCACCATCTATTCCAACATCGTGAACCGAACCCCGGCCGTGGCCTATATCTCGGCCCTGGTGTTGATCCTCATATCCATTTTCATCCTTTACGCCAACCAAAGGCTCATCGGCTCCAAGAGCTTCGTCACCATCGCCGGCAAAGGGTTCCGCCACCGGGTGACCCCCCTGGGAAGATTCCGCTACCCGGCTTTCTTCCTGGCTTTGGGGCTGATTCTTCTCGGCGTCTTTACCCCCTTGCTCCTCCTGACCTGGCAGACCCTCATGCTTTACCCCAACGACTACTCCTTGAAGAACCTCACCCTCCATTTCTGGATCGGGAAGAGCGACCCGGCCCTGGCCGAGGGGGAGAGCGGGATCCTGCGTAACCTGCAGATCCTGGGGGCGGCCTGGAACAGCCTCGAACTGTCGGTGCTGGTGGCCCTGGTGACCGGCCTGACCGGGATCTTCATCGGCTACGTGGCGGTCAAGGGGAGGAAGACCTGGCTGGCCGCCCTGGTGGAACAGGGTTCTTTCCTGCCCTACCTGATCCCCAGCATTGCCTTCGGCGCCATCTACCTTTCCCTCTTCACCCAACCGGTGGGCCCCATTCCCTCGCTATACGGCAGCTTCTTCCTTCTGGTGATGGTGTGCATGGCCAAGAACCTTCCCTTCTCGGCCCGGTCGGGCATCTCCTCCATGCTCCAGGTGGCGGGAGAACTGGAAGAATCAGCAGTGGTGGCCGGAGCCTCCTGGGCGAAGCGGTTCTGGAAGATCATCCTGCCCCTGACGCTCACCGGTTCCATCTCCGGCTTCATTCTGGTCTTTATCGCCACCATGAGGGAGCTTTCCCTCATCATCCTTCTGGTCACTCCCAGCACCCGGACGCTGACCACCATGACCTTCCGCTACGTGGAGCAGGGGTACGCCCAGTTCGCCGACGCGATCATCGTGCTCATCGTGCTCATCGTCGTGGCCGGGGAGTTCATCGCCCGGAAGCTGGGAAAAAGGGAGATCGCCTGAAATGTCTTTGATCGAAATCGAAAAGGTGAGCAAGAAATTTGGGGCGGTCACGGCTGTGGACCGCCTGGACCTCACGGTCCAGGCCGGCGAGTTTCTGACCCTCCTGGGCCCCTCCGGCTGCGGGAAGACGACGGTCCTGCGCATGATCGCCGGCCTGGAGATCCCGGATGCGGGGATGATCCGGATCAAGGATAAGACCGTTTTCTCCTCGCGGGAGGGGATTTACGTCGCCCCCGGGAAACGGGGCATCGGGCTGGTCTTTCAATCCTATGCCCTCTGGCCCCATATGACCGTCTTCGAGAATGTGGCCTTCGGCCTTCAGGTCCAGGGGGCGGAGCGGAAGGAGCTGGAAGACCGGGTCCACACTTCTTTGGATTACATGCGGCTCCGGGGCATGGAGAAAAGGTACCCCCAGCAGCTGAGCGGCGGGCAGCAGCAGCGGGTGGCCCTGGCCCGGATGCTGGTCACCCGCCCTTCCATCTTCCTCATGGACGAACCTTTGTCCAACCTGGATGCCAAGCTGCGGATGGAGATGCGTGCCGAAATCAAGCGACTCCACTGGGAGGCCAAAGCCACCACCCTTTACGTGACCCACGATCAGAACGAAGCCCTGACGCTGTCGACTCAAGTGGCGGTGATGAACAGGGGAATTTTGCAGCAGGTGGCTTCCCCTCACCAAATCTACCGGCGCCCGGCCAACCTTTTTGTGGCTGATTTCATCGGCAGCCCCACCATCAACTTCATCCCCGGGAAAATCCACCGGGAGGGGGGGGATCTCATCTTCCGGAATGAATCCCTGGTTCTCCCGGCCCCCCCCGAGGAAGGCCTGGCGGGAAAAGAGGTGACCGCGGCGATTCGCCCGGAGGACATCCGGATCCTGCCCCGGGAAAAGGGGAAAGGCCTGGAGGGGGAGGTTTATTCCGTCCTGCCGGCGGGAGCAGAGGTCATCCTCCAGGTTAAAAAAGGAAGCCTCCTTTTTACCATCCGGGTGATGGGAGAGGTTTCTTTCGAAATGGGGGAGAAGGTTTATCTCCAGTTTCCCCCGGAAGCCATGGTCTTTTACGACCAGGAAACAGGAAACCTCCTTTACCCTTTTCGGGAGCAGGGAAATGGAAACCGCGCAATTTGAGAAATTCATGGAGGCCCAGAAAGGGGCCGTGGCCTACCTGAAAAGCTTTCCCCACCGCGGGGCCGCCATTGTCCACCATAACGACACGGACGGCATCGCCTCCGGGGCCATCCTGAGGGAAGCCCTCCGGAGAGAAGGATACCGGACCGAAAACCTCCCCATCGAAAGGGTCCATCCCGCGTTCCTTCCCCGGATTCACACGACGGAGCGGAAGATCATTCTTTATGCCGACCTGGGCAGCCAGGCGGGCTCCCTCATCAGCGGCCGGGTCCGGGAAGGAACGGGGGTGATCATTCTCGATCACCACCCGCCTTTCCAACCTTCTTGTCCCAACCTCATCCAGGTCAATCCCGAGAGCTTCGGCATCGACGGCGACCTGCGGGCATCGGCCGCCTCCGTGGCTTTTTTCTGGGCCAAGACTCTCAGCGGAAAAAATGAAGACCTGGCGTACCTGGGAGTGATCGGAGCCATCGGGGACCATCAGATGGTGGAAGGAAAGATGAAGGGTCTCAATCAGATGGCCCTGGAAATGGCCCGGCAAAAGGCGGCCCTGGATCCCTCACTTCGGGAGCCCGAATCCTTCCGCTTTCCTCTCTTCAAAGGCCGGAGCGGAAGCGAAGTCTCCCGGGAGATCACGAACCTGGCCGTGAACGGCTATTACCGGGGAGGGGCGGAGCTGGCTTTGAACTTCTGCCTGGAAGGCCCGACGGAGGAATCGCAACGGCTGGCGGCCGAGGTGAGAGAGATCCAGGAGGATCGGTTCCGCAGGGAGATGGGGAGGATTCGAACCCAGGGTATTTCCTGCGAAGGGGAGGTCCAGTGGGCCGATGTGGAAGGCCGCTTTCATCCCCTGGGGTTGAAGTCCATCGGGTTGTTCTGCGAAGAGATGAGCAAAGAGGGCGTGGTCCATGCGGACAAATACATCGCCGGTTTTCAGGACTTCCCCCAGAAGCTTCCCCTCCTGGGGAGATTCAGGGCGGAAGATACGAAGGTCTCCATGAGGATCCCACCCGCGCTCCGCGAAGAGATCGAGAATGGGGAAAAGCCCAACCTGGCTAAGATTCTACCCCCGGCGGCTCAAGAGGCCGGGGGTTTTGCCGAAGGGGTGCATCGCTTCGCCGCTGCATGCACCGTCCCGAAAAGCAGGAAAAAAGACTTGATTCGGGCCTTGAATCGGGGAATCCGGGAATGGGTAGAGGGGAGAGGATGAAGGAAACTTGCTTACAAGAACTTCGTCAACCGCTGCCTGCACGAGAAGGGGTACGAACCCATCGGCTGGGAGTGAGCAGCGGTCCGGCCTCGCTTCTCTTTCCTCACGCCCGAAATTTATACCGGGGATTTTACGCCTAAAAGGTTCGCATAATAAGGGATGGTCTTCCTTAAACCTTCCACGAGTTGAGTCTTCGGCTCCCAGTTGAGGTTCTGCCTGGCAGGGGTGGGATCAGCCTTGGTTCGCAGGGGGACTTCGCCGGTCCGCAAGGGAAGGTGCTCAATTTTTGACCGGCTGCGGGTGAGTTCCAGGATGGACTCCACCACTTTTATTACCGGAGTGGAGATCCCCGTCCCGATATCCAGTACCTGCCCCACGGCCGACTCACAGGGGGCTTTCAGGCAAGCCTCCACCACATCGTCAATATAAATGAAGTCGGAAGATTGCTCCCCATCTCCAAACACGATAATGGGCTCATTCTTCAGGGCGGCCATGATGCTGGAGGCCACCAGTTTTCTTCCCTCGTGGGACCGCATGGGATTGGGGTTTAAGATGGCGCGCTCCCGGGGGCCATAGCAGTTCTGGATGTTGAGGCCGATGGTCGGGAGGTCGTACACGTGGTGATACATCTGGGTGAAAAGAGTCTGGGCGGTTTTGCTGATGATGTAGGGCGTCAACCAGACCGCCAGGGGCGGTCGGGGGGGATGGATGAAGTATTTCACTCCGGCCTTCAGGGAAGCCTGTAGAACTTGGATCGTGCCCAGGACATTGACTTCCACCGTGGGGATTTCCCATTCTTTGAAGCGGGAACTCGTCCCCATGAGAGCCGCGAAATGGTAGACGATTTCGGCACCTTTGATGAGTTCTTCTACCGCCGTTCTGTCGCGAACATCCCCCTGGACGAATCGCAGGTTCTTTTCCCGGGCGAGAAGTGCCTTCGTCTCTTCGTACAAAGAATGCTGCTCGTGGTTGTCAAAAAGTACGACTTCCCTCCCGCTTTCGGCCAATCTTTCGGCTACGTGAGACATGATGAAACCGGAGCCGCCGGTGATGACGATTTTCCCGCCTTCGGAGATCATTTTTTGCTTTCATTTCCTTTAGGTAGACCCCTGCCTCTGCCGGGGGACTCACAGCGTTTAACATTTCCAGAAGGCTTGGGTTGTGGTCCGGGGGCAAGGAGCTTGGGCGCAAAAAGCATCGGCCCCTGGAATTTTGGATTTCGAATTTCGGATTTCGGATTTTGGAGTTTTCTTTTTCAATCCGCAATCCGCAATCCGCATTCCGCAATTTCGGAGACCTGCTTCGAACGGTTCACTTTCTTAAAATCACCGCCACGGCCAAAGGATAAACCCGTTGTTAGGTTAGGCCTTCCCGATGTCTTTTCCGTCGGTCTCCCAGAATTTTTCCTCCATCTCGGGGGAGAGCCCGGGCATTCCTTCGGCCTCTTTTTTCGCGATTCTCATCCCGTAGATGGTTTCCAGGTGGGGAAGAATTTGCTTCAACTCCGGGGAGCCCTCGACCTTCTGGCTGATTAGACTCCGCTGCCTCGCCGCCTTGTCAAAATCCTTTTTATCGATGGGAATGTCGTACAGCAGATTCATGATTTCCAACAGGCGGACTTTCCCCAGGTAATCCTCCTCCACGTTGACATATTGGGGGAGAGAAACGATAAAGGTGACCGTTTCGATCCCCAGGTCCGGTGAATTCTGGGCGATCAATTGGGTGATGGTGGTGGGGCCCTGGTAATTGCTCAGCTGAACCCCCGCCTTCTTCAAATCCTGCTCTGCGTCCTTCCCGGTGGCTCTCCCGTTGACCAGCAAGGGTTTGGTGTGCGGGACCGCGTCGTACATGCTTCCCAGGATGCAGTACCGTTTCACCTTGAGAACCTTGAAAACCTCCAGTACGGAATCCACGAAGTCTTCCCCCCGGGAATGGGGTTCCAGAAGTCGCAGGAAGAGAAAATCATTTCCCTTTTCCCTCTTCGCGTAGCTGAAGGTTGCGTTGGGAATTTTTACCCGGCGAATCCCTTCTTCCAGATAAAGCATGGGGCGGTAGCGGGTAAAGTCGAAAAAATTCCCCGGCCGGGCCAATTGGGCAAGCTCCTTAGCCCCCAGCTGGGCCTCCAATCCATCCAGGGTCAGGGTCCCTACATTGTTTACATCGATCCAGGGACGCAGAATGGCCAGTACATGAGGATCCCTCAGTTCCGGAAGGGGCCCGCGGACCTCAAAAGCGCCGATTTTCATTCACCTTCTCCTTGAGCTCTGGTTGGGGCGGTGGATGGCCCTGTTCACCGCTCTCATTTTCCGATCCCCTTGCTTCTTAATTCCGCGAGCTTTTGCGCGGAAATGAACAGCTTCCCTTCCTCCGTGGTCTGAACGATATCCGCCTTCATCAGGATACTCAGGGCGTTTTGTTTATAGTCCCGCATGCGGGTGAAGCGGTCCATGAGGTTGGGAGGGGTCAAGCCCAGCTCGTTTACCGTCTTGGCCTGCTGGATCCCGACGGCGTTGTGCTTCTCGAAAATGGCTATCACCTGGCCGACCGCCCGTTTGGTCATGCGGGCGGAAAGAAAAAGGGCGGCGGCGATTCCCCCCAGAACGATGAAAATGACAAGGATGGAAGAATAATCGGGCATTTTGTTTCCTTTTCGGCGGCCTTATGGGTCTCTTTCATAATTGGATGAGGACCGGAAGAGAGAGTGAAGCTCCGACCGAAAAAACCTACGGCCTCTCATTTTGAAAATGAAAATCCCGATCCCGGCAACCAATATGTATTTCTATCATGAACCGAGGGAGGAAGGGAAGGGGAGATCATACTCCGATAAGCCGCCGTGCATTCTCGCGAAAGATGAGTTCCTTTTCTTCTTTTTTCAGGGGGAGGGCTTTCCACCATTCAATCTGCGGCCCCGGGTCCAGGGTGCTGGGGTAGTCGGTGGCAAAGAGGACTTTCTCCGGCCCATGGCTGCGGATGAGGTCGATCACCACTTTCTCCTCCAGGCTCTGGATGTTAGGGCCCCAGCAGGTGTCGATGTACACGTCCTTGCCGATGACCCATTTCCGGGCCTCCTCCAGCATGAAGAGGCCTCCAAAGTGGGCCGCCACGATTTTCAGGGCGGGGAATCGTTCCTTGAGGTTTGCTATGTCCTGAGGATTTGTCCGGGCAGGGCGGGACGGGTGGTTGGGGTCCTTGCCCACGTGGAAGTAGGCGATCATCCCGGTCCGGGCCATCTCGTCATAGATGGAAAACAAGTTTTCATCCCCCGCTCCGATGGGCTGGAAGAGGGAATGAAATTTGATTCCCCGGAGGCCCCGCTCCTGGATCCTTCTCACTTCCGCCACCGGATCCACCACGTCGGGGAGGATGGTGCCGAAGCCGAAGATCGTCCGGTGATCGGTGATCGAGATCAGAAAATCGTTGGCCGGAGGCACGGCCTTGGGCCTCTCGGCCACGCAGAAGGTGAACACCGCTTCAACGCCGCAGCGTGCCATGTATGCTTTCAAATCCTTAAGGGTGAAATCCCCGGACAGGGGGATCTGATTCCCAAAACCGGCGCGCATATTTTCTACAATCTTGGGAGCGATCTTATCCGGGAATATGTGAGTGTGCGTATCGATCATTGAATATCCCCTTTCCCC
>Ga0315279_10009009_pt1 | contig 11978 bp, 8 predicted proteins | sample YL17G06_20_MG_FD_203694 | JGI IMG/M metagenome (GOLD analysis project Ga0315279, IMG submission 203694) | Sediment microbial communities from Yellowstone Lake, YNP, Wyoming, USA - YL17G06_20 | ecosystem: Environmental > Aquatic > Freshwater > Lake > Sediment | place: USA: Wyoming | collected...
CAAGAAGGCCGGCGATTTCGCCGGCCGCTCCGCCCGGGCTTGGAAGGAAAAATTCTGGGACGAGGCGAACGGGCAGTATTCCTACGCTTTCAACAAGGACGGGCGCCTCGTCGCGGAACTGACGCCTTGGAGCGCCGTCGGTCTGGCTTGGGGCCTGGGAGATTTCGAGCGCGGCTTGGCCACCCTCGCCCGGATGAACCGGGCCGACCTGACGACCGACTGGGGTGTCAGGATGCTCTCCAACAAGAGCCCCCTTTTCGAACCCTTGAACTACAACTACGGCGCAGCCTGGCCGTTCCTCTCCGGCTGGGTGGCTGCGGCCCTCTTCGACTTCGATTATCTCCCCCAGGGCTACCAGGTCCTCATGGCCAACGCCCGGCATACTACCGACAACGCGCTGGGGACGGTCATGGAGCTCTTCTCGGGGGCCCAGAACACCTGGCCCCAGGAGGGAGTCGCGCACCAGGGGTTCTCCAGCACCGGCATCGTCCTGCCGCTCGTCCGCGGCCTCCTCGGCCTCGATGGCCACGTCCTGGATAGACAGATATCCTTCCGGCCCGCCTTTCCGGCCGACTGGGCGTCGGTCTCCATATCGAACGGAAAGGTCGGCCAGGCGCAGTTCTCGTTGGAATACACCCGGGCGAAGGACAGCGTCACGCTACGGATCAAGTCGGAGAAGGCGGCTGGTTTCGGTTTTGTCTTCGAGCCGGCCCTCGGGCTCGGGACCAAGGTCCTGGCCGCGACCCGCAACGGCTCTCCCCTCGTTTATGCCGCCGACGAACGGCCGTCCGCCCAGGCGGTCCGGGTGCGCGCCGAGTTCGCGCTGTCAGGCGACGATTCGGTCGAAATGAAGTTCGTTCCGGCTCCCGAGATCGTCCCACCCGATATCCCGACGATGACGGGGGACCTCAGCCGGGGGTTGAGGATCATCGGCACCGAACTCGCCGGCCGCGACCTCAGAATAAGCCTGGAAGGGTTGGCCGGGGAGACGTACACGCTCGAAGTCGTCAACGGAGACCGAGTGGACTCCGTGTCGGGGGCGGAATTCGACGGCCGGCAGCTCAAGGTCGCGTTTCCCGCCGGCCGGGAGGGCGTCTACGTCTGGGGAGAGGTGACCCTCCGGATCAAGGCCTGACGGGGCGACGGGGGGAGGCGGGGAACCTACTTCTTGACGGGAGGGGTGGCCACCTTGCTCTGGTCGTAACGGCGGATGACTTCGTCGGTGATATCGACCGTCGGGCTGAAGGTGACGACACCGCTCGCCTGCACGTCGAGGACGAGATCGAGCCCCCGCTCCTTGGCCAAGTTTTCGATGATCATGACCATCTCGCTGCGGATCTTCTGGACGAGGTTGGTGGAGAATTGCTGGGCGTCGCGCGTGGCGTCCTCTTCGTACCTCTTCCGTTCCGTCGTCTTCTTGTCAATGTCGGCCTGGATGCTCAGGAGGGCTTCGTTGGTCATCGTCAGCCGGCCCGTGCTCAACTTGTTCTCGAGCAAACGTATGGAGTCGTCGAGCTTCTGGAAGTCTGACTTGATCTTGTTTTCGCGGTCCTGCATCTGGCCCAAGACTTTCTTGCCTTCCACGGAGGTTTCGAACGCCTTCTGAGAGTTGATGATGGCGATCTTGGACGCCTGCTGGGCGTAAGAGACGCCGGCGACGACCAGGATGAAAAGAATGACGAGGGGGGCGATTGTTCGGACTCTGTTCATAGTGGCCTCCTTTGGTCCTATGGCTTATAACTCATTCCGCGGGGGAATGGAGTCAAGATTCTACCACGTTTAGCGGATTTTTTTAAGTATTTCTTCGACCCGCCCCAAAGCCCTCAGGAGATAGCCTCTTTCGGGGCCGTAGCCGAAGCGGAGGTAGCCGTCCATTTCGAAGTGGTCGCCGGGGACCAGGAGAACGCTTGTTTCCCGGATCAGCCGTTCGACGAGTTCGGTCGAGTTGACCTTCAGGTCATAGCGGGCGAAGCAGATGGCCCCGGCCTTGGGCGGGCGGAAGCTGAACAGGCCCTCGTGGTCCTTGAGCCACGTCTCGAGGACGGGAAAGTTGGCATTGAGGATGTCCCGCGTCCTCTGGAGGACGCGCTCCCGCGTCGCCGGGGCCAGGGTGAGCGCGGCCAGCCGGTCGCTCAGAGCCGAGGGGGAGATCGTCGTGTAATCATGATAAAGCCATGTCTTCTTGACGACCTCTTCCGGGCCGACGATCCAGCCGATCCTCAGGCCCGGCAGGCCGTAGGCCTTGGACAGCCCGTTGACGACGAGCGTCTTCTCCCAGGCTCCCCAGAAGCTCGGCGTCTGGACGCCGGAAAGTTCGGCCCCCTGGTAGACCTCGTCGGCGAGGATCCAGGCTCCTACGCTCGCCGCGAGGTCGACGATCCCCTTCATGACCTCCGGGTCGAGGACGGATCCGGTCGGGTTGTTGGGATTGGTCAGGACGATGAGCTTGGTCTTCGGGGTGACCAGCTTTTTCATCTCGTCGAGGTCGGGCTGCCAGTCGAGGCTCTCCCGCAGGGTGAAGGGCTTGACCCTGGCGCCGAAGGAGCGCAGGAGCCCGGCCATCTGCATGTAGTTCGGGAGTTCGAAGAGGACTTCGTCGCCGGGCTCGATGAGGCTCCACATAAGCAGGAAATTGGCCTCCGACGAGCCGGCCGTGGTCAGGATCTGCTCGATCCCGACTCCCGGGTAAAGACGGGCGATCCGCTCGCGCAGGCCGGCCGTGCCGTTTGTCTGGGTATAGCCGATCTCGACTTCGGCCAGGGAGTCGAGTTCGGCGGGAGTCAGGAGCTCCTTGAGATTCAGGGGATGGACGCCGCTTTCGGACAGGTTGTAGTCGACGACGTTTTCCCAGAGGGACTGCATGCGTTCCATTTTGAAGACGTCGATGTTCATGAGAATCCTTTCACGCGCCGGGAATCAAATCTCGACCTTGAGGACGCCCTTGAAGGCGAAGCCGAAGGCGATGGACAGGATGAGATAGGCGACGAGCCAATGGACGCGAAGGCCGAAGACGCCCAGGTTTTTCGCCGGATAGAGGATCTCTATCGAACGAACCGGAGTCCCGGCCGCGAGGGCCCGTTCCCCGGGGTAGAGGACCTGCTTCCAGAGCGACCCGCGGGAGGCCAACGAGGAAACCTTGGTCAGGGGCTTCCCTCCGACGGCCACGGATTTCACCAGGGTCAGGCCGCCGACCCGCAGGGTCAGACGGCCGGGGCCCGCGGCGGTCGCCTTGATGCGCCAAGCGACCTCGGGCTCGTCCGGGATGCGGACGGCCGGGGAAGTTATCTCCAACCCGGGTGAAGTCTCGAGTTCTATCGGAAGCGATACCGGGTCCGCCTTCTCTCCGAGGCCGACTTTGACCAGCGTCTCTTCGCCCGGTTTGAGGGGCGCCCGGTCGAACCAGAGGCTGAGCTGGGCCAGGATGAGGAAGAGGGGAACGATCATGACCAGCAGGGGCTTGAGGTTCGCGGCAAGGTAGCTCAGGTTGGCCTTGAGGATGGCCGCCTGGGCCCGGAGCGTGACGGGCAGGCTGTCCTTGAACAGCCGGAGCTCGAGGAGGTGGGCCTTGATCCTGTCCTTGGCCCTGCGGATCGCCGCCTGGTTCGAAGTGAGCTTGTAGACCTCGAGCATCAGCAGGGCCGTCAGGAGGGATACGGCCGCCAGCCCGAACCAGGGGGAGGCTCCCCGGAAAGGCAGAAGGATGACGTCGACGACCGTGCCGAAGACGAGGTTGACGATTCCCATGGCCCTCAGGAAATGTAGCCCAGCCCCTTGAGCTTCTTCTTGATCTCCTCTTCCGAGTCCGCCTCCTCGATCTTGGCGACCTCTTTTTCGAGGCAATGGGTGATGAACTCCTCGACCGAGGAGTAGCCCGACATCTCGGCGTACTTCCTGATCTTGTCGAGGAGGGCCTTGTCGATCTTGACTTTCGCGCTGGGCATGTCCGACGCTCCTTTCTCCGCCGTTATTCGAGGATGTTCTTCCCGATCATTTCTGCAGGCGTTTCGACACCGAAAACGCCGAGGACGGTTGAGGTTACATCGTGGAGAGCCGGGGCCTCGGCCGCGATCTTCCGGTTGGCGAAGACGATGCCGGGCAGGATATCCGGGGCCGACATATGGTCGCCGCTCCACTTCGAGGCGTTATCCTCGAAAACCTCGCGGGGGAATCCGCCGAGAGGGGACTGCCAGGAGATGCGGTAGCCTTGGTTAAAGCCGAGGACGATGTCCGGAGCCATTTCCAGGTTCTTGCCGCGGTAGGTGTCCTTAGAGATGAAAGCCCGGAGGACGGCCCGCTCGCCGGTCTTGGGGTCGATCAAGGCTTCGAGCTTTTGGGCGATCTCCCGGACCAGGTTATCCTTGTCGGGTCCGGGCGCGACAGTGCCCTCGCCCTCCCGGCCCCTCTCGTTGATATAGAGGCTGTTGAGCCCCATGCCGTAGGCCCGGGTCTTCGCCCAGTCGGAGTTGTCGAAGAACTGGGATTCCTCTTGTTTCCAGGGTTTCTTGAGTCGGTGGTAGCCCTCCCGGAGGAGCCACGTGTTGAGGTTGAAGCCCCGGCGGAAGGTGTTGAAGCCGTGGTCGGACATGACCAGCACGACGGTGTCCTTGTCGGCTTTCTTCAAGGCCAGGTCGAGGGCTCGGTCCATCTCGACGTAGGTCCTGGCGATGACATCGCCGTAGCGCGCCGCGAGCTTTTCGTCGTAGGCGGGATGCCCCGGGTCGACGAGCCGCCAGAACATGTGCTGGCGCTGGTCGGCGTTCGAAAAATAATAGAAGAGCAGGCCTTCATCGAACCGCCCCAGCTCGTATTCGAGCATGGCTATGCTCTCCTCATAGACCATGTTGTCGAGGGTCAGGAACTCCTCTTCGTCGAGGACGCCGTTGACGAGGGCGCTCGTGTCGGCCGGCAAGCCCTTGGTGAAGTAGGGCCCGAAGCGGCGCTCGAGCTCCTTGGCGTAGGACTCAGGTGTCGAGATGGGCAGGGCCGGCCGGGCCGGGTCCATGTTGATGGGCGAGACGTAGAGCTTGAACTTAGGCCGGACCTCCTTGAGGTAGAACAGGCATATGCCGTGAACGCTCTGGGTCGGAACGAGGCTGAAGCTAACGTGCTTCCAGCTGCTCCATTCCTTCTCTTTCAGGATGAACTCCTGGCCTTGGATGACGACCTTGGCCACGGCGTTCGCCGGGTCGATGAAGACCTGGAAGGGGATGGTCGCTTCCGGGGCGTCGGTCCGGAAAGTATTCACCGGGCCCGGGAGCTCGGCCTCGACCCTGTTGCCGATGACAGCGACTTCGTGGACCTTGCCGCCGCCGCCGGCCTCTTGGATGACGGCCGTCGCCTCGTTTGTATAATACCTGAAGAAGCCGTAGGAGCCCTTGAGGTCGGGCGTGTTCATTCCGGAGAGGGTCCTCTGTTTCGAATCGACGGGCGGGTAATTGGACGGCATCTTAACGACCGTCGCCGGAACTCCGGCTTCCTCGAGAACCTGCCAAAAAGCTTTGCCTTTGCGCAGGTTGCGGATCTGCCCGCCCGAGAGGGGGATGACCGTCTTGCCCAGGCGGATCGTCTTCGCGGCGCCCGACGTCTCGGTCGCGGAGAATACGGGAATATAAGTCTTCGGGTCGCGATTGAAAAAGTCGAAAATGCCGTGTCCGCCGGGGTCCATGCCGGTAGTGAAATTCGACCAGGCGACGGGCGTTTGAGGCGGCAGGCTCGTCCGGAGCGGCCGGAAATCGCCGCCCTGGAGGAGCTTCCGGAAAGCCGGCAGCCGTCCCTCGTCGATCCACCTTTTCGTCAGCACGGGGTCCATGCCGTCGAGGCCCAGGACGATCATTTTTTTAGCGGACCGGGCCCGGCCGGCGACCTTGGGCGAGAGCCGGGCCGCACCGCCCAGGCCGATAGCGGCCGAAGCGGCAACACCGGCCTTGATGAATTCCCGGCGGCTGAGGGATGTCTGTTTTTTCTCGATCATGATGGCTTTCCCTTTTTTGCGCCGGGGAGACCGGCGACGTCGACGAGGCCGCGGCCGTCCATGCGGGCCGGCGGGGTGAGCCCGAAAAGCTCCAGGGCCGTCGGGGCGATATCCATGATCGACGGGCTGGCCGTCTTGATCTTGAGGTTCGAGAACAGGACGCCGGGGACGAGGGCCGGGTCGATGCAGTGGTCCCCGCTCCAGGCCTTGGTGTTGTCGTCGATGACGACGGCGTTGACGATGCCGGTGACGCCGTCCCAGGACGCCCGGTATCCTTCGTTGTAGCCGACGATGAGGTCCGGCGCGTTCTCCTTGTATGGACCGGAGTAGACGGCATCGCGGTCGTAGACGTTGGTGACCGCCGCCGGACCGTTCGCGCCGTCCTTGAGGGCTGCAAGCTTGCGGATGAGCTCGGCCTTCAAAGCGCCGGACTCGGCGCCCGGAGCGACGACCCCGCGGGCCTCGCGGCCTTTCAGGTTGAGATAGACGCCGCCCAGGCCGAGGCCGTAGGCTTTCGTCCTGTCCCAATCGACGTCCTTGAACCACTCGGCGCTTTCCTTTTTGCCGTCGACGAGGGTCAGGTAGCCGTTCTGGTGAAGCCAGGAGTTGAGATTGACGCCGCGTCGGAAGGACTTGAAGCCGTGGTCGGACATGACGAAGAGGACGCTTTTCGCGTCGAGCGTGGCCGCGACCCGGCCGACGAGATCGTCCATCTTCTTATAGAGCTCCTCGATGACCCCGGCGCCCAAGCGCGCCGGGGCGGCTTTGAGGGCCGGATGGGCCTTGTCGAGGTAACGGAAAAACATGTGCTGGATGCTGTCGGTCGTCTCGAAGACGATGGCCACCATGCCCCTGGGGGTCTTGGATAGAGCGTTCCAGAGCATCGCTTCCCACTCGGCGTGGTTGGAGTAGGTCAGCTCGAGGAAGGCTTTCTCGTCGAGGGCCCCTTCGTTGAGGGCCCAGGTGTCGTTCGCCTCGCCGAGCGTGATGAAACGGCCGAGGAGTTTCGACAGGTAGACGGAGTAGATGAACGGGTGGGAGATCGGCAGGGCCGGCTTTTCCGGGTCGATGTTGAGAGGCGTCATGTACATTTCGAACTTGGGTTCGAGCGCGACGATATAGAACTTACAGATGGCCCGGATCTTCATCCCCAACCCGGGCCGGAAGGCGATCGGAACCCAAGGGCTGAAGGTCTTTTCTTTCAGGAAGAATTTCTTCTCCCCCTGGATCTCGAGCCAGGCCCCCTTCGCTTCTCTGCCGATAGTGATGGCCAAAGGCAGGCGGATCTCCGCGGGCTTCTTGAGCATGGTGTTTTCGGGGCCCGAGATCTCCGTCCGGATGATCGACCCCTCGCGGGCGACGAGGACGGCGACTCCGCCCTCGTGCCTGCGGACCTTGTCCGCGTCCTCGGTGAAAAACGCGAACGTCCCCTGACTGCCCTTGAGGTCGGGGGCGCACATGCCGGAAAGGAGGTGCCCCTTGAATTTTTCGGGGGGGAAGGTGATGGGGACCCTGAGGACGGTGCTGAAGATGCCCTTCTCGCCGAGGATCTTCCAGAACGGCACGCTCTTTCGCAGGCCCCTGATCTCGGGCTTGGAGAGGGGGATGAGGTATTTTCCCAGGGCGGCGGTCCGTTTGGGTTTCCCGATCCGGGCCGAGGACAGGTCGGGAAGATAGGTCCGGGGGTCGCGGCTGAGAAAGTCGAAGATGTTGTGCTTCGAGGGCTCGGAGCCGGTCATGAACGAGGACCAGGCGACGGGCGATATGGCCGGCGTCGTCGTCTTCAGCCGGGCGTACGTCCCTTCTTTTTTCAGGCGGGCGAGGTTCGGCAGTTTGCCTTCGGCCATGAATTTCTCGGCCAGCGTCGGCTCCATGCCGTCGAGGCCGAGGACGACCAGGCGGTGGACGGGGCTTTTTCTGTAGGCCCTCTGGCCGCGGACCGCCTTCCAGAGAAAGCGGAAGGGCCAGGAGAGGAATGAGAATAGGGCCATGAGGAACGTCAGGAAAAGGGCGAGGAACGACGAGAGGAAGGCGAATCCGGCGCCGGGGCCGATGTAAGCGGTGAGAGGAGAGGCGAGGGCGAACAGGACTCCCGCCGCGATGACAAAGCCGGCCTTTTTCATCAGAAATTCTTCAGGATGAATGGGGCCACATCCTCTATGGCCAGGTCCTCTCCGAGGTCCTCCGAGGCCCAACAGAAGGCGTCGTCCCAGGTGTGCATGCCCTGGAGGCCCGAGCGGCCGAAGATCTCCTTCTTCTTGACCGAGCCCTTCATGTCGAAGCCGGGTTCGCCCACGGCGATGAGGTCGGGTCCCTTGCCGGCGAGCGGCCCGGAATAAACGTCCTCGGCGAAGAAGACCTTGCGGACGACCTTGCGGCCCTGGTATTCGAGCTTCTCGAGTTTGCCGGCGATCTCCTCCTTGAGAGCTTTCTTGGCCGACCGTTCGACGGTCCCCTTGGGGAATTTGCTTTTCAGGTTGAGGTAGATCCTGTTGGGATCCAGGGCGAAGGCCCTGGTCCGGGCCGCGATGTCCCCGAGGCCCTCGGGTTCAGGCTGGGCGAACTTCAGGTAGCCGTTCCGCTCCAGCCAGACGTTGAGGTAGACCTCCTGGACGATGCCGGTGAAGCCGTGGTCGGAGAGGATGTAGAATCCGTCGTAGGTGTTGGTGAGCTTGCGGTACGCGGCTACGATCCTGCCGATGAGCCGGTCGATGTGGCGGTAGTAATCGAGGAAGGCCTGGTGGGACGGATGGCCGGGGTCCTCGTACGCCTTCCAGAGGAAGTGGTGGAGCCGGTCGGTCCCGGTGACGACGAACTCGAAGTAGTCCCAGTCCTCCTCCCAGAGGAGATTGAGGGCCTTCTGGCGGCCGGCCATGGTCTTGGTCAGCTCCTGCCAGAGGACTTCCGGGCTCTCCCGGACTTTGGTCGTGTCGACGTCGATCTGGTAGCCCATCTGCTCGAGCGCGGCCCGGAAGGTCATCGGCCAGACCGCCTTGGCCAGTTCGAGGGCGACGAAGCCGGAGATGAGGACGCCGCTGATCTTCCGGGCCGGGTAGGTCGAGGGCTGGTTGATGACGATGCTTCTCTTGCCCTTGGCGCCGAGTTTATCCCAGAGGGTCGGCGCCTTGAGGTCGAGGGAGTTGGGGAAACGGACGTCGTAGGAATGGGGCTTGAAGTCGGTGAATCCGAAGATGCCGTGGGTCCCCGAATTGGCACCGGTCATGAAGTTCGTCCAGGACACGGCCGAGATCTCGGGGAGGCTGGCCTTCATTTTGTGAAAGTGGCCGAGGTCCATGAGCCGGGCCATCGTCGACATGACGCCCCGGCGGGCCAGCTCGACGACCATGCCGTGGGGGACGCCGTCCAAGCCGATGACGCAGGCCCTGTTCGTTTTCTTGCTCTTCGGGATGGCCATGCTCAGGTTTTTTTCGACTTTGAAAAAACTATTCTACCTCAAGCCGGGAAGGCGGTCAATCAGGGGGCATTTGACTTTGCCCCGCCGCAGTTGTTAAATGGGTGCTCTTGGGAGAGGACGCATGACAGGAATGGACAGGCTCCGCGGCCATCTGGTCAAGGAGTACAGGAAAAAAACGGCCAAGAGCCGGGCGGTCTTCCACCGGGCTGAAAAGGTCATGATCGAGGGTGGAAGCCACACGAACAGGCTGTGGCGGCCCTATCCCTTTTTCGCCTCGGCCGCCGAGGGGCCGGCCGTCCGGGACGTCGACGGCAACACCTATATCGACTATTGGCAGGGGCATTACGCCAACATTCTCGGCCACAACCCCAAGCTCATCCGCCGCGAGATCGCGGCCTGCGTGGGCCGCGGCGCCCTCCACACGGGTTTCGAAGCCGGCCACCAGATCGAGCTGGCCGAGACGCTCGTCCGGAAGCTCGGAGGGAAGGAAACCAAGGTCCGTTTCACCACTTCCGGGACGCTGGCTACGATGTACTCCGTCATTCTCGCCCAAGGGCTGACGGGCCGGGATCACGTCCTGAAGATCGGCGGCGGCTGGCACGGCGCATCGCCCTATCTCCTCAAGGGCATCAAGTACCATGCCGACGTGGGTTTCGAAGGCCGGGAATCGGCCGGCCTGCTCGACGACATCGTCCGGCGGACGCTGGTCACGCGGTTCAACGACTGCGACGACCTCCAAAGGGTCATCAAGGAAAACGGCGACCGGATCGCCTGCTTCATCGTCGAGCCGTTCCTCGGGGTGGGCGGCTTCCTCCCGGCTTCGAAAGAATACCTCGAGCTGGCCCGGAGCCTGACCGCGCAACACGGCCTCCTCCTCGTTTTCGACGAGATCATCTCGGGGTTCCGCTTCTGCCCGTCGGGCGTCCAGACGCTCTACGGCGTCCGGCCGGACCTGACGGCCTTCGGAAAGATCATCGGCGGGGGACATGCCGTCTCCGCGGTCGTCGGCCCCCGCGAGGTCATGGAGGGCTGCGGGCGCGCCCGGGGCCCGAGCGGCAGGGTCCTTTTCGACGGGGGGACGTTCTCCGCGCACTCGGAATATATGAAAGCCGGGCTGATCATGCTCGGCCACCTCGTCCGCGGCGCTTCGACGATCTACCCCAAGCTCGCCCGCTCGGGGGAGAGGCTCCGCCGGGGGATCGAGCGCGCCTTCGCCGACGAGGGCGTTCCGGCCCGCTGCACGGGCTACGGGAACGACGTCGTCCAGGGGAGCTCTCTTTTCATGGTCCATTTCCCCCGCGAAGCGGGCGTGGCCTGCAAAAACCCCGAGGAGATCAACGACGACCGCCGGACGAATGTCGCTTTGAGGGAGGAGATCCTGAAGCTCGCCCTGCTCGTCAACGGCGTCAACGCCGTCCACGGCGGCGGCTCCGTCTCGGCCGTGCACAGCGACAGGGATATCGACCGGACGATCGACGCTTACGCTGAAGCGGCCCGGCTGTTCAAGAAATACCTGTACTGACGCGGCCGGGCCCTGTTAACCGCTCTTCTTCAGCTCGAACCTGTAGTCGCCGCTCCCTGTCTTGAAGACGGCGCGTTTGCCGCCATCCTGGCCGGGGACGACGGGAAACTCGTCGTCCCCGGCCAGGACGCACTCCGGAACGGATTCGACGGCGCGGCCAGCCCTCCAGAGGAGCCGGCCCGATTCGAAGATGCGGGCGCCGGGCCAGAGCAGGGGGACATGGACCTCCCCGGAAGCGCCGAGCGGGATCGAAACTTCCAGGAAAAACGAATCCTCGGATCTTTTCCAAGCCGAGCGGACCACGCCGGCGGCGGTTTCGAGCTTCGCTTCGGCGAAGGCGAGGTCGCCGAGGACGTGCGGCCGGATCCGGACAGCCTTCCAGCCCGGGAGGGCCGGGCTCAGGCCGGCGATCACCCGGTAGAACCAGGCGTCGATGCTGCCCAGCATGATGTGGTTCTGCGAGTTCATGGCGGGCCCGGTCAACTTCTCCCATCTTTCCCAGAGTGTCGTCGCGTCCTCGGCGAGCATATAGCCCCAGCCCGGGTAGCTCTTATGCGCGGCCATGCGGTAAGCGACCTCCGCCTGGTCGTTATCGGTCAGGACATCCAGGATGTGCCGGGTGCCCAGGATGCCGGTATCGACGTGGAAGTCCTGCTGGCGGATGACGCTTTGGAGGAGGCTGGCCAGGACCTTGTCTTTTTTCTCGGCCGGGACCATGTTCAGGTAAAGGGGCAGGGCATTGGAGGTCTGGTTGGGGTAGTTATCGACCGGGCTGACCCGGATCGCGGCGTACTGGGTTTCGCCGAGAAAGGTGTCGTTGAACGCGGATTTGATGGATTCCGCGAGCTTCGTGTACTGCTGGGCGTCCTCCTTGCGGCCGAGGACCGCGGCCAGCCGGGCGAGAAGGAGGACGTCGTGGCAGTAGTACCAGGTCGAGGTCAGCTCCACCGGCGTTTTCTTGGGGACGATGCCTCCGGGCGGACACCAGTCGCCGTACTTGCCGAGCTTCCGGACGATCAGCCGGTCGGCGTTCTGGCCGAGGAAGTCGATGTATTTCTTGAGGCTGGCGT
>Ga0315279_10009010_pt1 | contig 11976 bp, 15 predicted proteins | sample YL17G06_20_MG_FD_203694 | JGI IMG/M metagenome (GOLD analysis project Ga0315279, IMG submission 203694) | Sediment microbial communities from Yellowstone Lake, YNP, Wyoming, USA - YL17G06_20 | ecosystem: Environmental > Aquatic > Freshwater > Lake > Sediment | place: USA: Wyoming | collected...
CGTTCCACCAACGGCACCTTTCTTAATGGCAAACCGGTGAAGCAGACCCCCTTGTCCGATGGCGATATCTTCGAACTGGGCGCCTGCCGCATTGCCTTCTCTCTCACCGGCGAAGCGGCCGGCGGCTGCCCCGCTCCATCTTCCGCCGCGGCCCCGTCCCCGGCTGGTCCTGCGCAAATCAGCCCTCCCCAGTCCGAAGAACCGCCCGATGAAATTTACGTTCAGGCGGATGACGATGAAAGCCTGCCCGAAAAGGCAACCGGAAATTCCGCTGCGCCGGACCATCCTGGCGGCCCCGAAACACCCGAAGCCGAAGGCCTGAGCCGCATACAGATCCAGGAACCCGCCGCCCGGCCCGATTCCATGGAAAGCCTGATTGCGCACCAATCCCGGACTCTTGCCACCATTCCCCTGGGCACGATTATGGAAACGATACAGCCTAAAAAAGACCGCCCTGCCCGCGTGCTGGTCATGGCACTGGAAGGGGCGATCCAGGAAAATACGCTGTCCGAATTCTCTAAATCCATCGACGATCTGTGCGCGTCCGGCAATACCCGACTGGTCATTGATATGCGCCATGTCACCATGGTAAGCGCCGCCGGATGGCAGGCCCTGGTTGCCGCGCAGCAACGCCTGCGTTCACTCAACGGAGAAATCAAACTGGCCGCCATGCGCCGCAAAATTCTCCACGCCTTTACGACGCTATCTCTCGCCATGGTCTTCCCGCAATATCCTTCCGTCCCTAAGGCACGGTCCGCGTTTGAAAAATAATACCGGCGTTTGCGGAACGCCGGGCGCTTATTTCAGCTCTTTCCGCATCTCATTCTGCCGCTCAATCATGCCGCTTCTATCAACAGGTTCGGCAATCGCCTCTTTTGAATCGTAGATGATTCGGGGTGTGATCTCGATGATCAGATTGGTTTTTTTCACCCCGGTCTTGCGATGTTGAAAAAGATAGCCTAGAAGCGGGATATCGCCTAAGAGCGGCACCTTTCGAACCTCGGTTGTAGCTTCTTCCTGTATCAGGCCGGCAAGGAAAATGGTCTGGCCGTTTCCCGAGCGCACCGTGGTCTGCGTTTTGCGCACGCGGACCAGGGGGATATCGCTGTTTTGCCCTTTCCATCCGACAATAGAAGAAACCTCCGGCTCAAGGGTCAGCGTTACCTGGGAATCCTCGTTGACATGAGGGGTTACCGCCAGCTTGACGCCGACCTCTTCCTTTTGTATTTGCAGATTGATACCGCCCGAACCGCTCAAATTATAGGTCTGCACCTCATACGGGACCACTTCGCCGATATGCAGCGTAGCTTCGCGATTATTGGTCGTGGTCAGTTTTGAGTCCATCAATACCTTGGCGTCGCCGTTGGACGCCATTACATCTAGGATAAAATTGAAATTCGCGGGCAGCCGAAGCCATTCATCAAGCGATACGCCGTCCAGCATCCGGCCGGCCGGGTATTGAGCGCCCACGGAAAGGGGCGAAAGCGCGCCCCAATCGAGCCCATAGGTCGCGCCTTTGTCGACGGAGACTTCTATGATCCTGGTTTCGAGCATCACCAGGATATGGGGATGGTCGATCGCCTCGACGATCTTTACAATTTCGTTGATGGTCCGGATACCGGAAAAGCAGATGAGCCGGTTACCGCCCGCATCGACCTTGACTTTTGCAGAGATGTCTCCAAGCATGCTCGCCACTTCCGGCGCCGACGCGTATTTGAGATTGATCACATACCCGGTAAGACCGACATCATCTTTGAGTTTGTCGGATTCGGCAATCAGGACCGAATTACCGATGATTTCATAGGAAAGCCCGGCCGCGCGCACCAGGATATTGATGGCTTCGTCCAGGGGCGTTTTATTGAGGATGAGCGTTATTTTCTCTTTGTAAACACCTTCGCCGGTCACGAAATTCATTCCCGAACGGTCGGCGAGCACCTTTAATATTTCCGAAAGGTTGGCGTCCTTGGCCACCAGCGTTATCGGTGTTTTCAGCTGCGGATTCGACTGCGCCGCAACGACCTGGGCGGTATGGGTTGCATCCGCGTTTTGGGCGCCTGCCTGCGTCTGCGCGGCTGCCAGCGCGAAAAGAACGCAGATAGCGCTCATGAAAATCCCTCGGCCATGCTTCACGGGGAGCGCGGCAGCGTTATAAGGCCGATTGCATGCGCCGCGCGATTTACGGGCCCAGGGGCCTGTGGGATTGATCGCCGCGATAGCCGTCTGATATACCATAGCAAATGTTCCTTCCGTTTTCCGTATCAGGGTTTTCCGCACACGCAGACACTCACCGTGTTCTTATTTCGGCCGTACGACCGAGCCGCCCAGCACATCATAGCGGTATAGCATAATCGGCGTTTCCATGACGATTTCCCGTCCTGTTATGCCCGTGACCTTCCGATCGAGTACCTGCTCGCCAATGTCCACCGAAAGCGATCGCTCGCCCACCATGACAATCGCCGTATAGCGCTGGGACTTGTCATCGTAAATGATTGCCGTAAGCCGCACCGGGTCCTGATCTTGGGCTGCTGGCTTTGTCGCCTGCTCCTGCGTCTGCGCCGGTCTTCTGACCGCGGGAGGTCGCGCCACAACCACCTCGCGCACCCGTCCGCTCATGGGGTCCTTCCCCCCTGTATAGCCGAAACGCGCGCGAATTTCCAGTTCATTTTCAAGCGAATTGACAAGATTGATAAAAGACTGGTCGTAGCCGCCGGTTGATAAATGATACTTGCTCGAAATCACGTTAAAGCCTCGTTTTTCGGCGATGCCGCAGATCACGGCGCCCGCCGCGCAGATCACCGCCAGGATCGATGCTATAATCAATTCAAAATGTTTTCTCATAATCCCCGGTTACCCATCCACGGTTTCCCGTCCCCCCGACGTCTGAACTCGCGGACGGCTGCCCGGCGCCTCACTGTTTTTTTATCCGAAAGGTATTCACAAGCATCTTCGCTTGTATTCCGCCATATTCATTCATAAGGGAAATTTTAAAATTTTCAAGCGCTATTATGCGCCGGCTGTTTTCAAATTTCGAGCACAACTCTCCAAACGAGAAAAAATCGCCTTCGACCTCAAGATTATAGCCGTAGGTTGTTGCCGCGCCCCGTATATCGGGAGGGACCGGCTTGAGAGAAACCAGCTTGAGCTTAAGATCGGAAACGCATGTGGTGATGAATTCAAAAAGCCGGGACTCGGGCGCAACGCTGTCCACCCGGCCCGCAAACTCCATATTTTCAAAAACCAGCTCGCGCACATGGTTCAGGTTTTCCTGCACTATTTTTGCCGTTGCAAGTTGATTGGCCGTGGCAATACGCTGCTTTTCAAGTGAAAGCAATTCCTTTTTCAGACCGGAAATATAGACGCGGTCGACCAGCACCAGGCTCACGCCGAGGACGATGGCCGAGATCATTAATATGTTTCCTGGTTTCATTCCGGTTGCACTTTCGTCAATCGCGGCGCTTTTGCTGAAAATTCAAACCGTACCTTTTCCTGCCCTGTTTCATCCGCTATCCGTTCGGTTGATTCAAGGGAAATAGTCCTGAAAAGGTCGTTGAACAGCGTGTCGGCGCGAAGGCGGTCAAGATACCCGTTTATTATGATAAGCTGGTCCTGTTTATGTTGAAGCAAGCCATATCCTTTGACTATCATTGCGCCGCTTCCGAATTGTATATCGGTTATCCAGTAATTTTCCGGTAAATGATGGGCGATTACCGCGAGTTTTTTGGTCCAGAGAACACTGCTCTTTTTAAGACGATTCAGTTGTTCGATGTCCTGACGCTCGATGATCTCCGTCGTCGCCCGGTATCCTTTATACTCCTGCTGGATGCGCATAAGATCATTGCGCTCCATTTGAATGACGGAATTCATCGCAAAGACCTGCAGAGCCAGGAAAAATACCGCCACGCCAAGAACGCCAAAGCTCCCTGCCGCAATAACGAGAAGGCGCAAATGGAGCGTTTCGGCGTGCTTCTCCTCGTTGCGTATGGCCCGTATCATGCTGGTTTTATAGCGCATCGCGGCTATTCACCCCTCATGGCCAGCGCCAGAGCAATGTCGAATTTTCCCGGAGTGATCGTATTGGAATAATCAAATTTCTTATAATCGTTTTTCATCGATATGGGCAGACCAATGCCGTTTTTAAGCGCATTCAACGCTTCCGGCAAACACACGTATTCTCCCATGGGATGCAACGCGGCGAATTTTGAAATCCGGTAGGTCTTTTCATAAAACGACAGTGAACGCACCACTTCGTCAATCAGTGTGTCCAATCGGAACTTTGCATCGCGATCGGACTGCTCCGTGGGCTTCGTCCCGAAAATTTCATGCGCCGCAAAAGGGATGCTTCGCGTAAAAAAAGTCACATTGTCCCCGTCAAACACCAGCGTGCAGACCGAGGGGCTCAGATGCAGGATAACACTCGCAATGCCCGGCTCAATTCCCTGTCGCCGGAAACTCCAGAACGAATTCGCCGCTGCCGTTGGTATAATGTCAACGATGTCCGGCTTGAGTCCGGCTTTTTCAAATATCTGCAGGTGCTTCTGCATGATCGAGGAACCCACAACCGTCACAAGCATATCCGCTTTGTCGGCCTTTTTTTCGGGCGCTTCGATGATCTGATACTCAAGGACCGAACCGCTCACATCAAAGGGAAGGCTTTTCCGCATCTCGAACCGCAATGCGCTGCGCAACTCCTCATCCGGCAGGATCCTAAAACGCGTTTGCGCGGCATAAATCTGCTTTCCCGTAACGCAGGTGGCAAGCCGATCGCCGAAATGATGCCCGATAGTATCTTTAATCGATTTTATCCCGTCAATCAGCTCCTTATCATTTTCAAAAACACCGCGCACCTCTTCCAACGCATTAAGCTCGGTAATGCTGTCTTCACCGCCGGCCACGATCGACACCTTTGCCGCGCGAATGCCGAGAGTGTCGTGCTCGATGCCGACGGAGGTGATGGATTTTTTCGACATGGGGACCAGGGCTCCTGATTGCGATGCAACGAATAAACTTTATTTAAGGGAATCGCTCCAGACTGACGCAGCAAATTTCACGGAATCGCCGAAGTGAGGGAACGGTATAATGCCCCCCAGCTGGATTCCCGATACCTCGGATTTGCGGATAACCGGCCCCGGGACATCCGTCAAGGATAATTGGGAAGAGACCTTCCCCGTTGCCGAAACGGCGGAAAATGCCGGATTATAATGATTCAACACAAAAGGCGCAGAAAACATAAAAGACCCACTCCAAATAGGGATATCCATTCCATCAGGCATGCTGTAATTCAAAGAAGCATACCGGCAGGCGATATTCAGCGCCGATTCGTTCGTCCAATACACTCTGGTCATTTCTATGTCCCGCCGCAGCATGGAGCTGCCATTATTAACGATGGTAATAACCGATAAGCCCAGAAGGGTAAAGACCACGCTGAATACCAGGGTGATAACCAGGGCGCTGCCGCCATCGCTATTTAATTCGGCGTTCCGTTTTTGCATACCGCATTCACCCGCATGGCCATCGTATCGGGAAACCCCATATTTCTATTGACAAGAGTGAAGTCCATTCCCGCTCCCTGCCGGTTCGCATACACAAAAAAAGAGTCGTTTTTCATCGTACACCGGAACGGAGTCGTGTACATTGAATACGCGCCTGCCGATACTGCCCGTTTCAGAGTATCTTCTCCCGTCACAAGATCCTGCGCCAATTGATAGCTCGTTTGCCGTATACCATTCAAATAAATATCAAGTTGTTTCTTGTTCGGTACATCAACCGAATCACCCTGGCGGACGGTTCGCATGATCTCCTCTGCTATAAATGAGCCTTCTATGCCCAACTGTTGTTCGCTGGACACACCTTCCATCCGGTTGCCGATGAAATCGAAGAAAGCCACCACGCCGCTGATCACCACCACCGAAATGATCCCGGTCACCAGCAGTTCGACCAGTGTTACCCCGGATGCTCTTGAGAGTGCAGGCTTCATCGTTCATGCGTCCATTACCCTCTGACAAGGGTGATTATTTTGCGCAGCGTATCCGTCCTGTTCTGACCGTCGTACCATTGTGCAATTACCGTAATGCGAACAGCCGGGACCGTCAATAGCGCGCCGGACACGGTATAGTCCCTGTTTTGCCGTCTGACCGTCATCTGGCAGGAAACATTCGGCAAAAGCAACGCCTGAAAATTCGTGTCTTTTTCTATATGCAAAGCATTATACCGCGCGGGATCGCCATTCGCGCAATAGGCCGAATCCTCCAGCGCCCGCGCCATCTCCTGAAACGCGCGCCTTCGCAGCAGGTCTTTCCGGTTCAGCGCGCTGCTTTGCGCGACAAACGCGCTGATGGCGGAAATCATGACGGCCGCAAGGACCCCGGCCACCAGGATTTCGATGAGGGTGACGCCACGCTGGCCGGAATGCGATGTTGGCCGTTTCCGTTTCATATATAACAAGCTCAATCAAAAATGCTGCCAGCGGGCAGCACCGGACTGATATGGCTTAAAGTCCCACCTTCCGCTTCGCGGCCCGCCTGCGACTGCCGTAGCGGTGATGGTATAGTCAGCCACATCTGCCCCAACTGGATAAACTTGAAAAGAATAGGTCCAGATATTATCACTAGGATTGGTAATTCCGATCTGATTCCAACTAGATGCAGCAATTGCAAGCCCCTGATTATGCCGCTGCATTACTGCCGCCCCGATCATCTCGCATCGGGACCGGGCGTCCCGGTCGTACGCGCTGGTGACATAGCTATTGTAAATAGGAATAGCGATGATCGCCAGGACGCCGATGATGGTTGCCACGACCAGGACTTCAACCAGGGTAAAGCCGCTATGATGTGCGAATCCGGATCCGGCCATAGCATTGCCTTTTGATCCTGAATATTCCGCGAATTTCCGTTCCACGGGATCCGTGCGCTATTGATATCATTTAGTTAAAAAGGATAATCCTTGGATACGCCGGCTGCGCCTGCATAATCCACATGATGGCCCTTGATTGTTCCATGCCCGGTGCCATCCACCGTTAATGTTAGTACGATTTTTTCCGGAATAGCGATGGACGATGCATTTCCTTTGCAAACCAGGTTTTTAGGGCCGGTAACATCGCCTGCTGCAATAACTGTGCTGGTGTCTCCCTCGCAGGGCGTTCCACCACTATTCAGGCACGACGCGCAAAACACCGCCGCCGCTCCCGCCACATTGGTCGCCGACTGCAATCGTGAATCATTCACATAATTCAAATACAACGGTATCGCCACTGCCGCCAATACGCCCACGATCACCGCGACCACGATCACTTCAACCAGCGTAAAACCCTTATTCTTCTTTTTGTTCCTCAACATGCCGTACCCCTTTCGATAAGAGCAAATGTGATTGTTGTTTTAATTCTGCCGTCGCTTTGTACCGTCTTCAACGCCATTTTCGGTGTTTGACCCTCCTCTTCTATTGATATCAATTGCTATTTGTTCCTCAACTCAGGCCTCTCCTTGCCGGGCCCCGCCTTGCGCCGAATTTCTTATTGCAGCGGCGCGATGCAGGCGTCCGTTTCGGTTCCGTTTGTCCATAATTCGTATTCGCTGATGTCCATATCGTCATTCCATGAAATTCCGTATCCGCCAATATCGACCTTGACTGATTTGAAGAGCGCGTCTTCTTTCAATAGAGAAAATTCAGGTCGTTGTAAAAGCCGGTTGCATTCATACATCCTGGTTGTCCCATTGTCGAATAAGACCATCAACTTTTTATCGGGCAAAGGAGCCACTTTTATTATTTTGGGAAAAGTATGCATGGCATTACTCTAATCCGGGCAACTGTTTGAACCTCTGTTCATTCCAAATCAGCAAAAGGTCATTTTTGTACCGTTGGGCCCATTCTGCAATAAGAATTTTAGCACGGTTTGGCATATCACCCTCAATCATTTCGAGCGTATCAATACGGAAAACGCCGTTGAATTCCCCATAGACAGCATGAAAATGAGCAATACCATGTTCGCTTTGACTGAAATACATCTTGATAATTATACCATAGAAACGGGCAATGACAGGCATCGGTTATCGCTCCTTTCCATCTTTGACTGATTTCATATACAATACCGGTCCTTCGAACCAGAAATAAAAATTCTTTGTAGCACTTTGACAAATAAACACGATTCGCGCCCTAGTGCATCAATTTTCCCATGCCGAACACCGGCATATACAATGCGATCAGGATCCCGCCGACCCCAAACCCGAGCACCACAATCAGAAACGGCTCGATAATGGCCGCCAGAGAATCCACGGTCACCCGTATCTCGCGTTCATAAAAATCAGCCGCCTTTTTCATCAGTTCGTCAATACGCCCGGCCGATTCGCCCGTGGCCACGAGTTGCTTGATAAGCACCGGGAACTTTCCCGTTGCATCAAGCGATTCGCTGAGCAGCTCTCCGGTGCGCAGACGGTAAAACACCGATTCAAGACTTTTCGCGTACATTTTGTTTCCCAGCACGCCGCCGGTGACCTCGACCGCCGCGAGTATCGGCGTGCCGCTTCCTAAAAGCAGCGACATGGTGCGGCAGAACCGGGCCCAGATGTTCTTCCTGAGTATCATGCCGAATACCGGGAAATAGAGAATATATTCGTCGACAAAGGCCCTGAATTTATCGTTGTTCATGCCGTACCAGAATCCGATAATTATCGCGAGAATAATGGCGACAATCGGAATGAAACCATCCCGTATGATATGCGAAATGCTGATGAGCATTTGCGTTGCAAAGGGCAATTTGGCGCCAAAACTCGCATAGAGATTTTCAAAAATCGGAACGAGTTTCCAGAGAATGGCCGCTATAAGGACCACCACGAACCCGCCGATGAACAGGGGATACCGCATCGCCCCTTTCACCTTTTCTTTTATCGCCTGGGCGGTTTCCATATAGGTTGCCAGTTCGTCAAGCACCTTGTCGAGCGCCCCGGCCACTTCGCCCGAATGGACCACCGCGACATAGGTGTGGTCGAACGCCCCGGTATGCTTGGCGATCGCATCCGAAAACGAACTGCCCATGGAGATATCGTCGGCAATCTGGTGGATGATTTTCGCGAATACCGGTTTTTCGGAAGAAGCAAGCTGATCGAGCGCGTGGGACAACGGAACGCCCGCGTTGACCATGGTTGAAAGCTGACGGGTAAAAAAAACAATTTCTTTATAAGGAACGCGCGATTGATACCGCTGAAAAAGTTCGTTGATCTGATCAAGAAACGTCTGGCCTTTTCTGGTCCCATCAAAATTCAGCTCTTCAACGGACAAGGGTATCAATTCGCGCTGGCCCAGGGAATCAAGCACCTCATCAACAGTCGCGGCATCCGCGGATCCTGTGATGATTTTATTCTGCGTATCGCGGACTTTATAAGCGAATTTCGGCATAAATTTGCTGACCTAGAAAGCCTGATATATAAGAGCAAAAGACATGCCCGCCATGTTCAGAACTACTTAGTAATCAAATAGGTGCTGTTAATAGAATTCCGCTTGGTAGGTTGAAATCGCCAAGGTCCCCCCCGGCTTTGTAGCAATGTCGCTGAGAAGCCAAACCCTACCTGACCCAACCTGAAAGCAAAATGCATTCGCAGCAAATAATATAAAGAAAAATCTGATCAAATTCAGGGCCGGGTGCTGTTTTCTCATTATCAGCAAATAGGCGGATTTGCGATAAGAATACCAGCATCCATTCGAGGGCTTAAAATAGCTTTTGTGTTTGCGGAAAAGCAAGAAAAATGATATAGCATCACATGTCGCTAGTTCCTTGTTGATGTTGAAGTTCCAACGCTGAAACAAATCTGATATATTTCTAATGCAATATATAAAAATTCATTGTATATTACTATATTCTTTGCGCCAAGAAAAATAGGGCTTATAGTAGTCGCGTTTTTGCGACCTTCTTGCTACAACAGTCGCATTTTTCTACCATAGGTTCCAAGACAGATATAAAAAGTGGCTAAATTTTGAATATTTCTCAATATTTCAAATTAAACGCTTATGGCATTATCTTTGCGTTGTATTTGTATTCTTTCAGCAAGTTTAGAATGATTCTCTTAATAAAAAAATAGCGCGGAGATCAGCATGCAAAGTAAAAATCAAGGATTCAGGCTGCTATCATACCTTGGATCTCACAGGAATAAAAACCAGAACACAGTGAAAGATATTACCTCCGGATTGTATTATGAAAACTATTTCCATGAGATGATCTCCATCGAACACAAGCGCAGCGAGCGTTCGGGAACGTCGTTTCTGCTCCTGACCCTGGATATCTCCCGTTGCATATCAAGGATGAAGCGCCGTCCGCTCAACGAAAAGATCGTACAGGTCGCCAGGGAATCCTCCAGGGAAATTGATATAAAAGGATGGTATCGGTATGGCTCGGTTGTTGGTATTATTTATACCGAAATAACAGAGGCATCCGAAAAGACGATTAAGGAAAAATTGCGCAAAAACCTGGTCCGCATTTTTGCCCCGGAATTCGCGAAACATATTTCAATCGCGTTTCATATATTCCCGCAAAAAGGGACGCACGATTCCACCCCGGACAGCCCCGAACATGACCCGACTATATATCTGGGACGCCGTCTGAGCGGCACAAGAAAAATTGAATTGGCATTAAAGCGCACAATGGATCTGGCAGTCAGCATAGTGGGAATCATCGTCGCGCTCCCCGTTCTTGCGATCATCGCGGCGGCCGTTAAAGCGACTTCCCCGGGGCCGGCGCTCTTTAAACAGAAACGCGTCGGGCAGTATGGCCGGCCGTTCACCTTTTTAAAATTCCGGTCCATGTATGTTAACAATAACGAAAATATCCATAAAGAATTCGTCACCCGGTTTATTAAAGACAGCAAATCGGGTCCTGTTGATGCGCGGAATGGTCTATATAAAATGAAAGACGATCCGCGTATTACTCCAATCGGCAGGTTTATCAGAAAAACCAGCCTTGATGAACTCCCCCAGCTTTTTAATGTGCTATGGGGAGATATGTCATTAGTGGGCCCCCGGCCTCCCATTAAGTATGAAGTGAATGAATACGATACCTGGCACCGCCGCCGGGTATTAATTGTCAAACCGGGAATCACCGGCCTGTGGCAGGTGGAAGGCAGAAGCCGGACCGATTTTGACAACATGGTCCGCATGGACATCGAGTATATCGCCAAGTGGTCGTTTTTGCTGGACCTCAAGCTCCTGATACAAACGCCTTTTTCGGTGCTGGCAGGCAAAGGGGCATGTTGAGCCGGGACCATCGTGATTCGCTGACGCGTTCCGGTCGACCCGGGCCTTCAAACGCGCGTATTTCCCATTGATCCGCCCCGCTGTTTTCATGCGAAATATATTTTCAAGCATCGCAGCGGCAATCCCATACACTGTGCGCCAATAGGTCGCGCCTGCCTTTAATCCTGCGCCGCATTTCAGGGAACGCGCGGAGGCAGACCGCAAACAGGACCATCCCATGCCCGAAACGCAACAGCAGCAACTGAATAAGAACTCCGATCTGCGAATGCAGATCATGCGCTACCTGCGGCTGTTCTGGCGGGCAAAGTGGTATATCGCGCTGGCCGTCCCCTTTGGATTCGCCCTTGCGCTGATAATCCTGATTAAGGTGATGGCCGCGGATCCGGATCTGCCCGCAACCGTGCTGATCGGCATTGAAAACGCCGCTGATATGACCGCATTCAAGGACTTGGATGCAATGCCGGAAGGGCGCGCGGACCTTATCACCAGCCGCAATTTTCTTGAGGGGATCGTAGTCGGTTTCTCGTTGCGCCTTCGCCTGGGCGCCTGCATGCGCGGAGAGGTATTTGATTCGGTTTTTGTCGATTCGGAGGCCCCCAATGGGCGCTATTCTTTTTTGCTTGACAAAAGCGATAAAAACTCCTATACGATATTTTTCCGCAACGCACGATCATTTCCGGTCCCGTTCGCCGGCCGGCTCCTCGCGAATAGCGGCGCGGTGGTCGATCGGGGCAAGCTCGCGGA
>Ga0315279_10009012_pt1 | contig 11974 bp, 9 predicted proteins | sample YL17G06_20_MG_FD_203694 | JGI IMG/M metagenome (GOLD analysis project Ga0315279, IMG submission 203694) | Sediment microbial communities from Yellowstone Lake, YNP, Wyoming, USA - YL17G06_20 | ecosystem: Environmental > Aquatic > Freshwater > Lake > Sediment | place: USA: Wyoming | collected...
CCCCCCTTTGCAAAGGGGGGTGGGGGGGGATTTCAGCGATTGGTATCTCAATCGATATGGCTTCGATATGATTTTCAAGCCGCTAAATTGATACAAATTTTTTTTGTGTTTATACTTTTTGCAAAAAAATCTCTGCGGTCTCTGCGTGCTCGGCGGTTAAATTTTTGTTTTCACGTCGCGCGGTAGCGGTCCCGCAGAACCGACTTCAATATCTTCCCCGTTCCTCCCTTGGGAAACTCCTTGAGGACCCTAACTTCCCGGGGCGTCTTGAAATGGGCCATGTTGTCCCGGGCATACTGGATGAACTCTTCCGGCGTCGCCCGGTAACCTTCCCGCAAAACCACGAACGCCAGGGGGACTTCTCCCCACTTCTCATCGTTCCTGCCGATGACGGCACACTCCAGCACCGCCGGATGGCCGTAAAGAACCTGCTCGATTTCCAGGGAGGAGATATTCTCTCCCCCGCTGATGATGATGTCCTTCTTCCGGTCCTTGACAATGAGCTGCCCGTCCGGCTCCAGGGTGCAGAGGTCGCCCGTGTGGTACCAGCCGCCCTCGAGGGTCCTGGCCGTCTCTTCGGGCTGGCGATAATACCCTTTCATCACCATGTCTCCCCGCACCAGGAGCTCTCCCACGCTCTTCCCGTCCCAGGGGAGGTCTTTCCCATTCGCATCCACCAGCCGGAATTCAACCCCTGGGAGAGGCCTCCCCCAGGTATCGTGGCGGCGATGCCGGTATTCTTCCGGGTCAAGGTTTTCCGACAGTTCCGGCAGAACGATCAAGGGGCAGGTCTCGGTCATCCCAAACCCGCCATGGCAGATACAGCCGAAAGCCTCCTCCACCCGTTCGGACATTCCCCGCGGCGGCGGCGCGCCCCCGATGAGGATTTCTTCCATCCGGGCAAGGTTAAAAGATTTGAAGTTGGGAACCGCCAGCATGGCATTGACCATGGTGGGAATGACAAAGGCCCGGGTCACTCTTTCCTTTTCCAGAATCTCCAGGGTTTTGACGGGCTCAAAACGCTTCACCATGATATGCTTACCGCCCTTGGCCAGGAGATAATGGGGCGTCCCCCAGCCGTTCACGTGGAAAAGGGGAATGAGGTGAATTTGGATATCCGTCTCCCGCACCGTCATCATGGACATGGCGCACAGGGCGTGGAGGTAGAGGTTGCGGTGGGTCATCATCACCCCTTTGGGGTTTCCGGTCGTCCCGCTGGTGTAAAAGATCTCTGCCGGGTCATCCTCGGTGAAGGGATACTCCCCCGGGGGATAAGACCGCTCGGCGGAAGCGCCCGGCAAGAGCTCCTCGTAATTCCCCTGAATCCATCCCGGCAGTCCGGGACTCTTTTCCAGGGCGAGGAAATGTTTCACCGAAGGAATCTTTGCCCGAATGGAGTCGATGACCGGGACAAAGTCCTTATCCAGGAATAGCACCCGGGGCGTAGATTCATTAATGATGTATTCGAAGTCCCTGGCCGCCAGCCGGATGTTCAGCGGCTCCAGGATGGCCCCCATGATCGGGGGGGCGTAAAACAATTCCAGGAGACGGTGACAGTTATATCCCAGGTAAGCCACACGATCCCCCCGCTGAACTCCGATTTTTGCGAGGGCGTTGCTGATTTTCCTCGTGCGGCGGCAGAATTCCCCGTAGGTAAACCTCTCCCCTTCGCACACCACCCCTTCTTTGTTCGGAAAAATTTTCTCCACGTACTCGAAAAAACGAACCGGTGTTAAGGGAATGATCATCTCCGCCTCCTTTATATCAGCCTGGATCGGCAGGCAAAAGAATTTGAAAGACCTAAAATAATGTCCTATTATCCTCAAAAAGATTGGATTAATCAAGGTTTTCGGAGGGTTTATGCGGCAAGGGAAGAAAAATCTTTTGTTAAAGACAGGAAAATATGCTAGGAGAAAACAGCAATAAAAAGTCGAATGGGCCGCGGATGAACGCGGATGAACGCGGATGAGGCATTAGGGGCAAAATCCGAACCCAGGAGGAAGCTTATTTGAGCTTTGAGGGTTGTAAAGCTTTTCTGATTCGTAGCATTGATTTTTGTAGGCTCCCTGCATAATCTGCGTAATCTGCGGATAAAAAGTCTTCGCTTTGGATAACTCCCTGGCAATGAAAAATTTATTGGAAAAAATCATCTCCGGCGGGCAGACCGGGGTGGACCGGGCGGCGCTGGACCTAGCCCTGCAGCTGGGTATTCCCTGCGGGGGTTGGTGTCCCCAGGGCCGGAGGGCGGAGGATGGAAGGATTCCGGACTCCTATCCTTTGCAGGAGGCTTCCTCCCCGGATTACCCGTTGCGGACGCGGCTGAACGTGGAGGATTCGGACGGCACCCTGGTTATCACTAATGGTTCTCCCAAGGGGGGAACCGCTTTGACCCTGAAATTGGCCAAACAGCTCAGCAAGCCTTTTCTTCTGGTCGACCTGGCCAGGAGGGCAGACCCATCCGAAGTTCAACAGTGGATCCAGAAAAACCAAATCCGGATTCTAAACGTGGCGGGCCCCCGGGAGGGAGAATCGGTTGGAATCGCGGAAAAAGCTTCCGTGTTTATCCGCGAGGTGTTGAAATCGCCGCCCTGACCGCTTTCCCCTTCCCTCTGGGTCAAATGACTCGGACCGCCATCTTCATCCTAATACAAACGCAATTCATTTCTTTGCATGTCATTGCCAGCCCGGGGGGCATGGCTATTTCACCCCCCTCCCTGCCCTCCCCCCTCGAGGGGGAGGGTTAGGGTGGGGGGGATATGCCAATTTATTTATTACGTGTGTTTATAGTGGGCGGATTAAATAGGTTGTCATAAAAAAGAGTCATTGCGAACGAAGTGAAGCAATCTAATGAGATTGCCGCGTCGCTTCGCTCCTCGCAATGACTACTCTATTAAGGAGTTCACTATAGTTGGCCACCGTTTGGCTCGGTAGGGCTTCATCCGGGAGAAATCCGGCTTGAATCCCATCATCCCGGAAAAGCTTTTTGCCTCTTCAGGTAGTCTTCCATCGCCTCCAGGAGAGCGTGAATCTCGGCCCTCCCCATGGGGACGGAAAGGCACCCTCTAATCTGAGACTCGACAAAGATCCCCCGGTTCAAGAGGTGGAAGAAGATTTTTCTCTCCTCTTCCCTGTTCACGCCTTTCCGAGCGCTCCGGTAGTCCACCACTTCCTGATCCGTGAAGTGGACCTTGAAAAAAGACGTTTCTCCCGTAATCCGGGCTTTGTACCCGTAACGATCGAAGAGATTCGCTAACCCCCCCCGAAGTTCATCGCCCAGCCTGGATAGATGGGCAAAAGACTTCCGGCTGAGCTGCTTCATGGTGGCCAGTCCGGCGGCCATGGTGACCGGGTTCCCGTTGAAGGTCCCCCCGTGGGGAACTTTGGCGTGTCCTCCGCTGGAGTCAAAGACACTCATGATTTCCGCTTTGCCCCCCACGGCCCCGCTGGGGAACCCCCCGCCGATGATCTTGGCCAGGGCCGTCAGATCGGGAACGACTCCTTTCATCTCCTGGGCCCCGCCCCAGGAATGGCGCAGGGTCTGCACTTCATCGAATATGAGCAGGACATCGTTTTCCCGGGTGATCCGCCGCAAATCCTGGAGGAAGCCTTGCTTGGCCGGGATGATGCCCGCCGCGCCCATCATGGGTTCGACGATGAGGCAGGCCAAGTTATCCTTCTCTCTTTTAACGATCCGCTCGACGGCCTCGGCATCGTTGAAGGGCATGACCACCACTTCGCTCAGGGTCCCGGAGGAGATACCCATAGAATCGGAGAGCGATCGGGGCGAATCGGCCGGTCCGGCCTGGGTCAGATCCGGGTGGACGCTCACGTAAGCGTGATCCGCCGATCCGTGGTACCCCCCTTCCATCTTGCCGATTTTATTCTTGCCGGTAAAAGCCTTGGCCGCCCGGATGGCCATCATGGCCGCTTCCGTTCCGCTGTTCATGAACCTCACCCGCTCCACCGAGGGAATCCGCTCGCAGAGCAGCCGGGCCAGTTCGACCTCATGCATCGTCGGCGCATGAAAGGCCGTTCCCAATTTCGCCCTCTCCCGCACCGCCTTTACCACCGCCGGGTTGGCGTGGCCCAGGATCAGAGAGGTGGCGTTGTTGAAGAAGTCGATCCGCTCGTTCCCGTCCACGTCGTATATCTTGCAGCCCCTTCCCCTTTCAATGAAAAGGGGATAGGGCTGGAAGAAGGAAAGGGTCCGCGTCGTTCCCCCCGGGAGATACCGGCAGGCAGTCTGATAGTACCTCCTGGCCTTGGGGGTCTTCCGGCAATATTCCTTCAGCTCTCTTTCCAGGAAATCATCCATGACGATCAAGCCTCCATCATTATTTTCTTGGAAAAATACTCACGCCACGATCATTCCGAGGTGTCCCGCGCCTCGCGGAACGACGTGGCAATTCTGCATGCGCAACTCTTGAATTGCCCCTGCACCCTTCGCATAATCTAACAATCAAACCCGTAGGACGACGTTTTCATTTGTTTTCTTGCGCCGCTTCCTGAATCAACTTCTCTAAAATGCCGTAAACCTGCTTGATCTCCTCTTCCTGGATGATAAAGGGGGGAGCGAGCATCAAAAGGTCGCCTACCACCCCTCCCTCCAGGCCGTGGCCGGGGAGGAGAATAACCCCTCTCTCAAAGGCCTTCCGAACGATGGATTCGGCCAATTTCCTGGACCTGGGGAAAGGATTCTTTTGGGCATCCTGTACCAGCTCGATCCCCAGAAGCAGGCCTTTCCCGCGGATGTCCCCCACGATGGGGATCTTCTTCAGGCCTTCGAATTGCCCAAAGAGGTGGGCCCCCATCTTGGCCGCCCGCGCCACCAGTTCCTTCTCCTTCAGGTAGCGCAAGACCGCCAGCCCAACGGCGCAGGAAAGCGGGTTGCCCGCGTAGGTGTAGCCGAGGAAAAAGGAAGACCGTTTCGACCGGGTGAATACGTCGTAGATTTTCTCGTGAACGATCGTGGCACCCAGGGGCGTGTACCCGCTGCTGATTCCCTTCCCGGTGACGATCATATCCGGGACGACTCCCCAGTGTTCGATGCCGAAATTCCTCCCGGTCCGGCCAAACCCGGTAATCACTTCATCCACGATCAGCAAAACCCCGTATCGGTCGCAGATCTCCCGGATGATGGGGAAATACTCGGGGACCGGGGCCAGGGCCCCCAGGCTGCTCCCGGTCACCGGCTCGGAGATCACCGCCGCAATGGTCTCTTTTCCCTCGTTAACGATCGTCTTCTCCAATTCCTGGGCGCAGACAATGCCGCACGAAGGATACTCCCGCCCGAAACGGCAGCGGTAGCAGTACGGCGCGTGAATGTGGGGGAAATCCATCATGTAGGGGAGATAATCTTTCCGGTAATGGGTATGGCCGCCCATGGCGAGGGCCGCGAGAGTGGCTCCGTGATATCCCTGCCACCGGCCGATGATCTTCACCCGGGACGGCTGGCCCCTCTCCAGATGATACTGTCGCGCCAGCTTGAGGGCCACCTCGTTGGCTTCCGACCCCCCGGACACGAAATAGACCCGGGACATCCCCGGAGGACAGAACCGGATAACCTCCTCGGCCAGCTCAATCTGAGCTTCGCTGGCAAAGTGCCCGGCATAGGGAAAACAGACCTTTCTGGCCTGCTCCTCCATGGCCGCGATGATCTCCGGCACCCCATGCCCGATGTTCACCACGAAGGGGCCGCCCGAAGCGTCGATATACTTCTTCCCCTTTCCATCAAAGAGATACACGCCCTCCCCCCGGTCGACGATGGGATAGGATTTCCGGTAGTCCCGGTAAAAAACCTTGTCCTTTTGATTTACGGCCATGATTTTTCCTCCGGAAGAGGCAAGGATTCTTTCGCCCTTTTCCCGCCTTTCCCCCTCTGCTTACCCTTTTTCAAGGGCCAGTCCTTCGCTGACGAATTTCTTCTCTCTTCTATTCCTCACATATTGGGAAAGGCTGATGATTATTAAGAGCGCCAGGCCGATTAAGTCGGTTATCCAGCCTGGTTTAATGAGGCAGACAGCTGCGATTAAAAGGAGGATGGATTCATAATATTTGTTGGGCCGCAGATAGTACCATTCCGCTGCCCCGGCCAGGGCGATAACTCCCAGGAGCGCGGTAATCATGCTCGACACAACATGGAAGGGTTTCCCCAGACCCATGAGCGCAGGGTCGTAGCAAAAAAAGAAGGGGACGATGAAGGCGGCGATTCCAAGCTTGGTGGCGGTAAACCCTGTTTTCATAGGGTTGGCGCCCGCCAGACCTGCGGCAGCATAGGCCGCGATGCAAACCGGAGGGGTAATATCAGCCAAGACCGCGAAATAAAAAACGAAGAGATGGGCGGCGATGGGCAAGACTCCCAATTTCGTCAAAGCCGGAGCCGCGATGACGGCGACGATGATGTAGGATGCGGTTACCGGTACTCCCATCCCCATGATAAGACATACGACGGCGGTAAGGAAAAGGGTGATAAACAGGATTCCCTGGGAGAGGTCGATGATGATCGCACTGAATTTCAACCCCAACCCGGTCATGGTGATAACCCCTACCACGATGCCCGCGCAGGCGCAGGCCACTGCGACTCCCAGGGCGGTTCGGGCACCATCCTCCAGGGCTTCAAAGAAGGATCGAAGCGTAAAGCGGTCTTCTCCCCGCTGGATCACCCCCACGGCGATGGAAGCGATAATAGCCAAAAAAGCTACCCTCATCGGAGAGTAATAATTCATCAAGAAATAAATAAGTACACCGATGGGAGCCAGGAGATATCCTTTTCTCTTGAGGACCACCCAAAATCTTGGGAGTTGATCCCGGGGGACCCCCTTCATGCCCATTTTTTTAGCGCGGTAATGGACCTGCAGGTAACAGGCGAAATAATAAAAACATGCGGGGAGAAAAGCGAGTAGCGCGATCCGGGCGTAGGGGACGCCCAGGAACTCGGCCATCACGAATGCGCCCGCTCCCATAACCGGGGGCATAAATTGTCCTCCCGTGGAAGCCACCGACTCCACGGCACCGGCAAAATGGCTTGGGTAGCCGATTCTTTTCATCATCGGGATAGTGACCGACCCCGTGGTGACGACATTGGCCACCGAGCTCCCGGAAATCATCCCATAAAGCCCGCTGGAGACGACCGCCACTTTGGCCGGCCCTCCGGGGGATGCGCCCGCAATGCTGGTGGCAAGATCGGTGAAAAACTTGCCCATCCCGCACTTGATGATAAAAGCGCCGAAGAGAATGAAGAGGAAAACGAAGGTCGAGGAGACCCCCAGGGGAATTCCGAAGATGCCCTCGGTGGTCATGTATTGAAAGCCGAGGATCCGGGAGAAGGTGAAAGGCCGGTGAGCCAGCATTCCCGGGGTGTACTGTCCATAGGCGGCGTAGAGGAGAGCCACGCAAGCCACGATGGATATGGAGGGGCCGATCACCCTGCGGCTGGCTTCTAACACGACCAGGATCGTGATTGCCCCAAAGATCACATCCATGGTATTCGGCATTCCCTGCCGGTTGATCTGGCCTTCAAAGGCGGCAATGGGGTAGACAAAGGCCGCCAGGCTTAAGGCGATCCAGACGAGATCGAAGAGGGTTACCCTTTTGGGTGACCTTTTCTTGGAAAAAGGGTAGAGCAGAAAAACCAGAGCGGAGACGAAACCAATATGAACGCATCTTTGGAACATGACGTAGATGGTCCCGAAGGCGGCGGTGTAAAGATGGAAAAAGGATAGACTTACGGCCAGGACGAAAACAATAACCCGGAGCGCGCCTTTGAACTCCCGCATACGGGAGCTTCCAACTTCTTCCAAGATCTTTTGTTCCAATTGGTTACTGGAGGGAGCCCCCTCACTGAATGGCTGGGTCAAAATGGACTCCTTTCCTTACAAACTTTGAGCTCAAGCAGGGTTCCTTCAGGAACCATCTGGTAGAGAGGGAACTCCCTATGGGAAACGATCAGCGTCTCCTTCGAAAGGGGAGAGACCCGAAAGCGAAGTTTTCCCACAAAACGGTTTATTTGATCCACGCGAAATTTTCCGTCTACCACCGACCAAACCCCATCTCCCTTTTCAGGGTATCCCCCCCCGCCGGATTCGAATATGGCCCCGGCCAGGATGAGGTTTCCGTCTTCGTCAAATTTGTAGATATGGGTGTAAGGCGTAAGCGCCAGGGAATGAATGGTCCGCAAATAGATTAATTCTTTGGAGGGAATCCCCACCTGAAGGAGGTTTCGATCATTCTTATAATCCTTGACTTCCAGGACGAACAGCGGCTGGCCGGAGCAAACTTCTCCCCCCCAAAAAATGAAAAAGATAATAAATGCCGGCCACCAGAATTTCTTCTCCATGAAACTTCTTCTCGCCCACCATCCCCCCACCCCTCTCCTCCATCACTGGGGGAGAGGGCAACCGTAAAGGGGATGAATCGGAAAACGTTAGCGAATTGCCTACTTGATCTTCCCGACCTCTTTATAATATTTCTCGGCCCCCGGATGAAGCGGAATCGGCATACCTTTGAGGGCGGTCTCCATCGTCACCAACTTTCCCTTGACATGCGATTCTCCCAGAATATTCAAATTTTGAAAGATGGACTTGGTAAGTTTATAAACCAGGTCCGTGGACATATCGCTGCTCGCGATTAACATACAGGTCACGGCCAGGGTGGGAAGGCCCTGGTTGGTGCCCTTGTAGGTCCCGGCAGGAATTACCGCCGGGGATAAAAAGGGATATTTCTTATAAATCTTGTCAGCATGTCCCTTGTCAACGGGGAGGAGGACCATATCCCGGGTGTGGGCCACGTCCAGAAATCCCGCTGCCGGTGCGCCTGTGGGTTCGATCAGGACATCGATGTTTCCATCCTTGAGCTGCTCAAAGGCATCCGACAAGGACATCTGATAAGCCTTCATATCCTTTTCGGTCATCCCATAGGCTTCGAGGAGAATCAATGCATTTTCCGTCGCGATGCTTCCCGGAAAGCCGATTCGCACGCGTTTTCCCTTTAAATCCTCGATCTTCTTGATCCCGGATTGCTTGGTAGTGGCCACATGGAGGTGTTCATCATAGAGCATCAAAACGCCCCTGGGTTTGACGGCCTTCTTCCCCTCAAAGAATTTCAACCCGTTGGCCCCAAAATAGACCGCGTCGTTCTGGCAGATGGCCGCACTGGCCTGACCCTGCTCCATCAGTCGCAGGTTGACAATGGAGCAACCGCTCGTCTCTGCGGTGGCATTCACATCGGAAACCTTGCTGTTCCAGATGCGGGCGATTCCTCCACCCAGGGGGAAATAAACCCCCGCCGTCCCGCAGGTCAAAAGAGAAATAAATTCTTTGGCCATCCCGTTTTCGGGGATGAAACCCAACAGGCAGATCATGATGACTCCAATCACCGCAGCTTTGCTTTTCATGCGCCCACTCCTTTCGTTTTTTTCGGTCTCCAAAGACCGGTTTTGGCTGCCTGAATTCTCCCCTTTCCATTCCTGCCCCTTTCCCTTTTTCCTTACGCGTTGCGCCTGACCCCTTGCGCCTCACGTTTTCCAGCTTGCGTTTTACCCCATACGCTTTGCGCCTTACGCCTTGCGCCATTTACCCGACTTGAGCATGAACTTCCCGAATCGACTTTTCCAGAAGTTCGGCCATCTCGTCGATCTGCCGTTCGGTAATCACAAAAGGAGGAGACACGACGGTGTGGTCCCCCGAGACCCCATCGGCCGTCCCGGCCCCGGACATGAGAATCAGCCCGTTCTGGAAAGCCTTGTCGGTCAGGGTTTCGGCTATTTTCCGGGAGCGTTCGAAGGGAGTTTTTTTCGCTTTGTCTTTCACGAACTCGATCCCCAGGAGAAGACCCTTTCCCCGGATGTCCCCCACCATTGTCAGATCTTTCAATCGGGCCAGTCTTTCAAAAAGGTATTTTCCCATCTGCGCCGAGCGCTCCACCAGCCGGTTCTTTTCGATGTAGCGCAGAACCGCCAGCCCCGCGGCGCAGGAAAGGGGGTTGCCCGAATAGGTGTAGCCCATGAAAAAGGCGGGTCTCTCGGACTTCTCGAAAGCTTCGAACACTCTCTGGTGCACGATCACCGCGCCCAGGGGAGTGTATCCGCTGCCGGTCCCCTTGCCGGTGATGATTACATCCGGCACTACCTTCCAGTGATCGATCCCGAAATTCTTCCCGGTCCGGCCGAACCCGGTGATAACCTCATCGGCGATGAAGAGAATGCCGTACCGGTCGCAGATTTCGCGGATGATGGGAAAATATTCCGGGGGCGGGGGTACCGCTCCCAGGCTGTTCCCCACCAGGGGCTCGGCAATAAAGGCGGCCACGTGTGCCTGGCCTTCCTGTTTGATAGCCTTCTCCAGTTCGTGGGCGCAGGCTATGCCGCATGCGGGGCAGGCCTTATCCCAGGGGCAGCGGTAACAATAGGATGGCGGGATGTGGGGAAAATTCAGGAGATAGGGCTGGTAGTCATTCCTCCGGGAGGTGTGCCCCGATACGGACAGGGCTCCGATGGTGGCCCCGTGATACCCCTGCCACCGTCCGATGATCTTCACCCGGGAAGGCTCTCCTCTGCTTAGATGGTACTGCCGGGCCACCTTGAGGGCGATCTCGGTGGCCTCCGAGCCTCCCGAGACGAAATAGACCCGGGACATCCCCGGGGGAGCGAATTCAACCACCTTCCGGGACAGCTCGATCTGGGCCTCGCTGACGAAATGCCCCACGTAGGGGAAACAGACTTTCCGGGCCTGCTCCAACATGGAATCAATGACTTCCTTTACCCCGTGCCCGATGTTGATGACCGCGGGCCCTCCCGAGGCATCCAGGTATCGCTTCCCCTGGCGGTCGTACAGGTAGACCCCTTCCCCCCTGTCGATCATAGGAAGGGTCTTTCTCCAATCGCGATGAAAAACATGGTCTCTCCCTTGGGTCATGGCTTTTCTCCTTGGTCTTAAACGGCGGGGTAATCCGGGGACAATGTGTTTGCGGAACTTATCTTCTATGACTATCTGTGAGGGAGATTATTCATGCTCCGCTCCTTATTGTCAAGAAGATTTTGGGTTAGGAGAAATGCCCAAAATGTTCCCAGGGGCGGAAAGATGTGCTAATCTGGGAGGCGTTTTCTTCGGAGGGGAAAGGAAATCAGGGGGGAATATCTTCTTACCCCAGATGACTCCTTAGACTGAAGCTCCCTGGGGTATCAGGAAAGACAAATTCAGCCGCAAGCTTTGCTATCCTTACAGCCTTCTGAAGTCCCCTTATTGTCTTCAATGCTGCAGCAGCAGGAATCGCTTTTGCGTCCCAGCATGGAATTGATGACCGCGTTGGCGCAGCCCACGCCGGATTTGACTGTAATGGCGCCGGCCGGGCAATTCTGCGCGCAGGCCCCGCACTCCATGCAGGCATCCCGGTTCTCGATCTGCACTTTGCCCCCGTTCAGACTCAGGACCGCTTGGGGACAAACCTCCAGGCACATCCCGCAGCGGACGCATTTGTCCTCGAAAACCCGAAGCGTGGTGACGTCCTTCAAATAGACCATGCGATTCATTTTCAAACTCCTTTTTTAATGGGACACAGATGAACCTAGCGCGGCTGCGCCGCAACCAAAATGATAAGCTTTGCCTGGGACTGCGCGCCGCCCAGAAATCCCCCCTTCGCCCCCCTTTTCTAAAGGGGGGTTGGGGGGGATTTCAGAGATCGGTTTCCAAGCAAAATATTCTTTACAAAATTTAGAGATTCCGCACATGAGTAGTACAGATAAGCATGGAATCGAATAACAGAATTTAATAATCAGAATGACCTGCCAAGTCTAATTCTTTGCCTTTGCCTTTATCCTGGATTCTGACCCTATATTTTTTTTAATCTGTGTTCATCTGTACTACTGTAGTGTAAATTCTCTAAATTTTGTTAGGCATATCAAGCTGCGAGTTCCATGAGTTTTGTAATCGGAAGTTCTTGCGTATGAATGATTGCCGTAATTATTTCGCGGCCTTTGATG
>Ga0315279_10009013_pt1 | contig 11973 bp, 11 predicted proteins | sample YL17G06_20_MG_FD_203694 | JGI IMG/M metagenome (GOLD analysis project Ga0315279, IMG submission 203694) | Sediment microbial communities from Yellowstone Lake, YNP, Wyoming, USA - YL17G06_20 | ecosystem: Environmental > Aquatic > Freshwater > Lake > Sediment | place: USA: Wyoming | collected...
CTCGTGTATGTGAAGTGATAATAGGCGCCCCAATCCCCATGTGCCGTGATTTTACACGACTTTTGAAATGAAATTGGCACGTAGCAATTCTGCCCCCGCGCCGTCTCGTGCACCAGCGCAGGCCGGGTGAACGGCACATTCTTGCAGTCAAAATAGCCTATAAAGGGAAGGTCAACAGCAGGTTTGTCGGCGCCATCAAGATAAATTTTTACGTGCCCTTCCTTGGCCAGCGCCGACCAGATTCGCCAGATAACCCCGGGGCCTTCTATCTCAGCGAAGACAAGCTCGCCATTTTCCTTGCGGATGATACCGTCATTATCACCGTTTGCCGCCCATTCAATATATTTGCCGGATGCTTCGTCATATTTACTGTTGCGGTCGTAGCTCGACCACTGGGCACACTTTTCGCCCGGCGAAGGTAACGTCGCCAGATGCTCCAAATCGGTAAGCCGGTCAATCAGGTCAATGTATGTTAGCTTCTCCGGCGTTGCGGCTCCCCTGGGCTGTCCAGGCGTCAGCCATTGACAGCCACAAAAAGCGCAGAGCGCCACTGCAGTTACAATCATCCCTGACCTTTTCATTGCTTGACTCCTTTCCTGTTAAAACGTTTGAATCCTATTAAGGCCGTTCCTGATGACGGTGTATTCTAATAAAAAAAGCGTTTAGCGGATAGCGTTTAGCGTCCAGTCTTTTCCTATTCGCTCCACGCTCCACGCTACACGCTACTTAAAGCCTATGTTCGTTCAATCAAGCTTTCCAAAAAGGCAGAAATCTTGAGAGATTGTTCGCTGCCTATCGGGTGGCACCAGTGGTAAAGCCGAGTTTCTGCAGCGTATCTTCCAACTGCTTCTGTTTTTTGGCAATCAGCTTATCAAGGCTGCCGGCTGTTCCCGGGGCCTTCTCAGATACCGCCTGGTCGCGAATAGTTGTAAGCTCCTTGATAGATTCCTCATATTCGGCCCGCAGCTGCCTCGGCCCTTTCAGTCTCGCAACCTGCTGCTCAATCGTCCCAACCATCTTCTGCTGTTCCTCACGCCTCTTGGTAAAGGTCTCTCTCAATTTGGTCCTTTCCTCTTCAGAGAGATTCTGGAAATCCCTGCCGGCCTGCCTTTCTTTGGCTGCTTCATCCCAGGCCGCTTTCAGCTTTGTCAGTTGCTCCTGAATGGCTTCAATTGCCTTTACCTGTGCGTCACGAAACTGGGCAAAACGCTGCCTTTGGGTATCTTCCTGCTGTCCAAATGCAACCCACCCTACCACCAGAACCACCAAAATAGCGACGCCTGGAATTAGATACTTCTTCATAAAACTATCCTCCACAATTGGATAAAGTAATTAAATCCCGCCCAATTCCCACTGTGAGAATTGGCGTTTAATTCCACAGTTATTTATATCTGTTGCCTCGTACGAACGCAAGCCGCATAGTTCGTTCCAATTAAGAACGCTCTCCGACGGCTCTGAGCTCGTCTCTCGTCGCTCGTCTCTCGTCGCTCGTCTACCGGGGGTACTTTACGGTGCAGCCATACGGTTTAGTATTTGCAGTTGTCACCGCCTTGCCGGCAGCCAGTTCCGCCAGGGCCTTATCAACATAGTTCACGTATGCCTCGCCCTCAGGGGTCTTGCCCATCGGTGCGTTGTCAATCGCCCCGTTATAGACGATATTGCCCGCGGGGCTTATGATAAATATATGCGGCGTGGTCTGCGCTCCATAGGCCCGGCCAACCACACCTGCCCTGTCATCCAATATCGGATACGGCAGCTTCTGCTGTGTGACAAACTCCTTGTTCTTTTCAACAGTTATGTGGCTGGTGCTGTTGACCGCGAGCCAGACAACATTTTTGTCCTTGTATTTGTTGGCAAGCTCGACCATTGTCTTTTTCTGGCCGTAATGGCTCATACAATACGGACACTCAAAGTTGAACCACTCAAGCACGACAATCTTGCCTTTGTAGTCCGCAAGCTTTACCGTCTTGCCGTCAAAGCTTTTGATTGTAAAATCCGGCGCTTTCTTGCCTGATTCTGATTCAGTCCTTTCGTTCTTGAGAATCGTCGGCTCATTTCTGGGAATCATCGGGCGTGATTCAGAAGCCGCTCGCAATTTTTCCTCGAATTCTTTCTCGCGGCTCTCGATAAGCTGCTCAATGCGATTGGCAGTTTCCTGTGCCTTTTCCTGTTTCGCCAGATCGTGGATTGCCTGCAGCTCGGTGATAAGCTTTTGATGGTCTCCTATCTGCGGCCTTTCAATCTTAAAGTTCGCAAGCTGCTGCTCGATAGCATCCACCACCCTCTGCCGCTCTTCATTGGCCCTGGCCAATTTTACTCTCATTTTCGTTCTTTCCTCGGCAGCAAGGTCACGCAGCTTCGCCCAATCGTCAGGCCCCATAGCTGCTTGTATGAGTTCTTTCAGCCTGGCAACCTGCTGTTCAATAATCGCAACTATTTTCAACTGCTCCTCACGACCCAGGAGAGGACGCCTGGTGCCGATTCTCTCTCGCATTTGAGTTCTGAACTTTTCCCTCTCTTCATCGGACATCTGTTCCCATTTTTCTCTTATCCTGGCTTTTTCGTCGGGCGAAAGACCTTCAAAAGGTCCTGCGCCTTCGCGCCCGATGCCGAGAGTCCGCGCCGCTCTACCTTCCCCCGCGGGCAAATTAGCATCCGCCGCCCTGCCTCGCATTTCCCTGACACCTCCGCCCTGCTCCTGGGCAAATACGGTCCAGGCCAACATAAGAACGGCCAGCACTACCGTCGCTGAAATTACGAAACGTCTCATAGTCATATCCTCCATAAAAGGTTAAAAAGTTACAATCCAGACCACCCTGCTTTCTTGCGAAAGCAAGAAGGGGGGGGCATTGCGATTGCTTCAGACACACACTCAACCGGCCCTGTCATTTTAAGACGCAGGCAAAAGACCTTTTATTGCGGCAATCCTAAAAAGTCCCGCAACCAGAATAATGTGCAAACCCTTTTACGTCAATAGCCGAATGACCGAGCGATTCTATATGTAGCCGGCCTAAAACGCTTATCAGGACGAGAAAATGAGCCTTTTGGCCGACGTTAAAGGACAGACGAGCAAAATGGCCAAAATAGTCATTCATATAATTCTACCGCCCAACCCGCAAAAAAACCCGATAAGGCCGCCCACATCACAATAAGAATATCCCACAATAACCTCCAGATTTTCTTGACAGAGACGGCAGCGCAGGCGTAAACTCTTAAAAGAAAGGTTTTAGATAAGCTGGACAAAAAATGAGTCAGCCACTCAAATTAGATACGAACGAATCACCCGCCATCCGGTTGAAACAGTTGTTTCGACTAAATGGCTGCGTGCGAGTGCCGAACCGTAAACGCATCAAGCGATTGGGCCGCCAGAAATATAAGAAGGGCTACGAAGTCCGTCTGGTGGCAGCTACGCGACAGGAACTGAAGCAGATTCGCCAACTGCTTATACAGATAGGATTCAAACCCGCCAAACCATTTCGCAAGGCCCGGCGGATAGCCCAACCTGTCTATGGCAAAGCAGCGGTCAAATGGTTTGCACCTGCCAAACTAAAATGAGTGAACATCAAACAAGTTACTGAAGAACCTTTCACATAATGTAACAGGCGCTTCAACCACCTCGATTTTCAATCGCACGTCTAACTTCACCTAAGAAAGCTGAAACTTCAGCGAGTATTTTCTCTTTTTTACCCAAGCTATTTTCGATTAGCTCAACTATTTTTGAGCCGATTATTACACCGTCGGCACCCGTCCGTGCGACTGCAGATGCATGCTCCGGCTTGCTTATTCCAAAACCAACACAGACAGGGACACTCGTGAGCTTTTTCAATCTGCCAACCAGGTCTTCAGCCATACCAGAAAGTCGCTCCCTGCTGCCGGTAACACCCAACAGCGAAACGGTGTAAATAAAGCCGGTCGTCCTGGCCGCAATCCGTTTCATCCTATCGGGGCTGGTATTTGGCGTAACCATAAAAACGGTATCAAGCCCCGCTGAAGCGGCGGGACCAGCGATTTCGTCTGCGTCATCGATACTCAAATCGGCAACCAAAATGCTATTGACGCCCGCCCGGTGAAAATCGCGGCAGAATTTCTCCGTCCCGTACTGATACACAAGGTTGTAATACATCAATAGGCCAATCGGAATGTCCCTGAAATCCCTGACCTTGCGGACAAATTCAAGGGCCTTTCGCACACTCATTCCGCCGGCCATCGCGCGAATATCCGCCTTCTGGATTGTCGGCCCATCCGCTATCGGGTCTGAAAATGGTATGCCCAGCTCCAGAATGTCCGCCCCTGCATCCACCGCAGCCTTTACAATCGCCAGACTCGTATCAAAATCCGGGTCGCCGATTACGAAAAACGGAATCAATGCCGGCCTTTTCTGAGACTTCAGCCCGGCAAAAACCTCACGGTACGTCTTCATATCCTAACACCAGGGTAAATCGATAATGTCGATTTACGATTTGCGATTTGCGATTTACGATTGCAATCGAAAATCGACAATCGGCAATCGACAATCCCCTTATCCCCTGACCCCTGACCCCTGACCCCTGACCCCTGCCCGGCATTTCTCTACAATTGAAACATCCTTATCGCCCCTGCCCGAAAGATTCACCACTGCAATCTGGTCCTTCCCTAACTTACCCTTCCGGCTCACAAGATACGCCAAGGCGTGGGCGCTCTCCAGCGCAGGCAGTATGCCCTCGGTCCTGGTAAGCAATTCAAACGCATCGAGCACAGCATCGTCCTGTTGCCGCACGTATTTGGCCCTTCCGGTGTCCTTCAGCAGACAATGTTCAGGCCCCACCGCCGGATAATCCAGGCCTGCACTAACCGATTCGGTGTCACTGACCTGGCCCTCTTCATTCTGCAACAGATACGTCTTGGCGCCGTGCAGGATTCCCACGCGTCCTGCCACCAGTGTCGCAGCGTGCTTGCCGCTGCTTAAGCTTCTGCCGCCGGCTTCGACGCCAATCAACTGCACGTCTTTGTCATCTATAAATGCGGAAAAAATACCTATTGCGTTACTGCCTCCGCCAACGCAAGCGACAACCATATCGGGCAATCTGCCAACCTGCTCAAGGCATTGCTGCCTGGCCTCTTTGCCGATACAGATCTGGAAATGTTTTACGATTGTAGGATACGGATGCGGCCCACAGGCAGAACCGAAGAGATAAAACGTATCGGCCACGTGAGCCGTCCAGTAACGAAGGGCATCGTTGATAGCATCCTTCAACGTCCCCGTCCCTCCTTCTACTGCGACCACTTGTGCGCCACACAGTTTCATTTTATGAACGTTGACGCTCTGCCGCTCGATGTCGGTTACACCCATAAAGATTTTCGTTTCCATTCCGAACAAGGCACCAACCATTGCCGTAGCCAGGCCGTGCTGGCCCGCACCTGTCTCCGCGATAAGCCTGGTCTTGCCCATACATTTGGCCAGGAGGCCCTGACCTAAGGTGTTATTGATCTTGTGGGCGCCTCCGTGCAGAAGGTCTTCGCGTTTTAGATAGACCTTGAAGCCGACATATTCGCTGAACCTTTTTGCGTAATAAAGAGGGCTGGGCCTGCCCGCATAATCTTTCAACAGATTCGCAAGCTCCGCTACAAATTTTTCGTCCTTGTAAAAGCGATAAAACGCCTCCTCTAATTCCTCCAGGACCGGTATCAAAACTTCCGGCACATAAAAGCCGCCGTAATCTCCAAATCTTCCTTTATATTTCATATCTTCCTCGTTTCTCGATACTGGATACTCGATACTCGCCGAGAATCGAGTATCGAGAATCGAGTATCAAGGCAGGGCGAAGCCCTGCACCGGATCAAATCCACCTTCGGCGGGAAGCATCGAGCATCCAACCTTCAACCTCTCAAGTGTCGTATATTTTCAAATAGTTTTTTCATTTTTTCGTGGTCTTTTTTGCCCGGCTCTGCTTCGATACCGCCGCACACATCAATCCCGTAAACTCCCAGTTCAACCGCCTTGGCTGCATTATCCGGATTTATCCCGCCGGCAAGGAAAACCCGCCACGACGTCTTTGGCGGGCCGATGTGCCCTATGATGTTCCAGTCAAAGGACAGGCCCGTGCCGCCGTATTTGTCGGGATGGAAGGCATCGAATAAAATAGCATCGGTGAAAAAACTATCCGCCTGCTTTATATCTGCTTTGTCACTCACTCGCAGCGCCTTCATAGTCTTGACATCAATCGAAAGAAACAAATGGAAGAACTGCGGGTCCTCATCGCCGTGCAACTGCACCCAGTCCAACCGACACCGGTCTATTGTGTCTCGAATTTTGTCAAACGGCTCATTCACAAAAACCCCGGCAATATCCACAAAGGCCGGCAATCCGCTTATTATCTGCGCCGCTTTTTCCGGGGCTATGAATCTGGGGCTTTTTGGATAAAAATTAAAGCCCAGTATATCCGCACCCATATCCACTGCCGCCGCAGCATCTTCATAATTGGTAATACCGCAAATTTTGACCTTAGTTACCAGCATATCCGTATTCAACAACCCGTGTTTCTATACACGATTCGCTATTCGCTGGAATTTGAGACTTCTATCAACTTTTCCAGACAGGCCAATGCCCTGCCGTCGCTGACCGAAGTACCTGCCAGCTTCATTGCGGACTCAAAATTATCTGCCAACCCGCCGACGATTATTGCAGCGGCGGCATTTACAATAACGATGTCTCTGTGCGGCCCGGTTTCTTTTCCTGTCAGTATGCTCCTTAGAATGGCGGCGCTTGTCTTGGCATCGGTCACTTTCAACTGGTCAACGTTCGCCAAGCGTATGCCCAAATCCTGAGGACTGAGCTTTTTGGCGGTAATCCGGCCGTCCCGCAGTTCAACTATTTTTGTAACTGCCGCTGTGCTTATTTCATCCATTCCGCTGCTGTGAACAACCATTGCATAGCGCACCCCAAGCAGCATCAGCGCCTCGGCGATAATATCCATCAAACCCTCTTCAGCCACGCCCAGAACCTGCCTTTGCACACCGGCAGGATTCGCCAGAGGGCCCAGGAGGTTAAAAACCGTTCTAAAGCCGAGCGTCTTGCGCACCGGCTGGACATACTTCATCGCCGGATGAAACACCGGCGCAAACATAAATCCGATATGCGCCTCTTTTATGCACCGAGTGACAATATCAGCGGAAACATCAATCTTAACGCCCAGCTTTTCAAGCACATCAGCCGAGCCGCATTTGCTCGTAATGCCTCGATTGCCGTGCTTGGCAACATAAACCCCCGCTCCTGCCGCCACTATCGCTGCCGCTGTCGAGACATTGCAGCTTTTGACCGCCCCGCCGCCGGTGCCGCAGGTATCGACCGCGTTACTAACATCCACTTTCACCGACACAGCGTGCTTCCGCAGCGACCCGGCAAACCCTGCCAGCTCCTCTGCGCCGGGCTTTTTGACCTGCATAGCCGTAAGAAATGCCGCAATCTGAACTTCGGGCACCTGCCCTTCAAAAATGACGTCCAGAAGCTGCTCTGCCTGCACAAGGCTCAGGCTTCTACCCTGCATTAACTGCACAATATACTCGGTTATTGCTGCCACACCCGGCTCTCGATTCTGCGCACCAGGCTATGGTTTTCCGCCCTTTGCCTGATACTTTTGCGCAATCGACAAAACATTTTCGATGATTTTGCCTCCGGCAGGCGTCAAGATACTTTCAGGATGAAACTGGACACCAAATATCGGCAATTTCCTGTGCTGAACGCCCATAACAATACCCTCAAAATCGGCGGTCTTCTCCAGACAATCCGGCATCTCAATCGCACAGAGACTGTGGTATCGCCCCGCCTGCAGCGGGTTTTCAACACCGGTAAATATACCCTTTTCGTTATGCGTAACCCTTGACGGTTTGCCGTGCACCGGCTCTGGCGCGTGGCCGATTTTCCCGCCAAAATATTGCACTATTACCTGATGCCCGAGGCACACGCCAAATATCGGAAGTTTGTCCTTAAAATAATCCACCGCCGACAGCGACACCCCGGCGGTATCCGGCGTGCCCGGTCCCGGCGAAATCACAAGCAGGTCGGGACCAAACTCCCCAGCCGCCGCTTTAATCTCCGCCAGAGCGGTATCAGAGCGATAGACCCTGGCCTGGCAATCGCGCTTACAAAAATCATCCACGAGGTTATACGTGAACGAATCGAAATTATCGATAAACAAAATCTTTCTGCTCACCTTTTCCATTTTCTTTTCCACTTATATTTTTTTATTTATTCTCTGTGGCAAACTTATTTCCCGCAAATCGCCCGCAGGCAGGACCTCGCCTTGTGCTCAGTCTCTTCGAATTCCGTCTTCGGGACGCTATTGTGCACAATACCCGCGCCGACCCGGACATAAGCCGTATGGTTCCTGACCTGCAAGCTCCTTATCGTAATGCAGCTATCGAATTGCCCGTCCACGGTCAGATACATTACCGCCCCGCCATAGTAACCTCGCTTGGTTTTCTCCAACAGGCGTATAAGCTTCATTGCCTCAATCTTCGGGGCCCCCGTCAATGTCCCCATATTCATCGTGGCCAGATACGCGCTCAGCGCATCAAGCCCGGATGCGAGCTTACCCTTAACATTACTAACCAGGTGCTGAACCGAATCATATTTTTCGACTATCAACAACTCGGTGACAACCCTGCTGCCGGCCTCTGCCACGCGGGCAATATCATTTCTGGCCAAATCGACCAGCATAATATGCTCGGCCAGCTCCTTGCGGTCGAGCTTCAGCTCGGCTTCGTATCTAAAATCGGTATCCATATCGATTTTGTCGCCGACGCGGCCTCTGGGCTTCGTGCCGGCTATCGGCCTGATTTCCACATTGCGGACATCGATGCCGCTCACCCGCAAATTCAGTTCCGGGCTGGAGCCCATCAGAATCGTGTTAGGGGTATTCAGATAGAACATATAGGGCGAAGGATTCAAGAGTCTCAGCCTCTTATAAACATCCAGCGGCTCATCCGGGCAAGGCTCCATTATTGTCCGGCTCAAAACCACCTGGAAGATGTCACCATCGATAATGTGCCGCTTGGCACTTTTGACCATTTCCTCATACTCGGCTTTATTGGTATCGGTGGAAGCCGCTGCCAGCGAGCCGGCGTCCCTTTGCCCCTTCGGTGCATCAAGCCGCGCAACGTTAAAGTAATAATCAAAACAATCTTGCGCCTCAGCGATTACGGCCTCACGGTCGCCATCGGTTACGATGCAATTTACAATCACGTAGCCCTTGCCGTGCTCGTGGTCCACCAGAAAGATGTTGTCTGCAAAATAAAGTTCGTAATCAGGATTACCCAAGAGGTCGGTCTTGCTAAGCGGGAGCTTCTCAAACTGGTCAATGAAATCGTAGCTTAGCGCACCAAGCAGTCCACAGGTAACACGGAACGGCTTACTCGCCAGCCGGAAGGCGAATGCAACCGCACGCAGCACGTCCATTTGATTTGTGCTCTGCAGCCGCGTCTGCTCATCCACGACTTTCTGAATCTGTTTGATTCGGCCGGTGATTGCATCCGCGCCGAATTCGACCGACTCACAAAAAGCAAACCTCTCCGGCAGAACTGATAGATAACTTAATAAACGTCTTCCGGTGCCGCTCAGCGCCTTGATAGTAAAATCAGCGCCGGTGCCGGTAAGATAAAGTGCAGGCTTTGCAGTTCCAAAGCTCAGTGCGCCGCTGCCCGTCAGATACTCTCTGGATTCAAGCAAGCAGCAGTTTTTGGCCCGCCCATAGTCGGTCAGCTTGGCAAAAAAATCCACCGGCTCGGCAATATCAATCTGTTTAACGATTGGTATGATTTGGCCCGGCCTGGCGTTATGTATTATTTCTTTGTAATATTCCATAACTCGTCTCTCGTCGCTTGTCTCTCGTCCCTCGTTTCTGGCTCATTGTTCATTGTTCGTTGTTCGCAGTCTATGAACTATGAACTCATAACTTTGAACTCAAATTGCAATTTCTATTCACAAATCGCCAAAAATACAAACAAAAAAACGCAGTCTGTCTCGCCGACGGGCTGCGTTTTTCTACAACTGTAACGGATTTTTATAGCAAATTACCGCTCGCCTGCCGGGTATATATCCGCAGGCCACCACCAACAACCACTATTTTTGCGGTTAATTTGCTCCATATTATTATTAAACCACTTTTGGCAAATTTAGTCAAGAAAAATCAAAAAAATTCAACCGGCCTTAAAACCTGCCGATAAAATCAGGCGCCCCGGCGGTGGCGAAGGCGGTCCACCGCAACTGCCACAACAATGACCGCGCCGGTGATAATCTCCTGTACCCAGTTGGGCAGACCCTTTTGCGTGCAGCCTGAAGCGATAACGGTCATAATTAGTGCGCCAACCATTGTTCCCAGAATCGAGCCTTCGCCGCCTGAGAGGCTGCCGCCGCCGATAACGACCGCAGCTATAACATCCAGCTCCAATCCCACTGCAACCGTAGGGTCACCGACCGTCAGGCGTGAGAACTGCATAAGCCCGGCAATGCCTGCGAAAGCCCCGCCGAGGGTATAAATTATCACCTTGGCGCGGTCCACCGCCACACCGCAGAGCCGGGCCGTCTGCTCGTTTGAGCCAATGGCAAATGCGTGCCGTCCCAGACGGGTGTATCGCAGCAAAGCCGCCATTGCTATCGCCAGTATAATAAGAACCCACACGCCGGGCGGAAGCAGCATCCAGCTTCGCTCCGGCGGCAGCGTCGCCAAAAGCTCATCAAGCCATTGCAGCCGAAAAGGTTCGACGTCGATTTTCTGTTCCGCCCCGATGCCCTTGGCAGCGCCACGCGCAATCAGCATCATCCCCAATGTCACTATGAACGGGACCACGTGAAGCCGCGTTATAAGCAGCCCGCTGATTAGCCCGAAAAACGCTGCCACAGCGATGCCGCCCAAAGCAGCCGGCAGCGGAGCAACATGACCATACTCCAACAGCCTCGCAATTACAATGGTGCTCAGAGCCACGACCGAACCGACAGAAAGGTCAATCCCGCCGGCGATAATCACTAATGTCATGCCCAACGCTGCTATCCCCACAATAGTTGTCTGCCGTGCAATCATCTCAAGGTTTCGGGGGGTTCTGAAACTGGCCGGCGCAATCACCGCAAATATGCCAAACACCAACAGCAGAGCCAGCAGCGGGCCGAGGGTGTTCAGCCAACGCCACCAGCTCGATTCAGGCTCTGCGGCCTCTACTGATACCAGATGTTCATCACTCATACGTTCACTCCCTGTCCCGTCGCCTCAAGCATAAGTTTGTGCTCGTCCACCTCGTCAATGCGGTGCGTTGGGCCCAATTTCCCACGGCACATCACCGCCACCCTGTCGCACACGCCCAACAGCTCAGGCAGGTAACTACTAACCATTAGCACCGCCTTGGGCGGCCGCCCTTCATCAGGCGAGCCGGTCGCGAGTGAATTGATTAATTTATAGATCATTGCCTTCGCCGCCACGTCGATACCGCGTGTCGGCTCATCAAGCAGAAACACATCCACATCGTGCTGCAGAAGCCGAGCCAGTGCTACCCTTTGCTGATTGCCGCCCGAAAGAGACAACACTGATTGTCTTGGCCCACGACAGCGAATCCCTAAACGCCCTATCCATCGCTGAGTGGCTTTATCTTGCCGGCGGGGAAATACCAGCCCCAAAGGGCCGAATCCGCCCAGATTGGAAAGCGTCACATTGTCTGCGATGCTCAGAGAAACCGCCAGTCCTTCCTCTTTTCGGTTCTCACTGAGAAGACCCGCCCCCTGCATCCATCTTCTGACCGGTGAGGCCGGTCCCGTATAAAGGCCCAGTCGAATCTGCCCACTCCGCACGGGGTCCAACCCGAACACACTACGCAGTAGTTCCGTTCGTCCGGCTCCCACCAGACCTGCGATGCCAAACACTTCGCCGCGCCGAAGCTGGAGACTTGCCGAGTGTGGTTTTTCAACACCGGCTAAATCCTTAATCTCCAGAACAACCTCTCCGCATTGAC
>Ga0315279_10009014_pt1 | contig 11972 bp, 7 predicted proteins | sample YL17G06_20_MG_FD_203694 | JGI IMG/M metagenome (GOLD analysis project Ga0315279, IMG submission 203694) | Sediment microbial communities from Yellowstone Lake, YNP, Wyoming, USA - YL17G06_20 | ecosystem: Environmental > Aquatic > Freshwater > Lake > Sediment | place: USA: Wyoming | collected...
CCGCCCAGGCGCCGTCCACGTAGGCATCGCAGGCGTAATCCACACCGCCGAAGTGCAGGAGGACGCGTTTGCCGCGCCATGCCGCCGGGATTGCGAGGGCGCGGTGGTACCACATGCGCTCGATGAAGTCGGTGTGCGCCACGCCCGAAAGGCGGCTCTCCGGACAGAATGGCACGAGGATCCCGCGGTCGAAGCCCTGGCTAGCCGCAAGGCCGCGCTCCTCACCCGACTTTCCGGGGTCAAAGGCGAAGGTCCACGCGCCGTTCAGGTTCACCCAGTCCGGGCGCATGAACTGCGGACGGGGATGCTCGGGGCGGGGATGCTCGGGGCGGGGTTGGCTGGTTGACTTCTTCATCGAAGAAACGCTCCTTTCTTGCGGAGGGCCGATGGAGTTTGCGGTTTCAAGGGGATTGTCGGCAAAGTGGGGTAGGCGTCTCACTTGCCATGCTTGTTCATCGAAGAAACGCTCCTTTCTTGCGGAGGGCGGGTCGAGTTTCCGGCTTCAAGGGGATTGTCGGCAAAGTAGGGTAGGCGTCTCGCCACTACCGTTTAATGGTTTGCCCGCTTCAGCGGGCTCTTCCTTGCCCCCGGCTTCAGCCGGTGGGAATAAGGTTCTCCTTCGTAGCGGGATAGCGCGCTTCAGCGCGGCTTCCCGACATGCTTCAGCCTTGCCTTTGTCCCCTCCTTTGCTGAAGCGGGTCGAGAAGCCCGGCTGAAGCCGGCTTTGTTCTTAAGAGGGTATTCCCCCTTTCCCACCGGCTGAAGCCGGGGGCAAGGACGAGCCGCCTGAAGGCGGCTGGGAATACACTCAAGTCTTGCATAGTATTTATATTCCAGTGGTTAGAGGCTACAAACCCTTAAACGGTAGTGGCGTCTCGCCTGCCATGCTTGTGTGCCCTGTTCACAGGGCGCGCCTCCTTCCTGCCGCGTTTTCAGACCGGATCCAGGTTCGCAGGCGGGACGCCTACGCTACTTTATCGGGTGCCTGAATCTGGCAGTTTCCTCAAGATGGACCTCCTCTATTCTGTCCGCGAAGTTCCTCGCGAGATCCCGGATCTCCTCTTCGTCCGTCAGCCCCGGATCCCCGGGCAGGATCTCGCCCGTGGTGTCGCGGCAGGCCGCACACACGATAATATCCTTGATCTCGCGGACATTTCCAGGGAATTTGAAGCGCCGTAGCGCTGCGGGCCGCGCCAGTCGGAAACCGTTGTTTTCCGACTAACAACGCCGGATGCGCCATAGGCGCACAGGTAAAGGGTCGAAGGTGAAGCGTCTAGGTGAAGGGTCGGACTTTCAGTTTTCAATCTGGCGTGACGTCTCGCATCTCCATTTTCTTAAGGAGCCGGGTGTATCCCAAATTGAAAATTGAAAGTCTGACCCTGGCATCTTTGACCCTGGCATCTTGGGCATCTTGACCCTGGCATCTTGCTGGCATCTTAGGAGAGGATGGGATTTGGGGTTGCACGAATACCCGGGAACATGTATAAAGCACACCATGAGATACAAGAGGAAGAAACACACAGACAAACCCGCGAAGATCAGGGAATCCTCTTGCGTCAATGGCCATTTGGAGACCCCCGAGCTAGCCTCTAAGTTCCCCATCGCCAGACGGAAGAACGGAGATCTGGGATCAGAGAAGACGGTTGCCGAGTTCTTCGCAGGTATCGGCCTCATGCGAATGGGACTGGAAAAGGCGGGTTGGCGTGTCGTGTTTGCGAATGACATCGCTCTGGAGAAACGCGCGATGTACACCGGGCATTTCCCGGACGCTTCGGATCACTTTCACCTTCGAGATATACACAAACTCACGGCCGATGAAATACCAACCGTGACGCTTGCAACAGCCTCCTTTCCATGCAATGATCTATCGCTTGCCGGCGCGAGGGCCGGGCTGAACGGCAAGCAGTCATCAGCATTTTGGGGATTTGTCTCCCTTCTGAGAGAAATGGGGGAGCGCCGCCCACCGATAGTGCTGATTGAGAATGTCCTGGGATTCCTCAGTGCCAATCACGGAAAGGACTTTCGAGACGCGTTAGTCGCCCTCAATGAACTGGGGTACACTGTGGATCCGATTGTGATGGATGCTGCGTGGTTTGTCCCACAGAGCCGCCAGCGCTTGTTTGTCGTTGGTCTCCGCGGTGATGGACAGAATGTTTTCGTGTCCGATTCACCTCTCCGACCTCCCGCGCTCATGGAGTTCATTCTATCCCACCCGCAAATCCAGTGGAACCTGTATAGTCTACCGGCGCCTCCAGAACGACGGAAAACGCTCATTGATATCATTGACGATTTCCCAGGCGATTCTCCCGAGTGGTGGTCTAAGGAAAGAGGCGATTACTTCCTCAGCCAAATGAGTGAGCGACACAAAGAGATCGCACTCAGGATGATTTCACAGAAGCGATATTCCTATGCCACCGCATTCCGAAGGATACGCAATGGGAAATCCATGGCGGAGATTCGCATAGACGGAATAGCTGGCTGCCTCCGCACCCCACGAGGAGGAAGTGGACGGCAGATTCTCTTCAAAGCTGGGTTTGGGAAGTACTTTGTCCGGCTGCTTACAGCTCGCGAGTGCGCCCGTCTCATGGGAGCAGATGAATACAGAATCACGGGAACCCTGAACCAGGCTTTGTTTGGCTTTGGAGATGCAGTCTGTGTCCCGGTGATTCAGTGGATTGCCAAACTGTACCTGAACCCCATCATCAGCCAATTGGCTCGGAAATGCGCATGAAAACTGACATACTCCAATCACTCAAGACTTGGTATGGTGATCTGCCAACCCACAAGCCTTCAGGAGGACCCGCGAGAGGCACTATTGGGGCAGCGCTTGTTGTCCTGGATAGGCTCAAAGGGGATTGCTGCCTTGAGCTTGCCCATCACCAAGCCGAGGGAGGAGCCCAGATCAAGGGGCTTTCTGCTCAATCCGTCGCCAGGATTCTCGAACGCTTCGGCGAGAGAAGGCCCTTTCTGAAAGAAGGGGGACGCACAAACCGGGGAGTTCCCGGAGATATCGAGAAGATGCTGGTCGTGTTGCGACGACACCATATCGAACGCCTCGAATCCGAGAAACGTGCTGCTATCATCGCAGTGCTGCAGAGCTTTCTAGTCGACCGGGTTAGAGAGTTTCATAACCGCCAAAGGCTGAAATTGTCCTATGACGCGTCAAAATCGACATGGCAGTCGGTCTCCGACTTGCTCTCCCTTGCTCGGGAAAAAGGCAAGGAAGGCATGGTAGCCCAGTATCTGGTGGGCGCAAAGCTCGCTCTCCGTTTCCCTGATCTGAAAGTAGAGAACCTATCATATAGCACCGCGGATGAACAGTTGGGCCGCCCGGGCGATTTCTATCTTGGCAGTACTGCTTTTCATGTAACTGTTGCCCCAACAATGCCTGCCCTCTATGAGAAATGCCGTCGGAATATGGAGCAAGGCTATAGAGTTTACATGCTTGTCCCCGATAGGTGTCTTGTTGGCGCACGCCAGAGCGCCGAAGCGACTGCCTCCGGCAAGATCGCCGTCGAGTCCATCGAATCCTTTGTCGGCAACAACATTGAGGAGCTTTCAAGGTTCTCCGGAGACCAGCTCCGCGACGGCTTCAGACGTCTCTTGGACGAGTATAACCGTCGCGTTGACTCCGTGGAGACGGACAAGTCCATGCTGATTGAGATTCCAAAGAATCTACAATAGCCATTTCCGTGGATAATGTCACCAAAGACACCCGCTCCCGCATCATGTCGAAAGTGCGGTCCAAAGGAAACCGCTCGACGGAACTACGGCTGATTAGTCTATTCAAGAGCGTGGGAATTAAGGGGTGGCGGCGTTGTTTTCCTCTTCCGGGAAGCCCGGACTTCGTTTTCTCAGGAGAGCGCGTTTGCGTTTTTGTGGATGGGTGTTTTTGGCATGGCTGCCCGAAGCACTGCCGTTTGCCGAAAACGCGTCGTCCATACTGGACAGCGAAGATTGCCAAGAATATCGCGCGAGACAACCAGACGGCACGAACGCTGAGACGATCAGGATGGACCGTAATCAGGGTTTGGGAACATGAAATCGCGAAAAACAATCTGCCCAGAAGACTGACAAGACTCTTTCCATCAGCCCAGGTGCGTGATTCAAGGAAACAACTCGCAGACTTTGTTGCATGAACTTGGGCAAACGCTATGCGCTTAATCGGGGGACGTAAGACCGATTTCTGTTATCTATCCGCTGTGTCCCTGGTTTCCAGTTCTTTTCCGTCTTGCGCTCACCTTGGTCAGAGGGGACGGCTCGGACTCCGGCGGGGGGCCCGGCAGCCAGTCCCGGCGCTATTCTTCCTTTCTTTCCGCCTGTTTGCGCAGCGATCGCACCAGGTCCTCAAAGCGTTTCTTGTTTGCCTCGGAGGCTTCCATCAGGGACTCGTGGGCGGAAAGGATGAGGTCGGAGGCCGCCTCGCGGGAGATCTGGGAAGTGGCGCGAAATTCCCTGGTGATAGGCGGCGCGGGGGCGTCCGTGACCCGGAGGGAATCAAGGATGCCCATCTCGCGGAGCTGGGCCACGGGACGCGCGCCGGCTTGATGCAAAAGGACCCGCGGCGCGTTCTGGTAGAGCATGCCCAACATGGTGGAATCCATTCCCTGGCACGAAGACAGATCCACGTGGATCGGGTCAACGGCTTCGGCGGCGGCCTTTGCCCACAGTTCCCGCAGGGCAGGCGCCTGCTGCCAGGTTGCCAGACCCAAGAGACGGATCACGAGTCTCTTTTCGTCCGCCCACCCCGCCGCGATCTCCCCGCGCTGGGCCGGCACTGCCCGGCGGATATGCTCCGGGAACACGACGTGAACGGAGTCCGGAACGATGTCCCCTTCCTTGCAGGGCGGCGCAGCTTCTTCTTCGACTTTGGCCGGGCGGCTGATCACCAGAAACGTGACATCGTCCGCCGGAGATCGGGCGCCCAGGCGAAGCGACAACTCCCTCTCGACCTGGCCGGCGATCTCCTCGGCAGATCGGCCGTGGGCGCGGGCCGTCGTCTGGCACAGCCGCTGTTCCGTATACTCGTTGCCTTGCGGATCGCGCATATCAGAAAGCCCGTCGGAATAGAGCAGCAGGAAATCCCCGGGGGCCAGTGTCACTTCGGCGGTGTCGAACTTCCCGGGCAGGTTCATGCCGAGCACGGGTCCTCCCACGGGGAGAAGCCGCCCGTTTCCCTCGCCCGCGACCAGGATGGGAGGAGGATGCCCCGCGCAGGCGCAGACCGCCCTGGAGTTCCCGGTGTCCAAGACGCAATAAACCATCGTCACGAGGATGGGAGGGTCAAAGGCCTCTTCGAGCAGTCCCTGGTTGAGGAAGGCGAGGGTCTTGCCGGGGGAGGCGAATATCTCGCTCATGGGATCGAGCATCCGCTGGGCGTGAATGAGTTCGCGGAGGATGACGGTGATCATGGCGGCGCTGACGCCGTGGCCGGCCACGTCCACGAGATAGACCGCGAGGCGGCCCTTGCCGAGAGGGATGGTTCCGAAGAAATCGCCTCCGAGGCGTTCGCATGGCCGGAAATATCCGCGGAGATCGAGACCCTTGAGATACGGGAACCCCTGTGGCAGGAGTTTGCGCTGGACGCGCTGGGCCTGAAGGAGATCGGATTCGAGGGTTTCCTCCTGCTGGCGCAATCGTCCGTAGGCTTCGTGGAGCTGGCTCAGGCTGATCTCGAGCTTGGCGTTCTGCTGCTGGAGGTGCTCGAGGAGTTCGTTGCGCTCGCGGATGAGGCGGCTCTGGTCGGCGGCCCGGGCGATGATCACGGAGAAGGCGGAGAAATCGGGAAAGGGCTTGTCGAGGAAGTCGAACACCCCGATTTTCATCGCGGCAATGATATCCCGGCGCGTTCCCACTCCCGACATCAACACGCACACCAATTGAGGGCGCATGATCCTGGCGCGCTCGACCAGCTCCAGGCCGTCCATGGCGGGCATGGACATGTCCGTTACGAGGACGTCGAAATCCCTTTCGCGCAGGATTTCCATGGCCTCGGCGCCGCTGGAGGCCACGCTGCACTCATCCCCACGATGGCGGAAATACTCCTGCAGGACGTCCAGGATGTTGTCTTCGTCGTCCACGACTAGAACGCGCATTTTCTTCATGAGCACACCCTCGAATGTGCGGCTCTGGCCGGCTTGGCAAGGAATGCGCCGCACCGCACCCCCGCGCCAACCATTCCTCAACAGAGGCTTCCCAAGAGATAACACGACGCGCTGGCGCGTTCAAGCCGAATTTCCTCCTGGCATGCGGCGGTTGAGGGTCTTGCGATATGGGTTCCTTGGCTGGCTCTCTCAGAGCGTGGGATGGACAGACATGGACAAGCACGGACGAACACAGACGAAGATGGACGGACATGGACGGAATGGTGAGAGAGTATGGTATCTCGCAAGACCCTCGCGGCGGGTGAAGCGTTTGGCCGGGTCTACCCCCATTGGATTTGCGTCAGCGGGGTTTGCGTCTAGTCCCGCTCTCCGCCGACCTGAAAAGGAAGAAAGCCAAACAGGAGGCTGATCTTCTTTGCGCCGCCGGTCCGGCTGTATTGGAAGAACAGAAGGTTGAACTCCGACTGGTCCAGCGAATGGTCCCGGCGGATCAGGTACAGGGGTCCCAGAACACGGCGTTCCTTGACGCCCGTTTCCGGGTTGGAGGACGAAGCGTAGAGCGTCCAGAGGGGGGCCCAGTTCCGCGCGATCCCATCTTCGGGTTTGCAGGGGAGCAGCTGCAGCGCGCGGAACCAACGCTCGCTTCCCTGCCGTCCCCACGTCGCCAAAGGCCACAGGGTCCGGTGATAGTCCCGCCGCCCGTCTTCCCATCGCGTTGTCCAGGAGTAATAGAACGGCAGGGCATACCACCTCTCGAACTCGGGGGTCTTTTCCATGGGAAGGTCGTAGCGGTATTGCAGCACCGGCCAGAAGACGTGCGCGCGGACATACTTCCCGGGGACATTTGTCCATCCGAGCAGGTTGAAGAGGTAGAACCTCCGCTGCTCGTCTGGCCCCTTCTGGCGCGAGAGAACGAACCACAGGACGTTCCATTTCTTGTATGACGGGGCGGTGCTCACCGTGTGCGAGAACAGCGGCCAGAGCCATGCCTTCGACACGCGCTGGTCCGACCTGCTGACTCCGTAAAGGGGAAAATAGTAGGCGATATGGCGCTTGGGATGGTCCACCTTGAACCAGAAGGGGAGGAACATGTTGAGGGTGGCGCCCTTATAGGGTCCCCGCGCGAAAGTCACATACTGCCCCAGCGGCCACAGGTAGAAGGCCCGGTCCCCTTCCCTGGGGTTGTGGACGTATCCCGCGAGCGGCCACAGGCGGCCTCCGCTCGCGCCACCGCGGGTTGTGACGCCCAGGAACGGCCACGGAGCGCTGTATGAGCGCACGGCGCCGCGCTGACTCGTGACCCACAGCGGCCAGAGAACGAAGCGGATCGAGTCTATCTGGAAGAGATTGTGGAAAGCGCCATAGAAGGGGAAGAAGGCGAAGGAGCGCTCCGGCTCCGACCAGTAGAACGGGAAAAGAAGGCGGTGGTGGTTGATCCGCCACCACAGGGGAAAGAGGATCTGGTAGGACTGCGTGGGAGTGCCGGGGGCGGCCTTCGTCCCGGCGTAGTAAAGGGGAAAGAGCGTCTTCCAGTCCGCGCGGGAGCCGTCGGCCGCTTCCCGTTTCGAGGAGAACCACAGGGGCAGGAGAAACCAGCTGCGGTTTGTGCCGCTGGCTTGGCGGCTTTCGCGGCGGCTGGCGAGCGGCCAGAGAAGATCCAGGTGCGTCACCCCGCCGGCGCGGTCATTAGTCCAGGACCAGAGGGGGTGAAGGCCGATATGCGAGACATTCCGGGCGCGGGCGGCGGAAAAGAGCGGCCAGAGAGCGTAGGTTTCCGTTGCCGGTTCGCCAGTTCGCCAGTTTGCCGGTTCGCCAGTTCGCCAGTTTGCCGGTTCGCCAGTTCGCCCGTTCGTAGTGCAGGCTTCAGCCTGTTTCCTCTTCTCGTTTGCCAGCGCGCCAGTCGGCTGTCCTGCCGAGGCGAGCGTCGCGGAAGTCGTTTCAGACCATCGGTACACAAGCGGGTGAAACGAGAGCGGGGTGGTGGAAGAGGTGTGGCAAGCCAGGCAGCACAATGCGCCGGCGACAAGGAGAAAGAGGTGGCGGAACAGGGAATGGCGCATTTCTATCGCAGTGAGAAGGACTGCTTCCTTCTGCTGCTATATAGCACCGCGGCATCGGCCAGTGCAAGCCCAATAACCCCTGGGATAGGCTGGCGTGAGGGTCCTGCGAAATGGGTTCTTTGGCCGGTTCCAGCGGGGTGTTGGATGGACGGACACGGACAAGCACGGACGAACGCGGACGGACTTGCGAGGGAGCATGATATTTCGCAAGCCGTTCGCCTTCTCGCGCCCCCTGTCGGATTTTTCTTCTCAAGAAGGCCCAAACGAGTTATGCTTCTGGCAATGGAATCTGTGTCCTGTGGCCATAAGGGGTTTTTTGGTCCCCAGCGGGAATCGTCTTCCTCAGGCAAGGGATGTAGCATACTTCCGGTTGAATGAGTGGAGGCGCCGGCGATGGAACGCGGAAGCTGTGTCCGGGCCGGGTTTCCGAAATCTCAAAGGAGGCATCCCATGTACGCGACGGTTTTAGACGTGGAACGCCGCCTCGATCCGGTCCACCTGATCGAGCTGGCCGACGACGACCGGGATGGCATGGCCGACGCGGAAGTCGTCGAGGCGGCTATCGCGGACGCCGATGGTCTGATTGACGCTTACCTGCAGGACCGCTATCCCATTCCGCTGGACCCGGTGCCCGCGCTGGTGCGGAAGCTGAGCATTGACCTTGCGGTGGCGAATCTCTTTGCGCGGCGGCGCGAGTCGGTTTCTCCCGCTCACGAAGCGCGGGCGCGCCTGGCGACTGAGATCCTTATCGGGCTGAACCGCGGAGAGATCATCCTGGGAGGGTTGAGCGCTTCCAGGAAAGGAAGCCCCGAAAGCACCACCCGGGACGTCGAGAAGACCTTCGGACGGGACGCCCTTGAAACGTTCTGATCCCCGACATCACGCGAGATGAATCGAGACCGGACAGTGGTCCGATCCCATGACCTCGGAGAGGATGGCGGCTTTTCGCAGCCGGGGACGCAAGGCCGGCGAGATGCAGAAGTAGTCTATGCGCCAGCCGATATTCCGTTCGCGGGCCTTGGTGATGTAGCTCCACCACGTGTAGTGCCCGCCGTCTTTGTGGAACTCGCGGAAGGTGTCAACGAAACCCGCCTGGACGATGCGGTCGAAGCCGGCCCGCTCCTCGTCGGTGAATCCCGCGCTCTGGTGGTTGGATGCGGGATTTGCGAGGTCTATCTCCTGGTGGGCCACGTTCAGGTCCCCGCAGAAAACAACGGGTTTGCGCTTTTGCAGCTTCAGAACGTATTTCAGGAAGTCCACGTCCCACTCCCGGGTGCGGTAGTCCAGCCGCTCAAGGTCCCCCCCCGCGTTGGGGGTGTACACGTTCACCAGGAAAAAGTCCCCGAATTCCAGCGAGATCACCCGGCCCTCCTGGTCATGCTTCTCGATAGCGATGCCGTTGGCGACAAGCAACGGCTTTTTCTTCGAGAAGACGGCGGTCCCGGAGTAGCCGCGCCGCGTCGCCGCGTTCCAGAACGCGTGATAGCCCGGCATCGTCAGGTTGACCTGATCGGGGTGGGCCTTGGTTTCCTGCAGGCACAGGACGTCGGGCCGGCAATAGTTCACAAAGTCCAGGAAACCCTTCTGGAGGATGGCGCGGACGCCGTTTACGTTCCAGGATACAAGCAGCATGGGATTATCCTTTCTCTTGAGGGGATTCTTGATCTCTCGCGGCGCCATCTATTGGGATTATCACCCCTCCAGACTCCAGACACAAGACTCCAGACTTTCGAGGCAGTCCTTACAGCAGTTTGATCTTCTTGAAGATGATAATCTGCACGCCAACGACTAAAGCAAGAATGGCGCAGAACGCGGGAAACGCGTAGGGGTGCGAGCCGCCGGGTATTCCGGTGAGATTCACCCCAAGGAGTCCGGTAAAAAAGCCCAGAGGAAGGAAGATTCCCGTCAGGATCGCCAGAAGGTACATCTTGCGGTTGAGCCGGTCCGAGAAGTGGCTGGCGAGATCGTCCTGTGCGATGGCGGAGTGGGCGCGGACGGCGTCGAGGTCCTCCACGAAACGATGGAGCCGGTCTCCGGCCTCGCGCAGGTGGATTTTGTGTTGCTTGGTGAGCCAGGGGAGATTCTCCAATTGCAGCTCGGCCAGCACCTCCCGCTGGGGCGCGATGTGCCGGCGCAGCGTGATGATCTGGCGCCGGAGCAAGGAGAGATTCTCTCTCAGGACCTCCCAGTCCTTCTCCTTGTGTTCGTAGATCATCTCGATCTGCTCGTCCAGGTCATCAATCACGGGATCCATGCGGTCGCTGAGCCTTTCCACGATGTGCAGAAGGAAATCGCCCGCGTTCCTGGGTCCCGCCCCTTTCTCGAGGCTCATCAGAACGTCCGAGGCGGCCAGCATCGGCGTGGAGCGCAAAGTGAGAACGCGCTTTTCATCCACCCAGATGCGCAGCGAGATCATATCCTCGGGGTCCTGGCCCGGGTTCAGGTTTATCCCGCGCAGGATCACCAGCAACCCCTCGCCGAAAGCCACGCACCGCGGCCGGGTTTCCGCGGCCAGCAGCGCGTTGCACGCCACGCTGTCCAGCCCGGCCTCTTCGCGGATCCAGGCCTGCACGCCCGCGACCGTGCGGTCCAGGTGAACCCAGGTGACCCCCTCGCGCTTGACGCTGGCGCGGACCTGGCGCTCCTGCAGGAGTCGCCCGCCACCCTTCCCGTCGAACTCGATGGCGTGTATGAACCCGGTGCTTCCCATTCCGCCGCTCCTTTCCGAACCCGGGAGAACTCATGCTTTTTTTCCCGTGGACAGGCGCAAACCTTCGTTCGTAGTGCTTCGTTCGCAGTGATTCGTTCGCAGTGCTTCGTTCGCAGTGCGGGCTTCAGCCCGTTTTATCTTTCTCTCCATTTTCACGGGCGCAAATCATGGACGCAGTTTATCGCACGCCAGGGGCCCGGCGCAACCCAATTGTCCCGGCGAGTGGGGAAGAGGCGCCGGGTAGAGCAGGGCGCATCTTGACTCCGCTACGGACGCCTCGTGATGGTTCTGCCAATGTGTGCGGCCAATAAAGTAGGGCGCGCGTCTCGCCTGCCGCTTTCAGACGCCACGTTCGCGAGGCCAACTCCATGCTCCCAAAACCCGCGGGCCAGGGATTGATTGGCAGGCGAGACGCCCGCCCTACTTTGTCCGTCCCCACGGTTTGGTAGCGGAGTCAAGACGCGCCCGGTAGGGCAAACCAGGGAGAAACCTCTTGCCAAAGAACGCGGGGCGCGTTTACATGGTGAGATGATGTCTCGGGGAGAGCACGGCGGGAGCGCTTGCTTCCCTCCGCCTTTACTTTACCCGTCGCAGGAAGATAATCGCACCAAAGAGGAGAACTCCGATGCGCCGGAAAAAGAACATCACCCTCAACCTCGCCGAACTCGCCGCGCGGCTCCGAGCGCAAGTGACCGGCGCCGCCGACGCGAGGGATGTCACGCTCAGCGGCATTTGCACGCTCGAGGAAGCCGGGCCCACGAAGCTTGCCTTTGTGGCGGGCGACAAATACCTCGGGAGGGCCGCCGCGAGCAAAGCCGCTGCCTTCCTGGTGACGCAGCAGACCGTGGTGCCGGAGCGCCCCTGCCTGGTGGTCGAGCACGTCTGGAAGGCGGGGCTCAAGGCCTTGGACATCTGGTATCCCGATGAGCACGCTCCCGCCGGGGCGCATCCTTCGTCCGTCGTGTCGCCGGCGGCCAGACTTGGCGCGGGGGTGTCGGTGGGTCCCTTGGCCGTGATCGAAGAGGGAGCCGAGATTGGGGAGGGCGCCGAAATCGGGGCGCAGTGCTTCGTGGGACGGGACGCGCGGATCGGCGCGGG
>Ga0315279_10009017_pt1 | contig 11971 bp, 10 predicted proteins | sample YL17G06_20_MG_FD_203694 | JGI IMG/M metagenome (GOLD analysis project Ga0315279, IMG submission 203694) | Sediment microbial communities from Yellowstone Lake, YNP, Wyoming, USA - YL17G06_20 | ecosystem: Environmental > Aquatic > Freshwater > Lake > Sediment | place: USA: Wyoming | collected...
GCGGCGGAACGGGCAGGAAAAGGCTTTTGAGCCCCCAAAAGGCGATTCCACAAAAAAGTTCGCATTCGAACAATTTATTCTTTACAGAATTTATTCTTTTTTGATATATTTATATCGTTTTAGGGAGGGAGGACGGAAAGAAAAGCCAATCCCTTGAAATATTTAGGAAATAATTAATCTTGTAAGGGCTGTCCGACAGGAAGAGGAATGTCCCTCTTCTAGGAAAAAAATTACGGATGGTGGAGCGGGCAGAGAGTATAGGGGAACGTAAAGGTATCTGGTCAGGATATTTACCCCAACAATCACCCAACCCCCGCGAAGGAGCTTTTCCCCGGAAACCCAGATTCTTCCACTCTCATCCCGATGAGAGATTTCCCTTCCCCTTTTCTTGCGGGGATCAACCTCTTTCCTGGGGAAATGGCGGATTGGGACTCGAGGATGCCGTTGCTCGCGATGATATCGAGAACGGGAATCCATCCGCATCAGCCGGGGGAAGCTGAAAAATCGCGCGGATTTTATTTTGCCAGGAGGATTTCATGGAGATGCAGCAATTGAAAAATCCGGACAGTGCCCCCTACCGGGAGCTGCAACAGTTCATCGAAGCCAACCGTCAGGTCGCGGGCCCTCTGATTCAGGTGCTCCACCGGGCGCAGAAGATTTTCGGCTACCTGCCGGAGGAAGTTCAAAAGTTTGTGGCCCGGGAACTCAACCTTCCCCTTTCCAAAGTGTACGGCGTGGTCACCTTCTACAACTTCTTCCGCACCGAGCCCATGGGCGATCACATCATCAATGTGTGCCTCGGAACCGCCTGCCACGTGAAGGGCGCCTCGGAAATCATCAAGTCCCTGGAGAAATCCCTGGCCATCAAAATGGGGGGAACCACCGCGGACCGTTTTTTCACCCTTTCCTCGGCGCGCTGTTTCGGCGCCTGCGGGTTGGCTCCGTGCATGATGATCGACAACGAGGTGTACGGACGGTTGAACCCCACCAAGGCGAACCAGATTGTCCAGGAAATCAAGAGCAACATCCCTACGGCATAAATTGCTTATAAGGAGGGGAGAATGAACCTCGAGGACCTTAAGAAAATCAGGGAAAAAAGAGAGAAGGATATGCTTCTCCGGGAAGGAAAGGCCCGGACCAAGGTCCTGGTCAGCATGGGAACCAGCGGGATCGCCGCCGGCGCCCGCCAGACGATGTAAACCTTCCTGGAGGAGATTGAAAAGCGGGGGCTCAAGGACGTGATCGTGACCCAGTCGGGCGAAAGAGGACTCTCTTCCAAGGAACCCATCGTCACGGTCATGGAGGAAGGGAAGCGTTCCGTGGTCTACGGCGGGGTCACCCCCGACATCGCCCGGAAAATCGTGGCCGAACACCTGGTGAACGGCAACCCGGTTTCCGAATACGTGATTGAAACCCAAAAATAGACTGTGAGGATGGTATGAGAGCGAGACTGGACATTCTCATCTGCGGCGGGGGGGCCTGTATCTCCTCCCACAGCCGCGAGTTCAAGGATAAATTGTCCCTGGAGATAAAGGACAAGGGCCTGCAGGATGAAATCAATCTCGTCGAAACGGGGTGCATGGGGCCCTGCCAGCTGGGGCCGGTCATGGTGGTGTACCCCGACGGCTCTTTTTACATCAATCTGAAGGAAGAACACGCCGAGCAGATTGTGGTCGAGCACTTCCTCAAAGGCCGGCCCGTTCCTTCCCTCCTCTGGATGAGCCCCGAGGCCCGCAAGATCGTCGAAGAGCAGAAGCAGGTTCCCTTCTTCGAGAAGCAGAAGAAGGTCGTCCTGTCCCTCTGCGGCCGGATCGACCCGGAAAATATCGAGGAATACATCGCCCAGCGGGGATACGAGGCGCTGGGAACCCTATTAACCACCATGAAGCCGGAACAGGTCATCGACATCATGACCAAATCCGGCCTCCGGGGGCGGGGCGGAGCCGGCTTCCCCACCGGCCTGAAATGGAAATTTGCCCGGGAAAATCAGGCCCCCCAGAAGTTTATCATCTGCAATGCCGACGAGGGAGACCCGGGGGCCTTTATGGACCGGGCGGTCTGCGAGGGCGATCCCCATGCCGTCCTGGAGGGGATGGCCATTGCCGGCTATGCCATCGGCGCCAGCCGGGGATACCTTTATGTGCGCGCCGAATATCCCCTGGCCATCGAACGCCTGAATATCGCCATCCAGCAGGCCCGGCAGATGGGGCTCCTGGGAAAGAATATTTTCGAGACCGGTTTCGAATTCGACGTGGAGGTACGCATGGGGGCCGGAGCCTTTGTCTGCGGGGAAGAAACCGCGCTCATCGCCTCCATCGAGGGTTCCCGGGGACAGCCCCGGCCCAAACCCCCCTTCCCGGCCAACAAGGGCCTCTGGCAGAGGCCGACCATCATCAACAACGTGGAGACCCTGGCCAACATCCGCCATATCTACCTCAACGGCTGGGAATGGTTTGCCTCGATCGGCACGGCTACCAGCAAGGGGACCAAAGTCTTCGCCCTGTCCGGAAAAGTGACCAATACCGGGCTGGTGGAGGTTCCCATGGGGACGACGCTCGGGGAGCTGGTCTTCGACATCGGCGGCGGAATCCCCGACGGCAAGGCCTACAAAGCCGTCCAGACCGGCGGCCCCTCGGGAGGATGCATCCCGGCCAAATACCTGAACACGGCCATCGATTATGAGTCCCTGAAACAGATCGGCTCCATCATGGGGTCGGGCGGGGTCATCGTTCTCGATGAAGACTCCTGCATGGTGAACATGGCCATGTACTTCCTGGAGTTCACCCTGGAAGAGTCCTGCGGCCAGTGCGTCCCCTGCCGGGTGGGGCTGAAGCAGATGCACGACCTTCTGGAAAAAATCACCCTGGGCCAGGGAACCCTGCCCGACCTGGAGAAGCTGGAAAAGCTGGCCCATACGGTGAAGAACACCTCCCTGTGCGGTCTGGGCCAGACGGCGCCCAACCCGGTCCTCTCCACCCTCCAGTATTTCCGCCATGAGTACCTGGAGCACATTCAGGACAAGTCCTGCCGGGCGGGGGTCTGCGCGGCCCTCTTCTACGCCCCCTGCGAGAATGCCTGCCCGGCCAACGTGGACGCGGCTTCCTACGTCTCCTACATGGCCGAAGGCCGCCTTCAGGAGGCCTACCTCCGGCACATGGAAAACAACCCCTTCCCCATCGCCTGCTCCCGGGTCTGCCCGGCCTTCTGCGAGAAGAAATGCTCCCGGGGCAAGTACGACCAGTCCATTGCCATCCGGGAGATCAAGCGGCTCTTCGCCGACTGGGCCATCGAACAGCGCCTGGGGTTCCTGCCGCCCAAAACCCCCAAAAAGGAGCGGGTGGCCATCGTGGGCGCGGGTCCGGCCGGCCTGGCCTGCGGTTTTTACCTGACCCGCCTGGGTTACCAGCCGGTGGTTTTCGACGCCCAGCCCGTGGCCGGAGGGATGATGAAGCTGGGGATCCCCGATTTCCGCCTCCCCAAGGACAAGCTGGCTGAAGAGATCGAGGTCATCGCCCGGGCCGGCGTGGAGATTCGTCTGAACCGCCCGGTGAAATCCATCGACGACCTGAAGAAGCAGGGGTTCCAGGCCGTCTTCCTCGGCACCGGGGCCTGGACGGCCCAGCCTCTGAACGTTCCCGGGGTCGACCTGAAGGGGGTCCTTTCGGGAATCGATTTCCTGCGGGAAGTGAACCTGGGCAAAAAGGTGGAAGTGGGCCGGAAGGTGATCGTCATCGGCGGCGGCTCCACAGCCATGGACGCCGCCCGGGTGGCCAAACGCCTGGGCGCCGAGAAGGTGCAGCTCCTCTACCGGCGCACCCGGGCCGAAATGCCCGCCTGGCCGGAAGAGATCGAGGAAGCCCTGGAGGAAGGAATTGAGATGGACTTCCTGGTGAACCCCCTCAAGGTGGAAGGGCAAAAAGGGAAAGCGACCGGCCTCACCTGCCTGCGCACCGAGCTGGGCGAGTTCGACGAATCCGGCCGCAGAAAACCGGTGCCCATCAAGGGCAGCGAGTTTACCCTCCCCGTCGACAGCCTCATCCTGTGCCTTGGCCAGAAGCTGAGCGGCGGGTTGAACGGGGCCAGCCTCAAGCTGGACCGGCGGGGGCAGATCGACGTGGACCCGCGCACCCTGGCCACGAATCTCCCCGGGATCTTCGCCGGCGGCGATTCGGTCAACCCCTCCACCATCATCGAGTCCGTGGCCCAGGGAAGGAAGGCGGCCGTGGAGATCGACCGGTACTTCGGCTACGAGGGAAAGCTCTTCGAGAAGGAGCGCAAGCCCGTTGCGGTGACCTACGACGAAGAGGCCTACCTGAAAAACATTCCCCGAAAGAAGCCCCGCCTGGAAGAGGTGGAGAGGCGAATTCGCAGCCTGGCCCAAGAGGTCAGCCTGGGGCTCCTGCCGGAGGAAGCCCGGGAAGAGGCCCGGCGTTGCCTGCATTGCGACCGGAACCAGCCGGTGGCCGCCGCCCGGGAGGAAACCCACATCCGCCATCTGGAAGCCATGTTGTGAGGTGAACCATGACTCCCCAAGACATCATCCAGCAGTATGACCGGTCGCCGGACCATCTGCTGAGCATCCTTCACGACCTGCAGGATGCCGACGAGCACCATTACCTGCCCGAGCAGAACTTGAGACGAGCCGCCGAATATCTCGGCCTCCCCTTCAGCTTTGTCTACGGGGTGGCCACCTTCTACACCATGTTCAGCCTCAAACCGCGGGGGCGCTACATCATCCGCATCTGTCAGTCCCCGCCGTGCCACCTCATGGGGGCCACCACCATCCTCCGGGAGTTGATGAAACTTCTGGGCATCCCTATGGGGGAGACGACCCGGGATGACTTTTTCACCCTGGAGATGTCCTCCTGCCTGGGGGTCTGCGGGGTTGCCCCGGCCATGATGATCAACGACGAGGTGTACGGCAACCTGACTGCGGAACGGATCCGGGAGATCCTGGAGGAGAAGAGGAGGGGAACATGAGCATCTTTCGGACCCACATCCTGATCCCGGTCGACGAAAACACGGTCCAGTCCGGAGTCTTCGAGATCAAGCGGCAGCTGGAAAAACAGCTGCTCCTGCGGAACCTCGAAGGAGAGATCAAGGTTCTGGAGACGGGAACGGTGGGGGTCGTCGGCAAGGGGATCATTCTCGTCGTCTTTCCGGATCGGGTGTACTACACCCAGGTCAAAGTCGGGGACCTTCCCCGGATCGTGGAAGAACACCTGATCAAGGGCCGGGTGGTGAAGGACCTGGAACATTTCACCCTCGACCTCCAATCGGGGATGAAGGATTTTCACCAGCTCGGGCCCACCCGCCGCCAAGACCGGATCGTCCTGGACAGGTCCTGGAAGATGGACCCGGAAAATATCGAAGAAGTCCTCGCGGCCGGAGGGTACCGGGGACTCGAAAAAATCCTCTCTGCCCCTCTCGCCCCGGAAGCGGTCATCGAGGAGGTCAAGAAATCCGGCCTCCGGGGGCGGGGCGGCGCCGGGTTCCCCACGGGGATGAAGTGGGAGTTCACCCGCAAAGCCGCGGGGGATGAGAAATACGTGATCTGCAACGCCGACGAGGGGGAGCCCGGCACCTTCAAGGACCGGCTGATCCTGGAAGGGGATCCCCACAAGCTGATCGAGGCCATGGAGATCGCCGGCTACGCCATCGGCAGCCGGAAAGGCTACGTCTACATCCGCGGGGAGTACGACCTGTCCATCCGCCGCATGCAGAAGGCCATCGATCAGGCGCGGGAATACAATCTCCTCGGCGGAAACATCCTGGAAACCCCGTTCTCCTTCGACCTGGAGATCAAGAAAGGGGCCGGGGCCTACATCTGCGGGGAGGAGACGGCGCTCATCGAATCCCTGGAGGGAAAGCGGGGCAATCCCCGCCTCAAGCCTCCCTACCCCGTAACCCACGGGCTCTGGCAGAAACCCACCCTGGTGAACAACGTGGAGACCCTGGCCAACGTTCCGGAGATTCTCTTCCACGGGAGCGCCTGGTTCCGCAAGTTCGGAACGGACAAATGTCCGGGAACCAAGGTCTTCACCATCCTGGGCCACGTGGAGTACCCGGGACTGATCGAAGTGCCCATGGGCACCCCCCTGCGGGAGATCATCTTCTCCTACGGCGGCGGGATGAAGGAGGGAAAGCGGTTCAAAGCCGCCCTCCTGGGCGGAGCGGCCGGCGTCTTCCTGCCGGAAAAGCTCCTCGATGTGCCCATGGATTTGGAGAGCCTGAAGGAAAACAAGGCGGTCCTCGGGTCGGGGGCGATCCTGGTGATGAACGAAGACACCTCCATCCTGGACATGCTCTTCTCCATCCTGAAATTCTTCGCCCACGAGTCCTGCGGCCAGTGTTCGCCCTGCCGCATCGGGACTCGGCAGCTCGTGGACCTGGCTTACAAGATCCGGGAAGGCCAGGGGGCGGAGGGAGACCTGAATATCATGGTCAACTTGAGCCAGACCCTGTTCTCCACCTCTCTGTGTCCGCTGGGCCAGTCCCTTATCATGCCGGTCAGGAGTGCGGTGGAAAATTTCCGCGACGAACTCTTAACGCCCATAAAACCCTCGTAGGAAAAGGAGGTCTGAATGTCAGAACGGGTGACCCTCACCATCGACGGAAAAGAGGTGCAGGCCCAGAAGGGCGACAACCTCTTGAAAGTGGCCCGGGACAACGGGTTCGACATCCCCGGGTTGTGTTTTTACGAAAAGATATCCCGGACCGGCGACTGCCGGCTCTGTATGGTCAAGATCCAAGGGCGCCCGGGAATGGTCCCGGCCTGCCTGACCCCGGTGGAAGGCGGAATGAAAGTAACCGCCTTTGACGCCGAGCTGGAGGCCACCCGCAAGATGCTGGCCGACGTGCTCCTCTCCGAGCATAACGACGACTGCATCACCTGCGACAAGGACGGCGACTGCGGCATGCAGGACCTGGCCTACCGGTACGAGCTGGAAACGGCCAAGCGGATCTTCACGCCGGTGTGGAAGGAAATCGGCCAGACCCAGGACGCCAGCGCTCCGGTCCTCTGGTATGATTCCAGCAAATGCATCAAGTGCGAGCGCTGCGTGAAAGCCTGCCTGGAGGTCCAGGGCAAGGGGGTTCTCAGCATGGCCCACCGCGGGATCCAGAGTTGCGTGGTGGCCGGCACCGGGACCTGGTCCGGCTCCGAGTGCGACGGCTGCGGGGAGTGCGTCCAGGCCTGCCCGGTGGGGGCCCTGGTGGAAAAGCCGGTGTACGGCATGCGGCTCAAAAAGAAGGATATCGAGAAGCGGGTGACCACCACCTGCCCCTACTGCGGGGTGGGCTGCCAGCTGGAGCTCTGGGTGAGCCACAACAAGATCATGAAAGTAAAGGGAGCCGGGGGGGCCCCCAATGAAGGATCGACCTGCGTCAAGGGGCGGTTCGGCCTGGATTTCGTCCAGCGGCCGGACCGGCTGAAGGTCCCCCTCATCCGGAAGAACGGCAAGTTTGAGGAATCCACCTGGGAGGAGGCCCTGGACCTGGTGGCCCGGAAGCTGGGGGAGGTCAAAGCCCAAAGCGGCCCCCACGCCATCGCCGGCCTCACCTCGGCCTGCAGCACCAACGAAGCCAACTACGTATTCCAGAAATTCTTCCGCGCGGCGATCGGGACGAACAACGTCGATCACTGCGCCCGTCTCTGACACGCTCCCACAGTGGCCGGTCTGGTCGCTGCCTTCGGAAGCGGAGCCATGACGAATTCCATTGCCGAGTTGGAAAACTGCGGAGCCATCCTGGTGACCGGGTCCAACACCACCGAGACCCATCCGGTGATCTCCACCCGCATCAAGCGGGGGGTTCTCTTCAACGGAACCAAGCTGATCGTGGTCGACCCCCGCAAGATCGACCTGGTCCGCTACACGGAGAGGTACGGGGGCATCTGGCTGCAGCCCAAGAACGGGACCGACGTGGCCTGGTTGAACGGGCTGATGAACGTGATCCTCCGGGAAAAGATGCACGATGAGGATTTCATCAAGAACCGCACCGAAGATTTTGAGGCCTTCCGCAAGGTCGTGGAGACCTATACCCCGGCAAAGGTGGAAAAGATCTCCGGGATCCGCCAGGACCAGCTGATCCAGGCCGCCCGGATCTTCGGGAAAGCCGAGACAGCCAGCATCGTCTACGCCATGGGGATCACCCAGCATATCACCGGAACGGACAACGTCAAGTCCGTTGCCAACCTGGCCATGCTCACCGGAAACGTGGGCCGGGAGTCGACCGGGGTCAATCCCCTGCGGGGGCAGAACAACGTGCAGGGGGCCTGCGACATGGGCGGGCTGCCCAATGTCTTCTCGGGCTACCAGAACGTGACCGACCCGGCCGCCCGCGAGAAATTCGAGAAGGCCTGGAATGCCAAACTCCACGACAAACCGGGGCTCACCGTGGTGGAGATGATGCACGGGGCCCTGGAGGGGAAGGTGAAGGCCCTGTACATCATGGGGGAGAATCCCATGATCTCCGACCCCAACCTTTCCCACGTGAAAGAAGCCCTGGAGAAGCTCGATTTCCTCGTGGTCCAGGATCTCTTCCTCACCGAGACGGCCCAGCTGGCGGACGTGGTGCTGCCCGCGGCTTCCTTCGCCGAAATGCAGGGGACCTTCACCAACACGGAGCGCAGAGTGCTGTGGGTGGAGAAAGCCCTGGAAGCCCCGGGGCAGGCCCGGGTGGACTGGGAGATTCTCCGGGAAGTGGCCAAGCGCATGGGCTATCCCATGGCCTACCGCTCGGTCAAGGACGTCGTCGCCGAAATCAATGCCCTGACCCCCTCCTACACCGGCATCACCTGGGATCGCCTTCTGAACGGGGAGCGGCTCCAGTGGCCCTGCCCGAACCCGCAGCACCCCGGGACGAAGTATCTCCACCGGGAGAAATTCACCCGCGGGCTGGGCAAGTTCTTCGCCCTCGAGTACATTCCCCCGGCGGAGCTGCCCGACTCGAAGTACCCCTTCATGCTTTCCACCGGCCGGACGCTCTACCACTACCACACCGGGTCCCGGACCCGCCGCACCCACGCCCTTCCGGTGTACGTGCCCGGGCCCTACATGGAGATGAATGCCGGGGATATGAACCGGATGAAGATCGAGCCGGAGGAAGTCGTCAAGGTATCCTCCCGCCGGGGAGCGATCGAGATCAAGGCCTTTCCCAGCGAGCGGGTGGCGGTGGGCTCCGTATTCATCCCTTTCCACTTTGCCGAAGCCGCAGCCAACATGTTGACCAATGATGCCCTGGATCCCACGTCCAAGATCCCGGAGTTCAAAGTGGCAGCCTGTCGAATCGAAAAATCGTAATTAAATAAATCCTAGAGGTGGGCAAGATGAGCACAGAAAACCTGGAAAGCAAGCGTTGGTGGATTGCCGTTGCCGCGGTGGTCATGCAGCTCTGCCTGGGAACGGTCTATGCCTGGTCGGTTTTCAAAAAACCCCTGATGACCGCTCATGGCTGGAGCGAGACGGGCACGCAGGTGACCTTCATGATCTGCATCGGAATGATCGGGATCGCGGCAGCCTTTGGCGGCATTTTAGTGGACAAGAAGGGGCCCAAATTCGTCGCCACCATCGGCGGCATCCTCTTCGGCATCGGGACCCTGCTGGCCGGCTTGGCCGATCAGATCGGCAGTTTATTCCTGATGTATCTGAGTTTCGGCCTGATCGCCGGCCTGGGGAACGGTTTCGGCTACGTCACCCCGATTGCGACCCTGATCCGCTGGTTTCCCGACAAACGGGGTCTGGTCACCGGCCTGGCGGTCATGGGATTCGGAGCCGGAGCCTTCTTCATGGGCCAGATCGCCCCCGGGATGGTCATCAAAATGGGAGTGGCCAAGACCTTCTACATCTGGGGGGTGATTTTCCTGATTCTGGTCACCGGCTCCGCCCAGTTGTACAAAAACCCCCCCAAGGGATGGCTGCCGGCCGGTTTCAAGCCTTCCGCCGCCAAGGGCGTTTCAGCGGCGGAATCGTTCACCTTCGATGAAGCCAAGAAAACCCCCCAGTGGTGGATGCTCTGGGGGATGCTCTTCCTGAACGTCTCCGCCGGCATCGGCTTGATTTCCCAGCTTTCGCCCATGGCTCAGGACGTCCTTAAAAAGAGCATGACCGATCCCGCCAAGCTGGCTTTGGCCGGGGGAGCGATTCTGGCCTACGCCTCCATCTTTAACGGCCTGGGCCGGCTCATATGGGCCTGGATCTCGGACGCGATCGGGCGGAGAATGGTCTTTATCATCATGTTCATCACCCAGGCGATCCTTTACATTATTCTTCCCCAGATCGGAAGCGAGTTTCTGTTCACCCTCTTTGCCTGTTACCTCCTGGCCTGCTACGGGGGCGGATTCGCCACCATGCCCGCCTTTGCCGCCGATTCCTTCGGGCCGACTTATATCGGCCGGGTGTACGGCATCATGCTGACCGCCTGGGGGGCGGCGGGGGTGGTGGGACCCTTCGTCTTTGCCTCGGTCAAAGGGATCGCCCTTTACGTGGCCGCGGTGTTCCTGATCGTGGGTCTTCTCCTGGCGATTGCCTACAAGAGACCTCAGCCCAAAGCGGCCAAGCCGGCCTGATTCGGAGACCCCGCTCGGGGATCCGGCATCTTGGGTTCCGGCCGGCTCCCCTCTGCTTGGGGGAAGCCGGCCGGGAATTCCCCTCTTCCGGGAAAAGGGCGGGAGGGTCTTACCCCCCTTCACTTTTTTCCTTTTCTTTTCTGCGGAAAAGCAAGCTTGTGGCCCGGAAGCAAGGGCGTTGCGCGGAAAAAGCATCGGCGGGCAAGGAATTCCCGCCGGAGATCGGATCGAGTTTCCGCAGAGGGAGGCGGGCCTATCGGGCGCCCGGCCGGGCGCCCCTACAACGGAATAACCCGGTTCTTGCTGAAAGAAAGGCTTGCCCGCCCGGCTCAACAAGTGAAAGGCGCCTCATGATTTTTTCGCGCAACGCCCTTGCTTTCGGGCCGGGCAATGCCTGAAATTCAATAGCGCTTACACCTACTTGCCGAAAAGTGAAGGGGGCAAGGCGGGATGGCGCATTGACAAGCTGAAAAGCATGCGGGTATGATGAAACATAACCATCAGGAGGGGGTCCCATGGAAGAAAAGAAAGTCGCCATGATCATCGACGTAGCCATCGAACGGGAAGAAGCAGCCTTCAATTTTTACCAGGACCTCCGCAAAAAGGTCGAGGACCAGACCGCCAAAGAGACCCTTCAGTTTCTCTCCGATGAGGAAAGGAAGCACAAGGAGTTTCTCGAAAATTATAAGCAAGGCAGCTACGGGGCGAAAGGCCTGCGCATGACTGACGTGGTGGACTATAAGGTCGCCGAGTACATGGCCCAACCGGACCTCAAGAAGGACATGGAGACCAAGGATGTGTACCTGGTGGCCGCCCACCGGGAGCTCAATTCCTACAACTTCTACAAATCCCTGGCCGACATGCACCCGGATGGAGAAGCCAAAAGCATCCTTCTCCGGATGGCCAACGAGGAAAAAAAGCACAAAGAAAAGGTGGAATACCTCTACACCAACACCGCCTTTCCCCAGACCTCCGGCGGTTGATCCGGGCCCCGGTCTTCTGGCTCCCCCACTGCTGACCGGCGGAGGGCCCGGTGGAGATCTGAGAACAAAAATTCTTATATCGAAGCACGATGGTTAAAAATTCCAAATTACAAATCCCAAATTACAAATAATCTCCAACCCCCAATTACCCAAAAAACAAACAAGAAAGGTCTGTTTTAGTAAGGCATGAATTTTTGGATTTTGGTCATTGGAATTTATTTGGGATTTGGTGCTTGGAATTTGGTGCTTCTCTGTAATTAGGTTTCGGATTTAATCAGCCACTTATCTGAACAGAATAAGGCACTCTGGGTCCAGCGGCCCAATTATGGGTAAAGATCAGTGTCCGGGTTGGGGCGGAGAGGGAAAGGCCTCTCCTTCGAATTTCCTTGATTCTTTATCCAATTCTTGCTATTTATTTCTT
>Ga0315279_10009018_pt1 | contig 11971 bp, 12 predicted proteins | sample YL17G06_20_MG_FD_203694 | JGI IMG/M metagenome (GOLD analysis project Ga0315279, IMG submission 203694) | Sediment microbial communities from Yellowstone Lake, YNP, Wyoming, USA - YL17G06_20 | ecosystem: Environmental > Aquatic > Freshwater > Lake > Sediment | place: USA: Wyoming | collected...
CCGCTACCAGGCCATCGCTGAGGAGGCCACCATCAGCGGCGTCAGCTACCAGTTCGAGCCCTCGCCCGACCCCGATGCCAGCGAACTGCCCTTCTCGGTCACTATCTCCACCGCCTTCTTCGGCGACATCGCCCAGACGAACACCATGAAGCTGGCGAAGGAGAGCCAGGGCAGCCAACAAGGCTGGCGTATACTCTGGAGCCCCTCCCTCATCTTCCGCGAGCTGACCGGCGCCTCGCTCGTCCACTTCTTCACCGACGTGCCCCAGCGAGGCGCCATCTACGACCGTCACGGCACCCCGCTGGCCCTGGACGGCCCCGTGCACGTGGTGGGGGCGGTGCCCGGGTTGATCAAGGACAAGGAAGCGTTCATCTCCACTCTGGCCGAGAGGCTGGGCATGCCGCCGGAGAAGATACGGGAGAAGGTGGAGGCAGACGTCCCCTCCTACTACTTCATCCCCCTCAAGACCCTGCCCTACGGCACGCCCGACGAGGCCATCCAGCCTTTCAACCAGATAGAAGGGGTAGTCGTGCGACAGGAGCTCCAGCGTGTGTATCCTCAGGGCAGCCTGGCCGGCCACACCCTGGGCTATCTCATGGAGGTGAGCCAGGAGCAGCTAAAGGAGCTGGCCGGCCAGGGCTATCGGGCCGGCGACATGGTGGGGGCGGCAGGCCTGGAGGCCTATTTCCAGAATGAGCTGGCCGGCCAGCGGGGCGGGACGCTGGCCATCATCACCCCCGAGGGCACTATCTCTCATGTGCTGGCCAAGAAGGAGTCCAAGCCGGGCAAAGACCTCCACCTCACCATCGATATTGACGTCCAGCGGGAAGCCGAGGCGGCCCTGGGTGATCGAGACGGGAGCATCGTCGTGATGGACCCCATCGACAATAGCATCCTGGCCATCGCCAGCCACCCGACCATCAACCCTAACGATTTCATCACTGGCCTCAGCGCGGAGGCCTTCCAGAGCCTGGCCTCCGATCCGCGCCAGCCCTTCTTCCACCGGGCGGTCCTGGCTACCTACCCGCCGGGCTCCACCTTCAAGGTGGTGACCATGGCCGCTGGCCTGGAGAAGGGCGGCTACACCGCCAATTCCACCCTGCCCTGCTCGCCAGTGTGGTACGGGCTGGGGCCGGAGAACGCCAAGCCGAACTGGCAGTCGGTGGACCGCGGCCCCCTGACCCTGGCCCAGGGGCTGATGGCCTCCTGCAACACCGTCTTCTACCAGGTGGCCGTCACCCTCGATCACACCGACCCCGAGATCCTGCCCTCGTTCGCTGCCGCCTTCGGCTTCGGCAAGCCAACGGGAGTGGTCGGCCTGCAGGAGGCCCAAGGGGTGGCACCGGGCCCGGCCTGGAAGCAGAAGGAGAAGGGGGAGCCGTGGTACAGCGGCGATAGCGTGAACATGGGCATAGGCCAGGGCTTTCTGCTGGTCACCCCTTTGCAGCTAACCAACATGTACAGCGCCATCGCCCGCAGCGGCACCCTGCGCACACCCCTTCTGGTGCAGCGCATCGCCTCCCCCGAGGGGGTGGTGTCCCAGGAGTTCACCGCCACCGAGATCAACCCTCTGCCAGCCTCTCAGGCAACCCTGAAGGCCATCCGCGAGGGCCTGGCGCTGGTCATCGCTGACCCCGGCGGCACCGCCTACAGCACTTTCCTCGGCTCCAGCGTGGCAGCGGCGGGGAAATCGGGCACCGCCGAGGACATCATCTTCCAGAACCACGTCTTCTTCGTGGCCTATGCCCCCCGCGACGCCCCGGCCATCGTGGTCCTGGTGGCCCTGGATCAGGGCCAGTCGGGCTCTCTGGAGGCAGGACCGATGGTGCGGCGCGTCCTGGAGGCTTACCTGGCGGGACAGACCGGCGGCTAGGCCTGCTTGCTGGTCTCTTAGGCCCGATGCTACAATGGGCGAGAAGTGTGGTGCTTCCTGCTGTGCTATGGATAACGATTTTGCCATCGATATCGATTCCATCCTCGAGGTCATCGACAAGGCCGACATCATCACCGTCCGCTTCCTGATCCTGCCCCAGCGCCTCCTCATCGACGCCCGCTGCTCGGATAGCGAAGGTCCCCTGATAAGGCTTGTGCCGCGAGCTGCGTCGCCGGAGGAGCGCTTTAAGAGCATCAAGCAGCTACGCCCTCGCTTCCGTCTTCCCGAGAAGATCACCGCCATCTGGTGGCCCAAGCACGTGCGGGAGCTGGTCGCCTGCGGCGTTTGGGATCGCATCGTACAGCGGCTGACCAGCGCTGGCTTCCCTCAGGCGGACGAGCAGTGTCAGGAGGTTCTGGAGGAGCTCGTCCGACAGGAGCAGCAGGAGGTCCTTCACGCCGTCACTGGCGAGGGCTACCATTGTCTCTGGGAGAGAACGCGCTAGGCTGATGCGACGGCACGAGTTCGAGAAGCTGGTTCTCGAAGCCCTGGCCAAGCTACCCGCCGAGTTCCAAGAGCAGCTGCACAACCTGGACGTCGTGGTGAAATGGCGCCCCAGCCTGGTGGAGCGGCGCGAGGCGGGCGGTGACTCCGGCGATACCCTCTTCGGCATCTATCTGGGCATCCCCCTCAGCGAGCGCGGCGCCTACTACAACATGGCTCTGCCCGACAAGATCGTCATATACCAACAGGCCCACGAGCGGCTCTGCTCCAGCCGGGAGGAGATGGTCGAGGAGGTGCGCAAGACTGTGCTCCACGAGCTCGGCCACTACCTGGGGATCGATGAGGAGCGCCTGGAGGAGCTAGACCTAGGCTAAAAGGAGGTTGCCCATGGCGTCGACCGGGGAAGTTCAACCCACCGCGCCTCAAGCTGGCATTCTACAGACGCTACGCCAGCCCAGGATCGTTCTCATCCTGCTGGCCACCTGGGACATCGTGGGCATCATAGCCCAGCTGTTGTCCGGCACCTTCCTCTTCGATATGAAGGAGGCTTCCGGCATCTTTGCCGGTCGGGTCTTCAGCGCCTCAATGATCGTCCCCGCCATCGTATACATCTACGCCGCCCGCGACCCCAAGCGCTATCGTCAGGTCTTCTGGCTGGCGCTTGTGGAGCAGGTGGCCGTCGTGCTCAGCTGTTTCTATCACCGGGGCGCTGGGGACATCACCTGGGCAGGAACCATCGTTCCGGCTGTCATATCCGGGGGGCTCATCTTCCTCGTCTTCTTCAACCTGTTCCAGCCCCGTCAGGAGGTGCCCTCGGCTGGACTGCCGCCTACGTATCCTGTCTGAGGGCGCGCAGCAGCCACAGAACCTCCGCGCTCTCCTCCAGCACCGATGTCCACTGGAGGGCCTGCCACAGGCTCTCGCCGCGGGCGTAGCTTCCGTGCCCGGCCACCACGACTATCCTGTGCTGCCGCAGGGCGTCGGCCAGAGCCTGGGCCACGTTCTCGCCCCTGGGCACGACCGGCACGACGCCCAGATAGTGTTGGCCCTCCAGGTCCTGGGGCCGGATCTCCTTGCCCATCAGCGACAGGGCGATGGCATGGCGAGGATGGGCGTGGACGACCGCCTCGACCTCGCTGGCGGCGGCGTAGATAGCCTGGTGGAGGGCTAGGTCCATGGAGGGCTCAACCCTGGGCTCCAAGCCCGGCCTCACCTCTACCAGGTCGGCCTGCGCCAGGTGACCCAGGCGGCTGCCGTGGCTGGTGATTATCAGGCCCTCGCCCTGGCGAACGCTCATGTTGCCCCCGTGCGAGGAGACAAGGCCAGCGGCGTACAGGTCTCGCCCCACCTGCTGGAATTCCTCTAGAAGAGATGACATCACTGTGCTCCTAGCGTCTGCCCAAGCGCTGGCCGACCAGCAGCAGGCGAGCGACTCCCTCGGCGGCATCGGCCACCAGTTTGGCCGCCTGGGCCATGGCCTCCCCGACTGACATCGCCCGCGGCGTAATGGCCACCACTGCATCGAAGGCCCCGTCCAGCGCTGGCCGCCAGTCCTCCGCTAGGGAGCCGGCGATGGCTATCACCGGCAGGCCGCAGCCCTTGGCCAGTCTGGCCACCTCCCAGGGTGCCTTGCCGAAGCTGGTCTGGGCGTCCAGCCGCCCCTCGCCGGTGAGCGCCAGGTCGGCCCCCTCCAGCTTCTGCCTGAGCCCTACCGCCTCGGCCACAAGCTGGGCCCCTGGAACGAGCTCCGCTCTCAGAAAGGCGACTAGCCCGGCTCCCAAGCCGCCCGCCGCCCCCGCTCCCGCCAGGTCGAGCATGCGCACGCCCAGATCGCGCTCGATGACCTGGGCGTAGTGCCTCAGAGCAGCGTCCAGCTCTTGGGCCACCGCAGGCGTCGCCCCTTTCTGCGGGCCGTAGACAAGGGATGCGCCCTGCGGCCCGCACAGGGGATTGAAGACATCGCTGGCGGCGAGCACTCGGCACTGGCCGAGGCGAGGGTCCAGACCCGACGCATCGATACGGCCCAGACGAGCCAGCGCTGCGCCGCCGGGCGGCAGGTCTTGCCCTGCGTCCTCCAAGAGGCGAGCGCCCAGTGCCTGAGCCATGCCAGCGCCGCCGTCGTTGGTGGCGCTGCCCCCTATGCCGACGATGATCTGACGGCAGCCGGCGTCCAGGGCGGCCCGCACGAGCTCGCCCGTGCCGTAGGTTGAGGCGATGCGGGGGTCGCGCTCGTCCTCAGTGAGAAGGGTGAGGCCGGAGGCGGCGGCCATCTCGATGACGGCGGTATCGTCGTCGATGATGCCCCAGGCAGCCTCCAGGGGCCGGCCCAGGGCATCGTGGGCCGCCGCCGTCATCCGCCGACCGTTCTCGGCCGCAGCCACCACCGCCTCCACCGTGCCCGGCCCGCCGTCGGCCATGGGCACCAGCGCCAGGGCGGCATCGGGCAGGGCGCGCCGCAGGCCCTCGGCCATGGCCTGAGCGGCCTGGACGGCGCTGAGGCTGCCCTTGAACTCCTGCGGGGCGACAACAATTTTCATATCAGCGAAGACGTCAAAAAGCCGGGCCCTCTTGGGCGATGGCGAACACGGCCTGACCATTGATCTCGGCCTTGGTCTTCTCACCGCGGGCGATCCGCAGGAGGAGGTCCACGATCTGTTCGCCGACCTGGCGGGCGGTCTTTCCGGCCAGGATGGTTCCAGCATCGAGGTCGATGTCATCAGGCATGGCCTCAAAGAGCTCGGAGTTGGAGGAGATCTTGATCACCGGCACGGCCGGGAATCCCACTGGGGTGCCTCGGCCGGTGGTGAACAGGATGGCCTGAGCCCCGGCCGCCGCCATGCCGGCCATGCTCTCGATGTCGTAGCCGGGCGTATCCATAACCACCAGGCCCTTCCTGCTTGGTCGATCCCCGTAGTCGACCACCTCCCGGATGGGCGAACTGCCGCCCTTGGCGATGCAGCCCAGGCTCTTCTCGGCAATGGTGGTGAGCCCCGATTCGACGTTGCCGGGGGCCAGGACAGCATCGGCCAGCGGCCCCAGCATCTCCCGCGCCCGCGCCTCCTGCCGTTCCACCTTCGCCTTGAGCTTGGCGGCCACCTCCTCGCTTTCCGCCAATCTGAGCAGCGGCCCCAGGGCGCCGATCATCTCGGTGGTCTCCGCAAGAATGACCGTGCCGCCCAGCTCCACCAGCCGGTCGGCAGCCTCTCCCACCGCTGGATTGGCAGTGAGCCCGGAGAAGGTGTCCGAGCCGCCGCACTCCAGGCCCACCATCAGGTCGGCGGCCGTCCCCCTGTGGCGCGGCAGCTCTTCCAGTTCGCCAAGCAACCGGCGGGCCAGGGCCTCGGCCTGATCCGCCGCCCTGCTCGACCCGCCCGCCTCCTGGATAACCACGGTCTCCACCGGCTTCCCGCTCCTGGCCAGCGTGCCTTTCAGCAGCCTGGCTGAGACCACCTCGCAGCCGAGGCCCACCAGCACCGCTGCCCCCACGTTTGGGTTCTGCACCAGCCCGGCCAGGGTCTTGATCTGGAGGCCGAGATCGGGGCCGCCGCGGCCGCAGCCGTGGGCGTGCTCCACCGCCACCACCGCCGGCAGCCGCTGCCCGACCTGCCGCACGACCCCCGCCGCGCAGGCCACGGTGGCCAGCACCAGGCAGTGGTTGCGGATGCCCATGCGGCCGTCCGCCCGCCGCCAGCCCTGGAAAACGAACTCTTCCCTCATCTCGTGCCCGCCAGATTGTGGGTGTGCACGTGCTCGCCCGCTGCAATGTCCTTTGTGGCCCTGCCGATCTCCTCCCCGTAGCGGATTACCGCCCCGCCGAAAGCAATCGGGCCGAGGGCCACCTTACTGCCGCGAGGAATGGCCTCGACCGCCCGCACCTCGCTGCCGTCAGCGAGCCGCACTACGTCGCCCGCCTGAACGTCCGCGACCACTACCGCCACGTTGTCCCTGGGATGCACCCGTATGCCCAGCGCCGCCATGCTATCAGTTCTATCAGCCCGCGTGGGGCAGGTCAACAACCGTAGCTCCCATCCTGCCCACCGAAAATTTCTCTGCCCAACCCCTTGACAAAGAACGGACGTTCTGATAGCTTTCCTCTTAGGACGAACGCATGTTCTGGGGAGAAAGAGCGATGCGCAGAATTGGTTCCCTCAAGAGCCCGCGTTGCCCCGACTGCGGCGGGCCCCTGGTGCACGGCGAAGGCTGTATCTGCTGCCCCCTCTGCGGCTTCACTCGCTGCTAGGAGCAGGGCAGCAGGGAGGAAGAGATGGATCCACTGACCGTTGTCATCCAGACGCTGCTGGTCATCAGCGCGGCCGGCCTTTGGGCCTTCTGGGGCCCCTGGCGCGACTGGCGCGCCGATTCCTAGGGCGCCTCTGATGTAGGCGAGAGATTGAGGCTCAGACGGCCTCTGCCCGCTCATCCTGAGCTTGTCGAAGGACATGAGCCTGTGGAAGGATGAGCGAACGCCCACTCATGGTTCGACGAGCTCACCATGAGCGGCCCAGATCTCGCACATGCCCCGAAACACCACATTCGTTGACAATACTCGAAGCGAAATGCTACGCTAGCCCAGACTGCTCAGGCGAGGCGGCGAATGCGGTTGTGAATGTGATCCGCTGTACGGTGGTGGACGAGCGGGGTGCTGTCAGCTTCATAGTCCATGCTGATGCCTTAGCGGCCCTGACTGCCGCCTGCTCGGCCAACCCCTCTAGCCTGGAGGAACTGCTGGCGGGAGCTGAGTGCTACTATCACTGCCTGGGGGAGCAGGTGCTCAACGGCCTGGCGATCTTTGAAGAGCGTAATGCCAGAGGCAACTATCAGGCCATCCACCAAGCCCTGAAGTTCTGCCCTCCTCATGAGCAGCCTGTGTTCCGGGTCGTCGATGACTTGACCCGCGAAATCAGCTTGCGGCCGGTGAAGGCGGGCGCTGTGATCTTCAACCTGCGAGCCAAGCGCATCGTCCAAATTATCAACACCTACCAGGAGATACGGCGCACGGGCCAGGCCCATGTGTTCGATGGCAGCGGCCTCACTGATACCGTCTACAGCTACCGCCTGCCGAAGGATTGGGCCCTGGTCCCCTGACCGGCGCCGTCTGACCTTGCAGAAACCTTTTCATAGGTGGGCGCGTTCTAAATTAGCGAAGTGGCGATGCAGCCGGAAAGCATATCTTCGAATCCTTGGCAAGGGTATCGGGTCTGGGCGGAGATTGACCTGGATGCCCTGACTGATAACGTTCGTCTTCTCAAGAGCCAGGCCAATGGGGCTGCCCTTCTGGCCGTGGTCAAGGCCAACGCCTACGGCCACGGTGCCGTGGCGGTGGCCCGAGCGGCCTTGGCCGCCGGCGCCGATCGGCTAGGCGTCATCTGCGTCGACGAAGGGGAGCAGCTTCGCCGGGCAGACATCACTGCGCCCATCCTAGTGATGGGCCACACGCCGGCAGAGGAGGCCCAGCGTCTAGTCGACCTGTCTCTCACCCCCTCGGTTGTCTCTTGCGAGGTGGCGCTCGCCCTCGCTCGGGTAGCCAGCGAGCGGGGGCTCGACGTGCCCGTCCACCTGAAGGTGGATACCGGCCTCAACCGCTACGGCCTTCCCCCCAGCGAGGCCGCTGACCTGGGCCGCTGGCTGCGCGATTTGGGAGGCATTCAGGTGGAGGGCCTATTCACCCACTTCGCCTCGGCTGACGAGGGGGATAAGAGCTACACGCTGGAGCAGCACAGGCTCTTCCTGTCGGCAGCCGAGCAACTGGACTGGGTGCCTATTCGTCACGTGTCCAACACAGCCACTCTTCTGGACATGCCTGACATGAGTCTAGAGATGGTACGGCCGGGCCTGGGTATCTACGGCTGCTATCCCTCCAGCCAGGTGAACCGAAGCCTACCCCTCAGGCCTGTGCTATCCCTTAAGAGCCGTGTGGCCCGTCTGACCTCCCTTGCGCCAGGTGAGTCTGTGAGCTACGGCCGTACGTGGAGGGCGCCTCGTCCCAGCCTCATCGGCCTGGTGATGTGCGGCTACGCTGACGGCCTGCCCCGCGCCCTCTCCAATCGCGGTAGCGTGCTCGTCCGCGGCCAGCGGGCGCCGATCGTGGGGCGGGTGTGCATGGATATGTGCATGGTGGACCTCAGCGATATCCCCGATGCGGCCGTAGACGACGAGGTGGTGATCATCGGCCGTCAGGGGGAGGAGGAGATATCGGCTGACGAGGTGGCCGAACTGTGCGGCACTATTAGCTACGAGATACTGTGCGGCATCTCCGCCCGCGTGTCCCGCCTCTATCTGCGGCAGGGGCGCATCGTCTCCAGGCAGACGCTGGTGCGCGAGCTTCAGGATGAGGTGGCGAGCGTCCCCCAGGGGGTGCTGGCCGAGGGGCCTTTATCGGGCGGTGCTTGAGCAGATTGACACAGGGCTTGCGCTAATCTAACTTCTGCTTGTGAGTTGGCGTTCCGGTTCTGAAGAAGAAGGCCATCCCGCCGAGGGGATGGAAGCCGCCAAGGGCAGGGCACAGCGGAATCCCCTGCTCATCTTCGGTATTGCCATCTTTGCTGCTGCTGCCTTCTACCTGGCTCTTGTCGTGGCTACCCAGGCCGACCGCATTTTCCTGCCCGGCAATGAACTCAACCTGCCCGGTCTCAATCAGCTGCCTGGCATAGATAGCGGTAACCCCGAGGCCGCCACCATCGAGGAGCGGATCAACATCCTGGTGATGGGCCTCGACCGCCGCGTAGACGATCCGGCGGACTCTCCCACTCGCACCGACAGCATGTTCGTGGTCAGCATCGATCCCTACAGCAAGACGGCTGGCGTCCTCAGCATCCCCCGCGACCTGTGGCTGGAGATCCCCGACGGCCAGGGGGGCTACTTCAAGAACCGCATCAACGTGGCCTACGAATACGGGCCCATCGAGAGGTATCCTGGCGGCGGGCCGGGCTTGGCTGAGGCTACGGTGGAGCACAACTTCGGCATCAAGATCGATCACTACGTGGTGCTGGATTTCGTGGGCTTCATGAAGCTGGTCGATGCCGTTGGCGGCATCGATGTGCAGGTGAAGGATGAGATCGTAGACCCTTCCTACTGCGTGACGGCCACCTGCGCTGATCGCCAGGTCATCGTGTTCGAGCCGGGGCTGGAGCACATGGACGGCGAGCGGGCTCTAGCCTACGCGCGCATTCGCTACGGGTCCAGCGACCTCCAGCGCATCGAACGGCAGCAGGAGGTGATAAGGGCGGCGGTGAACACGGCCCTAGACGCTAAACTGATCATGCCCAATAGGGCCGTCTCTATCTACAATAAGTTCCGCGATGCCGTGAACACGGATGTCAGCGTTTTCGGTGTGCCGGGGCTGGCCCTCCTGCTCAGGGACATCCCGCCGGAGAACATCACTACCATCTCTCTTGCCTCGGCGGTGCAGGACGCAGTAATCGGCGATGCCCAGGTGTTGGTTGCCGATTGGGACAAGGTAGAAGCGCTGAAGCGGGAGATCTTCTTCGATGGTCGGTTGCGGTCTGAAGGGGCCTTTGTGGAAGTACAAAACGGCACCGGGGCACCTGGCTTGGCCACCAGTGTTGTAGATTACCTGGCCAGCTGCGGGTTGCCGGACACAGACGTCACTATCAGCGATGCCAGCGATGGCCTATATCATCAGGAGACGCTAATCTACGACCTGGCGGGAAAGAAATATACCGCCGAGAAGCTGGCCGAATGGCTGGGCCTGCCCAATAGCCAAATACGAGAGGTGGCGACAGACGAAACCACCTCTGTCGCCACCTCCGCAGCTGATATCGTCGTTGTCCTGGGCACCGACGCCCAGATCCCCGAGAGTTGAACCCTCGGCCTGTTGCTGACGCTGACGGGTAGTTTCTAGTCTACTGCTCGAACCAACTCCCCATCTGCATCAGGGTGCCCATGTCGCCGGTGAAGGTAAACTGCCCGCTCATGAAGGCGGTGGTTGCGTCCAGCTCGCGGCGCATGATCTTCAGCCAGACATCGGAGGGGGTGTTGATGGTAAGCGTGGGACTGGCATGCTCTCCTTCGGTGGCGGTGCACTTGCCTTCCTTGACTTCGAGGTAGTAGTTCCCGGGCTCGGCCCCCGTCACCTTGAACTGGATGACGGCGCTAGCGCCCGCTGCCTTGTCGGCCTTGAAGTTCGCGGGCATCGACAGAAGCCCTTCCTTGCAGGTAGTGGGAAGCTCAGCCATACTGTACCTCCTTCTTAGAGACTACTGATTTCACGACGCAGCGTGGTCTAGAATACCACCAAAGACTTCAGTCCGTCCATACCCGGGCGCAAGGAATACGCCTTGAGTGAATCATGAATTTTGAAGCGCTGGGCACCTATTTCTTCCGCCTTGAAGTCGTTCCGGACAAGCTGCCGACGCTCAGGCCCAGCCTATTTCTCTTTCTTCTTGCTGGGGCGCCGCTTCTTGGCGACTTCTTCAACGGCGGGTTCCTTCTTCTTGGTGCGACGCTTGCGAACCGGCGCCGCCTCCTCCTCGGCGACGATAGCCGCCGCCGCCAGCACGGCGCTATGCTTCTTCATGAGGCGGGTCTTGCGGCGAGCGACGCTCTTGGGGTGGAGCGCTCCCTTTTGGGCCGCTCGATCTAGGGCGATGATGGCTATCCGCACCGCCTCGGCCGGTGCCTGCGGGTCGGCGCTGGCCATGGTCAGCTCGGCAGCGCGAACGAAGGTCTTGGCAGTGCTGCGGTGTGCTCGGTTGCGCAAGCGCTGCTGCTCCGACCTTCGCCAGGCCTTGGCCGCTGAACGACTACCCAAAGGGGTGATTCCTCCTTCGAAGCAAGCTGGAGCTATCATAAGCGAGTCTGGCCGCTTTGTCCAGTGGAACTTGCCTGGGGAGCTGTTGCTATAATGAATGGCCTGTGAAGCAGGGAGACAATGACGGGGAATAGCAGCAGCGAAGCGGTCTTGTCGCGGCCTTGGGGTGGGATGGCGGGCGCGGCCATTATCGTGGCGGTGGGCTTTTTGGGCAGCCGCCTCCTGGGCGTGGTCCGCACCATGGCCATCGCTGACGCCTTTGGTACCAGCCCACACCTTGACGCCTACTGGGTGGCCTTCCGCCTGCCCGACTTCATCTTCTTGGTGCTGGCGGGCGCCACCATGGGCAGCGCCTTCATCCCCACTTTCGCGCGCTATGTCGCGCAGAAGGATGAGGAGGAGGCCTGGAGCCTTGCCAGCTCGGTCCTGAACCTGGTCGCTGCCCTGACCGTTGCCCTGGCCGCAGTGGCGGCGATCCTGGCCCCCTGGCTGGTGCCCCTAATGGCGCCCGGCCTGAAGGAAGGGTTGCAGGACCAGGCGGTGGAGTTGACCCGCATCATGCTGGTGGCGCCCGTCCTCTTTGCCATCAGCGGCATGTTCACCGGCATCCTCAACGCCCGCCAACACTTTTTCCTGGCGGCCCTGGCGCCTATGTTCTACAACCTGTCCATCATCTTCGGCGCCGTCTTCCTGTCCGGGCCCTGGGGGGTGCGAGGGCTGGCCGTCAGCGTGGTGCTTGGCTCTGGCCTGCACCTGCTGGTGCAGGTGCCGGGGCTTTTCGGCGTGGGCATGAGGTATCGCCTGGAGGCCAACTGGCGCCATCC
>Ga0315279_10009020_pt1 | contig 11970 bp, 10 predicted proteins | sample YL17G06_20_MG_FD_203694 | JGI IMG/M metagenome (GOLD analysis project Ga0315279, IMG submission 203694) | Sediment microbial communities from Yellowstone Lake, YNP, Wyoming, USA - YL17G06_20 | ecosystem: Environmental > Aquatic > Freshwater > Lake > Sediment | place: USA: Wyoming | collected...
GTCCGGCCGCTGCCCAAGCCCCCGCAGTCGAGACTGTCGAATCACCCCGCAGCGAGACCGACGCCGGACGTGGGGCGCGCGCCTGGAAAGGAGCCCTGTCGCTCCTCAGGTTCGATCCACCATTCCCGCCTCCAACCCATTCCGCGGACGAGGCGCTGGCGCTCCTGACGTGGATGCTGGAACGGGATCCCGTCATCCCGAACAACCTGGAACTGCTCGAGACCATCCACGCAGGGACCTTCCAGGACGGGTCCGCGGCGCACCTGGGCTATCAACACCACCTCCTCATCCAGATCGCCGACGACCTGTTGCTGCATTCCACCCAGGAGACGCTGAACACCCACCTGGGCCTCCTGGCGGCGGGCTACCGGCGGGCGGCGGGCGCATACCACGCGGCGACGCACAGGGGCGAGGACGACAGGAACGCTGCTCTCTGGCAGATGGCGAGCACGGCCAGCCGGCTGCGGGTGGAAGCGTGGGTGTTTCGGACCCGCTATGGTGTGGCGCCCGACACCACCCGTCCTCGGCGATCGCGCGCTTCACAGGTTTCCGCAGGCTGACACCCACCAGGCACCACCTCCGGGGAGGGTTTCCGGAAAACGGGTTTGCGCCTGCATGAGTTTGGGGGTATCCCGCGAGGTCATAATCGGAGCAGCGACCCGGCGCAAGGATGCCGTCTGCAGCGCCTGTCCCACGTGCGCACACGACCTCGAAATCTTCCCCCGAGAACAATGAAGGCCCTGCCGGCAGACTTCGCGAACGGAGCGAGGATCGCCCTGACGTCAGGGCAGTCACCCCGGCCTCTCCCCGACACGAGACCGCTCTTTCACGCTTCCCGCCCTCTCGGGCGCCAGGGGTTCAGCGCCCTGAGATCTTCTGCGGAATCTCACGACAAGGAGGCCCGATGGACCAGGCAGAACGAGAACGGTACCTCGACATCATCCGATCAACGCCGGACCGGTTGAAAGAAGCGCTGGCCGGTGTCCCCCGGAAACTCCTCACATGGCGCCCGGCGCCCGGCAAGTGGTCCATTCATGAGATCGTGTGCCACATGCGCGACGCCGAACGGGATGGATACTTGTATCGGTACCGCAAGATCCTGGCCGAAGACGATCCCATCCTCCCGGACGTGGACGGGGACAAGCTTGCCCTCGAGCGGCAATACGGGCGCATGAACCTCCGCGAGGTCGTCCGGGACTGGCGGGCGGCGCGGAAGGAGGTCCTGGCAGTCCTCAAGAAGGTCAAGGGAGAGCAGTGGCAGCGGATCGGGACCCATGAGTCGCTGGGCCCGATGTCGCTCGACATCATCCTGGAGCGGCAGGCGCTGGGAAACGACGGGGCCCACCTCGGCCAGATCGAGGACATCAAGAAGCGCTGGGAGATCCTTTCGACGCTCCGGGAGACGCCGAAGAGCCTGGCGTCTCTCCTGCACGGGGTTGCCGATGAGGTGCTCCGGCGGAAACCCGCGCCGGAGAAATGGTCCATGCTGGAGATCGCCTGCCACCTGCGGGACGTGGAGCGGCTCTTCGTCGAGCGTTACGCCAAGATGGCGAATCACGACCGACCGGCGCTGCGGATGATCAATCAGGACGAATTGGCGGTCACCCTGAAATACAACGAGGACGACCCGGCCGCCGCCATCCGGGAGTTCCAGGCGCTCCGCGCGGAGACCATTGCCCTCCTGTCCGCGCTGGCGCACCCGTCGTGGCAGCGGATCGGCCTGCATCCCAAGCGGGGCGAGTTCAGCATCGCCGGCCAGGCGGACATCCACGTGAACCACGATGCCAACCATCTGAACCAGATCCGCGCCCTGCGCGAAAGGTTCGGAGCGGCACAGCCCGCCCGAGAGGAGGTCAGGGGCTCGAAACAAGAGTAAGAAAAAGCTGGCGATGGCTGTAGCGCCGCAGATAGACTCCTTCTAGGAGACCGCTCACCGGCGGCGTCACCGCGATCTCTCCTCCCGGTCCCGATATCATGGAGCGCAGGATCGTGTCGATCGCCGCAGCATCGCACGAGCATCCGAGGGGGAACCACCCATGCCCAGTCGCCTGACCTTCCGCCAGCTCTTCCGCAACTGGACCAGCCTGATCGGGGCCGTGATCGCCGGCCTCAGCCTCACCGTCACCATCTTCCTCCTCATCGTCGACTTCCTGGCGCCCCGGCACAACCCGTACGTTGGGATCATCACGTACATGCTCCTCCCGGGGATCATCCTGGTCGGGCTGGCCGTGGTGGTCGTGGGCGCCTCCGTTCGCTACTCCAAGCTGCGCCGGGGCCGTGTGGTGGTGGAGCTTCCCCAGCTCGACCTCAACACGCCCCGACACCGCTTCCTCTTGGGGACGGGCTTCTCGCTGATCATTGCGTTCCTGGGGTTTTCCGCCGTGGGCGGGTATCAGGCCTACCATTTCAGCGATTCGGTGGAGTTCTGCGGGCAGGCCTGCCACACGGTGATGCGGCCCGAGTTCACCGCCTACCAGAACTCGCCCCACGCCCGGGTCCCCTGCGTGGAATGCCACATCGGGCCCGGGGCGGAATGGTTCGTCCGGGCCAAGATTTCGGGGGCGTACCAGGTGTACTCGGTGCTCTTCAACAAGTTCTCGCGCCCGATCCCGACGCCCATCGAGAACCTGCGACCGGCCCAGGAGACATGCGAGCAGTGTCACTGGCCCGCCAAGTTCTGGGGCGAGCAACTGGCCACCCGCGTGCACTATGCTTCGGATATGGAGAACAGCCGCCGGGAGATCAATCTCCTGATCAAGACGGGGGGCGGATCGGCGACCGGATTGAGCGAGGGGATCCATTACCACATGAACATCGCCAACAAGATCTGGTACGTGGCGACCGACGAAAGGCGCCTGATCATCCCGTGGGTGCGCATCCAGGACAGCCGAGGAGAGGTCAGGGAGTACGTCTCCACGGAGAAGCCCATCTCGCCGGGGGAGCTGAAGAAGCACGCGATGCGGCGGATGGACTGCATGGACTGCCACAACCGCCCCAGCCACCGGTATCTGCCCGCGGGGAGGGCGCTGGACCTGTCCTTTGAGGCGGGACGGCTCCCGACTGACCTGCCCTACCTCAAGAAGGTTGCGGTCGAAGCCATGGTCCAGCCCTACGCCACCACGGCCGAGGCGAACCGGAAGATCGACCAGTCCATGCGCGAGTTCTACGCCAAGGAATACCCCCCCCTGGCCAAGGACCAAGCGGACAAGCTCCGGCTGGCCATTGACGAGGTCAGGCGGGTCTACGGCCAGAACTTCTTTCCCGAGATGCGCGTCGACTGGCAGGCCTACCCGGATCACATCGGCCACAAAGAGTTCCCGGGCTGCTTCCGCTGTCATGACGGGAAGCACGTGAGCAAAGGCGGTCGGGTCATCAGCAGGGAGTGCTCCTCCTGCCACGATTTCCTGCAGCGGCGGAGGGCCGGCCTGTTCGAGGTGCCGGCGACGCCGGCCTTCGCCCACCCGTGGAAGCTCGGCGGCAAGCACGCAGAGATCTTGTGCGACGCGTGTCATACGGGGGGGCCAGCCAAGCCGGCCACCTGTCGGGGATGCCACAACATTCCTGCCGCGGGCGCTCCCATGGCCTCGATGCCGTGCAAGGAATGCCACCTCAAAGAGCAGCGCCGCGAGCCGCTGGTGAAATGCACGATGTGCCATGCGGACCTGGGCGGCCTGCACAAGGCCTCGACACATCGTGATGCCGGCTGCACTGCCTGCCATGCCCCGCACGCCTGGTCCCCCGAGCCGCGGAAGGCGTGCTTGGCGTGCCACGCCGACAAGGCGCAGCACAATCCCGGCCCCGCCTGCTTCGAGTGCCACGAGTTCCGCGCCGCAGCGGGCGCGAAGGCCTCGACGAAGGGCGGTCCGCCACCCATCACGTTTCCGGCCGATCCCGGCTCGCCGGGACCCGTCACCTTCGAGCACGCGAAGCACCTCGCTCGCGGCGCCCGGTGCGCCGACTGCCATCCCAAGCTGTTTAAGATGCAAAAGGGCAGCACCAAGCTCACGATGGACGCCATGGCTGAGGGGAAGGCGTGCGGCGCCTGCCACAACGGCCAGAAGGCCTTCGCCACGATGGACGGGGATAGGTGCCTCACCTGTCATAAAGCCTCCTGAGCGGCCTGGCGCGGAACCTCTGGCAGCTCTACCTGATCTTTGGGGTGGTGGGCGGGGTCGCCACCTCGGGCCTGGCCTACGTCTCCAACAACACCCTCCTTTCCCGGTGGTTCATCCGGTACCGGGGGGTGGCCATGGGCATCATCGCAGTCCTTCGGCGGCAGGGCCTCTGTCATCCTCTCCCCCCACCCCACCGCATTTGCCGCGCTTGTCGTCGCGGCGGGCTGACGCCCTCGGCCTCCTCGACTCCGGGGATGTCTCGCTTTGGTGGTCATCTGGGCATTGTTGCCCTTCCGAGGCATACCCTCATTTTGCTCTTGACCCGGATGACGATCTGGGGTAGGAGGTTTCCGAATATTGAACTTAGTTTCAATTGTGGAACACAGCCCGCGATCAGGCAGTCTGGGAATTGCCCAGGAGTATTCCTTAGGCCTGCCGTTTCAGTCCGGCCGTGCGCGCACTCCGGAAGGTTTGCCTGCGCGGGAAGCACCACCCCACGACAAGGGAGCCTCGACCCGGCCATGAGCACCGTGGAAAAGGCCTTTCAGATCATCGAGCAGCTCGTGTCCCACCAGGAAAAGGGACTCTCCTTCTCTGGCGTCGTCTCTCGGACGAATCTCCCCAAGGCCAGCACCCACAGGATCCTCAAGTCTCTCGTGTGCATGGGATACCTCAGGTTTGACGACGAGATCGGGAGGTATTTCGGTGATCTCAAGCTGGCCTTTCTCGGCTCCGCGGTCACATCCCATTTCGACCTGAAGGGCTACGTCCGCCCACACCTCCTCAAGTTGCAGGCCGAAACCAAGCATACCTGCAACCTCGGGGTCCTGAGCGGGGACGCCGGGGTTTACCTGGACAAGCTTGAATCGCCTGAGGACTTCGGGATCAAACTGTATTCCGCCATCGGCAAGCGCTTCCCGCTTCACTGTACGGGCATGGGGAAGATCCTGCTCGCTGGAATGCAGCCAGCCGAGAGACAGATGATCCTTGCGCGCGGACTCGAGACCTTCACGTCCCGCACCATTACCGATCCCGGCGCCCTCGAGAAGGAGCTGGGCAAAGTGCGGCGGTGTGGGTACGCGCTGGACCGGGAGGAGATCACGCGGGGGATACTGTGTGTAGCGGCCCCGATCCGGAACGGGGAAGGGGATACGGTCGCCGCCATCAGCGTCGCGTTCCCCGCGTACATCGACAAGGAACGGGGGATAGCCAGGGAGATTCGGGCCGTGACCCGTTGTGCGGCAGCGGTCACGAACCTCCTCGAGGGGAAGGGCGGGTAGGCGGACAGGAGCGACGCTCCGGAGAATGGGCGGTGGCCCGGAACGCCGCGTTTCTCTCCAAGAACAATGGGGTGCAGCATGTCAAGCGCCTGGCTTTTTCGAGGAACGGATCGAATTCAAGGGCGAAAGCGGATCATCCACGAGTTCAACACGGGCCTCGAATTCCTCAGGTACGGGCGAATCGTCCTGGGACCGGGCGGCGGAGAAGAGGTGAAGGTGGAATCCGGGGACGAAGAGACCGGCTTCGTCTGTCTGGCCGGAAAGGGGACCATCACGACGGACGGACAGACATTTCAGTTGGGCAAGTACGACGCCCTGTATCTCCCCAGGGACAGCCGATGCACGATTGCCTCCAGCGGGTCTTTCGATGTTGCCGAGATGGCGTCACCGGCGAGCAAGAAGTACCCCGTTCAGTGTGTTCGCTTCCAGGAGGTCTTGAAGAATCCCAAGCTGGTGACCAAGGCGGGGTTCGAGCCGTATTCCCGCACCATCCACACGCTGATCGGTGAGGCCAATGTTCAGGCCGCCCGACTGCTCGCGGGGGTCACCTTCAGCAAGGACGGCAACTGGACGAGCTGGCCCCCCCACGACCACCACAAGGAAAAGGAGGAGATCTACCTGTACATCGACATGCCGGCGCCGAATTTCTCCCTCCACCTCAACTACACCGACGGGAAGGACATGGAGATGGTGGTGCCGGTGTGGCAAGGGGACGCGGTCGCCATCAAGAAGGGCTATCACTACAACGTCGCCAGCCCGGGGACGACCACCGGGTTCCTGTGGATGATGGCGGCCGTCCGGGAGGAGAAGGACCGCGTCTTCACGCAGGTGACGGTGCAGCCGGAGTTCGACGGGCGGTTCAAGCTGTTCTAATCACTCTCGCGGAGCACAGGAAGGAGGCGGGACATGCCGGAGCAGAGGCCCAAGTATTACTATCACATCCAGGACATTCCCCTGGTTCCACTCACGGACAAGGTGGGGACCCGGTTCATCGCCGGGCAGAACATGATGTGCAGTTTCATCGAGCAGCCGCCAGGGGCGACCTTCCCGCTCCACAGCCATCCGGCGGAACAGATCCTCATCATCCTCGAGGGCTCTGAAGAGCATATCTGCGGCGAGGAGAAGTTCCTGATGAAGGCGGGCGACGTCTGCGTCCACCCTCCAAACGTCCAGCATGGCGGGCACACGGACACCGGATATAAAGGGATCGACGTCTTCTCGCCTCTCCGGGAGGACTATCTGGCGCTCATGAAAAAGCACGGCCTCAGGTGAAGGAGGGTGATTCCTGTGCAGGATTGGGGCTTCTACATGCCCACCCGGATCCGGTTCGGGTGGGGGAGACTGAGTGAGATCCGGCAGGTCGTCGGTGAGCTGAACGGAAAGAAGATCTTCCTGGCCACCGGGGATGGCTTTCCGAAGCAGAGCGATGCGTTTCAGCGGGTACTGCAGTTGCTGGAGGGAACCCCGGTAGAGGCGTTCGCAGAGGTCGAGGAGAACCCCTCCATCGAGACGGTGGACAGGGGCGCGGAGAGATGCAGGGCAGCCGGGTGCGACCTGGTGATCGGTCTCGGCGGCGGGAGTGCCCTGGATGCCGCCAAGGCCATCGCCATGCTACAGCGAAATCCCGGCTCCATCCGGGAATATCTCGACCAGGAGCGGGTGTGCCAGACCAAGGGCCTGCCGGTGATCGCCATCCCCACCACCGCGGGCACCGGCAGCGAGGTGACTCCCTTCACGGTGATCACCCATAAGGCCAAGCGGGCCAAGCCCGCCATCGCACCGCCGCAGAATTTTCCGGACGTGGCGCTGGTCGATCCCGAGCTGACGATGACCATGCCCCCCAAGGTGGCGGCATCCACGGGCCTGGACGTCCTCTGCCAGGCCGTGGAGGGGTTCTGGTCCACCCAGGCGAATCCGGTGACGCGCTCGCTGGCGTCCCAGGGGATCCGCTTGGCCCTGGAAAACCTCGAGGCGGCATACCGACACAAAGACAAGGACGCCGTAACGGGCATGACCCTGGCGAGCCACCTCACCGGGATCCAGATGTCCAACATCGGCAACACCTGCATCCATCCCCTGTCGTATCCCGTCACCGTGGACTACGGCGTGCCGCACGGGTTCGCCTGCGCCGTGTTCCTCCCGGCCGTCATCCGGTTCAACGCGCCCGCCATCGGGGAGCGGTTCAGAGAGCTGTTGCAGGTCCTGGGTCTCCCAAGCGTGGAGGCCTTTGCCGGGCGGGTTGAAAATCTCATGGAAAAGGTGGGCGCCCTGAGGAGGCTGCGGGACGTCGGCGTGAAGGCGGAGGCCCTTCCGGACATCGTGAAGCGGGGCGTGGGGCGATCCACTGCCTGGAACCCGAAGCCGATGGGCGGCGAGGACCTTCTCCAGATCTGTCGGGCCCTGTTGTGATCTGCTCCCAATAACTCATAGTGGAGGGAAGGAGGTTGGGGTCATGAAATCGCGTCAATGGATGTATGGTATGGGGGTCGCACTGCTGGCTCTGTCTATCCTCGTATGGGTAGGCGCCAGCAAGGCAGAGGCCCAGGTCCTCCGGATGAAGCTCGCGCACTTTGCCGACGAGGGCCACCCGGGCCATCTGGCCGCCAAGCAGTTCGCCGAGGCCGTGGACAAGCGGACCAATGGCCAGATCAAGATCGACATCTTCCCGAACAACGTGCTGGGGTCACCGCCCGAGCAGGCCGAGCAGGTGAAGATGGGCACCACGGATATGGGACTGCCCACCCAGGGCCAGTTTGACAAGTGGATCAAGGCCATGGGCGTGGTGATGCTCCCCTTCGCCTACGATGATTACGATCACGTCCACCGGACGGTGGACGGGCCGGCCTTCCAGTGGTTCAGCCAGATGGCCGAGAAAGAGGGCTTCATTCTCCTCTCGAACTGGGAGTACGGCTTCCGGAATCTCACCAACAACAAGCGGCCCATCAATACCCCGGAGGACGTGAAGGGGCTGAAGGTCCGGGTCCCGCCCGAGATTCAGATCGGGGCGGCCTTCGAGGCCATGGGGGCCCAGACCACCGTCATCGCCTTTCCCGAGCTGTACATGGCCCTGGCCCAAGGCGTGGCGGACGGGCAGGACAATCCTATCTCGGTCATCTACTTCATGAAGTTCTATGAGGTACAGAAGCACCTGGCCGTAACCCGGCACATCTACAACAACATGATTCACACGATCAGCGCCAAGACGTGGGCCAAACTCACGCCGGAGCAGAAGACCATCTTCCAGGAAGAGAGCAAGAGGGCCGGCGCCTTCATGCGCCAGCAAATCATGTCGCAGGAAGAGGATCTGATCGCCAAGATGCAGCAGGCGGGGACGCAGGTGACCCGACCCAACCTGGCATTGTTCCGGGCGGCCATGAAGCCGGCGTACGACAAGATCTCCAAGTATGCCGGCGAGGAGAACACGAAGAAGTACCTGGAATTCGTCGAAGCGACGCGGAAGAAGTAGACGAATAAGCCCCGAGCCGAACGTCGTCTTCCCCAAGGGCCCCAGGCGCGCCAGACCCACTCCGCCCTCCGAGCGGACACTCGACCCGCCTGGGGCCCTTGGCGGCCCAGATGCCTTCCCGTCGGGCAGGTAGAGCAGAGGGAGCCTGATGGTCACCGCCGCCATCTTCGGACTACTGGTTCTGCTGATGCTCCTCGGGCTCCCCATCGCCGTCAGCATGGGCCTGACCGCCGTCCTGAGCTTTCTGGCGCTGGGGATCCCCAACCTGCTGATGATGGTACCGCAGCGGATGTATTCCGGGACCACCAGCTTCACCCTCCTCGCGATCCCCTTCTTCATCCTGGCCGGCAACCTGATGAACACGGGAGGGATGACGGCCCGCCTCGTTCACTTCGCCCAGTGTCTGGTCGGCCACATCCGCGGGGGACTCGGGCACGTGACCGTGGTCACGAACATGATCATGGCGGGGATGTCCGGGGCGGCCGTGGCGGACGCGGTCGGCACGGGCAACATCCTGATCCCGGCCATGGAGAAGGCCGGGTACCCTCGGGTCTTCTCGGCGGCCCTGGTGGGGGCGGCCTCCACGATCGGGCCCATTATTCCGCCCAGCATCCCGTTCGTGATCTTCGGCAGCATGACCGGGACCTCCGTCGGCCGGCTGTTCCTCGGGGGATTCCTCCCCGGGGTCCTCATGGGCATACTCCTCATGATGACCGTGGCCATCATCTCCAAGCGACGCGGCTACCCCCGGGAGCGGCGGGCCGTATTGCAGGAGCTGGTCCGGGCCACCGTCCAGGCCGCGCCGGCCTGGGGCTCGCCGCTGATCATCATCGGGGGGATCCTGGCGGGGACCTTCACGCCCACCGAGGCCGCTGCTGTCGCCAGCGTCTACGCCCTGGCCGTCGGTATGTTCGTCTATCGGGAGATCAAGGTGGCAGACCTCCCTCGGATCCTGTGGGAGACCGTCCGCAACTCGGTCCAGGTGATGTTCATCATCTCGGCGGCGAGCATCTTCGGTTGGCTCCTGATCCAGCAGCGGATTCCCACGACGATCGTGGAGGGGCTCATGGCGCTGACCAGCGAGCGCTGGCTCGTGCTCCTTATCGTCAACATCATCCTGTTGATCCTGGGCTGCTTCATGGAGGGGATCGCCATCATGCTCCTCACGATCCCGGTCTTCGTGCCCCTGGTCACCCGGGTGGGGGTGGACCCGGTCCACTTCGGCGTCGTGATGGCCCTGAACTCGATGATCGGCCTCCTCACGCCGCCCGTGGGGATGTGCCTGTACGCGGTTTCGAGCATCAGCAAGGTGCCGATCTGGCCGCTGGCGAAGGAGTTGTGGCCCTACATCGTGGCCCTGACGGTGTGTCTCTTCCTGATCACGTACATTCCCGGTCTCGTCGTCTGGATTCCGAACCTGGTCATGGGGGCGTCGCGATGATTCAGTTGCCCGCCGGATCCTCCGAGGGCAGTGTGGCTCGGGCCGACCGCGCTCTGGAAGCCGCCCTGTACTGGATGAGCATCGTGTGTATGTTTGTCCTGGTTGTCCTGGTCTGTACGCTCGTCCTCATCCGCTTCTTCCCGATCATGTCCATGGGATGGGCGGACGAGATCGTGGAGCTGGCCTTCGCCTGGATGGTGTTCATGGGTACAGCGGCCGTCTGGCGCAGCCACGAGCACATCACCATTGATTTCATCCCGCAGGCCCTGGCCGGCACGCGGGCCGGTCGGGTGCTGGACGTGGTCGTCAGCCTACTGATTCTCGGCTTCCTGGCGGTCTTCACATGGCAGGGCTGGTTGCTCACGATTCAGGCCAGAGGCAACACGTCGCCCATGCTGACGATGCCCAAGCCGTTGTGGTACGCCGTAATTCCTGTGTCGGGCCTCGTGATGATCGGATACACCGTGTCCCGTATCCTGAAAGCCATCCGGCCGGCGCACCCGGCGGCGAAGATGAGTGGGGCGCCGTGACCTGTGAGAGAAACGCACGACCATAGCACACAGTGAACGGGAAGGGAGGTGATCGGGGTTCCCGGAGGGATTCTTGAAGCGGTACCCACCCTAATCGGCAGGAGCAGTATTGAACAGGAGGGCGTTTGATGAAGAAGGCGAAGAGAGTGATCTTCATGGTCTTGGCATTGGCGACGATCGTTGTTCTTGTCGCGTCCTCGCCTGCCCTGGCAGCAAAGAAGCTCATCAAGCTGTCCCACAGCCATCAGCCCGACTTCGCCTCGGAGATCCACACCGCGGCCTGGATCTTCCAGAAGTGGATCGAGGACAACTCCGACACGCTCGAAGTCAAGATCTACGCCGCCAACGCCCTGGGCGAGGAGCGGGCGGTGTACGAGGCGATGCAGCTCGGCTCCGGCGCCAGCGCGGTGATTAGCGGCACGGCGATCCTCAACAACTTCAACAAGAAGATCGCGGTCCTGGACCTGCCATTCATGTGGAAGAGCTATGATCACGCGCACAAGGTCCTGGACGGCAAAGTCGGCGAGGTTCTGACGAAGGAGCTCGACCAGACGGGTTTCCAGGTCCTGGCCTGGATGGATAGCTGGGGCTTCCGGAACGTCGTCACGTCCAAGAAGGAAGTGAAGACGCCGGCGGATCTGAAAGGCCTGAAGATCCGGACGCTCCAAACCCCGACCTACGTCGCAGCCCTCAATGCCATGGGTGCAAATGCCACCCCCATGGCCTTCGGTGAGGTCTACACCGCGATGCAAACCGGGGTCCTGGATGGATACGAGCACGGGTCCGCGACGACGAAAGCGCAGAAGTTCTACGAGGTGGCGAAGTACATCTCCCTCACCAAGCACCTCTTCGGGCCCCTGGTGTTTGCCTACTCAAAGAAGGAGTGGGGCCAACTGACCGACAAGGAGAAGGCGGTCATCATGGAAGGTGCCCGAATGGCCCGGGACGTCCAGCGCAGCCTGGGTCCCCTTCGGGAGGAGGAGGCCTTCGATTTCCTCAGGGCCAAGGGAATGGTCGTTCACCCGATTGATACGAGCGGGTTCCAAAAGAGCGCCATAGCGATTCAGGACAGTTTTGCCAAAGAGCGCGGGGCGACGGATCTTCTCGAGATCATCCGGAAGACCGATTGAGCGTCGGC
>Ga0315279_10009021_pt1 | contig 11970 bp, 11 predicted proteins | sample YL17G06_20_MG_FD_203694 | JGI IMG/M metagenome (GOLD analysis project Ga0315279, IMG submission 203694) | Sediment microbial communities from Yellowstone Lake, YNP, Wyoming, USA - YL17G06_20 | ecosystem: Environmental > Aquatic > Freshwater > Lake > Sediment | place: USA: Wyoming | collected...
GGCTCGGTAAGCAGGTCAAACGACCAGCGGAACAGGAACAGGTCATTGGCAGCTTCGATTACATCGTAACCTTCCAGGTAGGGTACTGTCCCCGACCCTGAAGCCTGGCGGCGCTTGACGCGATTCATATCCAGCGGCTGTTGCAGCCTTAAAAGGATTTGATCAGCAGCTGTTTCAAGCATGGGTGGATCTGACGTTTGCATGGATTGTTTCATTAGTTCCTCCGTGTGATTGATTGAGAATGTTGGTTGCGTGTGTTGGCTTTCCAGCCCGGATTCGGAAATCTTCTTTATCTCAGTAAGACGGACTGCTTCGATGTGCTTACAGCGCAAGCCAAATCGCTGGCAGCGTCCGCTGAAATCCGGGCAGGTGCAGGTCCAAGCATCGTCTTCCAGTGAGATGGTGTAGCGGTTACCCTTGCTGGCAACCATCCAGGTGCAGTCGGTCAGGACTATCACCTGCATCTCACCACGCTGCAAGGCAGCCTGCGCTCGAGCTATGCGTTCATGTTGGAGTTGGTTCTCCAGGGTTGAGGGTGCGTTAATCATCGTGTTTGTATTTCGCTCCTTTCATGTCAAGAGACAAACGTGTGGGGATTGGTTTCCGACGTTGATCAGACACACTACGATCAAATGTCTGACCGACGTTTTGCTTTCCTGATACCCCTCACTTCAGGGCACGTCAGGGCAGCAAACCTCGATTGCTGAACGTATCCAGCCTCCGAAGTTTGCTGCTCTGATACTGTGATAGGCTACCCGGCCGGTGATAAACCAACCGGGCAGCCTTAGAATTCTTTATTTGGCATCTTATGAGCCAGGCCTCTGCGGACGGCTTATGACGCTCGATGGCGTCCAGCGCTTCTCACGACCCACCCCCGGACTAAGGGGCAGCGGCCACCGCCTGCCAGGGCAGAGCGTTCACGCAAAGAGGCTGTTTGTTAAGGTGCAGGCTGCTTTTTAAAACAGCAAGGCCGGTGCACTTCCCTCCTGGAGTTAGTACACCGGCCAACGTATGAGTCACAGAACTATTCAGTTGTTCTCCGTCCCCCCATACCTCTAGCAATTATGGCAAATTACTGTTATTAAAAGCTCGTTTTACTAAAAGATTAACATTTAGTACCGTTTACCTGACTCATGATGCGCCGCGCAACCACTTCCGTCGTGCCACGTGGAGCGCGTAACTCGGATGGGTCCAGGGTCTCCGGCACCGTCAGCTCTGCGCCGCGGGCATCTTTGAGAAAATCAGCCAGGCTCTCTTCGTAATCCCGGCTCTGCAGAAAACCGTGCACCCGGACGCGATAATTCTTCTCGACCACCACCGGCGCGCTCAGGTTACCCTTGGGTACCCGGATGGTGACGAAATCAGCCGCATCCTGGATATCGTTGAGCGGCTTCTGCGGCAGGTCGGGGTCACGGTAGCAGGCCAGGCGGAAGAGCAGGTCGTCGGCGTACTTCCAGGTCTTGACGATAATCCCTTCGAGAACGACATCGTTGATCATGGCAACCTCCATTGATGAGTGGTTAAAATAAATTGGCCGGTACTAATCTCCAGCAGGAGTATACCGGCCAACGTGTGTTCGGCGTTTGATTACGCCTTGCAGATCGTGAATTTGATGCCTGAGCCCGGTGGAGACCGTGTTTCATTGCTCAGGCTACGATCATCATACAAGATTATGTCATCAAAGGCGATAGGCAGATGTCCCGTTGTGGGAGGGACAAATGTCCCACAAAATCGCATTTTATTCACCCAGATTTCCATACACACTGTTTACCCAAAGATAACGTTACCCAATTTATATACACTTGAAAATAGGTTATAACCCTACGGTGACAACCCAAACGATTGGTAGCCATAAATCTACCATCAGTCGGTAACTAAAGCGTAACTTTGGTTGGAGAGACTATCGACCCAGGTTAAGTCATTTCACAGGGTATTTAGATGGACTTGAGGGATCCGAACCCGCGGCTTCTTCAGTGCGATAGATGAGCAGGTAGGGGAAAAGGGAGAAAAAACCGTCTATTACGTCTATTATGTTCCAAAATCACCATACTGTGCTAGCATATCTGTACCCGAATTGTTCCCGAATTGTTCCCACAGTATGAAGCAAGGAAGGCGATCCACAAACCTGTCTAAATGGGGATTTGATGCAAACGATATCCATGAATAACATTGCCTTCACTTTTCTCTTTCGTTTCCCTGATCAAGAAACCTTTCCTGGCTACTTCACTCATCCATAGAATTTCTTAGGTATTACTTTAGGGTTAATGAGATTTTATTGTGCATTCTGAATGGATGGAATATTTGCACATTACAGCTAGTAAACAGCACAAAAGGACCGGTTCGTAGACGAGATGTCTTAGGAGGCGTCATCCACGATTACTACCGGAAGTCTAAAGCTCCGATTTCTAGTTACGGATAGAATATTTGCACCATACAGGTATCTTCCAATTTAGGAAGCTCTTTTTTGATTTCTTCTAGCACTGGTTCATAACGATTTAATACAACTACCCTGGATCCTTCCTCTAAAAACCGCTTCGCTGTAGCCGCGCCAATACCTCTTGCGCCACCGGTTATTAATCCGCGTTTACCAGATATATTTCGCATTGCATTCTCCTTCTCGCATATAATTAAAAACTGTGATCAGAACGAAGCTGGTAGTAGAATACAACCATTCTTATAATATATAAGAACCATATTACTGGTTTTTAGGCAACTAATTTCTATTGACTAACCAAATATCAACCATATTTAATCGCTACAACGATTGTGCAAGTATTTTTCTGTAAAAGTGATCAGGTGATCCATTTTTAACTCTTCAGAACCTTAACAATGACAAATAAATCCTGCCCGTCTCCCAAGTTTCGCTGATCTCCATCAACACTGCGCTCACCCGCCTCAAGCAAGAAGCTTCGTTGGGAAAGATACAAGCTACTCTGGTCCGTCGTCGAATTTCCTTACACACTCGCTCCAGACTATTGACCGTGCGAATTCGACGCCAATGAGCTTCCGGAAAGGAAAATACGGTTAAACCATCCGGAATGTTACCTTCCAACCAATCAGCCAGCCTGGAAGCGCTATGTGCAAATTTCTCAATCGTTTTGCGCAGCTGAACTTCTGCCTGGGCTCGATCGGGTGCATTAAAGATGGCTCGGATATCTGCTGCCACTTCCCACTTCATGCTTTGCCGAGGCACATACTGGCTGGCATTTTGCTGTAGGTGAAATTGACAGCGCTGCCAGGGGATGCCACTGAAAACTGCTTTGCGAGCAGCTTGAAGGCCGACATGAGCATCGCTGATGATCAGTTCTAAACCAGTCAGCCCTCGTTCCACCAGGCTTTCCAGGAAGTCTCGCCAGTGCAGCTCTTGCTCACCCAGCGAAACTGATACGCCCAGGATCATACGCTTGCCTTCTAGGTTCACTCCGCTGGCCATTAGCACGGCTGCATCCCGGATCTGCCCATCGAGCCTCACCTTTTCGTACAAAGCATCCAGGTACAGATAGATGATTGTGCCCAGCGGTCTGTTGCGCCAGGCTTCCAGGACATCATCCAGCAAGGCAGCCGCCCGACTAACCTGCGTGGAGGAGATTTCGCTACCACACAGTCTCTCGGTGATTGCCGCCGCTTTGCGGGTAGATACACCCTGTACGTACATGACAGCCAGTGTGGTAACCAGTGCTCGCTCATTCTCAGTCCCTTTTCCAGCGTACTTGGGTAGAAATCACTATAATGCTATTTCATTGACAACTCACTCGTATCGAAATTACACCAAGCGCGTGAGATGGGTTAAAATACTCAAGGATATCCCCCGTAAAAGATAAAGGTGAACGTTGTTGGTTAACACTGGGGAGCCAGATGTGGATGAAATTTAAGTTGGCTACCTGCCCCTTGTGATTGGTTATCGCGAAAAGGTTAATTATTAGATCGAGTCTTGAATTCTTTATTTCTTAAAAAATATAAGGAGACACAATGAACACTCTTGCCAATAAAGTTGCCCTTGTCACCGGTGGAGCCTCTGGCATCGGGCGCGCTACAGCAGTTCTATTCGCGCAAGAAGGTGCAGCCGTTGCCATTGTAGATACCAACGCCGAGCAGGGACAATCCGCCGTTGAGGAGATCGAATCAGCTGGTGGCAATGCTATTTTCATACCCTGTAATGTCACCCGCATTGATGATTGCCGATCAGCTGTTGAAAAGACTGTTGCTACTTTTGGCGGGCTACACATTCTGTTCAATAACGCTGGGATTGTCCGCCGGGCGAATGTTATCAAAACTACAGAGGATGAGTGGGATAAAGTCATGGCAGTTAATGTCAAGTCCATCTTCTTAATGAGCAAATTCTCCATACCATACATGGAAAAAGCGGGCAGCGGTTCGATTATTAACACTAGCTCTGGCTGGGGGCTCAAAGGTGGTGGTAATGCTGTTTCATACTGCGCTTCCAAGGGTGCAGTCACGAATATGACCCGCGCCATGGCAATTGATCACGGAAAACAGAATATTCGCGTTAACGCTATTTGCCCTGGCGACACCGATACTCCCATGCTGCGCGAAGAAGCTAGGCAGCTTGGCCAATCAGAAGAAGATTTCTTGGCAGAGGCAGCCAACCGCCCCTTACACCGGTACGCTCAACCCATCGAAATAGCCCAAGCTGTGCTTTACCTGGTTAGCGATGCTGCCAGTTACATCACCGGTGCCACCCTTGTTATTGATGGCGGTGGATTGGCCTGAATAAGAGCGCGGGCACTTTCGTCCACCCCATTTATGGTGTTTTGATGATAAATACATCGCATCTGCCCCATTGAGGAAAAAAGTGCAAAGAAGATAAATCACGTAATCAACGAGAGAAGGCAACCTGCAGACCTGTCAATATAAGGAAATCGACCATTGAACTACTCTCGGCATGGTGCCGATAACCTCTTAAAGTAAAATTCCCCACAGGTGGGGTAATTCAGTGGACCTGGCGGGATTCGAACCCGCGACTTCTTCAGTGCGATAGATGAGCAGGTAGGGGAAAAGGGGGGAAAAGCTGTCTATTACGTCTATTTTGTTCCAAAATAACCATACTGTTCTAGCATATCTGTACCCGAATTGTTCCCGCAGTATGAAGCAAGGAAAGGCAATCCGCAGTGATGTCCTGAGAGGGAGATAAAAATAAATCGCCAATATTTTATAATCATAAGCTTTGAGTGGCTCGAACGCTCAATCAATTGATTAAGAGCCAAGCCCCTCAATGTCCACCCCGTTCATATGGTAATGGAACATACAATATATCCCATATATGGATGTAATTTCAACCAAAATGTCTTCCGAATCCACTGGATAATTCCCCAACTGCACCACAGCTGCACCATTTGTGGGATAAGTTGAAAGTATACAAACTATCTAATCAACGAGGTAAGGCAGCTTGTAGTCCTGTCTATAGGGGGAGGTAATCATATAAATAATTATAGGCTTCTCGTAAGCGAGAATATCAGACTAACGGTATTATATTTCTGATACAAGATGTCCTTGACCGGGGTAGATTTTACCAGTCATAGTCGCCCGGTGTTTACCAGGCATGATCGGGCGGTGTTTACCACCCATCGTCGCTCGGTGTTTACCACTGTGGCAGAATCTCTCCCAAGACCACACTGGGAGAGGAACAGCGAACATGGAGCGGATTCACATGAACATCTATACCGAAATCATCTACCGATTACGAGCAGGGGAAAGTGAGCGCAGGATTTCACGCGATCTGGGAATATGTCGACCGACGGTACATAAATATAAACTCAAAGCGTTCATGGAAGGATACTTGGATCAGCAAAGGGAGTTTCCTGGAAGGGAAGAGCTTGCCAAGAGCCTTGGTCCAGATCCACAGCCACCCAAAACCCCTAGCACGGTCGAAGGATACCAGCAGGCAGTGCAAAAGTATCTAAAACAAGGGCTGGAAATGACGGCCATCTTCCAGCGTCTGCGAGACGATTATGGCTATCAGGGCAGTTATTCATCAGTGCGGCGGTTTGTGCACCGTGTGCAGCCGGAAGAGAAAGAAGCCTACGTACGGGTACATTCCGAACCTGGGGAAGAGCTGCAGGTGGATTTTGGCAGTATTGGTCCCATCTACGACCCCAGAGCGGGGAAGACGAGGAAGGGTTATGTGTTTGTAGCCACCCTGGGATACAGCCGCCACCAATACGCCGAAATCGTGTGCGACCAGAAGATCAGCACCTGGCTGAGCCTGCACCAGCGCGCCCTGGCCTTTTTCGGAGGTGTGCCGCGGCGGGTGGTGCTGGATTATGTTCCGCGGAACATAATCCAGCTTATGTGCCCTTCCTGATTATGTGGCCGCTATTTGATTTTCAGCTTGACTTGGTGAGCTGGACGTTCAAAACTGGCCACATAATGTTTGCAGTTCATTTCTCTTTTTTCCGATTGCCTGTGATCGGTTTCAGCCGGATAATCTCATCACCTTTAGAAAGGAGGTTATCTCGATGTTGGAACGCTACTATGTCCGTCCGGATTCGGTCGATCGCATTCGATCCGCGTGGATTGGTGCCCCGATCGAAAAGTATGTAGAGTGGCTCACCGAACAGGGCTATGCCGCGCGAACCGTGCTCAGGCGCACGCCTCTCTTGATGGAATTTGGTGAGTTTGCCCAGCAGCGTGGGGTGACCACGCTGGACGAACTGCCCAGTCAAGTCGAAGCGTTCACTCTGCACTGGCTTGAAAAACATGGCCAAGGGTGCAAAACCGATCAGGCGCGTGCGAAAGTGAAGGAAGAAGCACGTAACCCCGTGGACCAAATGCTGGCTTTGGTCATTCCGGGTTTTCAGGATCAGGGTCGGTCGAGGGCGAGCGAGCCATTTCAAGATGCAGTCCCAGGTTTCTTTGATTATCTGCGTAAGGAGCGAGGGTTGAGCGAAAGGTCGGTCGTCCTCTACAAGGCCACTCTGCGGGCCTTCGAGAAGTATGTGCGCGAAATCGGCATAGGCGAACTCCATGCCCTGTCGCCGGTGATCCTGAGTGGTTTTGTGACCGAGAAAAGCCATGGCTTGAGCAAGACCAGTATCAAAAACCGATGTGGCATGTTGCGGGTATTTCTTCGCTATCTCCACCGGGAATACCTCATCGCCCGAGATCTGGGCCCGACTTTGGATGCACCGCGCATTTATCGCCTCTTCAGCATCCCGCGCTCCATTACCTGGGATGAGGTCCGCCGGATGCTGGAAGGGGTCGACCGCCGCACACCGGGAGGCAAACGCGATTATGCCATCCTGCTGTTGTTGGTCACCTATGGACTGCGAGGCCGGGAGATCGCTGCACTCACCTTGGAGGATATTGACTGGCGCCGGGAACGACTGCGGGTTCCGGAGCGCAAAGCCAACCATTCGACGGCGTATCCCTTGTCGCTGATCGTGGGCGAGGCGATCCTGGACTACCTTCAACATGGTCGGCCCAAAACCTCGGAGCGCTCGGTCTTCTTTCGAACGCTGGCGCCCGTTAAGCCCATGACTGGCAACGGCGTCTCCGGCCGCGCCTCGCACTACCTCCATAAGGCCGGCATTCCAGTCAGTCGCCCGGGATCGCATACGCTGCGGCACACAGGCGTGCAACGTCTGGTCGACGCCGACTTTTCCCTCAAAGCCATCGGGGACTACGTCGGCCATCAAAGCCCCGCCTCGACGCAGATCTATGCCAAGGTGGCGGTGGAAGCCCTCCGCGAGGTCGGCTCGGGCATCGGGGAGGAAGTTCTATGAAACCGAGATGGAACGGCTTCCACAGCCCGCTCGCAAACGGAATCCAACACTTCCTCGCTCACAAGCGTGCGCTGGGGCAGAGCTACGGGACGGAAGAAAAGGCGCTGCGCTTATTCGATGCCTTTCTGGTCCAGCAGAAAGTGCAAAACGTTGGTGAGGTCACCCAGGAACTGGTCGCTGCGTTCATGGCTTCCCGCCCGCGCTCGCGACCGCGCAGCTATAACCATTTAATCAGTGTCCTCGGGCGGCTCTTTCACTGGTTGGTCGTCAATGCCTACCTGCCCAGCTTCCCTTGGCAGATGCCCACGCGGCGAGAAACCTCGCCGAGAATTCCGTTCCTCTTCACGCCCGAGCAGGCGCGGAAGTTGTTGGCTTGCGCCGCCAGCTTGGAAGACAACCCCAGCGCGCCTCTCCGGGGGGCGACCTATCGGACGATCTTTGCTTTGCTCTATGGTCTTGGGCTGAGGGTGGGCGAGGTGTCCCGCCTTTGCTTGAAAGACCTGGATTTCAACCGCTCGCTCCTGATCATTCGCCAAACCAAGTTCGCCAAGAGTCGCCTGGTTCCGTTTGGCCCTCGCCTCAAAGAACTGCTCCGAGAATATCTCCAGCTCCGGGCAGAGAAACATGGGCCGCCTCTAGCCGACAGTCCCGTGTTTACCTTTGGCGGTGGCCGCCCCATCCACCCAGGCACCATCAGCCAAACCTTTCATCACCTCATTCCCCAGTTGGAATTACACGTAGCATCTGGAGTGTCGGCGCCGCACCTGCATGATTTACGACACTCGTTTGCGGTGGGTACTCTCCTCCGCTGGTATCGAGCCGGGATCGCACCGGGCGATCGCCTCCTCCACCTGGCAACGTTCCTGGGTCACGTCAACCCGAACTCCACGGCCATCTACCTGACCATCACCTCGGAACTCCTGCAGGAAGCCAATCAGCGCTTTGAGCGGTTTGCGACCTCGGCCATTCAGGAAGGATCCCAACCATGAGCGCCGAAGACTTGGGTCGTGTCACCTACTCGTTCTTCCTGGATTACCTCACAGTTCAAAAAGGCTTGCGTCCGGCTTCGATCCGCAGCTATCGCGATACGCTGCGTCTCTTTCTGCAATTCGTTGCCTCGGAGGTCCGGCGCAAAATCACCCGCCTGGCCCTTGAAGACTTGACCTTTGAACGGGTCAAGGCGTTCCTGCAGTATCTGGAAGGTGATCGCAAAAACCACATACGAACGCGCAACCAGCGTCTGGCCGCCCTGCATACCTTCTTTGAGTATGTGGCGCGGAGGATGCCCGAGCTGTTGCTGGTCTCCGAACAAGTTGCGGCCATTCCCATGAAACGTGTGCATTCCCCGGAAACCACTTTTCTGGAACGCGACGAGATCGCTTCGCTTCTAGCGCAACTGCCCACCCAAGGACGCTCGGCGCTGCGGGAGCGTGCGCTCTTCATGTTTCTGTACAATACCGGGGCTCGCGTGCAGGAAGTGGCGGACGTTCGAATCGGCGACCTAGACCTGGAGGGCTCCCCACGCGTCCGGCTCCACGGCAAGGGCGACAAGTGGAGAACGTGTCCCTTATGGACGGAAACGGCCAATCTGCTCAAAACTCTCTTGCAACAAAAACCGATGACCGACGCATCAGAAGGCGCCGTCTTCCTTTCTCAGAACGGCAGGCCTTTGACTCGCTTCGGGATCTACAAGATCGTGCGACGCCACACCGACGCACTTTAGCAGCGTCGGAAAGGAACAAACCTACGGCACCTCAGCCCTCACATATTCCGACATACGGCAGCCGTGCATCTGTTGGAGTCCGGGGTGGAGGTGAATGTCATTCGTAATTGGCTTGGACACGTGAGCCTGGAGACAACCAACCGCTACGCAGAGATCACGACCCGAATGAAAGAAGACGCCTTGCGAGCCTGCGAACCGAAGACCGATTCTTCGCCGGGATACCCACGAAAACCAGTCTGGCGAGACGATGAAACCCTCTTATCTTGGCTCGATTCCTTGTAACAATTATGTTCCCACAATCGCGGGACGAGAGACAGAAATCCTGTCTTTCGCCCCGTCCAACCGAATGCAAGATCACACCTGGCCACATAATCAGGAAGGGCACATAAGCTGGATAACCTGAAGGCAGCGGTGGTCAAAGCCCTGGTGCTGGATCCCATCCTGGGAGAAGCCTACCGCAAACTGGCCCAACATTACCACTTCCTGATCAGTCCTAACCGACCCGCCACCCCGCGCCACAAGGGCAAAGTGGAAAATGGGGTCAATTACGTCAAACGCAACTTCTTTGCCGGGCAGGAATTCGTGGACCTCGAGCGGGCTAATCTGCGTTTGAAGGCCTGGGTGATGGAGACGGCGGGGGTGCGTGAGCATGGCACCACTCACCAGGCGCCGCTGAAGCTGTTTCGAGAGCTCGAACAGGCCGCGCTGCAAGGTTTGCCTGTGGAAAGCTTTGATTTGCATGATATCCGCATGGCCAAGGTCCATAGTGACTGTCATATCGTGGTGGATGGCAGCTTCTATTCAGTGCCCCACACCCTGGTAGGGTCTGAAGTGGAAGTGCATGTGCACGAACGGGTAATCGAAATTTATGCTCATCACGAGCTGGTGCGCACACACTGCAGGGCAACTCAGAAGGGTCAATGGCGCACGGAAATGGAGGATTACCCTCCTTCCAAAGCCCAGTATTTATTGAAAACGCCGCAATTCTGTCTCAAACTGGCCCTGCGAATGGGCCCCCATACCCACCAGGTGGTCGAGTACTTGTTAGCCGATCGTCCCTTGGACCGCTTGCGCTCGGTACAGGCCATCCTGGCCCTGGCGGAGAGCGTGGGTGAGAAGCGCCTGGAAGCTGCCTGCAGGCGCGCTCTGTATTATGGTGATCCCCATTACCGGCGTATCAAAGACATCCTCAACGCCGCCCTGGATCGTGAGCCTCTGCCGGACCAGACCATGGTTGCTCCCAGCCTGCAAGGTTTCGCTTTCTCCCGCAAACCCAGGGAATTCTTTGAACACCACCCAGGAGGTCAGCCATGATCTCCATCCATCCCTTACTGCCCAAGCTCAGGCAGCTCAACCTTTCCGGCATGCTCAATACCCTGGACCTGCGCGTGGAGCAGGCCATCCAGGAGCAGCTGGCTCCCATGGAGTTTTTTGCCCTTTTGCTGGATGACGAGCTGGAGCGGCGCGAGCAAAACCGCCTGGTTTATCGCCTGTCCACTTCAGGCTGCAACCCTGCCAAGACCCTGTCGTATTTTGACTTCTCGGCCACTCCTGGGGTGAACCGCTCCTTCATCGTCGACCTGGCCACCTGCGCTTTCATCCAGCGCCATGAAAACGTATTGTTCTGCGGACCTACCGGAGTGGGGAAGACCCATTTAGCCAATGCCCTGGGCGTCGAAGCCCTCAAACGAGACCTGCGGGTCATCTCCAAACCCACCTTTCGCCTGCTGGCGGATCTCAACGCTTCCCGAGCCAACGGCTCCTACAACCGCCATATGACCACCCTCCTCAAATGTGACCTGTTGATCCTGGACGATTTCGGCTTACAGCCCTTACTCCCAGCTGCCATCCAAGACTTGTATGAAATTATCTGCGAACGTTACGAGCGTGGCTCGATCCTGGTCACCTCCAACCGCGCCTTCGAAGAGTGGTCGGAAGTCTTCAACAATGATCTGCTTTCATCCGCTGCATTAGACCGCCTTACCCACCACGCCCATACTCTGGTAATCCAAGGTGAAAGTTACCGCCAACTCTCCCGCAGAAAGGAGGCCTTATTGAAAGCTAAATCTGCATGATTATCATTAATGTGGTAAACACCTACCCGATCATCACTGGTAAACATGACCCGACTATGAGTGGTAAACATTGCCCGGCTATTGACACAAGACGCTCCCCTGATTTATTTGTGATGGAGATAGGATATAGAAGTATCCATATGGTTTAGTATAATCAGGCTCAACCATAAAGAAAGCTGAGATATAGATCACCAGATTTGAAAAGGAGTCAAATATAATTTCGAGCCACATAATTTTAAGCTTATTAAGTGAACCTAACATTGCATTTTGTTCAAAAATTGGCAACAGTTCATACTATTGTAACTAGCACAGTGTCTGGTCATCAGATTAATCTGGCCCCAGAATAGGAGAAGGATTCATGGAATATACAAGCTATGATCGTGTCTTATTAGCTCTGCAACACAAAGAACCCGACCGAATTCCATTCGAT
>Ga0315279_10009022_pt1 | contig 11970 bp, 6 predicted proteins | sample YL17G06_20_MG_FD_203694 | JGI IMG/M metagenome (GOLD analysis project Ga0315279, IMG submission 203694) | Sediment microbial communities from Yellowstone Lake, YNP, Wyoming, USA - YL17G06_20 | ecosystem: Environmental > Aquatic > Freshwater > Lake > Sediment | place: USA: Wyoming | collected...
GATTCCTTCGACATCCAAACTGACCGGCTCTCCTATCGCAGCCGGTCGTACTGGCTCGTCGGGCCCAAGAGCTGGCTGGTCCGCACCGAAGGCAACGACCAGCAGACGACCGTCCAGTGGTGCGACGGCAAGCAAAGGGCCATCTTCCAGAAGGGGTTCATGCTCGGCCGGACGCGGCCCGCCGCGGCGGGCGACCTTGCGAACCCGCCGCTGGACTTCGGAAGCTACGCATTCCAGTCGCTGGAACGTTCCTATTCGGGCTACAAGGTTGACCTGAAAAAGCAGTCAGACCAGCAGACGCTGTTGATCCTGAAGAACACCGGCTCGTCCGCTTACGAAACCCGGATACTCGTGGACACCGGCCGGCACGTCGTGCTCCAGGTCGAGCAGCTAAGCGAAGGCAAGGCCGTCAACACCCAGAAGTACAGCGAGTTCGTCCAGGTCGCCGGGGCGTGGTGGCCCAGTCGATGCGAGACGTTCGACGAAGAAGGCCGGCGCCTCAGCGTGACCTCCGAGAAGTTCTCGACGGCCACTGACGACAAGTTCGGCCAAGAGTTCCAGGCCGAGCTTGCCGACACGCCGAAGGTCCAGTTCATCTACGAGCCCGGCCGCAAGCTCGCCGACGCCAAGCAGGCCGCCTCGCTCGGCAAGGCCGACTTCGACGACCGCGTGGCCCTGCTGATGCATTTCGTGCGAAGCCAGCAGTGGGACCGCGCCGGCGAGCAGCTCGGCGCGGCCGAGAAACTCGCCGCCGACAAGCCCGGCATGCGATGGGTCCGCGGCGCAATTCTCCAGATCAGTCGAAGGCACGAAGAACTGAAGAAGCGGATGCTCACCGAGGCTGCCGGCCTGGCCGCCGCCAAGCCGCCGACACGCGACGACCTGCCGCTGGCTGAGTACATCCTCGGCCAGGCCGGCGGGCTGCTTGAAGCCAACGAGATGCTGGGCCTGCTGGACGCACTGCGCCCCGTCTTCGAGCGCCTCGACGAGCACCAGCTTGGCCCCAAGCAATGGGACGCCGCGCGGGTCGCCCAACTCCAGCGTCTCGGCCGAAACGACGACGCCTTGGCGATCCTCCAGAAACAGGCCGGACAGTACCCGCTCGACTGCTCGCTCCAGTGCCGGTATGCCCAAGCGCTTCTAAACGTCGGGCAGGTCGAAGACGCCGACAAGTGGCTCCGGCAGGCCCTGGCCGGCGCCAAGTGGGTCGGCTACCACGAGCGGACGCTGAGGAGCACCCTGGCCGACATGATCTTCAGCCAGGGCCTGTACGAGGACCTGCTGGCCTTCACGACCGAGTGGATCGGACGGAACCCCGACGACACCTACGCGTACCAGCGTCACCTCAGCGCCCTGATCTGCCTGGACCGCGTCGCCGAGGCGAACAAGCTCATTGCACAATGGATCGAACAAGGCCGCTCCCCCGGCCGACTGGCAGCGCCGATGGTCGCCCGCCTGGATGCCGCTGTGTCCCAGGCGCTCGGCCAGGGCTACGGCATGTCCAGCGACCGGATCGACGAGCAGTGGCTTGAGCCGCTGGCGCAGGCAGCCTTATTCTTCGCGCGGCACCCGTCGCAGGCACACATGGCCGACCAGATCATGAACCACTGGCGATTCCAGCAGAGCGACAACTGCCGCCAGGTCCGCAAGGCGGCGGGGGAAATGCTCCAGGCCGACATCGACAAGCTCACGCCGCAGCAGGTCCAGCGGCTGGTCAACTGGATCATGCCGAACGATCCTGCCGTGGAGAAGGACACGTGGAAGCGCCTCGCCGCCGGCCTACTCACCCGCTGGGCGGCCTCGGCAGACACCAATGACAAGCGCGCCTTCGGCCAGACGCTTGTGCTGATTTACGCCAACCGGCTGGATGCGCCGGAGTACCTGGCCTTCCTGCGCCGGCAGTTGAAGGACGCGCCGCGGGACCTGCGGGCCCAGTACGCCGGGCAGTTGTTTGACGCCTTGACGGCCCAGCCCTGGTCGCGGGAGCTCGAGGATGAGGCGCTCGGCATGATCGAGAATCTCAGCAATGCCGACGAACCGGCGCGGCGGCTCGCCTCGGCCGTCAAGGCACTGCACGTTTTCGACGATCGCATGGGCCAGGCCCGCTACAACGCCAAGGCCAAGGCCCTGGAACATCCCGAGGAACTGACCCGGACCGATCTGCTGGCCAGGCAGGCGGAGTTCCTTCGCCTGGCCCGCGAAGAACTGGCCGACCGGCTCAACCGCGAGATGGCCAAGCGCAGCGGCCCGATCGTCAAGTGGTTTGACGCCGAGAGGCTTTACTTGAACGTGCTGGCCGGGCGAGACCTGGCAAAGGCGGCGCCCCAGTGTTGGGAGATCCTCGGACCCCAGCCGCGGAAGGTGGACCTCGATACCCATCCGGAGTTGCTGCTGGATGAAATCCTGCGGCATCGCATGTTGGTTACGCTGTCCAACCTCGCCTGCCGCAAGAACGCCGACCCGGCCTTGGTGGGGCAGTTGTTCAAGTACATCGACCAGGGGATTGATCTGGACAAGGACAACCCACAGTGGAAGCTGCTCAAGTACCAACTGCTCATTGCCCTGGACCGGCCCAAGGACTTGGAGGAGGCCGTGCAAGGCTGGATTCGCGCGGACGATCCGGACAATCGCTGGAAGGTCAGTCTGGGCTACCTGCTGGCGGAACAAGGCAAGCTGGCCGACGCGATCAAGCTCTTCGAGGCCGTCGCGGCGGCCGACGAACTGGGCCCCGCCGAGCACCGCAGCCTGGCCGACTGGTACCTGGCCGTCAATCGCCGGCAGCAGTACGAGCGGGCGATGATCGACACTTACAAGATGACCGAGGAATGGCAGTTGAGCAATTACCTGCACCAGCGGCTGCGGCCCTGGCAGCAGGAGCCCAGCCGCGCGCCCGCCGAGTTGGACGAGCAGATGCTGCTGGTCTTCGCGGCCCTGTTCGAGAAGTCGGCTGACCCGCGGAATCACCTGGGCCGGCTGACGGAGTACTACCAGGCCACGCGCGACTTCCGCCTGCTGTCGGGCCTGGCCGACGCGGTGATCGGCCACACCGCCGGGCAGGTGTACCCGTTCCTCCAGAACATGGGCGGCACGCTTTCGGAGGTCCGCGACGAGGCCACCGCCGACTCGATCATCGAGCGCATCACCGAAGTCCGCAAACGCGCCGCGACCGCCATCGACCAGCGGGCACTGGACCTGCTGGAGGCGCTGGTCGAGCGCCGGGCCGCCGAACTGATCAACCAGCCCGGGCCGCACGGCGACAAGGCCGTCGCGGCCCTGAAGCGGGCGTTCCTGCGGGACTTCTCGCCCGGCGAGCCGCGGCTGATGGCCGATCTGCTGGGCAGCCTGGGGGCAATAGCGTACAAGCCGCTGGCCAATGAGCAAGTCCGCGAGCTGGAGGCCCTGCATCGCGATGCGGCCAAGGGTTCAGCCGACAGGCTGCTAATCGCCCATCGCCTGGCCAATGCCTATTGGTACTACACGCGGCAGGACCAGGCCATCGACTTGCTGACCGACGCTCTCGGTGAGTTCGAGAAGGCCAGCGGGGGCGTGCTGCCTCCGTCGGCCAATGACCCGCTTGCCACGCTGGTCGGTTACCTCGAGTCTCGCCGCCACTATGCCCGCGGCGAGAAGGTCCTGCTGGACCAGTTGACGCATCCAGCCCACCAGCAGCAGAGGCTCTGGCTGACCCAGAGGCTGTACGAACTCTACGACAATGCCGTGCGAGGCGGCGGGGACGTGTCGCTAGGTTCAGGCCGCTCGCTGTACAAGGCCGCCGAGCAGAAGATGCAGGCCGACCTGGCCAACCCGGACCAGAACTTCCGGCACAACCTGGTCAACCGCCTGTGCAGCCTGTACCGCACCGGCGCGGACAAGAAGATCGCCGGCGTGAAGGACGATCTGCATCGGTTCGCCTTTGAGAACGTCCCCGAGATGCTCAAGAGGCAGACGACCAACTACCAGTCCGTCGTCGGCACGGTCAAATCGACGCTGCGGGATCTCGCCGGCCCGCGCGAAGCGCTGGCCTTCCTCATCGAACGCATCGAGCACGAACCGTCCTGGTTCCGCTGGAACAACCAGGATGGCTGGAACTCTTACAGCTACGACCTCGGCCGGTACCGCCAGGAAGTCAAGAACCTCGGCGACCTGGACGGACGCCTGCTGAAGATCGTCCTGGCCGAGTTGAAACGCGACCTCAAGAGCGGCGCCCAGCCAAACAGGATCATGTACGACTGCCAGCACGGCGACTATTGGGCCGAGAAGGCAAGGGATTTCCGCAAGGCGGCCGAGGAGGTCTACACCGAGCGCAAGGGCTCCGGCGCGGCCGTGGCATATATCGCCCACTACCTGTTCCACAACCTGCACCATTACGACCGCGCGATCGAGATCCTGTTCATCGCCAACAATGCCAAGCTGCTGGATGAGTCCGGGCAGTGGCGCCTTGTCGAGTTCCTGCATTACCGGAAGCGCTACGGCGAATCGGTAGCGCTTCTGCAATTCATGGTCGAATGGCGGCCTGACAACATGAGCTACCGCACGGCCCTGATGCACGCCTACTTCCGCACGAATCGCCAGGCCGAGCTGCTGGGCCTGCTGGAACAGACGGATGAGCATTTCCACAAGGACCGCCGCTGGAACGAAGGCGCCCTGGCCGCCCTGGCAGGCAGTTGCCTGCAAAACCATCTTTTCGAGCAGTCGGTCAAGTACTACAAGGAACTGATCCCCCTGCACCAGCGGACGGCGGCCCGTCGCGGCATCGGCGATGGCACGCTGTCGAGCTACTACGACGGGATGGCGCGCGCTTACGGCGGGCTTGGCAAGACCGCCGAGGCCGTCGACGCCGCCTGCGGTGCGATCATCAGTTGGGGTCCTGCCCAGCCCAACCGCGCCGACGCCATCGCGGCCTTGCTGGCCGTGATCCGCCAGGCGCCCAAGCTCGATGAGTTCGTCGTCGATCTGGACCAGCAAGCCGCCCAGACCGGATTGCACAACCCGATCGTCCGCAAGGCCGTCGGACAGATCTACCTGGAAAAGAAGCAGTACGCCAAGGCCATCGCCCAACTGAGCCTGGCCTGCCAGGTGCAGCCCAACGACCTGGAAACGCACAAGGCCCTGGTGGCCTGCCACGACCAGCAGCACGACCCGGCGGGAGCCATCCGGCAGATCCTGCAATCGCTCCAGGTGGCGCGGCGGGAGATCACGCTCTACGGCGACCTGGGCCGACGCTATGCCGCGCTGGAGAAGCCCGCGGAATCCCAGCGCGCCTACACATCCATGGTGGAAGTGCTGTCAAGCGAATCGGAAGGTCACGCGGCCCTGGCCGAGATCCTTCAGAAGCAGGACCGCTGGGCCGACGCGGCCCAGCAATGGGTACAAGTGGCCCGAATCCGGGCATTGGAACCCACAGGCCTGCTGAAGCTCGCGGCGGCTCAGTTGCACCTGAAGCAATGGGACCAGGCCGCCGAAACCATCAAGAAACTGCGGGCCCGTAGTTGGCCGACCCGCTTCGGGAATGTTGACAGCCAAGTCCGCGGACTGGAGCGGCAGGTTGAGCATGGCCGCAACCAAAGCGAGAGGCTGCCTTCGTAGTTGATCCGGGGGCCGAGTCAGCGGCCAATGAGCCTTCTGCCAAGTCGGGCTGTGAACTGCGACCCCACGCCGGCCTTGTGTTGGCGTATGGTCCCAAAACTCGATCGGGGGCCTTCGGCCACACTTGTGGAACAGTTTCTTGGCACGACGGACGGTCTGCAATGATGGATAGGCGCTTGTCTCGACACCGAAGCCGCCTGATTGTCGCATACTGCGCACGGCACCCCGCAGTCTCGCCCCCGCCCGTCGCCCTACCTACGCAGCGCGATGGTAATACCGAAGCAGCCCGCCCAGACGCTCACGGCAGCGAATCTCCCCCTCTGCATTCCCGACAGACTCCCCTGGCTGAATCAATTGGTTGTCCAAGCCCTGATGATTCCGTTCTACGTGGTAATGCGCGACGAACTGCTCGACGGCACGCTGCAACTGTCTCTCGCCGAAGAAGATCATCTTGGCCAAACATTCCGATTTTATCGATCTCACGAATCGCTCGGCGTGCGGATTCAGATCGGGACTTCTCGGCGGTAGCTTGACCACCTTCACGCCGGCAGCTTTGAGGATCTCTGCGAAAACGCTCGTGAACAGCGGGCTACGATCGTGGATCAGGTACCTCTTGTCCCTCAAGAAACCGTCCACGGCGTCCGTCAGATTCCGGGCGACCTGCTCCATCCACCGCCCGTCCGGCTCAGGCACGATCCCGGCGATCTCGACACGTCGGGTGCACTGCTCGATCACAAAGAGAACGTGGTGGCGCACCAGTCCTCGTAACGTCATCACCTCGATGGTGAAGAAGTCCGTTGCTGCGAGCACCTCCCAGTGCGACTTCAGGAAGGTTGCCCACGACATGCCTTTGTGGCGCTGGGGCGCCGGTTCAATGCCATGGGCCTTCAGGATCCGGGCAATCGTGGATCGCCCGATCGTGTGGCCGAGATTCTGCAGTGCCCCTTGAATGCGGCCATATCCCCATGAGAGGTTCTCTTTGGGCATGCGGACCACCAGCTCCGTGATCGACTCCTTCACTCGAGGTCTGCCCGGCCCGCGATTGGCGCTGCCGTCGTACTTCTTCGCGATCAGCGTCCGATACCAGCAAAGCAGTGTCTCTGGCGTCACAAGCGTGCAAACTTCCCGAAGCACCTTGGAGCCCAAGGCCTTGCCCTTGGCGGCCAGGCGCCGGCGCTGGTCGTCGGTGAACCGTAGCCGCTTGCCCTTGAACTGCTCGCGGAGAACGCGGTTCTCTTCGCTCAAGTACGCGACGATATCTTGCTGTTGCTGATTCAGCCAACCGGCCAGTGCAAGGACGATGAACTGCCATGTCTGAAGGATCATGACCGGCATTCTACCGTCCCGCTCCGCTCGATGGCAGACTGAATCGGTTATCAAAGTCACGCGCGCAATCGCCGCTCATAGAGAGACTTCGATCGAGGCTTATTATTGGGACCATACGCCACTCATCTCAATCGACTTACGTGCGGCCCTCATCCGCAAGCCGGCGCAGCTCGTGAGAAATATCTTGCAGTTCCGCCCGAATCTGCACCAGGCTGGCGTTGTGGTGGGAGCGAACGTACAGCATCGTAGCGGCGGCCGCCAGGATGACCAGTGCGCCCCACACGTACGCCATCGGGATCATCAGCGAGCCAACGAAGCGCATGAGCCTCGCCGCAAGTGCCCAATCCTGGTCCGTTGCCTTCGGGCCGTGGTGCGCCACTTGGAACAGACCCGGCCAGATATAGACATACACCCCGTAGACCGTGAGGACGGACTCGACGGCAACGCATGCCCACAAGAGCATGGCCGCGATGCCCAGGCACCAGGTGCGTCGCGCTGCTTTCCGGATGGCGATGTCGGCAATCTGGGACGGCGAATCAGGATCACGCCCGCCGGGATCGGGCTTTCCATTATTACTGGCCTTCATGGTTCACCTCTTTCAGTAGTTCTTCTTTCAGCTTTTCCTTTGCGTAATGGCAGCGTGACCGCACGGTCCCCGCCTTGACGCCAATCACCTGGGCTATTTCCTCGCCGGAAAAACCCTCCCAGTATCGCAGCAGAAGGATCTCGCGATGCTCCGCCGAGAGTCGCTCCATCGTCTTCGGCAGCGCTTCAATATGCCGGCGGGTCATCCCCGGCTCATCAAGACGATCCGCGAGGTCATCCGGGGCATTCAGCGGGATTACGCGCCGAGGCCTGGAGCGGAGCGCTTTGGCGCACTTGTTCCGAACGATCTGGTATAGCCAGGCACGAAATGAAGCCGCGCGCCGAAGCCGCCCGATTCCCGTATAGACACTCAACCAAGCGTCCTGCAACAGGTCTTCAAGTTCGCTATCCTCTCGCCCAAGGAGCGATATCGCAAACAGCCGAATAGCCGGGTGAAAGGCCTCGACAATTTCAGTAAACGCGGAGTCATCTCCGGCCTGACACCGAAGCACCACCGCGCGCTCCCACAAGGTCTTGAGTTGGCCAGTCACAGTCCCGAGATTCTCCCTTCCACCTCCATAGTCCCCCCGGTGCGGATAATGTTCAAAGGAAAACGCGATATTCTCGAAAGATGTTGCCAATGCCCCCGAATGCGGACACTTCAACTCGCCGGGGAGGTGGTGTTAGGCACGGGCCGTTACCCGCCGCTGTTCTGACGGGGCTGGGCGTCGGCCCGCTTCAACGTCCAGCGGAGTTCAAAACGCTTGAGTTCGCGCATGACCCGTTGGGGGCGGGCGACGACGCATCCGGAACCGCATTTCTGGCGGCGTCGATTTCCGACTTGCAGGCGTCGCAGAAATCCAGCGGCCACCCGCGGGCGATGAACGTCAGGATGGAGCAGATGTCGGGACGCGGATACATGACACACGAAGGGTTTGTGCAATGTCCGCTCGCATCCGCGTGCGAAGGGTCTGACGGGACGCCAATGGCATGGCCAAGCTCGTGGAACAGGACAATCTCCCAGGCCCGTTCGCGGGGCAGCAGCGCGTCATATTTCCCGATGCCCTCCGCGTCATATCGAATGACCTGCAAGCCGCGGGCGTATTTCGCGTACCGGCCCCGCATGATGTCGGGGTCTTTGGGCAGAAGGATGACAAGGATGTAATCAGGGCCGGATCCTCCGGTCTCGATGTCCTCGGACCCGGTCAGCCAGCCGTTCTCATCCACGGGAACGGTGATCTCGCGTGTGGGTTTCACCACGAGACGCCCCGATAGATAGGAGGCGAATCGGTTCAACGCCCGGTCCCATGCCTCCTTGGGCGGTAGTGTGCCATTCACGGAGACCGCGTCGATGGTCACAACGGGGCTCGTCAGCAGAGCGCGATTGATGCCTGTGACTTGGCCGGCGGTGCTGTTGCATCCGGCCAGGCAGCCCAGCAACATGGCAGCCGGCAGCATGAGCCATGCTTGTTGAGACGAGCGGTTTCTCACGTGGTCAACGATGGCCTTTGTTAGTCAAGTTTCGCCTGGCGAGTGGGCGCCGCAGGCTGTGTCGGCTGGGTGGCCGGCTGCGTGGCTTGGCCTGAGCTTGCTTGCCCTGAGCATGTCGAAGGGACCGAACGGGCAGCCGGCTTGCCCAGCGGCGCCTGGCCGCCGATGCCGAGGATGGTCTTGCTGCCGTCGTCCAGCGTCATCTCGTACCAGTAGTCCTTGATCACGCGGGCGTCGATAAGCTTGCGCTTGCCCGCCTTTATCAGGTCCAGGTGCTCCTGCCAGGAGGTCTCATATTGCGTTTCCTCCCACGGGCCGGTGTGCGGTGCCGTCGACAGCTCGGCAAACCTGGCCGAGGCAATCTCCGAGCCGTCGGGCATCCGGATTTGCAGAACGCGAATCTCCTTGCCGCTGCGCACATCCACGCACAGGTGCTCCAGGATCAACTCGACGTTGATCAGCCTGTAATCGCCCTTGACCAGGGCCTTATCCATGGCCTCTCGCCGTTTGGCTTCGTACCGCGCGGACTTCTCCTTGTAGTCGGCGAGAGATTTGACATCATCCAGCGGGAGGAAGAACGGCCAGTCCTTGGTCGTGCCATCTGAAAACGTGAACCTGTACTTGTACTCGGTCCCAAGGCAGGTCTCGGCCTTGCTCACCAGCTTGTACTTCTTGCCGGCGATGAGCTTGTCGAGTTCCGTCCACTGCTCGCGCGTAAAGGGGCCGGTGCTCGACCTTGCTGTCCCCGCCGTTACCACGGTCACCCCTGTATACACATTTTCCCCCGTCATCGTCATAGTACCGTCGGCGGTTTTGGTTTGTGTCACGTTGCCATCCGCCGCGGTCCCCATCATCAGCACTTTGCCCGGGTAGCTCTTTATCTTGACGGGCCTGCCCTCGAGGACGAACTGAACGGCTTTCTCAGCCGCCCAGGCCGTCGCGGCCAGTGCAACAGCAACCAACACGGCTGCGGCGGTTTTTTGCGTTTTGCTCATAAGGAATACCCTTTCTCTCAAGGTTGTCTTGTATGCCGGCGCGAACTTTCGCTTGCCGGTCCGGATCAACTCGATCCGGCGGAGCACCTGGTCCGCAATCGACGGGACCGCGTCCAGCGCCTCGGCCCCGCGGCCCAGCAGATCTTCGAGTCTGTCTTCCGCTATCATGGTTCCAGACCTCTCAGCCGCTTTCTCAACATGGCCAGGCCGCGGTGCAGGCGGCTTCGCACCGTCCCGGCCGCCTGGGCCGTGATCGTCGAGATCGCCTCGCTGCTTTGCCCGCCGAAATACCTCAGCAGCACGACCTGGCGCTGCTTTTCGGGCAGTTTCATCACGGCCCGGAAGAGCATCTGGACCTCGTCGTCCAGCGGCTTGTCGTTGGGCGGGTCGCCGCCGGCCGACAGCGTCTCGGCCTCATCGCCGAGCATCCTGACGCGGGCCAGCTTGCGCCGCATGTCAACCGCCACGCGCTGGGCAAGGCGGATGGTCCACTGCCCGAACACCGCCGGGTTACGAAGCGACGCCAGCCGCTGATACGCGATGACAAGCGCTTCCTGCGCTGCGTCTTGGGCGGCGTGGAGGTCGCCGAGCACGGCCCCCGCGGCCGCAAGAAGCGAGCGCTCGTGCCGACGGACAAGCTCGCCGTAAGCCTCCGTCTCGCCGGCCAATACGCGCTGTACCAATGCCGCGTCGGTTTCCATTCACGCTCTCATCACGACTTGCGTCACGACTCTCGCGAAACGCCTTTCTACTATTAAGAGGGCCCTCGGGTCAGGTGTGTTGCATAAAAACATTCCGAATCTGAAAGAAGATTTCGCTGGCGAATGATCAGCCCAGCAACGCCCCATGGATTCGTTTGCGGAGTCAACTTAAGCGAGCGGATTCACCCGGCCGCGTCAAAGCGGGCACACTATGCTTTCGCCCGCGTTCCATTCTCTCCCGTGCCAGGACGCTCAGGTAGTCGTCGCCTTTGCTCTCGGCCAGGTCGGCAAGAACCTTCAGGGCTGGCGGGGTGCCGATCATCTCCAGCACGCGCAGGCCCCGCGCCGCCTGGCGCGTGGAGGGCATGGCGGGATATGGCTGGGACAGGGCATCCAGCAGCAGCGCGAGTCGGGTGCGGACCTCGGCGGAGGACTTGGCTGTCAGGGCGGCCTTCATCGCCGCCTCCGCCGAACGCCCGGCCAGGGCCAATTGCGCCGTGGCTTGTTCCCGTACGGCGGACTTCTCGTCACCAAGCCGGGCGATCATCACGGCGATCTCACGATCCCCGACGGCTGGGGGGTGGAGCTTGCCGGCCAGGAAGGCGATGGCCCCTTCGCCGCCGGAAGCAAGTTTCAGCATGGCCTGTCGTCCTTGGACGGTGTCCTCGCAGGCGAGTTGGCCCCACAGGGCCTCCATCGCGGCCGGATCCAGCGTGGCACGGGGCGGGCGGCTATCGGCCAGGGGGAACTGCCACCACCACGCCAGCACCGTCCGGGGCGTGACGTTGCCCTCCGTATCGCTCTCGTACGGCCTGCCGATCAGGATTCCGAGGATGTGCTTGGTGGTCTCTGACGCCGCCTGGCGGCTGGACACCTCCTGGACTATCCGGGCGATCCGCAGGTTGGCGGTTGGCCCCAGGGCACGCATGATGAGGTCTGCGCCCTGGTAGCCTTTGCGCGTTCGCGCCAGCTTCAGCATCGCCGGAATGTTCGGGTCGGCCGCCGCGAACGCCGGGTTCTCCAGGGCTGCCAGGGCAGCCTCTCTGGCGTCCTGCTCCGCGTGCACCACCGCGGCCTTCAGGGCGGCAATTGCCGATGGATCCCCGATGCGCCCCAGGGCCGCCGCCGCCTCGCGCGGAACGCCATCCTTGTCATGCTGAAGTGCCCGAATGAGGTCCGGCACGGCCAGCTTGGCCGCCGGGCCGATCTTGCCCAGTGCTTCGGCGGCTGGGCCTCGAACCCAGTTCACCGGGTCCTCATTGAGCGCGTCGGTCAATGCCGACACG
>Ga0315279_10009023_pt1 | contig 11970 bp, 9 predicted proteins | sample YL17G06_20_MG_FD_203694 | JGI IMG/M metagenome (GOLD analysis project Ga0315279, IMG submission 203694) | Sediment microbial communities from Yellowstone Lake, YNP, Wyoming, USA - YL17G06_20 | ecosystem: Environmental > Aquatic > Freshwater > Lake > Sediment | place: USA: Wyoming | collected...
GATCCCGGGACCTGCTAGGTCCGCCTTCTTTTCTGCCATTCCACTGTCTCTCCTTCTACTACGAAAATTTCAGGTGCGTCAGAAGCGACCGAAGAATGTAAGCGTTGCGTCAGCTCAATTTCGCGTTCCTTTCTTTCTCACCTGGTCGCGCAAACCGGACGTGTGGAAAGCCTTTCATGCACTTGGCAAGCTTTTCAAAAGCCACGTTACCTGAAGATAGGAGAGGCTGATGGCATGTGATATCGATAGTAGGCGCGGGGAGGATTGGCAGCGCGAGCGCATTCAATATCCTGCGGATGCGGATCGCGGATGTTATCCTCGTATGGATGACCATGTGTGCACCGACCAGTCTGGTTCGTCATTGCCAATCGCATCGCGTGGACTGCTAGAAGCCCAAACGCAACTATCGCAAGAAGCGCGAGGAAAGAAGAACAAGTACAGTTGGATTGGAAGGTTAATAACAGATGTCTTCGATGAGACACCCAGCAACGGACAATCGTGAGGACGGGAGCTTGGTAGCAGACAGAGCTAGAATTAAACCTTCAGCAACATTGCAGATGCTAGATCGAGTAAAAGAGTTGAAGCGGGCTGGAGAGGACGTGATAAGCCTCTCCGCTGGCGAGCCAGACTTTGTGACTCCGGAACACATCCGAGTGTATGCAAAACAAGCTCTGGATGAGGGGTACACATTCTACCCAGATGCAGCAGGACTCTGGGAACTACGAGAAGCAATCTCGGAAAAACTCCAACGCGAAAACAGCATAGATGCGGATCCAACCTCCGAGATCGTAGTTACGGTGGGTGCCAAGGAAGCGATCTTTGCAGCCATGATGGCGACCATCGGCCCCGGCGACGAGGTGATAGTACCTGACCCATGTTGGGTGAGCTATGTTCCATGCATTGAGCTTGCTGGAGGCAAGCCCGTTTATCTCCCTCTGAACGAGTCGGAGCGATTCTGCATATCGCCAGATCGTCTTGAAAGAATTCTCAACAAGAAAACAAAGATGCTGATAGTCAACTCTCCAAACAATCCAATCGGCACCGTGATGAGCAAGTCCGAACTTGAAGCCATAGCCGAACTAGCGAAGCGTGGAAAGTTCCTAGTTCTATCTGACGAGATTTACGAGAGAATAGTCTTCGACGGTGAAAGACACCTCAGTATCGCATCATTTCCTGGGATGGAGGAATCTGTGATCACAGTCAATGGTTTCTCAAAATCCATGGCTATGACCGGTTGGCGCTTAGGCTACATGGCAGCCCCTCGTAGCATTGCACAGTGTGTGGCGGCAATTCACGGCCACTTGGTTACAGGACCCTGTACGTTTGCACAGCGAGCCGCTGCACTCGCCTTGCGAGACGCAAGAACCGACAAGGCTGTCAGAGACATGGTTAAGCAGTATCAGCTACGACGCGACATAGTCGTGCGGGAACTGTCAAAGATTGAAGGGGTTTCATGCTTTTCACCAAGAGGTACATTCTATGCATTCCCAAACATCAGATCCATTGGGTTGAGGTCCCAAGAGTTTGCTATGAAACTACTTGATAGGTCCAAGGTTGCAGTCGTAGCAGGAGATTCATTCGGCACGGGTGGCGAGGGTTTCATCAGACTGTCATTCGCCACATCTAGTGAGAGACTGAAGACAGCACTGGAACGCATGCGAGAATTCACATCAGAGCTTCGATGCAGCACATGAATCGAATTTGCAGGAAAAGCGCAGAATTGACGGTTATATCTTGCTCATTCTCTCTCTGACTTGCGCGTAGAATAATGCTGCCAGCAGCACAGTCGAGGCGAGCATCTGCCAACTCATGCGGTACGCCCCAGTGCTCTCGAGTAGCCAAGCAAACGTGACTGGCGAAATGATGCCCGCTGTCTGCCATATTGTGTTCGCGAGTCCCGTACCAGTGCCAGCGTCTTCCCCGCTCAATTCGGCTACCAAAGCCAAATTCTCTTTAGTGGCAGCGACGAGAACATCAATCGCACTATTCTCAGCGACCTCGAGGAACCTTTCCTCGTTGGCAAGCAATTCTTCTCACAGGTGCGGCTTTGGCAAACGCATACCTAATGGTGGCCAGTACGTGCTATTCGTTTTGTTCGTTTTACTATCTTCTTACAGCTAGCCGGGCCCGCCATAATTGTCCGGGCATGCTTGTAGATCGTTTCAGTCTGTTGTTCTGTGACGCACCGGTTTTGGAGATCTTCCTTGACGAGGAGGGGTGTGCGTTTATGGGGATCACCGTAGCCTCCCCCGCCTGCAGTTCGTACTATCAGAGTATCGCCTCGGTTAAGGAACAGTGTATCTTTTGATTTCAGCCTGACGACCTTTCCGTTGCTGTGTCTCACTAGATATTCTGATGGCGCACCTGGCAAGCCACCTTTCAAAGCCCAAGGTCTAACTCTCGAGCGATCAGCCAAGATTCCGACCTGTATTCGTGTTCTGGCTGTGAAGATCCTCTCGATCCCCATTCCGCCTCTCCACTGTCCCGGGCCTCCACTTCCGTCGCGTAGCCGGTAGGCTTCAAACCTAACTGGGTAGTAGTGCTCCATCACTTCGATGGGGGTGTTGAGCGTATTCGTCATGTTCACGTGCACGCCATCGACTCCATCTGCTCCGGGCCTCCCGCCGGAGCCACCACCTATGGTTTCATAGAATGCCCAACTCTTTCCAGTTTGGGGATGCACTCCACCCATCATTAAATTGTTCATGCTTCCATGCGAAGCTGCCGGGATTCTGTCGGGGATAGCCCCCGCCAGAGCCCTATAGATGGTGTCGACGATCCGTTGGCTCGTCTCAAGGTTGCCACCAGCGACAGGAGCAGGCTTAACAGGGTTGACAATTGTGCCTTTAGGTGCCGTTACGCCGATAGTGGAGTTGAACCCGTCGTTTGACGGCAGATCTGCCGGCAGAACAGTCTTCACCGCAAACGTCACGGCAGCAGTTGTTACTCCCAACACTGCATTCAAAGGCGCTCGAACCTGCTGGTCTGTGCCTGCAAAGTCGACTTCAACGCGTTCTCCTGTCATCGTCACTTTGGCGCGGATGAGAATCAACCTATCATCAAGCTCTAGGCAGTCTTGTCCTTTCCAGCTACCCTTGGGCATTTTCGCATATTCGGTGACTACGAGCTTGTTGGTTTGGTCAAGTGTGAACTCGCAGCAATCACAGAAGGTCATAATGCCGATTTTCGAGACAAGCTCCAGCAACCTTTTCTCGGCAAGAACGTTTGCAGCCATCTGAGCTCTGAGATCGCCGAGGGTAACTTCTGGCACTCTCGTATTGGACGTCAGTATCTGGACAACATCGTTTCTGAGCTTATCTTGATCCATTAGCTTGACCGGCGGCAACAATATTCCCTCCTGGATGAGTTCTGTGGCCTGCGAGTTAATGCTGCCCGGTGCGATTCCGCCAATATCTACATGATGCGCTTTGTTGGCCACGTACGCGATAATCTCGTTCCGGGAAAACACAGGTCTAATGACTGTCAAGTCATTGAGGTGCGTTCCCGAAATGTATGGGTCGTTGACGATGAACATGTCGCCTGAAATGAGTTCTACGCCTTCCTTTTCGAGGTATTGAAGCGTGTTCCTAAGGCCTAGAGATAGTGAGCCTATGTGAACAGGAATATGTTCAGCTTGCCCTATTGTCCTGCCCTTCGAATCTAGAATAGCGCAGCTGCAATCAGCTCTCTCCCGGATGTTTGGTGAATATGCGGACTTCCTAAGTGCGACGCCCATCTCTTCCGAGATGTAGATCAGGCTATGTTTTACCACTTCAGCCGTGACTTTGTCGAGGGTCACGTGAAGTCTCTCCTCATAACCAAGCAGCCTATTTCGCTCTTTCTGCAGTCCCAGCCAGGTGGCACAATAACCGTCGAGTCATACTCTTCGATGATCGCTGGTCCCTTCACTGTCATGCCCTCAGGAATGTAGTCGCGCCAAAAGACAGGGCTCTCAACCCATACCTCGTTGAACCACACTGTTCTGTGAGCCAGTAGTGCATCCTGCACGCCGGCGCCACCATGCGAAAGACAACTGAGACTCGGTTTCGTCACAGGAACTGTTATAGCAAGTCTCAGGGCCGTGAGCTCAATCGGTTCACCCTCATGCTTGTAGCCGTAAGCCGTCTCGTGCTTTCTCTCGAAGTTCTCAGCAGTTTCGCTGTTATTGAAGGGAATCGGCGCTGGTACGTCGAGCTCGTAGCCCTGTCCGAAGTAGCGTAGATCCACAGCTCTCGTAACTGAGGCCGATAAGAGGTCTATGTCACGTGCTCGTAGTTGTGCCAAGGCCTTCTCGGTCATATCCAGAAATAGCTCTTCAAGATGCCCCTCGGGCAGCTCGTCCAGCAGCTTCAGCATGCCCTTGACGTATGTGTACTTCATGTCAGTCATCAGCATGCCAAGAGCAGAAAACAGCCCAGGTAAAGGTGGAATGACGATTGTACTCACGCCGACTTGCTCCGCCAGTTCCGCCGCGTGCATTGGTCCTGCTCCTCCGAAGGCGACTAGCGCGAATTGACGAACGTCAAGCCCGCGTTCGAGACTGACTATATCGACCGCCCTTGCCATCTGAAGATTGACTAGTCTCAGGGATGCAGCGGCGAGTTTGTGAAGACCCATGCCCGTCTTCTCAGCAACCCGGCCTAGGGCTTGCTGTGCGAACTCAAGGTTAAGCCGGAGTTCTCCTTCGAGAAGCGTCGAGTTGAGTCTGCCTAAAATCAGGTTCGCATCTGTTATAGTTGCATCTTTGCCGCCTGCAGCGTAACAAGCCGGGCCAGGTTCTGCTCCCGCACTGGTGGGTCCGATTCTCAGACTCCCGGCGCCGTCGGCCCAGACTATCGTTCCGCCCCCTGCACTTACCTCAGCCAAGTCTACGGAGGGACACCTGACTGGATAACCGCTGCCCTTGACTGCCCTGCCCATGTGGACTCTTCCTCCGATGTTCAATTCAGGGGTCACGAGCGGTGTGTAGTCTACGATGCATCCAGCCTTCGCAGTTGTGCCCCCCATGTCAAGACTGATTGCGCGTCCGATACCCAGCATCCTCGCCATCTCAGCAGCGCCCACGACGCCTGCGGCGGGCCCAGATTCGATCGCTACTATCGGTTTATGGATCGCCTCTTCGACATCGACGAGTCCTCCGGAAGAGCTTAGCAGATGAAGGTGCGCGTTGATGCATGAGTCATGTAGTCGTTGCATGGCAACCTGAAGATATCTTGAGACAACGGGAGCAAGCACAGCGTTCACCACTGTTGTGCTTGTTCTCTCGTACTCCCTGTGCTCGGGATCGACCTCTGAGGAAGTGAAGACATGGATCCGCAAGATTTCGGAGATTATCCTCTTGGTATCTCTCTCGTTTTCGGGTCGGATGTAGCTGTTGATGAAACTGACAGCCACCGATTCGACATCCTGCTCTTTCAGTTCCCTTGCGAGGGATCTCAGTTCCTTGTGACTGATCCTCTTCAGAACTCTTCCATCCGAGTCAACTCTCTCCGAGACCTCAAACCTGAGTTTGCGAGGCACCAAAGGCTTCGGTCGCTGAAAGAACACGTTGTAAAGCTCCGCTCTGTTCTGTCTGCCAATCTCTAGAACATCCTTGAATCCATTCGTCGTAACCAATGCGGTTTTAGGAACTCTTATGCCCAGCTGACCCAAGAAAAGGTTCGTCCCTATTGTACTGACATGAGCGACGCTACCGACGCTTGATGCGGCCAGATTGTGTGCAGACAAGAGACGCCCAATGGCTGATAGCAGTCCTTCCTCAGGGGCTGTAGGAGTGCTTCTTATCTTAAGCACGCAGAGATCCGTGCCGGTGTCGTCTGCCGCAACGATATCCGTGAATGTTCCTCCAACATCCACAGCCAATCTAAGCGTACGTCTGACCTCCAAGGACAACACGAATGGTAGACTCAGATCAATGAATATTGCGAATGGCAGAGAGCTTCATAGGAGTTAGGCATGTTTCTGAGCCAATTGCGTCGGTACCGATACAACCGGCACGCTGCCCATTGGGTGAACTGCTGTCAACACGATCGCTCTTCGATGTCTCGCCACCATCTCTTCTGCCGGCCGGCTTTGTGCCTCTTCTGTCAGTAGTGGTCTTCGGCATCTCGTCGATTGCCCATTTTGAAACATGGAGACAATCCGATAGCCTAGCGTGCACTTCTGATAGACTAATGAATCTTCCCCGGACCTATCCCGCATTTGACGTATGCGCAAGGCGGCGAGCCAGACCACTGGAAGCCGATGAGAAACAAAGTACACAGAATTATCATGGAAGCCCATGGCGTCATGACTGAACAGCAGGGCACAGGAACACAATCGATATCAAGGTGGATTGCAGACCGTAAGATGGCGCTGCAGTTGATGTATAATGATAATTGATTCTTATGCCCATTGCGACGTGCGGTTTGGATGGGAACACACGCCCGAAGTAGTTCTGAAAATGATGGCTCAAGCCAACATCGACAAAGCGGTCATCACGACGTATGCAGATATCCCGGGGGATGACCCGACGACTCTTGAAAGATTCATCGAGGCACTAGAGAAGTATCCAGACAAGATCGTAGCTGGCTTCATTCGCATCAACCCTTGGTACGGTAGGAAGGCGGAGGAACTCGTGGAAGAAGTCTCCAAGCACCCATACATAAAAGGATTGAAACTGCACCCAGTCAGCTGCCTCATGAGGCCAAACGACCCTCCTGTGCTATCGCTAGTGAAGAAGGCGGGTGAACTGGGGTGGCCGGTCTATTTCCATAGCGGCGATGAGCCGATGTCGATGCCTACACAAATCGGGAAATCGGCAAAGGCCTGTCCTGAAACAAAAATCATTATGGGACACACCGGGGGCTTCTTCTATTGGAGGGACGCCATCAAGAACGCAAGGAAGTACAGCAACATCTACTGTGAGACGAGCGCAACTCCATTCGCAAACGCGATCAGGAAAGCTGTGGACATCCTAGGACCTGAGAGGGTCATGTTTGGGTCAGACATGCCCGCCATGCACCCAACAGTAGAACTCAACAAGATCGAAGCAGCAGGACTGACCGAGGATGAAAAGCAGCTGGTCCTATGTGACAACGCAAAGCTCATGCTGGGATTGTGATCTCCATGAGAACTATGATCGACGCAAACTGCAATATCGGAGCAAGCGTGTACGGCCCTAAACAGACACCGGACATGCTTCTGAAGAGCATGAACAAGTACGGAATCAAGAAGTCTGTCATCATACCATTCACACCCAGTGACTTCAACTACGAGAAAGCAAACAACTATGCGGCCTCCGCTGTCAGAAAGAGACCCGATAGATTCGTTGGATTTGCAAGAATTGACCCAAGGCATGGGAAAAGAGCGGTTAGAGAAGTTGACAGAGCCGTCAAGAGAAAGAAGCTTCAAGGCGTGAAGCTGGACCCGTTTGAACAGGGTTTCCAGATCACATCTGAAATTGTGGATCGCATTTTGGACAAGTGTTCTCGGCTTGACATCCCTGTTCTGGTTGAGGCCGGATATCCTGCACTCTCTCTGCCTATTCAGATAGGCGAGATCGCAGATATGCACCCAGATCTGGCAATTATTATGGCACATGGCGGGCAGCTGGCCATGAGTGGAATCGGCATCGCCGACGCGCTGGACGTGATCAAAGACACGAAGAACGTCTACATTGAAACCTCAGGAGTCCCAGAGACAGGGGCAGAATGCCTCGTGGAAAGAGCCGTAAAGTGTGTCGGAGCTGAAAGGGTGATCTTCGGAACGAATTCCCCCATGAATGACCCGGTTGTAGAAATGAGTAGGGTTGAAGTCGTCAATATCTCGGACTCGGAGAAGGATACGATCTTCGCAAAGAGCATCGGCCAACTACTGGAAATCGAGTAAGTAATAGTTCGAGAAGAATACAATCTCCTTTCAACTGATATCTCACATTCGATATTGGCCATGCCGACGAGCATGAAACCTCAATGATGCTCTACAAGTTCCCGAGGACGACGATCACACCACGTTTGTTCCCGGCATTCCAGCGGATCCCAAACGACGAGCCGCTAGGAGCAGAGGGGCACTCGGAGATGCAACTCTCGCTATCAGAGAGAAGGGGCGGAAACTCCACACTGCGCTCGTGAACAACATTGTTGAACTTGTGCAGGATTGAAGAGAACCGCACCTTGAGCAGCCGCCCTCAGGCCACCAGTAGGATATGCGCAAGCTCTCGCGAGTGAGACAAAGTCGCAAATAGTCAAGGGCGTCCGGCTTTCATCATCTGCGAGTTTCCTGTTGGTCATTTCGGCTTTGAGGCCAAAGTTGCATGTACGGGATGCGTAACAACGATCCGAATTAAGGAGCCCTCGCGCGCCTGCTGTTCTCGCTCCGAGTACTTCAGGGTGCCTCTATCACTTCACATCTTAGCTACACGCTGGGCGAAGCGTTCCATGCATCATAACTCGGTGACGCCCTAGACAATTATGGGAGATGGCTTCAGGTCCTTAGGCAGAAAACTCTTGTACTTCATTCCTTTGGCGGAGAATTCTTCTTTGACTTTCTTCAACTCTTGTGGTCTACTGAGCAAATCTACGCCAGTAAGGGCGATGACCTTGGCAGCCAAGGTGCCACCCTTGTGACCGATGCTCATTCCAGAGGTTGCTGTCATCTGCCAGCTATGACTTGGTGCCCCTAGGATCGTCGTTGCAGCGAATATCTGAGCAGTTGGGACGATATAACTGACGTCTCCAACGTCTGTGGACCCAGGGAAGATAAGCCCTTCATCATCCGGGTCATCTGCGGTATCGTCTAGGACCTTCTCTATCTTGTCTCTTAGATGTGGAACATTCATATTTTCCATAGCAGTCTTCTTCTGATCGGGGGTAAGTGATTCGGAGAGTGTTTTCGCGAATGCGATTTCGTTACTGGTCCACTTAGGTGGACCGAGTTGCTTCATGTTCGTCAGCATTAGGTAGCTGAGAGTCTTATTCGGCACAAACTCATGGCATCCGCCGATGAGGTCGAAGTCCACAGTCGTATCTGTCATTAGGCACGCACCCCTTGCAATATTTTGGACCCGGCCATAGAGCTCCTCGACTTGAACTCTTCTGGGCGACCGGATGTAGTACCAGACTTGTGCCTCAGGAGGAACAACATTAGGTGCACTCCCGCCCTTGGTGACCACATAGTGAATCCTTGTTTTCTCTGTCACATGTTCCCGTAGGTAGTTGACTCCGACATTCATAAGCTCGGCAGCGTCAAGAGCACTGCGACCTTGTTCCGGAGAAGCCGCTGCATGCGCCGAGACGCCATGAAAGTTGAATTTCACAGAGTTTTCGGCAAGCGAGGAACCCATCCAGACAGTGTTTGTCATCGATGGGTGCCAACAGAGAGCAGCATCCAGACCATTGAACAGGCCATCCCGGGCCATGAAGACCTTGCCTAGAACGTTTTCCTCTCCTGGGCAGCCGAAGAACTTCACAGTTCCTCGCAGGTTCTCCTTTTTGATCGCCTCCTTGATCGCGATGGCTGCGCCCATGCTGGCGGCCCCGAAGACGTTGTGGCCACAGCCATGACCTGTTCCCCCTTGCCGAGCCGGCTCCTTTGTGGGTTGTGCCTTCTGTGAGAGACCCGGCAAAGCGTCATATTCTCCGAGCACGCCGATTCTGGGTTTCCCGGAACCATATGACGCCACGAAGGCTGTCGGCATGTCTCCGACTCCCGCCTCCACGCTAAATTCAGCCTCCCTCAGAGTATCCGCAATAAGCTTGGAGGATTTGAACTCCTCAAGACCCAACTCTGCGAATTCCCAAATCCTATCTGCCACTTCCACGATCAGCGACTCGTTCTTTTCTATCCAGTTCAAAGCAGTCTGTCCAGGCACGTCCTTTTTCCTCCCATTGTATCGAATCGTACATTAACGGACGAATGCTAGAGAGAAATTCAAGAAATTCCAAAAAAAGGATGAATACATGAAACAGGCTCTTGGCCCATTTCACGTATTTCAGCGACTAGGGCGGCAGCGGATGCCATGATGGATATATGGATGGGACTTCAGCAAACTTCTCCGGCCAGACGACTTTGAGATCCTTCTCTCCTTGCCATTGACAGAAAAGCAGAACGAACCCTTCCTCAATGGGATCGCTTGGGCTTATGAAATTGTTCTCGTTGAACTTCATCTTCCCGAAGACTGATGTCCACTCAGTATCGTGTATTGCCTTAGCTACTTCTTCGACACCCTCAGGATCCTTGGGATCCGCCTGCGTCATTTCAAGGGCTCCCTTGATCATGTAGACGGCCGAATAGTAGTTGCCTGCGTATATGTCGGGAGCTCCCCCAAATCTGGTCATGTAGGCATCGTAGAACGGGACAGTCATGTTCGAAATAGGCACTCTTGACAATCCTTCAATGTCGACTAGGTAGTCGTACAACCCGTGAGCTTTCTCGTTGACGCCAGGCACCCCACCAGGAATGTCCATTCCTACCCAGAACGTCTTCATTTTCGTGTCTCTCCACTCTTGCATGATCGGAGCCGAGCTGGTCCCCACCCACTCGACGAAGGTCACAGGAGAACCTGCGCTTCTGATTGCCTGAAGCTCTGACGTGAAATTTGCCTTGCCGGGAGGGCACCAGAGAATGGGATCCACCTCAATATCGTTCTTTCCCATGATATCCTTCATGACCTCTAGGTGTGTGTGGCAGAAAGCTTGGTCTTCCGTGAGCCAGGCTACCTTCTTTGCCTTGTACTTCTTCGCATAGTAGAGTGTCGCCATCGTGTCTTCTACCCCCCAGCCTCTAGAGTCTATTTGGTCTTGGAAGGTGAGATGGTATGGCCCAGTCCCATTCTGCCAGAATATCTTCGAATGGTCTATGTTTCCTCCAGAGCCGGAGATGTATATCCTCTTGTACTGCTCGGAGATTGGGCAAACGTATCCTGAGCTGCCGAAGATAAAGTCAGCATTGTCATCAATGATGAGCTTAGTATAGGCTGTCTGGAGTTCGGAGGGTACGAACGACGGTTGAAACTCTTTGGTATCTTCGACAACTTGCTTGAACAACCTACGCTTGCCGTTCACGAGTACGCCTCCACTGGCGTTTATTTCGTCAACAGCCAGTTGCGCTCCGTTGATGTAGTTTGGTCCATTCGCAGAATGAATATCTGCACCCATACCGAGGATTATGGGCTCCCCGGTTGTCTCCGTACTGGTAGCAAGTTGGGTCGCAGACGTCGCAGTAGTTGTTGCCGTAGGAGGTGCCGTGGGTTGCGTGTACGACCACAGGCCATAGCCGGCGACAGCCGCGGCGGCGACGCCAACTGCACCATACCCCAGGAACTTCCTACGAGAAACCCCGTTATTTTTTTTCGACGACATGGTATTTCGAAAGAGAATGGTCAGGCTGTTTTTATTTAAGGCTTGTGCGAGCCTGGGCTGTGGAAGGTTAATGGGTCTCTTTCTTGTTTGGGCTTTGGAACGTAGCGGTGCAGGGTTGCCGCTGCGATGCCTCAAATCGCTATGAGGCTGGTAACGATCCCTCATCCGACGGGTAATGCCCAAGAAAGGTCGAGGGGACAGAGACTGGCAGAGGTATGAACGTGACTGGAAAGGCTACGAGCGATACCGACGCGACGAGGTTAACCTCTACCTGACTAGAGCCAAGAGCATCGTAGAATCCAATCCAGCCCCATGGACGCCTCAGAAACGTGGACAACCACCCTACCCACCGAAAGCCATGGTCACCCTACTCCTCCTCAAGACGTGGCTGGGAATGGATTACAGAAGCATCAGCGCATACCTACGCGCCTTCCCCGAGCAACGCATCAAAGTAGGCTTAGAGGAGACGCCTAGCCACACAACCATCCGAAGCCACATGCTCCGCCTACCCGAACCATACCTACGCAAGCTCAACACTCAACTCACAAAGCCTTACCAAAAAGGGCCTAGCCGCAGACAGCACAGGCTTCAGCGTCCTCCGCTACGAGACATGGCTGACCGTCAAAGGGAA
>Ga0315279_10009024_pt1 | contig 11970 bp, 9 predicted proteins | sample YL17G06_20_MG_FD_203694 | JGI IMG/M metagenome (GOLD analysis project Ga0315279, IMG submission 203694) | Sediment microbial communities from Yellowstone Lake, YNP, Wyoming, USA - YL17G06_20 | ecosystem: Environmental > Aquatic > Freshwater > Lake > Sediment | place: USA: Wyoming | collected...
TGTAGACAATAGAGAAAGTTGCAGGTATAATCACGCCGTGTCTCGGCAGCCCAAACTCTTGATCACCCAGGGAAGAATCAATGAGGCTATAACCAAGCTAGCTGCTGAAATCAGGCGAGATTACCGGGGCAAACAACCATTTCTAATCGGTATACTTAAAGGTTCCTTCGTCTTTATGGCTGACCTGGTCCGTGAGCTTGGTCTGCCTGTGGAGGTGGACTTCGTTAAGCTTTCCAGCTACGGTGCAGGTACCAGAACTTCAGGCAAGGTAAAAGTAGTGCACGGACTAAAGTCCCCAATAAAAAGCAGAGACGTATTGATAGTCGAAGACATAGTTGATACCGGCCTGACCGTTTCTTTTCTAATGAGCTACTTACAGAAGAAAAAGCCTGCCTCTTTAAAGCTCTGCGCCCTGGTTGACAAGCTGTCACAACATAAAGTTCCGGTGACCATCGACTACCTAGGTTTCACCGTGCCCGATAAGTTTGTAGTAGGCTACGGCATCGATTGGAATGAAAAATTTCGCCACCTTCGAGATATATGTATCATTGACTAAGCATATTTGCTCACATTGGGCCAAGAGGTTTTCACCTCGCATACAACCACTTTAACAGGTAGCACTAGAGGGATATTTGCATCGGAGTAACAGAATATGAGTTTGTCTAAACTGATTTCGGTTGCCCGCGGAGACGCGCCAGCAGACTTGCTGCTCAAGAATGCCAAAATAATAAATACTTTCGTCGGCATAATAGAAGAGGGCAACGTGGCTATCTACGGCGATAGAATTGCTGGAATCGGTAACTATGTTAAAGCTAAAGAGACGATAGATATAAAGGGTGGCTATCTGGCTCCGGGGCTAATTGACGGCCACACTCATATAGAAAGCTCAATGCTCCATCCTGCCCATTACGCGCACGCCGTAGTTCCCAGAGGGATTTCTACGGTAGTCACGGATCTGCACGAAATAACCAACGTGGCTGGCTTCGACGGTATTAAATTTGTAATAGACTGGGCAAAGAAGCTGCCTGTGGACATATTCTTAATGGCACCCTCATGCGTACCGGCAACACATATGGAAACTAGCGGCGCCGAAATCACCTCTGAAGAAATCAAAAAGGCTTTAAAAATGCAAAATGTCATCGGACTGGGCGAAATGATGAATTTTCCAGGCGTTATGAACGGTGACAGGGAGGTTCTAAAAAAGATAACCGCTGCCCAGGGCAAAGTCATTGACGGACATGCACCCGGCGTGACCAATAAACATTTGAATGCCTATATAGCCGCCGGCATCTACTCAGACCACGAATCAACTGCTACAAAAGAAGGCAGAGAAAAGCTAAGGCGCGGAATGCACCTAATGATACGGGAGGGCTCTTCTGAGAAAAATCTGGACGCCCTTTTGCCGCTGGTTAACGACAAGACTTATAAGCGGTGTTTTTTCGTCGTCGATGACCGCAGTTGTTCTGATTTACTTCGCGACGGCGACGTAGATGCTGTTGTCAGAAAAGCAATTCAAAAAGGCCTCGAGCCTATAAGGGCCATACAAATGGCAACTCTAAATACCGCTGAATATTTCAGGCTGTACGACCGGGGAGGCATTGCTCCCGGCTACATGGCTAACCTGATAACCTTTGCCGACCTGCCACAACTGAATGCAGATATGGTCTTCTATAAAGGCCGCCTGGTAGCTAAAAAGGGCAAATACCTCGGACCCGTGTTAAAAACCTCGGCTGTTGAGCTAGCCGATACGATCCGCATCAAGCCTTTCGATACAGAAGCGCTGAAATTAACCGCCAGCGGGAGAAGTCTTCCGGTTATCGAAATCATCCCCGGCCAGATACTGACCAAGAAAAGAATCGAGAGAATGAAAATCAAAGATGGCGTGGTGACACCTGACCTGGATGAAGATGTATTGAAGCTGGTAGTTGTCGAGAGGCACAAGGCAAGTGGCCGTATTGGCTTGGGGCTGGTTAAAGGATTCGGCTTAAAACGAGGTGCGATAGCCTCTTCTATCGCCCACGACTCACACAATATAGTGGCAGTCGGCACAAACGACCTGGATATTTTCAGGTCAATAAAAGAAATAGAAAGACTAAAAGGCGGGTTGGTGGTGTGTATAGATGGTAAAATAGCGGCAGCTTTGCCTCTACCTATCGCCGGTCTACTTTCACCGGAGCCTTTGGAAGCTGTTGCGAAAAAATTTAACAATGTTGAAAAAACAGCGTATACGCTTGGAAATGTCCCGCCGGCTGTGTTTGCGCTTCTTTCTTTCACAGCTTTGCCTGTAATACCTGAACTTAGATTAACCGATATGGGGCTGGTAGACGTAATAGAATTCAAGTTGATTAACACCTCGTGAAAATCCGTAGCCATTTCATGAGTTTCGGGCTAACTTTTAAATAACGGGGGTACAGGCAATGAAAAAAACAAGACTTTGTGAACTACTCGGCATTGAATACCCGATAATTCAGGGCGGCATGGTATGGATTGCCAATGCTGAATTAGCTGCGGCAGTTTCCAATGCCGGCGGCTTGGGCTTAATCAGTCCCAATGCCGGTATGAGCCGCAATGACGACCAGGTAGAAAATCTAAAGAAGCAAATAGAAATAGCCAAGGGTCTAACTTCCAAACCATTCGGGGTCAATTTACCCATATTAAACAACCCCCAGATTGAGGCGCTCGTCGACGCGGTTATTAAGGCTAAAGTGAAAGTCGTGGCCACAGCCGCCGGCAATCCAGCCCTATACACCAGCCGCTTCAAAGAAGCCGGAATAAAAGTCCTACATTTGGTAGCGGCTGTAAGACATGCCCAGAGTGCGGAAAGACGAGGTGTAGATGCGGTTATCGCTGAAGGCTATGAGGCGGGCGGTCACAACGGCCTGGATGAACTGACCACCTTGACTCTGGTGCCGCAGGTCGCGGACGCAGTGGCAATTCCGGTAGTGGCTGCCGGAGGCATCGCCGATGCCAGGGGCGTAGTGGCTGCGCTGGCATTAGGAGCCGACGGTGTTCAGATGGGCACTCGCTTTGTGGCCACCAGCGAGTGTGCCGCCCACCAGAATTTCAAAGACGCTGTAGTTAAAGCTACAGATACCGATACAGCGATTACAGGCAGGAAACTTGGACCCACCAGGATACTAAAGAACGAGATAGCCACCAAGCTACTCGGTATGGAAGCGGCTGGAGCTTCAGCTGAAGAGCTCCAAGCTTTTATTGGCAGCAGCCGGTCACGGACAGGACAGTTTGAAGGTGACCTGGCTAAGGGTGAAGCTTATTGTGGTTCCATAGCCGGTATGATAAAGGAAATAAAAAGCGCAGCTGAGGTAATTCAAAGTATCGTTGACAACTACGATAAAGTATTGGCCCGCTTGAGATAATAGAGATTGTTAAAACCGGCTTTACGCCAGAAACCTAGTTCAATTCTAATAGATTGCAAACTCAGACGGCACGTAGAACTACTGTGGTTTTATAATTATGAATAAGCAGGCTCAGCCGGCTTTTTCTGCCCTGGCTCGGGTGCTTCGCGCCAGGACTCTGATGGCCTCCATCAAGTCCTGACGCCGGCAATCTTTGGTCAGATACCAACTGGCGCCGGCCTCAAGTGCAGCGCCCACGTAATCACCGTAGACAGTCAGAAACAGAATCTTAACTTCAGGTTGGCTTCGCTTTATGCGACGGGTTGCCTCTGTGCCATCTATGCCCGGCATGTGGGCGTCCATCAAAATAACATCCGGAATCAGTTTTTCCGCTTTGGCCACCGCCTCCAGACCATCCGCCGCCTCGCCAATCACATCTATATCAGCCTGGGGCCCAAGTATGCTCTTCAGCCCCTCTCTTACCACCTCATTATCATCGACTATGAGTACCCTAATCTTTTCCATTCTATCTCCTGTATCCGGTCGCGAATCTTCTTTATCTAACTCTAAGTTTACCGCCTCAATTCGGTTATACAATCGGGAGTATGGCTGGTTTCAACTGGGCAAAAAGGGGGAGTTAAAATCTCAACCTTTTCTCTGATGTGCAGTAGTACTTTAGTATGACTCTAAAGACGGATTATGCCCTTCTTTAAAGCTTGAGTTACGGCTTCAGTACGGTCATTCACTCTCAGTTTTTGGAAGATATTAGTGATATGCGTTTTAACCGTACTCTGGGCAATATTAAGTTCCGCGCTAATTTCTTTGTTTGCCGCACCTTTTGCCATGAGGCACAATACTTCCAGCTCTCGCCCAGAAAGCTCATCACCGGACGGTGTCCGGCGGGATAGTTGGGAGAACCGGTCAAGCAGCTTTGATGCCACCACCGGCTGGATAAGTGACTCACCTCGATAAACAGACCTTATTGCTTTAAACAAATCCTCTCTTGGGGCATCCTTAAGTAGATAAGCCCGTGCACCAGCCTCAATACCGCTAAATATATAGTCGTCATCGCTGTAAGTAGTCAGGATTATAAATTTAACACCAGGCATAGCCGGGTGAATCTGCCTCATAGCTTCGACGCCGTCCATCTCCGGCATCCGGAGGTCCATCAGCACTACGTCCGGGCTCAATTCCTTGGCCTTATTCACTACTTCTACCCCGTCCTTAGCTTCACCTACCACCTTAAAGTCGCCCTCCCGGCTCAGCATGGCAATCAATCCTTCTCTTACTACCGGATGGTCATCAGCAATTAAAATCTTTATAGCTTCCACTACGAAACCTCCTTGCCGGTAGGAATAACTATCTTCACCAGCGTCCCTTTGCCTCTCTGGCTTTGCACTTCGAACGTACCCCCTAAGCCCCGGGCCCGTTCCCGCATACTTATCAAACCGAAGGTATCCCGTTTCTTCACACTCTTATCTCCATCACCCGATATTTTCGGTTTGAAGCCAATGCCATTGTCTCTAACGTCCAGTTCCGCTGTTGATTCACCAAAAGTCAGATTTACCTCTACTTCAGTAGCTTTGGCATGCTTTCTCACGTTAGTCATGGACTCCTGGAAAATGCGAAGAATGCCGGCTTCCAGCTCAGGTGGCAAGTCACGCCTGTCACCCATAATATTGAATTTCACACTCACCCCTGTGCTCTGGCTAAATCTGTCTACCTCTTGTTTAATCGCATCAGCCAGAGGCCGCTGCTCCAGAGCCTGAGGGCGTAAGTTCCATACCGAGCGCCTTGCCTCACCCAGGCTTTTTCTAGCCAGATTTCGAGCCTGGTTTAAATGGCGTTGTAACGCCGGCAAATCACTACCCAATGCTTGTTCTGCTGCCTCAAGCTGCAAAATAATGCCGCTGAACCCTTGTGCCAGCGTGTCATGAATCTCCCTGGCCATGCGGTTACGTTCTTCTATCACTGCCATTTGACGTGTCTCATCGTATAGGCGTGCATTGTCAATAGCCACCGCCAGCTGGTCAGCCAGTGTCTGGGCAGTATATAAATCCGCTTCACCAAAGGCATCGACGTCGGTACTCTCAATATCGAGAACTCCAATAACATTGTTTCCTATCTTCACCGGTACTGCAAGCTCAGACTTGGTGTCTCTTAGCGCCTCAACGACACGATACCTCGGATCCTCACTTACATCATTTGCTAAAATAGGTTCCCCAGTCTGGGCCACCCAGCCAACTAAACTTTCTTCGTCCACCTCCAGAGGTACCCCAACAGGTATAATGCCTTTCTGACCGCTCAAACACAAGGCTTTAAGCGCCAGTGCACCAGAGGAAGGTTCTAATAAATATATATTGACATTATAGTAGTGAAATGTTTCACGAAGTAAGTTGCCAACATACGGCAGAAGCTCATCGAGTTTTACAATAGAGCTAATCTTGCGACTAACTTCGTTGACGGTACGTAGTTGCTCTGCTCTCTGACGCTCCTGCTTGGTCCTCTCAGCAACCTTCTGCTCCAGACCAGTGTAAGATTCTTTCAATGCCTTAGCCATATTGTTGAATTGTTCGGCTAACTGCTGAATTTCGTCTCCAGTCTCCGCCTTAATGTTATAGTCGAGCTCGCCCTTGGCAATGACTTCAGCACCTTTAGTTAGCGCTAATATCGGTCGAGTAATCGCCCCCGACAGCAAAAATATCACTGCGGTAGCCAAAAGAATCATGCCGCCGAAAACGCCAGTGAAAATCCACTGCGTTTTCTGTACCTGCTCATTTATATTTTGAATTGTCGCCTGGACCGTGGAGTTAATATGGGCCTCTAACTCTTCGGCTGGAGCCGAGTACTCATCGATGTAGGTGGCTGCAGCTACTACGAGATTCGTACCTTCAACGGGTATACAATGCATATATTTTTTCCTGACCTCCCCTTTCGGGTCCGTCCAGTCATAATAACCTGAGGCTTCCCCCCTAAAACTCCTTTCTACAATAGACGCATAGGAGACAGGTTCACCACCCACTTTAAGTAAGTTGACGCCTACCAGCTTGGGGTCCACATCGAAATAGACTGTGCCGGTATTATCATATACCATTGTAGAGCCGGTTTGACCAACACGCTGCACCGCTATATCGTGCAGTTCGGTATTAGCCTTCAGCTCGGAAATGCCTAAGTATGGATGATACTGAATGAAAAGCCCTATCTCATCGGCAGCATATAACGCGCGCCGCTGTATCAGAGTCCGGCCCAAGTCTTCCAGAGCAGAGATGCTCTGACGGGCAACTTCTTCTCCCATACTCGTACTGTTCAGTTTGACCAGAGAACTGACCTGAGATATGGTACGAAACGCCAGTGAGCTTATAACGCCCAGTGAGATGAAAGACAAAGCCAAAAAAAAGATAAGAATTTTAGACCTTATGCCGAGCCGCACCCTCATTTTACTTTCCCAACCTCCAAACGCTCTTCTGTTTTTTACTCCGCTTGCCATATCAACTTTTCTCCATATTCAAGTAAAACTTTCTGACGCTCATCCCGTACTTTCTTAGTCTCTAAGTATCTCTTTAGAGCTTCAATGGGACTCAACCCCTGGCTGGTCAATTCACCCAACCTGAGTCGTGCCTCCTGCCTTACTTCTTTAGCAACCACGGCGTAGTGAGCCGCTTTGAGAGCTTTGTTTATCTCTACCTCCCGAACAGAAGCCTCCAGAGCGGCGGGCAAGCCGATGTGAACCCTGACTACAGCATTTTCGATACCCCCCTGCTGCTGAGCAATAGCCTTCAAAACAGTGCCGGTTGGGTCTGCATCTTCGATGGCGATATCGACCGTAACAGTCACGAAGCGCCGGGCATTAACTTTATGGAATTCATAAGTTACGCGCTTATCTGTACCTCTCTTCTCCACATCGACCACGTAGAAACCTTTATCCTCATCCTCGTCGCCGAAGTCGAAACGCTCCAGACTACCGGCATAAACAACAGGTGGGTTTTGAAGTAAAACCTGGTGCCGATGGATATGTCCCAAAGCTACGTAGTCAAAAAAAGGCAGAGCCACATTTCCCAGCAGCAAGACGGGGTCCCTTCCCGCCACCATACTTCTCTCCGACCCTGGTTTAGCTGTCGATACTGCCACGTGAGCAGCCAGCAACGCTGGCAGGCCCAGGTCAAGCTCAGAAACAAGGCCCAACAGCCTGCGAGTCATCATTTCCTGAAGCCGGTCATTTGCCTGCTCTATGCTTAGATTTTTCGCTTCCTCTCGACTCAGCAATGCACTTCGCTTCAGCCAGGGCAAGGCCACTAACTGAACAGTACCCTGTCTGGTAGGTATATTATAAATATCCGGTCGGTTACCGACATAAATGTGACTAACAGACAATGTATCGAAAATCTCCACAGCGTTAGCCCTGCCAATTGCATTTGGCAGGTCATGATTGCCTACCAATAAGAAGACAGGGATTCCACTTTCTGATAGCCGTCTGAGCCGTTTGGCAAATTCTCGCTGTTGAGTCTGGGAAGGGTCACGATTCTTGTAAGCATCTCCACAAAACAGAACCAGGTCAACACCATTGCCCACCGCATACTCCACTACCTCGTCCAGAGCGTTCAGGACATCAATCAACCTCGTCGATAATCCCGTAGCCGGGTCAACACCACCATAAGTCTCCATGCCCAGATGGAGGTCAGCAAAATGAAGAATCTTCATTGTTCCACAGCATCGGACGCTCTGGTTGCCCATAAAGGCTGCGTGTCAAAAGCTTCACCGCTTAACTTTGCCTGCAAAGTTTTAACTGACTCTTTTATCGGCAATCTAATCTGCGCCAGGCTATCGCGCTCCCGAATTGTAATCTGATTATCCTCAAGCGATTTAAAGTCGACGGTAACGCAGAAGGGAGTACCGACTTCGTCCTGACGTCGATAACGCCGACCAATGCTCTGGGCATCATCATATTGCGTTACAAAATGTCGACGAAGTTCAGCATAGACCTCCCTGGCTAGCGGCGCCAGCTTCTCATTTCTGCTCAAAGGCAAAACAGCCACTTTGATTGGAGCCAGCTCACGGTGAAGACGCAAAACGACTCTCGTTTCCCCAGCAGCTATATCCTCATCATAAGCATCTACGAGAAACGCCAGCAGTGAGCGGTCGACTCCCGCCGAAGGCTCGATAACATAGGGCACATAGCGCTCCCCTGAATCTTCATCGAAATAACTCAAATTCTTACCGCTGTGTTTAGCATGTTGCACCAGGTCGAAGTCACCCCTGTTGGCTATACCCTCCAGCTCAGCCCACCCCATAGGGAAAAGATATTCGACGTCGGAGCAGCCCTTCGCATAATGAGCCAGTTCCTCATCGCAATGCGGCCGGAGACGCAGATTATCCTGTTTGATTCCAAGCTTTAAGTACCACTCAAAGCGCTCCCTCACCCAATAATTGAACCATTCCTCGTCGCTTCCCGGCTTAACGAAGAACTCAATCTCCATCTGCTCAAACTCTCTGGTCCTGAAAATAAAATTACCGGTCGTGATTTCGTTGCGGAAGGACTTGCCTATTTGGGCAATTCCAAAAGGCAGCTTTTTCCTGGAAGTAGCCAGTACATTATCGAAGTTAACGAAAATGCCCTGGGCTGTTTCCGGTCGTAGATAAACGACGCTGGCATCGTCCTCCACCGGTCCCATAAAAGTCTTGAACATTAAATTGAACTGCTTCGGCTCTGTCAGGGCGCCGCCGCAATCGGGACAAACATTTCCAACTAAATCGGTGGCTCGCCGTCTGAGGTGACAGGACTTACATTCCACCAACGGGTCGGAAAAGCTCTCCACATGGCCACTGGCAACCCAAGTCTGGGGATGCATAATTATGCTGGCGTCCAAACCAACCATATCATCCCGTTCTTGAACCACCGCCCCCCACCAGGCGTCTTTGACATTTCGCTTGAGTTCCGTTCCAAGTGGCCCGTAATCCCAGCTGCTGCCCAGCCCGCCATAGATTTCGCTGCTGGGGAAAATAAAGCCACGCCGCTTGCACAGCGAGACGATTTTTCCCATATCCACTTTGCTTTTTTCCTCAGGCAATTAAATATCCTCCGAAGCTTACCCAAGCTTAGCAACTTTATGTCCGAGTGTCAAAAACTCCCAAGTGATGTTTTTGCGTAATTGTGTTAGAATCGAAACATACTGGTATTACATAAGTCTAATGATGAAGACAATTAATAATCTCGGATTGTTATTTACCCTGTTTCTGGTGCTCCTGATTCCGGCAGGCAACTCTTGTCTTCCTCAACCCGTAACTCCACCGTCACCTCCCCCACCCCAACAAGAGGAGCCGTCTCCGGATATGACACCGCCGCAAACAGTAATCACCGTGGCTCCGGCTGAAACTATCACCTCCAGCAAAGTCACTTTTGAATGGACGGGCAGTAATGACAGGACACCAACCAATAAACTGACCTATTCATATTATCTGGAAGGCCATGATAACGGCTATTCTTCCTTCACAGCGGACACTTCTAAGACCTATACCAATTTGCCCGACGGCACTTATACGTTTTACGTCAAAGCTCACGATGAAGCTGACAATGTCGACTCCACACCGGCATCCGCCAAATTCACCGTTGCTACTCCCAAACCGGAAGGAAAAATCGAGACCGGGACCGTAACCCCAATTGTCAGCACGTTGCTTATAGTACCGAACAGCGATGTCAGTCATATAGCGGTTGGCTACGACAACACAATTTACGCACTTGATTCTCCCCATGCCAGGCTTTACAAGTCAGACCACGGCGGCTACGGTTGGACCGACATATCGAGAGGCCTTGGTGCAGCCGCACCCTGGACCGAACTGGCTATTGCCCCGGATGACCCCAGAGTAGTTGCGGTAGTGACCAATGGAACTGAAGTATTCGTGTCAACCGATGGTGGTGCCAACTTCGCAGCTACCGGATTAAGCGGCAAGTTGAGCGGTAGTGAGCGTGTGCAATGCCTCGCCCTCTCCCCTGGTTATGGCCGCAGGGATATAGCTGTAGGCACATCCACAGAGAGCGGTAATGGTAAGGTATGGATAAATATTTTAAATGGCTTCCCCGCAGGCTGGCACGACATAAGCACCGGTGCCACCGGCTGGTCAAATGCCGACATCTTCGCTATCGAGTATTCACCGGGGTTTGCCGTTGATGGCACCATACTGGCCGTCGCCGCCACTGGGCCTCCACCGAATTCCGACGGCACTTTTTTGTATATCGGTTTCAGAGACCTCGGCGGAAATACCACGGTCTGGAATAATTCCTCAGGCTATCCGGTGGAAATATCTCAATCCGGACAGGATACGCCGGGGACACCGCTTACCTACGCTGACGTAGCCTTGCCCGCAGACTATATTGGGACCTCTCCGGCAAACCGGCATGTATACGCTTGCTGGAGCGACAACCCACCGGGAGTAGCCGCCTCAGGCAATCCAAATGATGATGTGTACCGTATTGACGACACTGTATGCTACAGGCTTCTGGTTCGTACTGATGTCATCTGCAGCCTAGCGCACTACGGTATGTTCAGCCGGGGCAAGCTACTGGCTGGGGCTGTGGCGGCATCGACTGTGTCGCTTTTCCGCGGCCCTCAGGTATACTTTACCTCTAACCCAAGCTCGCCATATCCCACCTGGCAAAACAGCCAGAAACCACCCACCGGTCCCGCCCAGGCTCGCGTCGCCTGGTCTGCTGACGGCAGAGTTGCTTACTGCGGCACCAGCGCCCCCGCCGGTGGCAGCAATGACCAGAGCGCTTTCTCGGTAAGCACTAATAACGGCTTCACCTGGAACCAGATAGGGCTGATTGACCTTTAGTTTGACAGCTCAGGTCGCTCTCTTCTACAATTCCGATTCGTTATGATTAAAGCCGTCTTATTCGACTTCTACAACACCCTGGCCAGCTACTATCCGCCCCGGGAGGATATCTACATTAGCAGTTGCCGTGAACTGGGCATCGACGTAGAAGCCAAAGCGTTATTCACCTCGTTAGCCGCCGCCGACATTTTTTATCGCAATGAGAACTCCCGCTCGCCCATAGACAGCAAAACCCCAGAGGAAAAAATCAACTTCTACGTCGAATACGTAACCAGAATAGTCAGCGGAGCCGGGGCAGAAATTAGCCGTGACGCCACGCTTCAAATACTGGCTAAAATCAGAGAGTATAAATGGGAATTCAAAGTCTACAGTGACGCATTACCCGTCCTAAAAACACTTAAGAAACGCCGCTTAATCCTAGGGCTTATTTCAAATGTCGCTCAGGATATGGAGGCCACGTATACGAAGCTGGGACTGCAGCCATACTTGAATTTCAAAGTTACATCAGCCGAGGTGGGCTACGATAAACCCCGGCCGGAGATATTCCTGGCCGCGCTCAAGAAAGCTAAAGTCAAGGCCGGAGAAGCTCTATACGTCGGCGACCAGTACCAGATAGATATCGTCGGCGCTCGCGGTGTCGGCATTAAGGCATTGCTCATCGACCGCAACAATTATTTCCCGGACATCACCGACTGCCCCCGACTGCACAGCCTCACCGAAATCAAGGAATATATCTAAAGTCAGAAAAACATTCTTCTCCGGGTAGATTGGAGTATCTGCTCCAATC
>Ga0315279_10009025_pt1 | contig 11969 bp, 15 predicted proteins | sample YL17G06_20_MG_FD_203694 | JGI IMG/M metagenome (GOLD analysis project Ga0315279, IMG submission 203694) | Sediment microbial communities from Yellowstone Lake, YNP, Wyoming, USA - YL17G06_20 | ecosystem: Environmental > Aquatic > Freshwater > Lake > Sediment | place: USA: Wyoming | collected...
TTGCTCGGCAGCGCTTCAATTTTTAGCGGCTTCGGCTCGCTGCTTTTTTTCTCTGTTTTATTGTTTGGCCCCCGTTTTAAAAAAATTATTAATAGGTAAAAAAAAGCAGCTCGGCTCGCCGCAAATATATTTTCTATGTTCGAGAAGCTCACGCCTTTTGCGCTGCGGCGCAAAAGGCTGCGCCTCGTTCGGGTTTATCTACTCTCTACGCCCTTGCTTCGTTGCGAAATATATATAACTCTCTCTCTCTCTACTCTCTACTCTCTCTCTCTACTCTCTCTCTGTTGGGCGCCTGGCGCGTGGCGCCCCGCAGCCCTTCTCTTTCTATATTTTGTGAAAATTTTTATCGTCTGTGCGCCTCAATATTTTCTTTTTAGGCTGCGTGGCGCCCCGACGCCAGGCGCCTTCCTGCCCTTGCCCATCCCCCCCGTGCGCGGGCAGGGACTCTCCCCAACCGCCTCCCCCGACGACAACGTTCAACCCCCCTTATTCCGCCAGCCCCCCCATTTCTTGGGGGGGCTGGCGGTAAAACCTCGGTTAATTTTCGGCTTTTATTTTTTGCTCCTGGGCGATGTTCAATAAATCTTTTTTTTTTGCAAAGGGAAGGCAACCCCCCTAAACCCCCCTCTTCTATTTTATGGGCAAATTAGCTTTACGACGGAGCAGCCCAGCCCCTGACAGCTCCTGTTCAGGGCCTAAAAGACCCCTCCATTCACTTGGGGCTGGGCTGCTCACTACGGGGGGGTTGCCTGCGCCCTCTGGGCGCACCCTTTGCAAAAAAGACGAGACAAAAACGGCAATCCCCATAAATGGGGATTGCCGCCCAGTCGCAAACCAGATTACCCCCATAAATGGGGATAATCCTAAATAAAAAAGCCGAAAATCAACCGAAAACTATTGACTATTCCTTATTTAACCCCTCTTCCCCTTCTTTAAGTTGTGCCTCTAAATCAGCAATTAACCTCTTAAATTCGGTAACAAATTCGGTAATAATTGCCTCAATTTTTTCTTTATCCATAGTGAAAAAATTTTGTTTACTTCGACCTTTAAATATATTGGCTTTTAAAAATTTCTTCCATTAACTTTGCCCTATCCTCTAAAATTTTCTTAAACTGCTCGTCTGTACAGGTTTTAGCAGCCTCGCTAAAGGCGAGGCTCGCCTTATCAAATATACCCTGATTAAACAAACACTCGCCAATAAAATTATATGTACCGGAAATATCACGGCGCCATGGCCGGTAATGGACGATGCCGGTATTGTTTGAAAAACTCTCAACAAAAAACTCGGCAGCCTTAGCGAATTTCTTTTTATGAAAAAGAATCAACCCTTTTAATTTTGCCGTTTCCCACCGGCCTGGTGTTTCATCATCAGATCTGGAAGCGTACCAATAGGCACGGAAAAAATGGCCCAGCGAAAAATGACACTGCGAAAGGCTAAAAAAAGCGTACCAACGCTCACCCTTATCTTTGGCGTACTTAAACCAACGGCCCCACCAACGAATGGCGCCCCTAAAATCACCCTTTGATTCAGCGAATAAGGCAAGGTGAAAAATAGCCCGGGTGTCCTTTTTATTTTTCTTGTACTGCGCGACCATAATCCGCGGGGTTTGCTCATCACGTTGTTTTTCTCTCTCTTCCCTGGCGGCCGGAGCCTGCCCGCCAAAGCGGTCATGCTTGATAAGAAATTCCGGGTAAGAATCAATGGGCCAACAGATCTGCCTCTCATGCACCTCACCCTCAAAATAATTGCCATTGCGATAAATTCGGGGGTTGCCAAATATCATGCCGTTTTCCATTTCAATAGCGCACATAAGACCGTTTGCTTTGGTCGATAAATGTTTTTCTAAATCAGGCGTGGCAGCCACGTACTCATGGCCGTCCAAAAATAAAATCCAGTCGGATTTAACGCCCTCATGGGCGAAATTTCTCGCCTTGGAAAAATCGTCCTGCCAGTCAAAATGCTTTAAAGTGGTGGCGTATTTTTTGGCAATTTCTCCGGTTTTATCAGTGCTGGAATTATCAACGGCAATTACTATTTCCTGTACAAAATCGCGGCATGATAGAACGGCGTGCTCCAACCCCAGCTCCTCATTTTTGACAATCATCACGAGAGCCAAAGTTGGTTTATCCCCAACAAACTTATGTTTTTCCTCAAAATACTCTTTACTTTTATCCCAATATTTTTGCATCTCAGGCGAAAAAGGCGGGAAATTTGGGTGATAGTGAATTAACCTTGCCTCGGAACGAATGACTTTATAGCCTGCTTTAATAGCCCGCTGGCAAAAATCAGATTCTTCAAAGAACAAAAAGAAATTTTCATCAAAGCCGCCCAACTCCTCAAAAATCTTTCGCCTTACGGCAAAACAAGCGCCGCAAACCCACTCCTCTTTTGGTGTCGGGTATTCCTGACCATAGGGGGCAAAAAGCCGGGCCCCAACAACTGCCACTTTTTCATCCCTAAAGGGCTCTAATAAATCAACCAACCAATTTTTGCCGGCCAATAAATCACAATTCAAAAAGACGATAAACTCGGAAAAAGTAAACTTGGCTCCTAAATTGCAGGCGGCGCCATAACCCCTGTTTTCAGAATGAAAAACTCTTTCGTCACAATTCTCTAAAAATTTTACGGTTTCCCCATTGCTTCCGCTATCTATAATGGTCAAAGAATAATCTTCGGTGTGCTTCTTAATGGACGACAAAAACCTCTCTAAATCCGCCTTAGAATTATGGCTGACTAAAATTAAATCTGCTTTCATAATTAGAATTTTTAAAATTGGAGCCAGTCTTTTTACGGGACTGGCAAACCGTTTTAACAGCAGCGCTGTCCGGGTTTTTTGTATCGGAAAACAACCCTTTTCCCATAGACAATAAAATTGATATCAGCTCTTAAGTGAAAACATTGCCTCCGTTTACACACACTTTTCACCTTTTTAAAAGGGACAAATATTTTATGTTTCAGGCAATAATTCATGGCTCTCACCTCCCCTTATTAAATTTTTAATTTCCAATTATTTTACGGCCCAGAGGGCATCAAAAACCTTGTCGCCCTCTTGGTGAAAATCTTTTAAAATTTCGGTCTTGTATCCTCTCTCTTTGAAATCCTGCTCGGTCCAAAAGCTTAAATGGTCTTGGCTTTTTACGCCTAAAATATTTTGCCTGAATTCTTTTTCTAAAGGCATAAATATCAGCTGGTTGCATTTAATTTTATTCAAAACTTTTAAAGAATCCTCTCTTGATAAATGCTCTAAAACGTCAAACATCAAAACCCAGTCATAAAGAAAAGTGTCCCAATGGCGAATATCTGCTTTTATAAAATTCACTTTTTCGGCTTCCCAAACTCTTGTTTTGGCCGCGTCTAAATAGGGCTGATAAACATCTATATTGTCAAGCTGTTTAAATTTTAAATAGGGCAGCTGCCGACCCAAACCGGAACCGCCAAGGCCAACCCCGACATTAAGTACTCTTAATTTATTTAAATCTTTTCTGGGCAGCCGGTTTCTTAAATCAATTTCATCAAAAACAGAGGGATAATAGCCGTACTCTCTGGGACCAAAGATTAATTTAAAAAGATTTGTCATTTTTGGAAAAAGCGGGGAGCCACTTTTTAGTAGTTGGGCTCCCCTAGCGCGGTTAGGCTTTAGTGAAGTCGCAAATCATTGAATCAACACTGGTTGTTACCCACGAAGCCAGAGCAAGGCTGTACGGAGTACCCGTTAAAGGAACAGAGGTAGCGAATTTAGCGATCAGGTACAAACCGAACCCTTTGGGATATGGTTCAATGGTGTCGTAGGGAAGACTAAAATCAACGAGACCAAGCGCAACAGCAGCCGCCTGAAAAGCACCTGACCATGTATGCGCCGTATAGGCCGCATAGTAGACAGTATAATTTGCAACAGTATCTAGATAATGGTCAAGAATATACTGGACTAGGTATGACTGCTTGGTTTGACCGCCTGGGATTAACTTAAGGGTGATTAATTGCTGAGCAAAAGAACCAACCGTTAAATGTCCCGGATTCGGATAAATTTCACCGACAGCGCGCCCGGTACCGCCTAACATGACACGTCTATTGCCCTGGGCAGCAGACTGCTTATTAGTCGGAATCAACCACTCACGCACAACATTAATGCCTTTCCAGCTGAAAAACACTAGCGCATCACCAATTTTGCCCGAGGCGCCAAATGAACCTAAGGGCATTGATACTTTAGCCATATGACAAAACACGGAAAAATTATTATTTCTGTCCGACTATTTTTTAAGACAACAGAAACTCTTTCAGAAAAAGATTGTACCCTGACATTCTTTTTCCAATTGCTTTTCTATTGTAAAGAGCTTTCTGTTCATTTGTCAAGACCTTCCACGCAGCAATACCGGCAGTGTATTTTCCGCGGTGCGTTTGCTGAAGTTCGGATTGCGGATTTTTAGGGATAAAATATGGCTCACGATAATATTTTATTTTGCCGGAAACATTATCCCTACGATAGATGCCGGACAAACAAAGAATATTAGCATAGTAATCAACCCCAAATCTAGTATTTCCAAACTCGGTAAAAATAAGAAAAATATCTTCTTCACCGTAATTAGAAAACCCATATTGAGAAGTGCCGTATTGATTAAAAAGGCCGAATCTCTTACCGGAAGAGATTGATAATAATTTATCGATTCCTTGAATTTCAGGCATTGTTAATTGAATAAATTATTAAAGAAATTTTGAAAAGAGCCAGCCGCTTGGTCATCTTCAAAAACCACCGAAAGCTCTAAATTGCTTTGAAAAGCCATTTGCGTGTAATTATGCGAGCCGATAACGACTATTTCCGAATCAAAAATCATCAACTTACAATGAAGCAGATTTTTTATTTTTATTCTCTTGGCATTAATGCCATTTTCTTTTAATGTCCTGATTATTTCATCGTTATTTACCAGCGCGCGAACCTCAACGCCTCGGCGGGCAGCCCGAACAATTGCCTGATTAAAAAGCTGAACGCTGGCGCCCGGGTCCTGGGGATACCAGCGCCAGTCAAAAACAATTATTTCAATTGTTTTTTTGGCTTCCTCTATCAGGGGAATGATTTTTTTAGGAAATTCCGAGCCGATAATTGTTTCCATAGAAATTAAATGCCTGTTTCGTTAATATCTCTCATTATTTTACGAATTAATTTTGCGGGGTTAATGTCATTGCCAATATAGAGAAAATTGCCGTCAAAAGTAAGTACCCGACAATAATTTTCTCCGGCGGCACCTATCCATGTTGAAACAGTGGTCATTGTGGCTATATTTATTTTAACGACTTTGGCGGGTTCGGTATACACCGCAGCATAAATGTAAACGCCGTCAAAGGTGAGGCCATAACAAGAATCATCAGCCGCTACGCCCGTCCAAGTCAAGACCGTAGCCATAGTACTGGGATTAATTTTAACAACCTTAGCTATTATAGTGGCAAGCCCGGCATAAATATAGGTGCCGTCAAAAGTAAGGGCAAAAAGGTTATTTTGTCCATCGGCGCCGGTCCAGGTTGCAACCGTGGTCATTGTGGCTGGATCTATTTTAACGACTTTGGCGGGTGAATCAAAAGCAACGGCATGCCCAGCATAAATATAAATTCCATCAAAAGTAAGAGCTTTACATAAATTTTCCCCGGCGGCGCCGGTCCAAACCTGATTTGTTGTCATATCAGAACGCTTTATTTGAATAACTTTACCAGGGGAAATATCAAGTCCAGCATAAATATAGGTGCCGTCAAAGGTAAGAGCTTTACAATAATTTTGTCCATCGGCGCCGGTCCAGGTTGCAACCGTGGTCATTGTGGCTGGATCTATTTTAACGACTTTGGCAGGTGAAGTATTAACCCCAGCATAAATATAGGTGCCGTCAAAGGTGAGGCCATAACAATAGGCAACCCCAGCGGCGCCGGTCCAGGTTGCAACCGTGGTCATTGTGGCTGGATCTATTTTAACGACTTTGGCAGGATCTGTAGAAAGCCCAACATAAATATAGGTACCATCAAAGGCAACCGCCCGGGCATAATCCTGGCCAGCGGCGCCGGTCCAAACAATTTTTAAAATTTTAATGGCCTCGTTCGGCCACATTGCCAAAAGACGCAGCCAAGCCGAGGAACTATGCCTGTGCCTTTCCCAAACCTCACCATCTTTAATTTTATCTGCCACAATCGAATTAACCAAATGGTCAATAACCAAAGCCGCCTTATGGCTCGTTAAAGATTCGCCGGGCCCGAGGTGCGATTCCTCATCTTTCTCATGCTCTAAAATCAGCCGGGCAATCGCTTCTTCAATTTTTTCGGGGTCAATTTGGCTTTTTTCCAAAAGCCCCCAAACTGGATTTGCCATAAAAATTTAAAAGAATTATACAGGCAATAAATAACCAATTAAATCAACATCAAAAGTAAAGGCTGTCCCTGTTTCAGCAACAGTAATTTCTAATTTTACAGAATCACCCCCTGAAATAGAAACTTTAGGATAATTTCCATAGATATAGAATAAATCATGGTAAAAAGGAATTGAATAAATTTCACTCGCAGGAATAACATCAGTCAAAGGAATATTATCGCTTCCCCTTTTTAAAATCAAAAAACCATCATTAACCACCTCTTCGTAGGTTTTTGCTCTCTCAATAAAACCAAAAAGAAAAAATTCATATCCAGCCGGCACGGTATAAAGCAAGGTGTCGCCAAGAACCTTAAAATCAATATTTTCTACCGTTGCAACCCTACCAACTGCACGGGTTTCAAGCGCCACAACCTCATCATCTAATTTAGAAACATCCTCAACAAAACCAACCGTCTTTTTGGTAGAATCATAGACGACACCGGACCTATTTTCTTTGGCCCGAGGCGAAAAAATTGAGTTTGGATAACTAGCCATTTAACCTAAAACCACTGTTTTCCAAGCCGCACCAGTGTAAATATGGAGGGTAAAATCAACAACGGTAAAATAAGCGCTGCCGGCAACAGGCGAAGCCGGAATCGAAGTCGGGAATCTGAATACCGTCTGCATCGCGATAATTTCAGCGTCAGAATTATCAAGGTCCTCAACAAAGAGAACCGTCTTTTTGGTGGCATCATAGACAACGCCAGTTTTATTTGCCTTGGCCCGCGGGCTGTAAATTGAATTTGGATAATCAGCCATTGTTTTAAATTTTAACGGCAATCAAAATAAAAATCAAATATCCTGCCATTAAAATTATATAATCAATTTTAAAAGGTGTCAAGGCAAAAGCCAAGGCAATCAAAAGCCCAATTAGAATTTTTAAAAAAGGATTTCTAAAAATTGAGGTCATTTGAATTTAAAAAACAACCAATTCTTAAATAAATACCATTTTGTCCTTTGATATTTCTGGGGAAAACCACAAGCACAATTATTGCCAACCACCTGTTTTCTTAAAGAAAATTGAAGCTCGCCTCTACAGTTAGGGCAAATATATTCTTTCTTTAATTTTCCTATATTTGAGGTCATTTTGATTTTTTGTACCCTAAAAATCTTCCTCTTATAGTTTGAACTTCTATCCAACCACCGCAATTTTTACAAAATCCTTTTTTGGAAAATTTATGACGACAACCCGATATTAGATATTTTTTTTCTTTAAAAATTGAGGCCATGGCTTTTAAATTTCTCAACGCACTTTACAAAGGCCTCCTCGGCCTTCTCGGCTCTATTTGTAGTATAGGCGTTTGGACTTTGCCGCTCGCCCGTAATAAAACCAATCTGAAATATCAGCCAAAACAGAATAATAAATAGAAAAATTTTAACAATTCTTTTCCAGTGAATTTTCACGAAATTTTTTAAATTTTTATTTTAAAATCCGCCCTCTTTTAACCTCATCTCTAATTTCAACCAATAAAACAACAATTTTAGTTAAAAAGGCGAATTGTAAAGTAGAATCAGAGGGACTCTTTTTTTCTTCTAAAAATTCTTTTTTGTTTTCCTTTTCTAACCCCCAATTTGGATAATCACTAACGAGTGATCTATAGGATAAATGAAATTTTTTTGGCTTAATTTTGGGAGTTTTTATTTTAGGTTTTTTCATAGTTTTTATCATTAAAATACTAAATTAAGTTGAATTTCGCGTCGACGAAGCGCGCAAATTTTACATGGATATTTTTTAAATTTCGGATCTCTTTTTCGGCACTGGATACACATATTTTTTTAAATTTTCTTAATCTTTTCCCGCCAATTTTTACCAATCGGATAATAGCAATACAAACAAGACGGCCTCTTATCTTTATCAAAAATCATTTGCCTATCCTTACAGCAATTTGGACAATGAAAATAATATTTTTTCCTCATTTTAAAAATCTTTTACTCAAAAGCCCTCAACGCTCGACGCCCTCTTGGTGTATCCAATAATGGTTCGTCCAATTTTTCATTTATAACCTTAGCAATTCCTATATGGTAACACTCAACCGTATCACACACCCGCAAAACTTTTTCTAATTCTTCTTTAATTTCTTCTAGTAATTTTTTCTTAGTCATTCTTAAAAATCTTTTTTTAAACGAAATATCCTAAAATTTTAAGCTCGGCAGGAGTGCCGGAGCGCTCAGTTATTTTACCAAGCTTAAAATTTGCCTCATGAATTATAATTATATCATCATTAAATCCTTGAACAATACCCAAATGCCCAAAGGGTAGGCCGGTATTCATTACGGCCACGGCCCCAATTTTTGGCATACAGGAATTTATAATTCCTCTTTTATCCCCGATTGTCCAAAGCCCAAAAGGCAAATCCGGTTTTTTCTCGCGGGCCCAAAGCACGCAGCTGAATCGGTTTTTGTCGGTATCGTTTAAAATAATTAGGGTGTACATTTTAAAAATCTTTATAAATTGATTTCCACTTTCTAAACTCAATAAATCCTAACCCCAAAACCCAACTAAAAATATAATCCTTTCGTCTCTTAAAATAAAAACCACACGGATAAAAAACCAACTGACAACCCAAAAATTTATTTAAAATAGAATTTGTCTTTCTCATTTAGAAATCTTTATAAATTGATTATAATACCGGCATACCTTAGCCACACTTAATTTAGCATGGTAATGATGTTTTTTTAGATAACATTTAAATTTTCTTTTTTCCATGTTTCAAAAATCTTTATAAATTGATTCAAACCATGCGCCCTCGGGCAAAATCACTCCGGCCCAATGTTTTGGAATTTGATAAAAGGCGCGGGTAAATCCCTGATTCACATCTTTGCAAAACGGGTCCCGCGCCCAGTTTTGCCCGGAGTGGTATGATTCAATTCTATCAAAATACAAATCCCCGCGCAAGCCACTTATCCACAGGTAGAGGTCATAGCGAATAACATAACCCAAAAGTTCCGAAATGTCAATCTCGGCATTTTTCCAGTCAGTAACGTAATCAAGCGGAATTTCTAAATCGGTGTACTGGTCAGCACCTTGGTACGAATGCCAAAATCGGGCGTAAAATTTCGCAAAAGGGCTGCCATTGATAGCCGCTAAATTACTACTGTAATTTAGCGAAATTCTAACTGGCAGCGCCAGGTCCTCAGTAACCAACACCGGCTCGTACATTCCTTTTTTTCCGTGAATTTTTTGAGAAACCCAATAAAAATGCGGATGAATCTGAACAATTTGCGCCTCAGTAGCCTTGCCCCCGATGTGAATTTGACCAACCCAGCTTTGGTGTAAAAGTGACGGAGTGGCCACCCCAGCCATATCATTAACAATTCGGGCACAAGTATCCTGAACAAATAAACGCCAGCCATTTAAACCGGAATCAGTAACGGCTTTGCCAAAAATAGTAATCCCAAATCCTGAAACGCCAAAAGAGGCAATCTGCCCAGCTGACGGGGCAACATTCCAAACATCTTTTTCCTCATCGCTTAAACCAGCCCAAAGCGCCGCCACTTGCGGCAACATTGAGTGTTGAGTTAAGCCGACTTTTTTCTTTCGGCTTAATAAAGCAATTTTTTTCACTAATTTAGAGAAAACAAATCTGTCATCACTGCGGATGCCAGAAAAAAATTGATTTTCTAAGCCCGGCAAAATATCAACGTAAGAAGTTTTAGCCATAGAATTAAAATTTTGTCAAAATGCCCGTTTTTTTTGAATTTAAACTCTCAACGTAACTACGTTACATAGTAACTATAAACAGTTAGTAGTAGTAGTACAACCCCCTTTTAGGTATTGACAAAACCTTAATCCCATAGTATTGTTATAAAAAGAACAGGGTTTCTCCGCTTAAAATCTGGAATATGATTTTAGCTAGTCCCCGAAACCCTGCTTTTTTAGTTGTGGATAACCTGTGGATAACAAGGGAGGGTAGGTGTGGATAACCTGTGGATAAGTATCTAATAATTTTTTTAAAACGGGGGCCAAACAATAAAACAGAGAAAAAAAGCAGCGAGCCGAAGCCGCTAAAAATTGAAGCGCTGCCGAGCAAAGCGAGGCAGCGCTTCTTTTAATATTAATCTATTTATCTAAATAAATTTAAAAGACCATCTAAAAACAATAGATTTTTTAGATGAGGATTTTAAAGGTTTTAGATAAATAAATAACCTTAGTGGTCAGCGACCCGGCTTAGGGTCGCTGGCTTCAAAAGCGAGACCCGGCTCAGGGTCTCGCTTTTGAGCAGCGAGACCCGACTTAGGGTCTCGCTGCTGTTTATTTCACTAATTCCTCAAGCTTAATAAATTATTGCTGGCCATCTCTGCCTTTTTTTCCAAAGTAGTAGAAGCAGATTGAAACTAATAAGGTCCCAACCAGCCCATCGGCCCCGGTGAATTTAAGGGCCAAACCGCCAATGATAACAATGGCAGCAATACAATCAGCCGGCATAACCCTTTTAAAAAATTCATTCATGGTGTTTTTATTTTAAATCTATCAAATTTTAATGTCAAATTTATTTTAAATTTGAGTGGTGATTTTAAATGTGGTCTTTTAAATAGTTGCTTTTCTTCTGGCGCTGCTCTTTTATCTTGATGCTTTTCTTCTCGAGCTGCTTCTTTTCTTTAGTGGTTTTCTTTTGGTGCTGCTCTTTTATTCTGATGGTGCTGCTCTTTTATTCTGATGCTTTTCTTTTGGTGCTGCTCTTTTATCTTGATGCTTTTCTTTTTAATTTTGTGGTGGTAATTTTGTCATGACTTTGGGCGAATTAGTTTTCAATCCGCACTCTTCTTTCACTCGGTCTGGTTTGGATTAAGTTGTATTTTTAATTTTTTTTTGATTTTTCCCGGATAGGCGCGCAGCCGAAAAAATCAAAAAATTGGCTAAAATCAAGGTTTTTTGAGGTTTTGCCTCAAAAAAGGCCTCACAGGAAGCCCTAAGAGGGGCCTAAATCAAAAAGCCGATACATTAGCCGCATATCTACGATACATCTAAAATCAAAGGGACAAACCCCATTAGAAATACCTTTCTACGCACCGGCTCGGGTCCTGAAATCCCCTATCCAAAAAGCAGCCGAAATAAAATGAGCTGCTTTTTGCCGGGTACCCCCAAATTCCCTTTCCCCCCTTAGCGAGGGGGGAAAGGAGGGTAAAAAATTTAATTTGCGGAAGTTTTCAACAGGTTATCAACAGGGGGCGGATTTTACGAAAATTAATTTCTAAAAAATTTAAGAAATAAATTTCTCCACCTTGACAAACAAAATTAAATATATTATATTTTATTAGTCAAGGTAGTAAATTTATTTTTTTAGTTTTTCCGATTTTTTTAGTGGGGCTCCGCACAAAAACAGCCGCCGCTTTTAGCCATGGACGGCGGCAGTTTTTGGCGGGGCAGGCTTCACACTTTTTAATTTTTTCGCTAACGCCCTTCAAAAAAATTTTGCGAAAATTTTCTTTTGGTCTACCTTCAAAAATTAAAAAGTGTTCCAGACAGCCTACGCCCCAAAAAAAATGGAAAAACCAAAAATTTTTCAAAAATTAATTTTAAGAAGTCAGCCAAAAAAGCCGACACCAATTTCCCCTATTGGTGAAATTGGTTTTTTGGCTGCCTTA
>Ga0315279_10009029_pt1 | contig 11966 bp, 8 predicted proteins | sample YL17G06_20_MG_FD_203694 | JGI IMG/M metagenome (GOLD analysis project Ga0315279, IMG submission 203694) | Sediment microbial communities from Yellowstone Lake, YNP, Wyoming, USA - YL17G06_20 | ecosystem: Environmental > Aquatic > Freshwater > Lake > Sediment | place: USA: Wyoming | collected...
TTCGCCCCATAGGTTTCCACGTGGTGCTTCCAGGTGGGCGAATCCTGGATCTTCATCGTGTTCAGGTACCATTCAGCGTACGGGTTGTTCTTGAACCAAAGGGTGGGATCAGCGCTGAACTGGGCCCGGTCGATCTCCTGCATCGGGAATTCCCAGCTTACGGGCTTCCTTCCTTTGCCGAGGGTGGGGGCCCATGCCGGCACAGAGTAAAGCCCCCAGTGAACGAAAATGCCCAATTTGGCGTCATTAAACCACATGGGCACCGGGTGGCGCCTGATACTCATCCAGTCGGGGTCATACTTTGCGGGTGGCGTGTCTGGCCACTGGCACATCGCATGAGTCGAAAGAAGTACTACCATGAAAAACAAAGAGAACAGTTGCGTAACAATCGCACCACCCAATGGCTTGCTGAACTCGCTCATCAGGAAACGTCCGGAGTCATTCCTATTCTTCCTGTCCACTTCGATACCTCCCAAGGTGCGTCATGATATCTTACTTTGCAGATTGCCAGCACAACTATACACCATGCCTGCAAAAAAGCGACTCCAGAGAGCCAATTCGAATGAAACGGAGGCATTCAAGTGACCTGCTCCCCTGAATCCGCACGAAATGGAATATGATTTCGGACGGAGAAAATTGTCGCGGCCTGCGGGACGAAGCCGGCCTACGGTTACCGGCGCGTGACGTGCTGGCCGGGAAGGAAGGGTTGCTGGTGAATCGGAAGCGCGTGTTGCGGGTGATGCGGGAACAGGGGTTGCTGACGACCGTCGAACAGGCGGTGTTGGAGCGCCTTCCGGCGGGCAGTCGCGGAGCAGGCCTGACCCTTGCCACAGACAATGGCACGCAGTTTACCTCCACCCGCTTCCTGGAAACCCTGGCGTGGTTGGAGATCATCCGTCGGCGCACGGCACCATCACCCGGAGGGCCACAGCTACACCGAGCGCTTCCATCGGGAGCTTGAAGGAGGAAGAAGTTGGACTGGCGGAGTATCGACACCTGGAGGAAGCACGGGAAAGCATCGGGCGCTACTTGGGAGAGTACAATCACGACCGGCCCCTCGCGGGCTGCGGAATCGCACTCCTCGAGGGGCTATGTCAGCTGTGAAAGTGACCCCAAAACCCAGGCCCTGAGTGTCCAGATTTGAGGAGTGCACTACAATTAGTTCCTTAAGGCAGAAGAAGAGTCGGAAAATGAGGAGGCATTATGAAAGCGAAGAAACTAAAACGATACGGCCAAATCTTACGCCTTCGGCCTGAGTTCAAGGAAAAGTACATTCAGTACCACGCGAAAGTCTGGCCCGAGGTACTGAAAACAATCTATGATTGCAACATCCGTAACTATTCGATCTTTCTTAAGGACGATACCCTGTTTGCCTACTTCGAGTATGGGGGCGATGACTTCCAAGCCGACATGGAAAAAATGGCAGCCGACCCCAAAACTCAGGAATGGTGGGCCATCATGATGCCCATGCAGGAACCGATTCCAACCCGTGCCGAAGGCGAATGGTGGGCTAATGCCACAGAAGTGTTTCACGTCGACTGATCGTACGACGAGGGGCCCTGCCGGCGCGGCTGTGGTTCCAGGGGTCGCGCTGCGCTTCGGACGGTTTTCCCTATCAAGACCGACAATTCAATTCGAACCCGAAGAGGCCGGTTGCAGGTGATCGAGAATACTCAGAGCGTTCGCGGCGTCAGCATCCTGCGGGTCTAGTTCGAGTGCAAGCCGGAGTTCGCGTTTTCCGTTTTCGATGTCGCCTTTCCGCGCATAGATCAATCCCAGGTTTCGGTGCAATACGGGGAGTTGTTTGCACGTCCCACAAAGGCCGATGGCTTCATGCAACTGCTCCACGGCTTGTGGCCAATTGCGAGCGTTCGCCGCTTCCAGAGCGAAGTTGTTCAACGATTGAACCCGATCGGAAAGGTGTCGAGACCGTTCAAGCGCCTGGAAGCGCGCCATGTATTGCTTGGCTTGCGGATCGTGCAGGGAAGTAAGCGTCCGAGCCAGGTTGTACAGACAAGATGAATTCTCAGGATCGGCCGCGACCGCAGCTTTCCAACGGCTGATCGCCTCCTGTGTCTTTCCCTGATGGAGCAGGTTTTGACCCAACAGGTATAGCGCATCGGCATTCCTGGGCTCGAGTGCTACAAGCCGTTCCAAGAGCTCAGTAGAGCGGGGAGAAGACCCTAAGACCACAGCAAGCAAGTAGAGTGCGGCCGGATAATCCGGAGATAAGCGGACGGCGTTCTCGAGGAACGGCTGCGCTTCTTGCCGTCGGCCCAAATCGTAAAGCACGCGGCCCATATTGTATCGAGCGACGGCTGATTCCGGCCCCAGACGGACCGCCTCTGTAAACTCTTCCCGCGCGCCTTTCAGATCGAATTGGTCTGCCAGAGCAATTCCTAGGTTGACGTGAGCTTCCACAGACTCAGGATCCAGCGAGATTACTTTCTTGAAGATCTGAACAGATTCCTGACGGTGGCCCATCCTGCCTTCCACCATACCGAGAGCTGTCAAAGCACTGATGTCGTTAGGATCCAGCTTGAGTGCTTCCTGGAGTCGTTGCTGAGCGCCCGAGTAGGTTCCTTGCCTTGCTAGGGTGAGACCCAGGTTAACGAACGCCTTGGTGTACTTGGGGTCAGTCTCCGCCGCCTGCCGAAACAGCTCAGCCGCCTGCGGGTCCTTCCCCTGCCGGCTGTAGATCACACCCAGGTTGTTCTGGGCCTCGGCAAATCTCGGATCAATCTCCAGAGCCACTCTAAACTCGCGTTCCGCATCGGCGTCCCTGCCCGCTGCCAGGTAAGCCAAGCCGAGCTGGTTGTGAGCAGTGGCCATATTGGGATCGAGTTCGATAGTCTTCTCAAGTTCGGTGCGTTCGCCGTTCCGGTCTCCCAACCTCGAGAGTGCCAGCGAGAGGTTGTAGTGCCACTGCGCATTGGTGGGGTCCAGTCGCACCGCTTCCGTGTAAGCCTTGACAGCCTCCCCGACTCGCCCCTCAGCCATCAGCCGATTACCTTCGTTATTGAAGTTTCCGGCTGTCGTCTCCTGAGTCTCGCCTGCTTTCAGATTCTGGAAAACCTGCATTTCCTGTTTCGCGCGGGTCCCGTCACCCTTCTTCCGCAGGGCCAAGGCCAATTGGTAATGCACCTCCGCAGCATTGGGATTAAGCTTCCCGGCGGACTCGAGCTGTTCAATTGCCTGAGCGGTTCTTCCCATCCGTGCCAGCACGACGCCCAGGTCGTAGCGGATATCATAGTCGCGGGGATTCAGCTTTTGCGCGCGCTCCAGCGTCTCCGCCGCTTGGTCCAATTGGTTTGAGCCCGCGTATGCCCTGCCCAGCAGATGGTACCCCTCGGAACCTCGCGGATTGCGACGGACGCACTCCTTCAGGTAGGGAACGGCGTCTGCGAACTTACCCAGGTTGATCAGCACCTTGGCAAGCGAGAGGCGTGCTTCGTCGTCGCGCGGATCGATACGCAAGGTTTCCTGGTATTCGGCGATGGCCGGCTGATACCCGAGGGCGGGACCTCTCTTCGCATAGAGGGCGGCAAGGTTGAAGTGCGCCTCAGCCAGGTTAGGGTGCGACTTGATTGCTTCCCGCAGCGTGGCGATGGCTTGGTCGGAGTCTCCGCTCTCGGCGTAAGCTACTCCCAATGCCACCTGGAGCTGAGGAGACAGGTCCGCCGGAGGAGCCGACTTTAACGCATTCTGCAAGTAGAAAATCGCCGCAGGATATCTTTTCTGGGCAATCAACACCTGAGCCAAATTGTAAGCAGCATAAGCGAAGTGAGGGTCGCTCGCGAGCGCGGCCTTGAATTCGCTGGCAGCCTCCTCCCGTTTGCCCTGGCTTTCCAGAAGCGTACCGAGCGAATTGCGCACGGGTGCGGAATTGGGCCGTTGCTGGATGAGCGCACGTAACTGGCTAGCAGCCTCAGCCCGCTGGCCTGTGCTGATCAACGCCTGCGCAAGATTGTAACGGGCATCCCAGGCTCCGGCGTCGAGGCGGAGAGCCTCCCGGAAGGTGGGAATAGCGCAATTCAATCTGCCGTGCTGGGCATATAGCGCCCCTAGCGTATTGTAAGCATCGGCTGTGGGACGGCGTTCGACTGCCTGCAGCAGGTCTGCGATTCCCTTGATCGATTCAACGTGATCCTGACACGCCGCCGGGAGGCCCGGAAGGTTCCGGGCTTTGGTTTCCTGTGCCGGACGCAGAGAGGCGCTCGCCAGTGAAACGACGGAGAGAAACCAGAGTCCAAGACGCAAAGGACACGTCGCTCGTGCATTCCGCAACTTGTCCTCGGCTCCGTGCACCGGCACTCGAGTCCTTGGGCAGGCTGAACTGCGAAGGGAACTCCTCCAAAAGCCCGCTCGCTTCTCTCTTCTCATTCTGCCCATTAATAATAACCCAGCCGGGATTCCCACCGCCAAGGTCATCTCATTTTGCCAGGACCAACGTCAGCTTCTGGGTTGTGAGATTGTAATCGTCGTAGCAACCGGCGGAGACCATCCACATCGATTTGCCGTCAGGGCTCATCCATTTTGCCGGGAAGCTCGGCTGATAGTCACCGCAGGTGCCCCAGTTATCGTCACGGTAAAACAGCGACCAGGGCCCCCACGGCTCGGGCGCCTCATACAGCGTCAACTGGCTCGGGCAGGCGGAGGCCGGCCAGGGTTCGAGCTGATGGTTGGGGCGCGGGTTCAGGTTGCCGTCGTGGAACCCGTAATTGCCCATGAAATAGCGCTTCAAGGCGGGGTTGTAATTCACGTGGTTTTCGCCGGTCATGCGCGGGTAGCGGAAGACCGCGTCGGCTTTCTGATCATCCTTACTCCACGCAGGCTGGCCGGACGAACTGAGGCCGGTGTAAAACTCCCAGGCTGACCTCACCAGGATCTTGTCCTTGGGCACGCGGCCGAGCAGCAGGTAGTCGCCGTTTTCCCAGTAGCTATTCCCGTCGTCGGCCGCCGGGAAGTACGCGTACACGAATTCGTCGCGCGCGTCCGCGTAGTCCTTGCCGAACTGAATGAAGTGTGCCGAGGCGAGCCGCCCGCTGAAGAAGTCCGTGGGCGTCGCGTCGCGCTTCCACGTTTTGCCGAAGTCCGCAGTCGTAATGATCCAGCCGTTGATGTTGTGCTGTCGGTTGAACGCCGGTTTATCGCCGTAGTTGATGGTCTCCACAGCAAAATAGAGCACGCCGTTCACGCTGAGCAGGCTGGCCGGCTTGATCCCCATTTTGTGGTCAACGTTTGGCCCTTGGCAATAGACGGCCGGGGCGACGGGCAGATTATCGATCAGCCATACGGAATGCCACATCGGCTCGCCGGTGATCTTCCAGAAGTTCATGGGGCTGTCCTGATTGTCGCCGGCAGCGCCATAAAGGTCACCGTCCGCCGCCCAGGTAATCGGCCACATGTCACCATTGCCTTTGTGATAGCGGTGATTCTCCCAAACTACGTCCACAATGAGCGTGCTTTTCGGTTGGGGAGGGATAGCCTTGAAGCCGGTGGGTTGGAACTCGGTCTGGCAGAAACCCGGTGTAGCCAAACATGACAGAAGCACTAACCAGAGGATTCTCCGCATCATTTTTTCACCTCGCCTCATTCGATTTGCCTCCTCCGCGGCGGGTGGCCACTGAAATCCTGCTCGACGACGGAACCCGCTTGGGGGCCGGCAAGCGCTGGGGCCAAGCAGGGCGTACGGCTGCGCCCGGAGCGCGAATCCTCAGCCGCGTAGGCATACTCGCAGGCAGCTAAGGCCAGCGACCGACTGCAACACCCTTCTGCGGGTGATTCTCACATGCACTCCATCTTGGAATCTGGTTTTACTATGAGGTGTGCCCCGCAACTGGATTCCTGCACCTGCGGCGTGAGCGGGATCAACACGGTTTAACAACAACAGGCTAAATAATCAATGGGTTTCGAGTGGATGGAATCTTAGCAAGTGACAGGAGAAGCGCACCCTCATCGACTGCGCCGCTGCCGCGTCCCGTGGGGCCACACCCCGACTCGTCACGCTAAAGCTACCGAGGGCGCCTCCCAGAACCTGTGCTGTTCTGGGAGGTCACCCTCCTTGCCTTTCAGACTTTCCCGCCGTTCTGGAAAACACCCCCAAGCCTTCAACTACTGGCTTGGAGGCTTAGAAATATAGTTTCAAGGCAAACTGAATCTGCCTTTCTGTGTTCCGCGTGCAGGTGGCCTTCCCGAAGTTCGCGTCCTTGACGTTGTCGTTAAGACAGCCACCGATGACAGATTGGTTGAACGCATTGAAGAATTCCGCCCGGAACTGAAGCTTGGTGGCTTCCGTCAAACCAAGCGGGAAGTCTCGGAAGAGGGAGAGATCCCAGTTCGGAGCACCCACATGCCTCAACGCGTTCCGCCCCAAGGTGCCATAAGTGTAAATGTCAGGAACCGTGAACGCGGATGGGTTGATGTATTGCTCTCTGGTCCGGGTTCCTGGATACGGATCCCCGACCATGTTGGCGCGTGTCTGGGTCTGGCCCGTGTTGGGAATGTCCTCGTAAATGTGCGCCGAGAAGGGTTCCCCGGACCTGACCATGTAAATACCGTTGACGGCCCAGTTGCCGAGCACGTAATCAAGCGGCTTGCTTCCGCTCGAGAACTTCTTGCCCTTTCCGAACGGAAGTTCGTAAACCCAGGAAACATTCAACATGTGGGGGACGTCGAACCCGGCCACGCTCTTATCAGCCCCCAGGTTGTAAACCTGGTTGATATCGCATCCCTCCGCCCCGAAGTACCCGTCACACCCGGTGTTCATCGCTTTGGACCAGGTGTAGGAGATGACGTACGACAACCCTTGGCTGAAGTTCTTCCGCAACTTGAACTGGAAAGCGTTGTAGTTCCCCTTCCCGATACTCTTATCGTAGAAGGTCGGAGTGATGTACGGCCAAGGACGGCGAAGCGCAGGATCGCCAGGCCCCGGTGTCGTCGCCACGTTCCGATATCCGCCGCTGTTCAGCCGAAGGCTGTGCGATCCTACGTAATCGGCTTCCAGCACGGTGTTGGCGCCGAGTGATTGTTGAACGCCGAGGTTCCACTGCAAAGAGTAAGCGTTTTGGGTCCTCGGGTCCATGAACCACTGGACCTGGTTGAAGGGAGTGGGAGCTGGCATGGGAAGAGCGCCAGCACCTGTATTGAACGGATCATAAGCAGATATAGTGGGCAACGGCTTGGCCGGCGTTGGATAGTTGAGGTTGTTCGCAATTTGTTGCCCAACGTCGGGCCAGGTACCCTCGTAGTTCTGGGAGAGCTGCGTTACGGCTCCCCAGTTGTCGAAGAATCTGCCACCCGCCGCCCTGATTACCGTGGTAGGCCGCAGCTTGTAGGCAAACCCCACTCTCGGTCCCCAGTTGTCGTAAGTGTTGTTATAGATGGCGTGGTTTTTGTGGGGAGTTGGAATCACGTGCTCAGGTAGGCTCCCGTCGGCCGTAGGAATGCAAGGCGCGCCCACGCCGTTGGCCTCGTCGCATTTCCCGGGAACACGGGCCAGAATGTATACCCCATTGTCCAAATCCATATTGCCTACGAACTGGTTCCCATTCTCCTCGCTTCCGTAAATCGGCCAAAGGCTGACGTCGTAGCGCAAGCCAAAGTTCATGGTCAGTTTGTCGGTCGCTTTCCAGGAGTCCTGGGCGTAGAACCCGTAAACCCGACCACCGTATGTTGTCTCAAACACATTGCGGCGATTGGCGCTGTCGGGAACTCCTAGAAGGAATGAGGCAATTCCCAGGCCGCCTAGTCCCGTCGCCGGGTTCGAGGTTTGATAGGCACCGAAGCTCACGTTATCGTATTCGATGGGGGAGTTGGTGCTGTTGGTGTTGAGGTCCACGCCAGCCTGAAGGGTATGTCTTCCACGGACTAACGTAAAGTCAACCTTCCATTCATAGATATCGGCCATATCGGTAATCTGGCGTTGACCGCTAGGTCTGCAATCGAAACCACTGAAGCAGGCCGAGGGATTGAGGGAACCACTCGCTTTATACCCCGAGGCAAAGAGAGGCACAAAACCGGTCTGTGACCACAGGTCGTCCGGTACGCCGAGCTTGGCGACGTAGTTGTTCCGAACGCTGTTCCGCCCAAACGACGCGGTGATGACCTTAGACCCGCCGCCGAAGGTGTGAGTGAGGGCGACAGCGGCCTGGTATCCGTGGAAATAGGTGTTGCTGGTAGAGCCGGGCCAACCGCTGGCCGAGGAATCGGGCTGGGTGAACCCCGTGTAACGAAGCCACGCCGTTGTCCGCTCGGTGAACTGGCGGTCAAAGCGGAGCGAGGCCGTGTCCTGGCGCATGCGGTTCGGGTCCGAATTAATATAGTTGGTCCCGGACACGCCGGTATTAACGATAGGCGGCGCATCGTACGAGTAATAGTTTACCAGCTTCGGGTCGATCAGGCTTGTCGGGATCTTGTTGCAGGGGGTGCCGGCAGCCTGAAGCTTGTCAGCACCAACCGCCAACGGGTTGCCGTTAGTATCGCACATGAAGGGATCCCTGAGATACGTGCCGGGCTTTGCCGGGTCCTCTCGGGTCGACCAAGGATTATAGATCTGCCCGGGGAGCGTGCTCAGATCTCCGGCCAGTTGGTCGGCCGTGGGTCTCAGCCCCAGATACTGCCGCGCTTTAACACTCCGGAAACCCTCATACGCTGCATAGAACCACGTCTTGGCCGCGCCTTTCCGGAAATGGCCCGGGACTAGCGGCCCGCCGATGACTCCCCCAAACTGGTTCTGCTTGTATGGAGTCACCGCCGTTCCGGGAATCTCGTTGCCTGACGAGTCCTTCTTGTTGTAGATGAATGTGTTGCGCGCATCCAAGGCACTGTTGCGCAGAAACTCCCAAACGTCTCCGTGGTATTCGTTTGTCCCCGACTTCGTAACCACGTTGACGATTCCACCCAGGGCGCCGCCGAACTGCGAACTATCATTGTGGGACTGCACCTTGAATTCCTGCATGGCATCGATAATCGGCGTAGTACCGAAGGTGGAAATAAAGGCGTTCTGGTTGTTAAGTCCATCCAGCACGAAGAAGTTGCAGCGGTTGCACTGCCCGTTGACCGAAGGGAAAGTGAACGTGCCGATCTGGTTGCCTGCCCAGCCGCCTCCGCCGCCCGCATTCTGAGCCGTGCTTATCGGAGACACGCCGGGAGTCAAAGCCAGAAGCTGAGTAAAATTCCGCCCGTTCAGGGGCAGGCTGTTGACCTCCGTGCTCATAATCGCGGTTCCCAGTTCAGCCGTGGAGCCTTGAATCTGTGTCACCGCGCCCGTCACCGTGATTTCCTGCACTTGCGCCCCGACGGTCAGCGCGAAGTTGTGCGTGGCCGTCTGGTTAACCATCAGCGTGAAGGAGCTTTCCCGTGCGGCGGCAAATCCCGCCGCCGTGACTTCCAGCGTGTAGTCGCCGGGAATGACCCCGGGGATTACATAGTTACCCGTCTCGTTGGTGAGCACTGATCGCGCCACACCAGTCGCGACGTTCGTCAAGACCACTTTAGCCCCTGGAATAACGGCTCCAGTAGGATCCGCGACCGTGCCGTTGATCGCTCCCGTTCCGCCCTGCCCGAGCAGTCTTGGTGAGAAAGCTAGCAGAGCAACAGCAACCAACAGCAGTCCACATCCAGTCGGAGATAGTCGCGAAAAAAGCACCCGCAGTCTTCGCAGTTCAAAAACGACTCTCATTACATCGCACCTCCTTGTCTCGATCCGCGGTTGCGGCCGAGGAAACTTACCTCCCTGGCGGGGGATACGCCTTCCTCTGGTGTTTCCCCTTGCCAGTTCATGAACTATGTACAATTAGGAGAATCTACCCCCGACCCGACGCAAAAGAGTCATTTACACCTTTCTGAGTATCTTGTCAAGAGTTTTTTGCAGGATTTCCTTGTTTTATCGATAACCTTAGCGCTATAATTGTATTAACTGGCAGACGGGAACCCGACCGACCCTTGACGGCGGCCGGGTTCCGGGGTTGAAGTGTAGCTGCACGGACGTAGTTGCCAGGAGGGCAATTTGGTCGCTCGAATGAAGGACATCGCCAGGGATTTGGGAATCTCGTTGATGACGGTTTCCAAAGCCCTCCGGAATCACAGTGACATCAGCGCGGAAACGCGGAACCGCGTGTTGAAGCGTGCCCAGCAGTTGGACTATCAGCCGAACTGGGCGGCTCGCAGCCTTGTAACCGGGCGCACGTACATGGTCGGGCTAGTCATTCCGGACCTGATGCACTCTTTCTTTGCCGAGGTGGCGAAAGGCGTGGCCAGGATGCTCGAGCCGCGGGGCTATAACATCATTATCTCGAACTCGGAAGAGAACCCCAAAGTTGAAATGCGCGCGATCGAAGCCCTGCTTGCCCGCAACGTCGATGGATTGATCGTGGCCTCCGCTCAGAAGGACGGCCGCTGGCTCCGCCGAACTATGCGACCCCACAGGATCCCCTACGTTGTGATCGACCGGGTGCTAGCCGGCCTCGAGGAGTGTTACGTCGGCGTTGACGATGCTGAACTCGGCGCTCTCGCGACTAGACATCTGATCCAGCAAGGTTGCCGGCGGATTGCGCACATTCGAGGATCGGCGATTTCCACTGCCCGGGGCCGTTTGCGGGGCTACCGCCGCGCACTGGCCGAGCATGGTCTGAAAGCGCTGCCCGAATACGTCGTCAGCAGCCAACACCAGGACAGCACCGGCTACGACGCGATGCAGCAACTGCTGCGTCTTAACCCCCCGCCGGATGGCGTCTTTTGTTACAACGATCCGGTGGCGGCCGGTGCTATCAAGGCAGTTTTCGAAGCAGGGTTGAGTGTGCCGAATGACGTCGCGATTGTTGGCGCCGGCAACGTTCATTACTCCGACCTTCTTCGTGTCCCTCTGTCCACCGTCGACCAGGGTAGCTCGGCCATCGGAGAAACGGCGGCCAAACTAATCATGCAGCATATGGAAGCGGAGACGTCGTGTCGCCCAAAACGCATGCTTATTCCGGTGCACCTTGTGGTGCGCGAGTCGAGTCAGCGGAGGTGCTAACCCCTGTGGCCAAGGGGCAAATTTTGTATGGGGCGGACAACTGGTTTACGGCGTATCGAACAGAGGGTAACCCGGCCGTGCGGAAGATGCTGGCCGGGTTCATTTCCACGCTTTTGCCGAAGCCGGAGCAATTACTCTGGGTTGAGAACAAACCTTTGCGGGTGGAAACTAGTCTGATGCGGAACCGGCACGGCTGCGTGGCAGGCCTGGTCGACTCGGCGATCCAGGAGCAATCCACGCGGTTCATGCACGTGGATGAGATCACTCCCGCTTTGAACCTCCCCGTGACCGTCCGCATCGCGGAGAAAGTCCGTGCAATTGGCGCGCACCCAATCGAGCCCTGGCGTGAAAAAAGCTGACGTAGCCTTTTCGGTTTGATAAGGCGTCTCATCGTCTTACACCTCCTCCTCGGCCGCAATTGCGGCCAAGAAACCAAGTTCTGGCGAAAACAAGGGCGTACCTCTGGGGCAGCCAGTGACTACCGGCAGGGCAAACAGCATGGAACTCTAACCTGATTCGACGCTGCCTCACCGCTACAACTTTTCAAGTAGCTTGTCAGGAGAAATCTACTGCGCATCGGGCATTTATGTAAGAGTTATTGACGAGCGGCCGGTGGTGGGCAGGGAATGGTCAATCATCATACGGACGTGATCTCGGCAAAGCGCCGGAGGCGGCTTGGTGTATACTCGGGGGCCGCCCAGGAGGCCAGAATGGAAATCCTAGCTAACAAGCCCCTTCGACCGCAACGAATCTGCGGCCTCGTTTTCCTTCTTGCGGTTCTTGCCCTACCCGGCGCCACGGCTGACAACTGGTACGGCGCCTACTTCCGGAAGCTGCACCTTGATTATCACCTCAATCCCTGGATACGTGACGCTGCAGCCTCGCTGACGCTCGACGAGGCCCGCCGGCAGATGCGGCTGATGAAGGAAGCGGGCGTCGAATCGGTAGA
>Ga0315279_10009030_pt1 | contig 11966 bp, 10 predicted proteins | sample YL17G06_20_MG_FD_203694 | JGI IMG/M metagenome (GOLD analysis project Ga0315279, IMG submission 203694) | Sediment microbial communities from Yellowstone Lake, YNP, Wyoming, USA - YL17G06_20 | ecosystem: Environmental > Aquatic > Freshwater > Lake > Sediment | place: USA: Wyoming | collected...
ACAGCGCTTCAGTACCGTACCCCTTGCCGTGATACTCCTTCTCGCCCACCAGGATCCCAAGCTCGGCGGTACCTTCCCTGTGGTTGACGTCGAACAGGCCGCAGTCGCCGATGAGCTTCTGATCGCCAGCCAACCGGATGTCCATGTGGACCATGTGGCGGCTGCCGGCTTTCGCGACGTCGTCACCGTACCAGGCGTACTCCTGCTCCAGTGTGAACACCTTGCCATAGTCGAGCAGGAAGACGTTCAGTTCGGGGTCCGTGATCCAGTGCAAGTACGCGGGGACGTCCTCGCGGCACGCAGGCGTCAGGACAACCTTGGTTCCACTCATAATGACAGGTAGGTTCTCCATGGTCCGACCTCCTCAGAATCGATGAGACCAGCATATGCACAAGGGCGCTGTGGTGCAAGCGTTCAGGCGGAGGACGAGGGCTCTCCCACACTGCACACGATTCGTTGCGAGTTCTGGAGCAACAAGGGCGAGGAGATGTTCGAGGGCAAACCAGGGTCACGCAGCGCCGGTTTTTGACACCAGGCCTCCAGGACCTATACTGTTCAAGGTCAAGAACAAACCGGCTTCAGTTCCGTCGCGAACTGTCGCTGTGGCCGTGCGCCGTCGTGCGTGTGGCCTCAGGTTCTGCGCCGTCGTGCGCTGTGCCTCCGGGGAAACGGGGCGTGTTGTCGCCCTCATGTGCCACCTGACTCGGAGGATTGCGCTATGCACACAAGAATTCATCGTTCCATGTATCTTGTCCTGACCGTCACCGCCATGCTTGTCGCCAGCTTTCCGTCTGCCACAGCATGGGCGGCTTACCGACCGGTGTCTTCCATCGTTCTCACCGTGGGGAGCCCCACGATGAGCGTGAACGGTTTCCGTTTCCCGATCGACGCTGCGAACCCGAAGGTCGTCCCTGTTGTCAAAGCAGCCTGGGGCGGAGCTCTCGTGCCGATTCGCAGCATCGTGGAGCTGACTGGTGGCGACGTGAAGTGGATCCCCGCCACCAGGACAGTGCATCTGTCGCTGGAGTCGCACGTGGTAGAGCTGACGGTCGGGAACGCCAACGCGCGCGTCGACGGGCACACGGTGCGGATGGACACAGACCACCGGGTCGCGCCGATCATCGTTCTCGGTCACGTGATGATCCCTGTTCGGTTTGCCGCACAGTCGCTCGGGGGGCTCGCAATCTGGAATGTCCAGAACAGGACGATTGCGCTCACTCTGCCCAAACAGATGGAGCAGGTCACCGACATGATAGGGCACACCGTGACTGTGCCGCGTCGCGTCGTACGCATCGCGACCCTTTCCGCGACCGCCACACAGCTTGTCTTTGCCGTCGGGGCACAGGACCAGCTCGTCGTCGCAAGCTTCGGTTCTGCTGTCAAAGGGAAGGCCATGGGGGCGATCTATCCACGGATGAACCAGGTCCCCGAAGCCGGCAGCCAGAATGCAGCAAACGTCGAGACTTTGCTTGCGGCCCGTCCCGACATCGTCCTGACAGAGGAGGGCCCTGCGCTTGATCAGATGAAAGCGGTCGGACTGCCGGCGTATGCGTTCTCGGCCGAGCAGCCGGGGCAGCTCTACGATGCCATCCGGCGGATGGGAGCGTTGACCGGACACACAGCAGAAGCAGCAGCCTCGCTTGATCTGCTCACGGCGAAGATGAAGGAGGTCACGGACGCGGTCGGCGCGGTGGAACCCGCGAGACGCCTCAAGGTCTACGTCGCCGGGTCGGGCATCTTCAAGACCTTTGCCGGCGACTTCTTCCAGACGTTCATGGTGAGGAACGCCGGGGGCGTGAGCGTTTCCGAGCAGCTGACCGGTGGCAAGGTTGACGTTTCTCCCGAGCAGGTGCTCATCTGGAACCCGGACGTCATCATTCTCACGTCCTATACCCAGGACACCGTGAGTGACGTCCTTGCCAACCCCAAACTGCAGAATGTGGCGGCCGTGCGGGACCACAAGGTCTACGTGATGCCGAAATACGTCGTCTCGTGGGACATGCCGGTCCCCGAGTCGTTCCTGGGCATGATGTGGCTGGCGCACAAGCTCTATCCCGATCAGGTCCGGTTCGACATGTCTGCCAAGATCGCGCAGTTCTACCGGCAGTTCTATGGGTTCACTGTCCCCGCAGCCGACCTCGCAGCGCTTTGCCAGTAGTGCATGGAACAACCTCGTCCGTCGGTCGTCGACATCCAGGACCTGGGCTTCGCCTACGGGGAGGCCGTAGTCCTCCACGACCTCACCATGGCGGTGGGTCCCCGCGAGGTCTTCGCCATCGTGGGACCGAACGCGGCTGGCAAGACGACACTCCTTCGCTGTATTGAGCGGGTCCTGACCCCCAGAACCGGGACGGTCCGCATCGACGGGCGCGACCTGAAATCACTGTCTGCACGCGACGTGAGCAGGCGTATGGCTTCCGTTCCACAGTCTCATACGCCTGCGTTCCCGTATACCGTCCAGGACGTCGTGCTGATGGGACGCAATCCCCATCTGGGCGCTGCCTCTCAGCCTGGTCCACATGACGTGGCGGTGGCGCAGGAGGCAATGGACGAACTCGGCATAAGTGCAATCGCCGCGCGTCCCTACACCCAGCTCTCCGGTGGACAGCTTCAACTGGTCCTGCTTGCCCGCGCGTTGGCGCAGGAGGCGCAGGTCCTGCTGCTGGACGAGCCGACGGCGCACCTGGACTTCCGGAATCGGCACCTGGTCCTGGGCAGGATACGCGACCTTGCCGTCCGCCGTGGGCTGACGGTCATCATGACCGTCCATGACCCAAACGATGCCATGCAGTACGCCGACCGGGTGGGGCTTCTGAGGGACGGGGTGCTGGTCGCTCTCGGGGCTCCACAAGAGGTCCTGACGGCAGACAACTTGGGACGATTGTATGGCATGCCCATCGAGGTCCTGACCGACGGCGCACGGCGCGTGATTGTCGCGGGCATCGGTTCATGAAACGTGGGCGGTTCCTGCCGACCCTCCTCCTGATGTGGATGGGTGTGCTGGTGGTGCTCCTGGCGTCACTTTGCCTGGGTCGCTATCCCATCGCCCCGAAAACGGTCCTGCAGGTGCTGGTCTCCAGGATTACGCCAATTGTTCGCACATGGGACCCGACCGTCGAGACGGTGGTCTGGCAGGTGCGCCTGCCGCGCGCGCTGGCGGCTGCGCTGGTTGGTGCCGCGCTTGCTTCTGGCGGAGCAGTGTTCCAAGGGCTATTCCACAACCCGCTGGTCTCGCCGTACGTGTTGGGTGTCTCCTCGGGTGCAGGGTTCGGTGCCGCGGTCGCCATCCTGCTGGGCGCAGGCGCTGCCGTCACGCAGGCCTCAGCCTTTGCGACAGGGGCACTGGCGGTCTCGTTGACATGGCTGGTTGCCCAGTCTGGGCGTGACCGGTCGCATGTGACCCTGGTGCTCGCGGGCTTTGTCATCGGCAGCCTGTTCTCGTCACTGGTGGCCGGGGCGCAATACGTGGCCGATCCGTCGACGAAGCTGCCCCAGATCGTGTTCTGGCTGATGGGTTCGCTTGCGTCTGTCCAGTGGGGAGACCTGCTCAGGACAGTCGTCGTGATCGTGCCGTGCCTGCTGGCCATTACAGTGCTGCGCTGGAAGCTCAACATCCTTTCCATGGGCGACGACGAGGCACGGTCGCTGGGCGAGAACCCCGGGGCGATGAGGGCCGTCCTCATCGGGTTGACGACCATGACCACCGGTGTCAGCGTGGCGCTCTCCGGTGTCATCGGGTGGGTGGGGCTGGTCGTGCCGCACCTGGCACGCGGCATCGTCGGGCCGGATTCCCGCAGGCTCATACCCGCCTCCATCGCCCTGGGGGCCATCTACATGATGGTCATCGACGATGTGGCGCGTAGCTTGACGATGGCGGAGATCCCACTGGGCATCCTGACCGGGATTGTTGGTGCGCCCGTCTTCGCGCTGCTGCTACGGCGCAGCCGGTCCGACTGGAACTAGCCTGCTCGCTGCAACCGGGCGACCAGCGCAGACAGCGCGGCTGTACGTCCGGCCCCATGTTCCTCGACCAGCTGGAGTGGAATCCCGCTTACATGGCGCCATGCCTGCATCTCCTGCCACGTGGTGGTTACCTTCTCCTCTCGAACCGGGACTGTGCGCGTTGCAAAGTGCTCGTTCGCTAGGCACTCCTCCAGTGAGGGAAGCAGCACCAGGACGTCGAGCCGGGGCGCGGGCGGGTTGTCGACGAGGGGGGCAAGTTGGTCTGGCAGTACCGTACCGTCGACGATGACCGTGCACGTCGCTGCCAGATCGCGCGCGAGGGCCAGCTGGTGGCGCAGGACCACAGCGTACAATTCAGCCTCGTTGCCCATCCATCTGTTGTGGCCCTGCGCCAGCACCTCATGGAACAGGTCGTCAACGTGCAGAAGGACGGAGCCCACCAGTGCTCGGTGGGCCTCGGCCGCGAACGTCGACTTGCCGCTTGCCCGCGGACCAGTGATCAGGATGACATGTGCGCTCATGCAATCAGTCTACGAGACGGAGGCTGCTTCGCAACGGTTGCCCTGGTTCGTCATTCCCGCGCAGGCGGGAATGCGTTCTTGCATCACCGTCTGGGTCCCCGCCTGCGCGGGGACGACAGGAAGGGATCCTCCCGCTTGTCATTCCCGCGTATTCGGGAATCCATACCTGTTCTGCTGCCATGCTCCAGGGTAGCTGTCCCCTCAGGTCCTCCGGCCAAGTTACGACTGCTGGCACAATACCGTCGCACTTGAGCAAGCCGTGGAATCCGGCGATACTGTGAGTAAGGGAGGTGATAGACGATGACCGGCAGGAAGATCCTTAGAGGCGCGCTGACCCAATTGCCCATCGAACTCTATGAGCTGATGGTCCGAGGCGCGTCACGCCGCCCGCTTCCTCCCATCACCTTCACCAGCAGGGACCACTTCACACATCGAGGGGCACGCATCGAGTGGTGGTATTTCACCAGCGTCCTGACGACGCCGAACAGGAAAGCCCCCGTTGGACTTGAAGTGACGTTCTTCCGGGTGAGGACGCTGGTCGACAGTGTGATCGTCCATGCAGCTGTCACCGACGTCGAGAGCCAGAAGTTCTCCTATACCGGTATGGTCCTGCCCGTGCACATCCCCTTCACATCCGATGCTCAGACGGTAATTGCACTCTTCGGCAACCAGGTTGGGTTCAACGAGGAGACCAACAGTCTCATCATTGACACACGTCTGAGGGGTCTGCAGGTGCACTGTTCTTGTGCCATCCGGGACCTCATAGCACAGGGAGCGGGCGGTATCCTGGAGATGCAGAACAGCCCGGGCGATGCGTCCTACTACTTCTCACTGCCCAACCTGAGGACCGAGGGCACGATCGTCCTGAACGGCGAGAGTCTTCCCGTCATCGGGCTGACGTGGCATGACCACCAGTGGGGCAACTTCAACGTAGTCAAGCTCAAGTGGGGCTGGTTCTCCCTGCGGTTCGACGCCGATGACTTGTACGTCATGCTGTTCAACTTCGACCGGTGGGGCACGACGTACGGAGCCGGGAACGTGTACCGGCATGGGCGAACGATGCGGGTCGAACGGTTTGAGGTGTGGGCGTCGGACATCTGCGTGTCTCAGAATGGCATCACCTACCCCATCGACTGGGAGCTGCGGATCTTTGAGAACCCCGAAGCATCCACTCCCTTCATGATCGCACACGTGAGGCCGGTCCTCAAAGAGCAGTACCTGTCATCGTTGATCACGCCGGACTACTGGGAGGGCCTGTGCGTTGTCCACGGCGAAATCCTGACCCCGATTGACCTGGAGGGAGCCCGTTTCGTCGATAGGAGGATTCTGGACGGCTTCGCCTACGTGGAGTTGACAGGATACGAACGGTAGTCAGGATCCAGTCTTGTCGTCCCCGCGGAGGCGGGGACCCATGCGGTGATGCAAGGATGGATTCCCGCCCGCGCGGGAATGATAGCATGAGTAATGCCCGCGTTCGTGGAGTACGACATCAGACGTCGACCATATACATTAGTCTCCGACCCTTTTTCTGGAATGTTTGTGCCGTAGGATACCGATCCACCGGGTTGACGGAGACAACCCCTTTCTCGGTGTCCCCAATTGACAAAGAAAGATCTGGAACACCGCCTGGAAGATTTAGGAAGACTATAATTGTTCCTGCTTCTAGGTAAAACAGGGAGGAATAATATGGCTGGCACTCTGAATGAGATTTTGCCTGATCCTATCAGCGAGGCAGATGAGCAGGTTCTGCTGGATTTGTTGAAGCGCAAGATGACGGTGATGGCGGATATCGCCGTAGAGCTGGTGCGCGCCATGGAGAGAGAATTCGGTTCCAAAGGGCGTGAAGTCGTTCGAGAAATGGTCGACCACCAAGAGTTTGAATCACGCCAAGATGCCGGAAAGCCAGAGACGGATCTTCGCGATTTCTGTGCAATGGTAGAGAAGGCCGCTGTAGGCACTCACAAATGGAAGAAGACCGAGGATCAGCCTCACAGCGTAGGCTATAGTTTTACCAGATGCATGTACGCCGAGATCTTTCGTGAACTTGAGGAGCCTGAACTGGGGCTCATAATGTGTGCAAGAGACGAGCCTTGGGCTAAATCCTTCAACCCGAAGCTAGCTTTTAGGAGAACCAAGGCGCTCATGAACGGAGACGAAATCTGCGACAACACGTACTACGTGGAGACCTAGCTGCTCCAAACGCGGCCAAAGAAATCGGATTCAGCAGGCCGGGCCTCTCACGCAGGGCCGCCTCGCACATTTGCACATTGTCCATTGGTGCATTTGCACACCGTACCTTGTCGCCAAAGCACTAAAGGGACAAGGGGACAAAGCCCCACAGCGACATGCAGCCACTACGCCATATTGCGATAGGGCCATTGTGCTATACCGCTACCACACCATCACTTGCCCTGATCCTGTCCAAGGGGTATGGGGAACCAACTCTCCAGGGCATTGAACGGCACGGACGGGGGCAGTTGATGGAGCAAAAGGAGTGGTGCCACCAACAGGCTAACGTTCCCTCGATAGGGCAAGCCCGAGACACAAAGGGAACCTCGGAACTGAGTTCTCACAGAACCAGGCGTTCTGTTGTTGCCGATAATAGTATGTCCGATGAGGGTCAGGGGCGCGCTGGGAACCCTGTGTGATTTGTAGCGCTTCGAAGTCCTCTGGATCATATGGACGCGCGTCGGCCCGTTCTATGGATCGCATACTGCGAAAGGATATGTCCGCCACTTATCGGCACGCGAATTCCGTAGCAAGCTCCAGATCGCGTGACATCATAGTTTGACCGTTTCTGGCGCAACCACTCTGCAAGCGGTTTTCTGCTGCGAGACTAGTCAAACATTGATGTCCTACTCCAGTTCGCAGGAATGAGCATGTTCTCGTGGGACTCTTGACATATGACAATAGTGTCATATGATACCACCATCATGAAAACCGACCCGACTCTCGATGCTTTAACGTTGTTCTACAAGCTGCTGGCAAATGAATCTCGGCTGTCCATCCTGCTTGCCCTGCGCGACGGTGAGGACAACGTTGCCGGCATCTGCGGCCAAACGGGTCTGAGCCAGACGCTCGTCTCGCACCAGCTGGCCGTCTTGCACCGCAACGATGTCGTCCGTTCTCGCAGGGACGGGCGGCGCACGTTCTATGCCTTGGCGGACAAGCACATCGACATCATCGTCGGGTTCGCGTTGGACCACCTTGCAGAAAAGGAAGTGCACCATGAGTGACCACCACGAACACGAGCTGCCCACCGGGCGTAACCTGCTCATCTCCGTTCTGATGAACGTCGTCATTACCGTCTCCGAGGTGGTCGGCGGCCTCGTCTCCGGCTCGCTGGCGCTGCTCGCTGACGCATTCCACAACGCGACGGACACCCTGGCCGGGGTCCTGGCGCTGTGGACGCTGCGCCTAGGTCGGCGCGCCCATGATGAGCAGTACACATTCGGGTATCGCCGCGCCGAGATCTTGTCGGCGGGCATCAACGCCGGGGCCATGGTCGTCATTGCGGTCATCCTGTTCCGCGAGGCATACGAACGGTTCCTGCATCCAGTGCCCATCAGGGGCGGCATCATGCTGGCCGTTGCACTGGTCGGGCTGGCGGCCAACCTCATGTCCGTCCTCCTGCTCCACCGCTACGCCGGTGAGAGCCTCAACATCCGCGGCGCCTACCTGCACCTGTTGTCGGACACGCTCTCGTCGGTCGGCGTCGTCGTGGGTGGCGTCGTCGTCACGCTGTGGCACATGACGTGGGTAGACCCGCTGGTCACCGTGCTCGTGGCAGCGTGGGTCCTGAAGGAGGCATTCTCGGTCGTCCGCGAGGCCGGGAGTATCCTCATGGAACGCGCACCAGGGGGGCTCGAGCTGGCGCGGCTGGACGCCGACATCCGTGCACTGTCCCACGTCAAGGATCTGCACCATGTCCATGTTTGGCAGCTCAGCGATACTGAAACGATGTTCGAGGGGCACGTCAATGTAGACGACATCTCGGTCTGCGACACAGGGCCGATCCGGGTGCAAATCCAGGAATTGCTGCACGACAAGTATCGCATCAACCACGCCACCCTGCAGTTCGAGTACGAGTCCTGCAAGGGAACTGGGCTCATCGTACACGGCAGAGAGTAGTCGGGGGCGTGTCAGGCGGCTGTCCAGTCAAAGCACGTTGTCCCTGGAGCACGGCTGACATCGGGAGGTATGTCATGGTTCGACGGGCACGCATCGCAATCGATCCGGCTGACGCCTGCGTGGTTCCCGTCATCTTCCAGGGGAGGGCGATGCTGCCTGCCCGATTCATCGCCGAGCAGCGGGGATGTGCTGTCAGCTACGACTCGACAACGCGGGTCGTGACAGTCACTTCTGCAAAGCTGTAGGCCACCCTGCAACAGGATACCGGCCTCCAGCAGTCTGGTAAACGGTAAGCCTGTTACCGAAGGCTGACGTCTAGCAGAGGTTGCGGTCAGTCGGGGCCGTTTAGCCGCGCGCCGGCCTGAGACAGCAGGTCGTCCAGGAGAGCCGGCCTCGTGGCATCCACTGGAATGACGACGACGCGCGCCACCAGCTCGGGTTTGTCGGTCGACCGCTGGGCATTGAGATTTGCGACAGATTCCTGGAGGCGTTGTGCGAGTGGGTCAAGGCAGGTGTTGTCTGTCTGGATGGCCAGGACGCCGAATCGAGCGGTGCCGATACGCCCGGCCGTGTCAGAGTCCCGGAATGTCTGGCGAAGAACGTCCGCAAAGTCGGTGAGCATGTGCGGTTCGGGGGGTCCCGCGTCGGTTCCGCTGACGATTTCTGCGACGACCAGTGCTGCGTTGATGTGTCCCCGATGTGCCATCTTGAGCTGCTGGCCGGCGATGGCAGAGAACCCAGGACTGCTGTACAGGCCGGTCAGCTCGTCGTTGAGCACGGTCTGCCCGGTGTATTCCTCGTCCAGTTCATGTGACGTCAGCTCCCGACTCATCCCGAAGATGGCGGGCTTGCCGCCCCACATCGTGCGAACGGCCCGTGTCTCGACCTGGATGAGCTCACCTTCGTGGCTCACGAGGGAAAGGGTACAAGTGTTGGTCTTGCCCGCAATCATGTCGGCCATGATGCAGGCAGCCTCTGCTCGCCGGTCCGGAGGACAGAGGTCCAGCACCGTTGTTCTACACAACTCCTCTGCTTTCCGCCCCAGTCTCTCTGCTGTAGCCGTGTTGACCTTGGCGATCGTTCCGTCTTCTCGCAGAATAAACGCAAGACGTGGCATGGCCTCGAACAGCGTCTCGAAGTCCTGCCGGCCGGCTCGCACAGACTCGTCGGCGCGGAGGCGGACGACGGTTTCACCGATGGTACGGCCGATCGACATCAGTAGGTCCGTTCCCACCTCGGCGTTCTGGGTATGTGTGCTGGCGAGGTTCAGGGCGCCGACGACGGTGTCGCCTGCTGCGATGGGGACGGACATCAAGGATTGTATACCGCATTGCTGGGAAATCCCGGGTGGCAGCAGGTCGAGTTCGGTGAGCGCCATAGGTTTTCCCTCCCTCAGGACGGTGCGATAGGGCCGCTCGTCCACGGGAACGGAGCGGACCCGTTCGATGAGGTCGCTGCCAAGGCCCGTCGCGCAGGCGAGGGCAGCGTGGTCGCCGTCGACAATGTAGATGCCGCCGCCCTCAAAAGGTGTGGCCTGGAGAGCCGTGGCCAACGCCTCGGGCAGGAACTCCTCCAGTGACCGCGCCTTGCCTGCCGCCTCGATGATGTCATACAGGGCGTCTGCCCTCCTGCGATCAGCCGCGAGCGCCTCAGCCGCCCTCCGTGAGCCGGTGACGTCCTGACTCGTCGTGAACAGCGCGAGACCGCCGTTCCAGGAACCACGCATCACCAGGGTGTTGACAGGGATCCGCGTGCCGTCCGCTGCCACAAGTGTCTGTGTGCTGCTCGTCCTCGTGCCGTTGATCATGTCACCCAAGATGATGCGTGACAGCTCGCGCTCTTCCTGAGGGTGCAGGTCGCTAATGTCCGTGCCGACCAGTTCTGCGGGTGTCCGTCCCAGCCGGTGGGCCCCCTGCTCCCCGACAGCTAGGATCCTGCCATCGCGGCCAACGACAAAGAAGAACCCCTGGATAGAGTTGAAGAATGCTTCGAGGTTGGTCGTGTTCTCGCGCAGTGCGGCCATCGTCTGGATGCGGTCCATGCCGACAGTGATTTCGCGGGCGATGGCCACCAGCGCCTCCTGCCAGTCTTCCTCGGGTTTCGGTGACACACGCCATGCCATGTTGAGCGAACCCACGACGCGTCCCAGGCTGACGAGGGGTACGACGGCAAGAGTCAATAGTTGGTCATCAGGACGGCCCAAGGATCCTGAGTTGTGCCAGGTGTTGCTGAAGAAGGGCTCGGACGTCCGGTACACCCGCGAGAACGGTTCTTCGTCCGCGGGGACGGACGTAGCCTGTTCCTGCACTGCCTGGGGGTCTCCCTGCGCCGACACCAGGTGCGCCGTCTTCCCGTCGGGGTCCAGCATGTAGACGCCACCGCGATCGTAGCCATACAGTTCATGCACCATAGTGAGGACGTCCGCAAGGAACGTACCGAGAGTGGTGGCTGTGGCCGCCGCCTCGAGAAGGCGATGAGACAAATGGGACCGGCGGTTTTCTAGTGCGACCGCGAGTTCGAGGCGCCGCTGATTGGTGATGTCTCGGGCCTGGCCGAGGACGCCGGTAAGCCGGCCGTCAGCATCATGTAGCGCGGTCTTCTTCGTATTGTAGTACTTCAGGTTGCCTTCTTGATCCACCCCACTGAACTCGTGTTCGCACATGCCGTCACGGATGGCGACTTGGTCGTCGGCCACATACATCTCGGCCTTGTCACGGGGATGAATCTCGAAGTCTGTCTTGCCGATGACGTCTGGCGTGTGTACCGGGTCGGCGTGCAGGTAGGCTTTGTTGACGGCGACATAGCGACCCTGAGCATCCTTGATCCAGATCGGATCGGGGGACGACTCCAGGAACTCCTGCCACTGGTGTGCAGCGAGTCCTACGGCATCAACTGGCGCGGCGCATCCAGAGAAGTCGCCGTGCTTTCCTGCCAGGTGCTTGTCCGGTCGTTTGTCCACGAGAACCTCCTGTCGCAACCTCATGCCACAAGGCGTTGTACCAGCACAGTATACGTTGACGAACTCGGAAAATCAACCGAGGTACCTTGCCGCGATGATGCGCGTGGTCACCGAGGCCGCGCCGATGAACTAACTCCCGGGCAGCTTCTAGAGGATACCCACCTTGCGCAAGCCCAGGAAGACGGTCACCAGAAACATCACGATGGCCACCCGCCCTGCCCAGATGTGGATGGGACGGAGGCGCTTTCTGCTGGCATGCATCTTGGTGGTGATGAGCCCTCCTGCGCCAGTGAGGAATCCCAGCACGATGGTCACGGTGCCGAAGACACCGTGGAGAACGCGCAGGTGCGGTCCACCACTAGCTTGGACCATACCGGCCGCTGCGACGAACC
>Ga0315279_10009031_pt1 | contig 11965 bp, 7 predicted proteins | sample YL17G06_20_MG_FD_203694 | JGI IMG/M metagenome (GOLD analysis project Ga0315279, IMG submission 203694) | Sediment microbial communities from Yellowstone Lake, YNP, Wyoming, USA - YL17G06_20 | ecosystem: Environmental > Aquatic > Freshwater > Lake > Sediment | place: USA: Wyoming | collected...
ACGTGAAGAAAGGCTTCGGAGACCAGCTTGAGATATCAACAAGAGACGCCACAACTATAACCGTCGTCAGCTAATGCAGGATTCTGTTGGTGCCGGGGGCGGGATTCGAGCCCGCGACCTCTGGACCTTGGGCGTTTGCCCCTTTGTTCTCCAGATTATGAGTCTGGCGCCCTAGCCAGGCTAGGCTACCCCGGCTCCAGTGTTGATATTTTTGTCCTACAAGGTTTGAATTAAGTCTATCGATATCTGCCAACTTATCATGGCAGAAGACCTTAAAAAACTCAGAAAGCTTACGCGTTATCCTCTTCTTTTTCCTTAATTGCAGCTAGGTATTCCTGCATTGATTTTTCTATATTCCACTTAAAACCAAATTCTGCGCATACCGAATTCCACCAAGCAATGAATCTTCCCAGATTGATTCTGATGAATATTATGAATACTGAGGATGGAATTACTGCAGCTAAGATTATGTTTATTGGGAAAGAGAAGAATACAAGCAAAAAGAGGTCTAGGTAGGATTCTAATATCAAGAAGACTAGCACCGAGACTACCCAGAGAAGTCCTCCCCAAGAGCCTTGAAGAAAACTGAATTCTGGCAGTGGAATCTTGAGAATTGCCCTGTAGTACCAAGGCAGTGACTCTTTGTCGATTCTCTTTGCGCCTTCTTGGCTCATTGTTGAACTCCCTCTAGATTTGAACGTGACAAGGTTACATAAGTTTTTGCAGCAGCTGACCTGCAACAGACACAGCTAACAATGTTTTCTTTCTCTTTTTTCTACGCCAGAACGTTTTCCGATGTAAACAATGTCTGCCATCTCGATGAAAAGCCCTGTCTCAACTACTCCTGGAAGCTTCTTCAGTTTGGTCTCCAGTTCTAGCGGTTCACGCATAAGTCCGAAACCTACGTCTATGATGAAGTTTCCATTGTCAGTTATCACAGGCCCGACCTTCCCTGCACCTTCCCTCAAAACTGGTTTTCCCCCCGCATCTTCTACCTTGCGCATCACATACGATGCTGCAAAAGGCAACACCTCGATTGGAACTGGCTGGTTGTTTTCTCCTAGAACATTGGCTTCCTTGCTTTCATCAGCCACTGTGATGAGCTTTCTCGAGGCAGAGGCCACAATCTTTTCGCGCGCAAGAGCTCCGCCCATGCCCTTTATCAAGTTCAGTTTTCCGTCTATCTGATCTGCTCCGTCTATTGTCAGATCCAGCATCGGGTGTTCTTCAAGGGTTGTAATCTGGATTTTATGTTTGACAGCAAGCATAAAAGCCTGATATGATGTTGGAACGCCTAGGATGCGCAACCCTTCACGTTTGATTCTGTTTCCCAATTCTTCAATGGCAAAAGCGGCTGTGCTTCCGCTTCCCAAACCTACGACAAATCCATCTTCAACATGTTTGACTGCTTCTCTAGCAGCGTTCTTCTTGGCCGTTTCAATCCAATCTTGTTTAGGTTTCAAGTTCCATCTGCCCCAGTCTGTCCAGAACCTTTTCCACTTCGGACCTGATTTCTTCTATTCTCTTCTCAGCCTCGGTTTTCGGGCTCTGCTTTGCAGGAGGCTGCTTCTTTTTTCTCCTTGCTTTTTCTTCAGTGCTCAAAGTTGGCTCTTCTTTCGTGAGTGGCACTGCTATCTCTTTTATGGGCTGCACTTCCACCTTTGAACGCAGTTCCCCGATCTTGGAGTTCAACTCGTCGAGACGTTCGCTGAAAAGCTTGACTAGGTCTTCCTGCATGGCCTCGAGTTCATGCAGGGCGACTACTGATTCGTCTTTTGAAATGGCGTCCTTCACAGCCATCATGCGGGACTTGTAAGTTTCGGCTAGCCTTTCACGTTCTTCCTCGGTTATCTTTCCTTCCGCATGCGCCTCGTAAAGCCGACGAATTGCGTCACTGAGAATTTCTCTTTCTAGGTCCAATATTCTGAGCTCTTCTCTGGCGCGTACTGCCTCCTCTTTGAGGATGCTTTTGGCAATTTTGAGCGGCGAACCTTTGAATCCCGTCTCAGTTTTCTCTTCTTCTGAGACTTTTTCTTCTTTTTTCCAGAGTTTTCTCATAGCGTAAACAATAATCAGGCAGACGATGATAACCCCTAATACGATTATTGCGACAGTCAGGGGATCGTCAAGGGACAATGATGTTTTCCCTCTCTATCTTCATTGTCATCAATGCATATATAAATTATATAATCGCGTTTTTACGGAAAATTCTTCATGGTTGCTATGAAGACTTCGGCAGAGCGCCCTGAGCTTTCGCAGCGGATTCCAGGCAGTTTCTCAACCTTGACGTCTGCAAAATGACGACGAGCCATTGCATGGATATTTTCAGGTTTAAAGCCCAAGTGCACATCGCCCATTTCGGTCTTGAACTCTTCGAAACTGTGTTCGCAAAGATCAACAACTATAGCTCCTCCGTGTTTTTTCAACGTCTCCTTTATGCTTTCAAAAACTCTTTCAGGGCGCGTGCTGTGATGAAGCATTAGCGTGGAGAAGACTGCGTCAAACTTGAATGGAACGTTGAAGCACTTTCTGGCCTCTTTCACACTGCCTCGGATGTTTTCGGCTAGGCCTACGAAGGGCACTATATCCGCTTTCTTCTTGGCCAGTGAAAGCAGCATTGCAGGCGTCAGGTCCATGGCATAGAAAGAAACATTCGGGGTCTCGACTCTCACTTTCCTAGCGACTCTGACCGTAAAAAAGCCGGTTCCTGCGCCGACATCCAATACCTTTCCTTTCAAAGGAAGTCGTGGCTGTTCAAGCAGACATGTAGTGATTGTGTCCACTATGCGACATTTCCCACCCTGCCCAAAATAGTTCTCAACAATCTGATCCCTCTTCTCGCCCTCTTTGACCGTAAAATGCTCCACGGTTTTGGCCAAGGTTTCCGGGTCAGAGGCACCTAGCTTTTTGAAAAGTTGCTCAAGTTGGAGATGCTCTACGTATTCTTTGAAGCTGGCTCGCATGGTCATTCCATCTTTCTCTGGCTCTTGTTGGAGCGAAGCCTCGGGCGGGAATTGAACCCGCGACCGCCGCCTTACCAAGGCGGTGCCCCACCAGGCTAGGCTACCGAGGCATAACCGTAACTGTCTAGTGTAGAAGCAGTTTTTTATACTTTAAAGGTTCCCCTTACTTTGACGACTATGCAAACATGCAAGATTGACTGGCGTCAGTTCTTACTGTTATGGAAAAATAGTCATGCGCGCGCATCTTTGATTTTCAAAGAAGGCATGATGCCCAGAGTTTTCTTATAGAAAACGATACCATAAATGATTTAGCTTTGAAGCGACATATCATTTGATGCGCGCACGCGCGCTTTAAAATCCTATATGGAAAAGGAGAAAGGAAAATTGCAGAAAAGAACTAGAAACATAGTAGTGATAGTGCTGTTTTTAGGTTTGCTATTGACTTCGCCTATCTTGGTCGGTGTAAATGTGCATGGTGCAGGTCCAACAACACTTCGAGTTGACCCCCCAGACCTTAACGTAGAGGTTTGCTCTGAGTTCTTTGCTGATGTCTATGTTGACACAGATTGGTGGGTCTCCCGCTTCGGAATAATATTGACTTATGACACTTCAATCATCGATGCTATTGACGTCTGGATTTATGCTCCCTTCACGATCGTCAGCAAGATAGTTGATGATGCTAGCGGCTTCATGCTAATAGAAGGTGAAGGCGGGCCAGTTCCCCCAGGTACTAGCGGTCTAGCTCGCTTCGGATTTCACTGCACGGGCGTTGGAACAAGCGCCTTAACCATAGCTCAGTACTACCTTCTTGATCCGGGTATGAATTTGATCCCTGTTGACAACGTTGTAAATGGACACGTTACCCAATGGCTCTATAAGCCGTCGTATCCAGACTATGCTCCAAGCGGAGTACCTGACTTTGACCAGAAACAATGGGGCTTGCAAATGTGGAGAAACCCATTCCCACCAGTTGGCACTTGGAGCCATTGCGGTCCAGTAGCGGTAGCGAATTCCATGTGGTGGCTTGACTCAGAATACGAACCATCCCTTGAACCTCCGCCAACTCCAAACGACGGTTTCCCATTGGTCCAAACCTACATCCCGGGCAAAGACGATCATGACCCACTAAATGTTCCATATCTCGTCGAGGATCTTGCATTGCTCATGGATACGAACGGCCAAAGATTTGGTCATATGCATTGTGGCACAGAAGTTCATGAAATGACAATGGCGCTCAACGAGTACATATATCGCCAAGGACTTGACTGGAAATTCTACGTCCACCTGCAGAAAGCTCCAGACTTCTTCTGGATAGCAGAGGAAATCAAGAAGTGCCAAGATGTAGTGCTTCTCCTGGGCTTCTGGCAGGGATATCCAGGCCCAGGCCCATGGTGGCGTGTCGGCGGCCACTACGTTACATGTGCAGGCGTTAACCCGGCGAATATGATGCTGGCAATAAGCGACCCATACATAGACAACGCGGAGATGGGAGGGGCGGGCAGAGTGATACCACCAGCCCCACATCCTCACACGGGACCTCCGGAGAGAGTTCACAACGATGCTGCATATGTTTCACATGACTCCTATACAGTCGGACAATCACCAAGTCCAGGCGGTCCTTTTGGATTCTATGACTATCCAGCAGAGTACGTTATTGACAACTTCGATTCATGTCAGAACACTCCAGACGAATTCATTCAATTAGACGGAGAGTATATCCCCGGTCTACCCATATACACTGAAATAGAGTATGCAGTAGTAACTTCATGCAAAACAGGAATCGTTGCCGCAGGCTCAGAAGACACGAACATCTACGTCTGGGACTTCTTTGGAAGTCTGCAGTGGCAATTTGCTCTTGCAAACCCAGTTGTTTCAGTTGCGATGGACAACAATGGACGATACATAGCCGCAGGAACTAGGTCAATCGGGATGCCTGTTACTGGTGGCTTGTGGCTGTTTGACAATTCCCTTGGAGGAGCACCAGGCAACGTACTCTGGGCATACGTGCTACCAGTATCTACAAGCTACGATGGCAGCTGGGCGGGCACTGAATCCAAATCAGTTGATGTCAAATACAACAATTACAGCGGGTACGTAGTTGTGGCTGCAGCAACCGATCAAGGCTTATACTTGTATGACCAGTCTGGAGCCTTAGTCTGGCATTACTACGATGGTTCACCAGAAACTATAGTGAGGATTTCACAAGACGGCAACTATATTGTCTGCGCAGACTACAACACTGGGCTCGTTCATTACTTCTCACATCTACGCGACAGAGTGCCTGGCTGGGGACCCAACGACGGAACACCCATATGGACTTTCGGCGGTGCAAGAGAGGAAATGTGCGGCTTCTGGGTAGCAATATCAGGCGATGGAGACTACGTCGCAGCCAGCGTTTACCCGTTCCCAATGGCCGTCTTTCCAGCAAAAGTTGTCTTGCTTGACAGAACAGGATCAATCGTGTGGTTCTACCTTCTTCCAAAAGGCGGCTTCGTAAGAGTTGACATGCCCTGCAGTGGAACAAGCGTGGTATCGGTCAACGACGACCCAAGCGACGGTCTTGGCTGCGACCTAAACTACTGGAGTGATGGCGGTAATGGCTGGGACGGCGGAGACAGCAATCCAGTTTGGACATATTGGCCAGGCAAAGAATTTGGGCTCGGACAAACCCCGACCGACGACTTCTACAGTGTAGCGATCTCCGAAAATGGTGCGTACATAGCAACTGGAGGAGTACCTCATAACACTTACCTCTTGAAGAACGATGGAACACTTCAACAGACCATTGGCTTGATGCCAGGCGCGATACAATCTATCGATTTGACGTTCACTGGAAAGTATGGAGCGTCAGTTGACAATGCTGGATGGATATGGTTCTTTAGCAAAGACACAGGATTTTCGTGGGCTTCTGCGCCATCGGGAGCACCCTTCCACTGCGTTGCCGTTTCAAAGATCTACCCATGCATGTTTCCATATCCAAACCATGACGTAGACGTGCACAAGGTAACACCGTTTAAGACCGTTGTCGGAGAAGGATTCAAGACCAGATTCACCGTGACCCTGTCAAATGAAGGAGACTTCATTGAAACCGGCTACATGAAACTGTGGGTGCAGAACGCAACATATCTACCGTCTCTGTTCCTAGCCAACAGCTCGACTATGGCACTGTTGCCTGGATTCATGCCTAACGTAACTCTTGAATGGACTCCCCAAGTAGGCATAGTCAGGAAAGGAAACTACACGGTGTTCGCCGTGGTCGGCATAGTCAACGACGAGATCGACGTGTACGACAACACTTGCGTCGACGGGTGGGTTTTCGTCACCATCCCAGGCGACGTAAACGGCGACCGCTTCGTCAACGTCAAAGATGCTGTTCTACTAAACGGGGCCTTTGGCGCTCAACACATCACAGACCCCTTAGACCCAAGATACTGCCAGTACTGGCGGGGCAACGAGGGACCCTTCAGCCCAAACGTCGACATCAACTGCGATGGATACATAAACATTAAAGACGCAGTCATCCAAGGCACACACTTCGGCGAAAGCTGGTAGCAACATTCCCACTTTTTTTTGCCTATTTGAGAACAAGCTTTCAAGAGAGAAGACACAAACAGATAGATGCGAGACATCTAGCAGCTCGAGGCTTTGTGCAGTTATCATCTATGGGTCAGTGCCTATTACGACGTTGCATAAGCTATAAATACTCATGAAATATCATTTGAGGATACCCAAGGTGGGAAAAAATGTCAAAAAAGGTTGCAACTGGAATTAGCGGCCTCGACGAACTGGTCGGCGGTGGTTTACCAGAAGGAAGAGTCGTTTTGATTGTCGGAGGACCAGGCACTGGAAAAACCATATTCTGCGGCCAGTTCTTGTACCAAGGAATCTATGAAAATCAAGAAAATGGAGTTTTCGTCAGCTTAGACGAAGCTAAAAGTCATTTCTACTCTGAAATGCAGAAATTCGGATGGGATTTCCAGAAAGCAGAGGAGCAGAGGAAATTTGCCTTCATAGAAGCTACCCGAATATCGCGAGTGGCGATGCTGAAAGAGAAACTGTACAAGGAAGAGTCTCAGAGTTTGCGAGGAAAGCAACTATCTGTCGACAAACTTGTCGAAGACTTGCAGGCAAAAATCCAGTCGACGAAGGCAAAAAGGGTTGTAGTGGACACTTTAGCAGCGCTCTTGTACCGATTTCCAGATCCCATAGAACGAAGGACTGCAGTTGTAGGCCTGATCGAATCGCTGGCAGATCTACATGTTACAAGCCTTGTAACCACCGAACTGGGGCACTTGGGCCTTGAACGAAGTGCCTTGGAAGAAGAATTCCTGGTTCATGGAGTTATCATGATGCAGACTCTGTTCTCAGGAGAAACTACAACGAGAGCAATACAAGTTGAAAAGATGAGAGAAGCCAAGGTCAATCCGAGCCTCGTGCCATATACAATAGATCAGAACGGTATCGAGGTCTTTCCAAATATGCCGTTGTTTGGGCAAAAGTAAACTTGGAAAACCTAATATATCCTCACAAGTAGCATGTGCTAGTGTGCGATGATTTCCAAGGCTCAGCCTCTTAGCCGCTCTGTTCTTTCTTTCGTGTTTCCAGTTTTTCCTTTTTCAGAGGCATTTCTTTTTCTGAATATTCTTGATCATGCATTTTCTTGATTTTTAGGAATTTTTCCAGACCTTTTTCGGTTTCTTTCTCGTGAATGTCAATCTCTCCTTCGAAAAGATCTAGAATTGCATGGACTTCCTCTGACGAATGCATCTGGGGGTTCATCACGGCCAAAGTAGTAAAGCCCCAAGATCTCAGCTCCGCAATAAGGTCGATTAGCCACGTTCTGGTTTGCACGGCGTGATGCTGCAGCAAAACGTCTGAAACGATTTCAATGCAAGCTCTCCTCGGGCCACTCAGCGACTTGTCCAACGTGCGAAAAGCTTTTGTCAACGCAATGGTGATTTCGGTAAGGTTTTCCACGCTCTTCAATTTGAATATGTTAGGTAGGCTTTTTATCATTGCGTCTGCCCGGGGATTGCATATGAAAACGTAAAAGCTTGCTTGAAATTCTTCCCCTAATGCCCTTATTCCATGCGCCTCTGTAGTAACGTAAAACGTGATTTGGCCCTCTTTCGTTCCTGCTTCAAGAAACCTTTTGATCAGCAAGTCTCTTTCGTCGCATGCAGGTGAGGCCAATATCACTGCGTAATTGTCGGGCATCCCGCCGAGCAACAAGCTGTCAAGATCTCCACATCCAGTCGTAATGCGGCTTGGAAGAACAACTTCTGGCACTTCAACTGCGCTGGGCTCAGCACGCGCTTTCATAATGTCTCTTCTTCTGAGAGTTCTGATCCATGCTGTTCTAACCAGAACGATACTGAATGCTAGTCCTATAAGGCCTAGGATAACCTGTATCTCAGGACGGAAAAAGCTCTGCCATGAGGCAGGCGCGGCCACATATTGGGCAATAGCCTCGTGTGGCCCGTCCATAGTGACGGTTATCGGGTTAATGCCGCGATCCCAGTTTGCCCCATCAACACTCCAGTGGTCAAGCACTTTTTCACTTATTTCTTGGGCAGTGCAGAACAGTACTGTACCGTTGTCGTACCATGGCCCCACCGAAGAGACGTTTGGTTGCGGACTTAATCCGGCGGGATCAGTGTGTACAACCAACAGGTATTGGGTCTTCCAAATCCACGTTACGCTTGAGGGTTTGTCTATCGTAAAGGTTACGGATGTTGCTGTTCCAGAAGATGAGACGCTTCCGGTTCCGGTCCACCCGATGCACACGCACCGGGTGCCGGCTGACCCTGAGACTGGCGAGGTGGCTGACGCGTTGATGGACTTTCCACTTTCAAACCATCCGCTTGTGGGCGTACATGAACCGTTGGGTGAATCTGCGAGCAAGTAATATTCGTGTCTCCAAGTAGCCGTCTCGTTGACAGGTCCGTCTAAAGCTATGGAAGCTGGGTTGTCAGTGCTGTTGTAGCTTCCGGTACCTGTTCCAGTCCACCCGAGCCAGACATATCGTTCACCTGAAGTCGTGATTGGAGTTGTTGAGCTGATCGGGACGGTTGAATGAGCTCGGTACCAGTATTCTCCCGCAGACGGATTTGTCGTGCCGAGATTTGCATCCATGATCAGTCGATATTGAGTCTCGTATTCAGCTTCTAATGTTAATGCTGTGCTCACAAGAAGAGTTCTTGGGTTTGACGTGATGTTATCGTTCCATGTGGCAAATACTCCTCGCGAATCAGGCCCTGTTGAAACAACGGCCGTGACATTGACGGTGTAAGAACCAGGCGCTACAAACACTTGAATTTTCTGATATGCATCTGTCGTATATGACTCTTCGTTAACCTTTACCAGGATGCCAGAATAAGGCGTCTGAATTGTCAGTACGCATCCAGAGAGATCATATTCCACAAATTCATCCCATGGAGTATCCATGGAGAAGGCCGTCCTGTTGTACGTGCTTTTGAAGGAATCGTATTTTCCCTTTTCATCAGGGAAGAATATCGCCAAGCCATGAGAATCTGGATCGGCCTTCTCTTCGTGTGTAATTATTGTGTTCCCGATTGAAAGCACAGCCATCACATCGTAGGCGCTATTCCTGAGTTCTTCATCAAGAGGATCTTGACGGGTTAGCTGCTGAGCAAAATGGTATAGATCAATGTAGGAGCCATTCTGGCCTGCAAAAGGACCCGGATATCCCTGAGTCAGATTTCTGGCCTGGCTTATCTGTTCATGGCAAAGAGTTTCTTTTTCCCTCAGATTTATGGCAAAGTCGTCGATCGTCTCCGTCAAACCCGCAATCTTAGTTAGGTCGATTGCCGACATGGTCGCGTTTGGAATTTGACTGACATCGATGCTCCAACACCAATCGATATAGTCGTTGACTACTTTTGCAGAAAAATCTCTTGGCGACATTGAAGAGTCGCTGACCAAGTTTGAAAGGTAAGTATCATAGGGGGCCGGTGCCCAACCAATTCCTTCTGGACTAACTAGCACGTTCGCATAGTCTTTGATCTGATAAGCTACCTCTGCCATGCCCATGCTGCAAGCGTCAATGAGTACTACATCCATGATTGAGGGGAGTCCGCTTGAAGCTTGGCTGAGTTCTGGAAGGGTTAAATTGTTTCCTCCACTTGTAACATCGAAGCAGATGCCCATGCAGCCAGTTCCATGATCCCAGAGCACTAAACAGTAATAATTCGCTGGATAATTGCTTATTGTCCAGTTGACGAAATCCTCTAGTGTATTAGGATCTCCCATGTCAACCTCCGTCAAGTTTAGAATTGCATTTTCGGGGGTAGGAGTCGCACCTTTGGTGATGTTGAAGCGTTTACAATCCGTCCAATTGCCATATCGATCGTCATAATCAGGTATTCTGTCCATTTGTACAACGACGTTTACCTGGGATGAGGAATTCACACTGGCCATTTTCAAGAAAATATCAATGCCGGCGCTCTCTAGACTGTTGTCTGCGTCAAGATAAACCATGAATGTCCAGTCTGCGACAGTTTCGTTTCCAACTATGAACGGGGTAGTTGCGATGGGCCCGTAAGGTATCCATGTGCTATTGTTGAGATAGCTGTCGAGGTAGACTTCCACCTTCCAGTCTCCAACAGGAGTGTCTGAACTAATGTCGATGTAATCGTCGGAGACGGCTCCGTATTCCCAATAGTTCCAAGTAACGTTTTCATCCTTGTAATCACGGAAGCTACCCGAGTACGTCTTGTACGTGGTACCACCAGGTTGAATCCAGGCGGTTGTGAAGTTGTGACAACATGCCGTCTCGTTGTTGAAGTATGCAACTTTGTCGAATCTCAAGTAGTGATATGCTTTCGTGTCATTACCTATAGTGAAACGTGATTTCACATTGACCGGATCTCCATTTACGCCAACATCTTCACATATGCGAGGGCTATTTAGCCCGCCGTTGGTTATCTCAAAGAACTCTGAGAACAAAAGAGAGCTATTCAGGTAGTAAACTTCAGCCTTGTATGCCCTAGGGTAATATAACCCGCATCCCGCTATGTTAAGGTAAGCGGCAATGACTTGTTCTCCAGCGTATAGCGCATCGTAGCTCCAGTTGTAGCAAGAAACCCAAGTCCTAGATGAATTACTCCTGTAAAACCATCTGAAGTCGACTGTATCATCTTTTTCGGTTGAAACGGTCGTTAAACATTCTGCCTTGGTATCGCTTGGTCCGAAAATTGTTGTAGGCTCAATTGGATTGTAATAGCGGTCATGATCCTTGCACATTAAGTGTCGGGTGAACGAGGCTGAACTGGAAGCAGAAGAAAGTTGCAACACTTGTCCCCCTCCTTGGAAGACGCTGGTTGAATTCTCTTGAAAAGACTCGGCAACTGATTGACCGACTTTAATGCTTCCTGAGCCTACAGCATCATCAGGCTTCTGAGCCGTCGAGTAATTTTCTTTAGCCCCGACAATCTTAGTGCCCCCCATCTGTAGGCCAAGGATGAAAGGCAAGAGATAAATCAAAATTAAAAGTGAAAGCAAAATTTTCTTGTCTGTTCTCAATTTAATCACTAAATATCATCGTACAATATTGACTTGGCATATCTAGGATATAAAAATTCGGAAGCGCTGGTCACGTGGTTTAATTTTCAACGTTGTTTTCGTCTGATGCGCCCTCGGAATGGAGGTTGTCTCAGCGAAGTCATGGGAGAGTTGGTTATGTAGAAATGAAAAGCTCGTGGGAGTCACGAAGACAATGTGCGTGAGTAACATGTTACAGTTTGCCCAAAGAAGATGTTGAAAAATGATTGAACATTCTGGAATGTTATATGTTTTGATTCAATAGAAGATTCTTTCTGAAAACTTAAAGCTAACTTATGCACAATAATATTGTGGGAAGGAGGAGTGGCTTTGGGCAAGAAGATAACTGCAGGAGCATTGCTCACGCTTATGATAGTGAGCATGTTTGCGATTGTTTTTATCCCTCACCCTGTTAGGGCTTTCGAGACGATTTATATTAG
>Ga0315279_10009032_pt1 | contig 11965 bp, 10 predicted proteins | sample YL17G06_20_MG_FD_203694 | JGI IMG/M metagenome (GOLD analysis project Ga0315279, IMG submission 203694) | Sediment microbial communities from Yellowstone Lake, YNP, Wyoming, USA - YL17G06_20 | ecosystem: Environmental > Aquatic > Freshwater > Lake > Sediment | place: USA: Wyoming | collected...
CCGGCGGCCCCGACACTCAACTCGTCTTCGGCATCGATGTGGACGGCCTTGCTCCCGGAGCGGAAGCGGTGGTCGACGCCTCCGCCTTCGGCTATCCGCTCCGGAGCCTCGCCGAGCTTCCGCGCGGTGAATACTTCGTCCAGGCCCTCCTCCACCGCTACGAAACCTTCCACCGGGCCGACGGCCATGTCGTCAAGCTCCCCATGGACCGCGGCGAAGGCCAACAATGGAACTCTGCTCCAGGAAACCTCACCAGCGCGCCCCGCCGGCTTTTCCTCGACCCGGCGAAAGCAGAGACCGTCCGCCTCGTCCTCGACCGGGAGATTCCGCCCATCGCCCCGCCCAAAGACACAAAATATATCCGGCACGAGAAAATTCAGAGCGAGCTCCTGACCAAGTTTTGGGGCCGTCCCATGTCCGTCGGCGCGTGTCTCCTTCTCCCCGAGGGGTTTGATGCGCACCCGGAAGCCCGCTATCCCCTGATCGTCTTCCACGGCCATTTTCCGGCGACGATCACGGGTTTCCGGGAAACGCCTCCGGACCCCAACCTTGCACCTGACTACAGCGAGCGGTTCCATATATCCGGGTATAACCGGATCCAAGAGCAGTACGCGTACGAATTCTTCAAGGAATGGACGGGGCCGAATTTCCCGCGGGTCATCGTCATGGAAATCCAGCACGCAAACCCCTTCTATGACGATTCCTACGCCGTAAACTCGGCCAACCTCGGCCCGTATGGCGACGCCATCGTCCGCGAGCTCGTCCCCTATATCGAGAAAAAATACCGCGGGCTTGGCCAGGGGTGGGCCCGGTTCCTCTACGGCGGGTCAACGGGCGGCTGGGAAGCCCTGGCCTCCCAGATCTTCTACCCCGACGAGTTCAACGGGTGCTACGCGGCCTGCCCCGACCCCATCGATTTCCGGGCCTATACGATCATCAACATCTACGAGCACAGGAACGCTTACACGGTGGACAGCCAGTGGAAAAAGACGCCGCGGCCCGGCCTCCGCAACGACCTGGGCGAGGTCAGTGCCACCCTCGAAGAGATGAACCATCGGGAACTCGCCCTCGGGACGCATTCCCGCTCCGGGGACCAGTGGGACATCTGGCAGGCGGTTTTCGGACCCGTCGGACCCGACGGCTACCCCGCCCCGATCTGGGACAAGCTCACCGGAGAGATCGACCGCAAGGTCGCGGAGTCCTGGAAGCAGAACTATGACCTCCGCTACATCCTCGAGCGCGATTGGAAGACGCTGGGGCCGAAGCTGCGGGGAAAAATCCACATCTACGTCGGCGACATGGACAATTACTACCTCAACAACGCGGTTTATCTGATGGAGGCTTTCCTCAAGAGCACGAAGGACCCCTCTTATGAGGGAGAGGTCGATTACGGAGACCGGGCCGAGCACTGCTGGAACGGCGATCAAAACCAGCCGAACTATGTCTCGCGGCTCCGCTACCACCAGATGTACATCCCACGAGCCGTCAAGAGGATGGAGCAAACAGCGCCTCCCGGCGCGGACCTCAAGAGTTGGCGGTATTGATGACTTCGCGCTTTTTCAACGGCTGCTGCTCATCGAGGCAAGGTCAAGAAGCTGGGCGTCAGCGCTGCCGGCCCGTTTCTTGAAGCTTATCTCCCGCCGAGATCCCGGCGTTTCATAATTCGTCGCCCGGGCATAACCATAAACCGGGAAGGCCGTCGCTCCGATGATGACGAAAACGACCATTTATGCGCGATTTTGCGGAATAGTCAAGACCAAAATGCAAAAGCATGAAAAATGGCGACCCCTTGTTAGCTCATAAAGCTCAGTTTAGTGGGGAATATTTCTAAGATTTCATGATCACGGGAAGCGGGAGTCTGTCGTCTTTTTAGCCGGTTCGAGAGGATTTCTTGTCCCGACATGCTCTTTGAATGCCGATCTTTGTGGCTTTTCGCGGTTATTGACAGTGCCGCCCGGCCGGCAATATACTTCCGGCATGTCGAGGGCGGCAACGCTCTGCTCGTCTGCGACGCGGCCCTCGACCAGAAGGTCAAGGAGATCGTCGAGGCGCTGAAGAAAACGAAAAGGCACAAAAAATATATTTGAAATGCAAATCTTGAAGGAGGTGTCGAAGGTGAGAAAACGGATTCTAATACTCGTCGCGGCGGCGTTCGCCCTGGCGGCGTTCGCCCTAGCCGGAGGGGTGACCCTGGACGTCATGGAGCACGTCCTCGGGAACGGCATGAAGATCCTGATGATCCCCAAGCCGGGCGTCCCGCGCGTCGTCTGCCACATCTATTTCCAGGTGGGCTCGATCAACGAGCGCCCGGGCATCACCGGCAGCGCCCACGTCCACGAGCACCTGATGTTCAAGGGCACCGAGGTCATGGGCGTCACCGACTACGGCAAGGACTCCGAGATCGACCGGCAGATCGACGCCCTCATGGACCAGATCTACCGGGAGAAGTACTGGAAGACCGACGGCGACGCGGCCAAGATCGCCGCGTGGCAGAAGGAGTTCGGCGAACTGGCCGCAGCGGAAAAAGCCTTCATCATCAAGGACGACCTTTGGACACAGTACATGAAGAACGGCGGCACCGGGCTCAACGCCTCGACCAGCCAGGAGACGACCGGCTATTACGTCACCCTGCCCTCGAACAAGGTCGAGCTGCAGATGCTCCTCGAGTCCGACCGGCTGATGAACGCCCGCTTCCGCGAGTTCTACTCGGAGAAGGACGTCATCATGGAGGAGCGGCGGCTCAGCGAGAACCAGCCGGGCTACTTCTTCGGCGAACAGGTCAGCGCCGCCTTCTACGCGGCCTCGCCCTATCACTGGGACGTCATCGGCTGGATGGACGACCTGAAGAAGATGACGAAGGAGGACCTCGTCGAATTCCACAACCGCTACTATGTCCCGAACAACGCGGTGGCCATCTACGTCGGCGATTTCGACCCGGCCGCCATCATCGCCATGGCCGAAAAATACTTCGGCCGTATCCCCAAGGGGCCGGACCTCGAGCCCATCCGCACGGGTGAACCGCCCCAGTACAGCGAGAAGAGGCTCTACGGCGAAGGCCCGGCGCCGACGAGCCTGCAGATGATGTTCCACACGCCTCCGGACGGACACGCCGATACGGCCGCCCTGTCCATCCTGGCCAGCACGCTGGGCTCGGGCGGGGGCGGTTTCCGCGGCGGCATGGGCAGAGGCGACGGGACCGGCCGGCTCTACAAGCTCCTGGTCCGGGACAAGCAGCTGGCCGTCAGCGCCTCGGCTTCGAGCCGGCCCCAGTGGTATGTCGGGGCCTTCCAGTTCAGCGCGACGCCGCGCGTGGACAAGGGCGTTCAGCCGGAAGACCTGGAGAAGGAGATCTGGGCCGAAGTCGAGAAGGTCAAGAAAGAGGGCCTGACGGAAGAGGAGATCCAGAAGGCCAAGAACAAGGGCGAGGCGACCTTCATCCGCGGCCTGGCGAGCACCGCCGGGCTGGCCGGCCGCGTCGGCCGGGCCGAGCTCAAACGCGGCTGGCGGTCCATCCTGACCGACCTCGACGACCTCAAAAAGGTGACCAACGACGACATCAAGCGGGTCGCCGCCAAGTACTTTGTCAAGGACAACAGCCTCGCGGCCATCTACCGCCGGAAATCGGGGCAGTAAGGTAAGGAGGACGACATGAAAAAAACATTGACAACCATTCTGGCGATCGCCTTCGTCTTTGTCAGCCTGGGGCTGGGCCAGGCGGGGCACCCCTCTGAGCTGAAATACCCATCCCTCAAGTTCGAGCCTCCGGACCCGAAGGCGTTCCGCGTCGAATACGCGGGCGGCCTCCGCGCCTACGTCCAGGAAGACCGCAGCCTGCCCCTCTGCAACATCACCGCCATCGTCAACTGCGGCGGCCTTTATGCGCCCAAGGAGAATGCCGGCCTGGACACCGTCCTCGGCGACCAACTCATCAAGGGCGGGACCAAGACCCGCGAGGGTTCGGCCATCGAAGACCGCATCGATTTCCTCGGCGGCAGCCTGAATTTCAACGTCGGAGAGAGGACCTCTACGCTGACCCTGTCGGTCCTGAGCAAGGACCTCGACGAGGGTCTGGCCATCTTCTTCGACGTCCTCATGAACCCGGAGTTCCGCGAAGAGCCATTGAAGCTGGCCAAGGCCCGCTTCGTCGAGCAGCTCCGCCAGGCCAATGACCAGCCGAACGGCGTCCTCAGCCGCGAGTACGAGCGGCTCCTCTATGGCGACAACGCCCTGACCCGGCGGCCGACCAAGGCCGCGTACGAGGGGATCACTGCGGCCGACCTCAAGGCGTTCCACGCGAAGTACTTCTCGCCCAGGAACGTCATCCTAGCTGTGGCCGGCGACTTCGCCAAGGCCGACCTCAAGGCCAAGATCAACAAGCTCGCCGCCGGCTGGAAGGGCAAGACCGTCGCGTTCCCCGCTCTTCCGAAGGGCTTCCCCGCCCCTGAGCCGGGCGTCTACTTCATCCAAAAGGCCATCAACCAAGGCTACATCAACCTCGGCCATCTCGGCATCGAGGACACGAACCCGGACTACTTCGCCGTCCAGGTCATGAACTTCATCCTCGGCGGCGGCAGCTTCACTTCGAGGATCACGACGAAGGTCCGCTCCGACGAGGGACTTTCCTATAACCAGGGCAGCCGGTTCGCCACCCGCTGGGGTTTTCCGGGCACGTTCTCGGGCTATGTCCAGACCAAGTCGTCGACCGTCGGCTACGCCATTTCGCTCATCCTGAACGAGTTCAACCGTATCCGGACGGAACCGGTAAGCAACGCCGAGATGGAGACCGCCGTCAACTACTACCTGGAGAGCTTCGCCGACGCCTTCCAGTCCGCGCAAGCTACGATGATGAGCTTCGCCAACCTCGAGATGACCGGCAAGCCCATGGATTTCTTCAAGACGTACCGGTCGAAGATCCAGGCCGTCACCAAGGCCCGCGTCCAGGAAGTCGCGGCGAAATACATCCGTCCGGACAAGGCGGCAATCATGATCGTCGGCGACTTCGAGCCCTGCAACAAGGGCGGCGACAACTGGCCCGGCCCGCTCGATAAGCTGGGCAAAGTCCACAGGATCAACCTGACCGACCCGATGACGGGAGAGGAGATCAAGAACCCGTAACGGCCAAAGAAAAACCGGGCATGGTTCGAGGGACGGACGCCGCCGTCGCGATCGTCCCTGCATAAGTGAAAGAGATACGATGACAGATCCCGCATATTCCGGCGACGTTGTCCCCCCCCATCCAAAACTCCGGCACGCCCTTTTTTTAGAACCTTAACACGAATCTGCGGCCGGGGATAAAATCATATTATGTCACCCCCACCTCCATTTCCTGGTGACCGAGGGCGGCGTGGACGCGGTGGGCGTCTTCCAGAAGATCCCGCGGATCGATGACTCGCGGCTGGCGGAGATCTTCGCCAGGGAGGTCCTGGCGATGCTTGTCCGCAAGGAGCTGCTGAGCCCGGAATGGACCGAGCGGGTGGGGAAGTACATGATCCGACCGGTGCTCGCCCTGGAGCGCCTGACGTTTCTGGAACCCGAGGGCAAGGTCGGTTATCGCTGGGGCCTTATCTGGAGTTAATCGCCCGCGTGACCTCTCATATCCCCGATAAGGGCCAGGTCATGGTGCGCTATTATGGGCTGTACGCCAACGCCCGCATTCATGGAGCATCTGAAGCTGACGTTCGTGGCGGCGAAGCCCCTGCCGTCCCATGTTTTTATCGAGGTCGCCCTGATGGAGGCCGAGGAGAACGGGGAATATTGTTGAGTGTTTTGTGATCAAAGGGGAGCGGGAGTCTATCGCCTTTTAGCCGGTTCGAGAGGATTTCTTGTCCCGACATGCTCTTTGAATGCCGATCTTTGTGGCTTTTCGCGGTTATTGACAGCGCCACGCTGCCGGAAGTATATTACCAGCGTGGTCAAGCGGGGAGATTCATCGGTCGGAGCGGGAATTCGTAGCGTCCCCAGAAAAGCAAATTCCTATCCTTTTTGACAAGAGCGGCAATTATTTGATATTTTAGTCTCGCTTTCAGCAGCGAGGGCGTTTGGGAACTGAAGGATAAGTCGGTGTCCATAGAGCAGCATCCCGTCGAGAAGATCGGCAAGTATAAAATTCTGGGCGTCCTCGGCAAAGGGGGCATGGGGATAGTCTATAAAGGCCTCGACCCGGACATCGAACGAGAGGTGGCCATCAAGACCATCCGCCTCGACAGCTTCATCGACGGCCCCGAAAAAGAGGAGATGCTGAACAGGGTCATACGCGAGGCCAAGGCCGCCGGCCGGCTGAACCATCCGAACATCATCACCATCTACGATGTCCTCAGGGACGATGACCTGACCTTCATCGTCATGCAGTACGTCGACGGGCAGACCCTGCAGACCCTGATCGAATCCGGGAAGATCTTTTCTTCGGAAGAAGTGATCGCCATCCTCAAGCCCGTCGCCGAATCCCTGGATTTCGCCCATCAGAACGGGATCGTCCACCGCGACATCAAGCCGGCGAACATCCTCATCGACAAGGCCGGGAAGCCGTTTCTGGCCGACTTCGGCGTCGCCCGCATGGAGACCTCCACGATGACGGCGCCGGGGACGACCGTCGGGACGCTCAGCTACATGTCTCCCGAACAGATCATGGGAAAAACCGCGGACGGCCGGGCCGACTTTTTCGCCCTGGGGGTTATCCTCTACGAGCTCCTCGCGGGGAGAAAGCCCTTTATCGGCGACAACCTCTCCACGATCATTTACAAAATCGTCCACGAGGAACCCCAGCGGGTCACGGACATCAATCAGAGCCTGCCCCCCGGCTATGAGAATGTCATCCGACGGGCGCTGGCCAAGAACCCGGACGACCGCTACCAAAGCGGCCGCGAAATGATCGCCGATCTCGAGAACCCCGGTAACATCGCCGAAGCCTCCCGGGCCTATAAGCTCAAGATGGGGGCCGGCCTCGTGCCGGGCGGAAGAAAAAAGCGGCTGTTCGCTCTGGCCGGCGGGCTGCTCCTCTTGGCCGCCGCGGCCGGGGTCGTCTACGTCCTCGTCTCGCAGGACGCCAGGGAACCGCCGAACAACACCGTTTCTCAGAATACGCCGAAGACGCAAGAGGCCGTTCCTTCCCCTCCTGCCGAGAGCCCCCCGCTCCGGACGGCTCCCGACGCCGAAATCGCCCGGGTCGCCTCCCTCCTCCAGACGGGAATCGCCAGCTACAAAAGCGGCAATTATGCGGCCTGCGTTCAGGACATGGAGAGCGTTCTCCGGATGGATGGGGACAACAAGGAGGCCCAGGATTACCTCTTCAAGGCCGACACGGCCCTCTCCAAAAAAGATATTCTCGCGATGATTGAACGGCGCAGCTTAGCAGAGGAAAGCGAGGACCTCGAAACCCTGCTCAGCGACCTGGACTCGGGGAGTCTGGCTTTGAAGCAGCGTAGCTACTACACGACGATATTCACCATTTATAACGGGATCGATTCAAGCTTTAAGGGCAAGCCCATTTCGATCAACTTTTCCGGCCGCACCCATGCGTCGGTCAATTTTTGGCACGCGATCCGGGGCATCTCAAGGAAGGACAAACAGGTGAAGCCCATCTATTTTGGTTCGAAAAAATGGGAAATGGAAAAGCGGGGGAAAATATGGAAGATCGTCGATATTATCTAGGAGTCCTGATTTCTCGGGAGGCAGGAATGTCCGCGAACAATGGCTTGAAGAAAAAGTTCTCTTGGGCGATCGGCGTCGGATTTATTCTCTGTGTTCTGTCCGCTGCCGGCGCCGCGACCATATTGAAGGTCACTAACATTCGCGGCGCCGACATCTACAAGGAGGCAATGGTGAGCCAGCCGTTTACGACTTTGCCCCTGAACTTCATCCTGAGGGCCGATGCCAAAAGTGGGGAATTCTGGAAGGTCACGGTTAATCTCAACGGGGTCTGGACAGCCGGCTACGTCCATGAATTTATGGTCACGGAGGTCAGCGAGAGCGAGGCAGAAGGGGCCGCGGCTCCCGTCAGGTCCGTCAAGACACAGGAAGAATTGGCCGCTGAGATCCAGGTCAAGCTCGTCGAAGCCAAGGAGATGATCACACAACGCAAGGACCTGGCCAAAGCAGTTGACAATCTCATGCTCCTCATCGCAAAAGTGTTCGGCCTCGAGGACCTTCAGAAACAGAAGCAGTTGGCCTGTGATATCTACCTCTGGATCGGGCACGCCTCCGCCAAGCAGGACGATGACGCCGCCGCCATCAGAGAATACCGGAATATGTTCGAAGTGGATTATCGCACCGCCAAGAATGCCGCCGAAAACATCACCGACTCGAATACCTTCCGTCTTATCAATACCGCGGAAAAGCAATACAACGGCGTTTTCGACGGATACACTCTGCAGATCGAAACGGATCCCAAAGAGGCCGTTATTAAAATCGACGGAGAAGTGAAAGGCCGTTCTCCGGACGTCTATACGATTCAAGTGCCCCGAGTCACCTTGGAGATCGAAAAAGAGGGATACAAGCCGATCAAGGAAATCCTTGCCTTGATAGAAACGAAAACAACATGGAGCCGCACCCTGGAATGCCTCGGCCGGACCGTCCGCGTCAGCTCCAACCCTCCGGGCGCGAGTATCTTTCTGGACGGCCGGGACTCCGGGAAGGTCACCGACTTCGAGATTCCTTTTGTTCCGTACGGTCCGCATACTCTGAAGATGAAAAAAGAATATTACGCCGATTATGAGGAGAGTTTCACGGTTTCGGAGGGAAACGACCCGCTCTCGAAGTCCGCTCTCTTGACCGTCAAGGACTATGCTCCGGTGCGCTCGTGGGGCGGTCCGGAGAAAAAGCTCTACATCTCCCCCAAGGCGCTGGCCCTGGACAAGAGCGGGAATTTTTATGTGGCCGACGAGAGCAGCATCACGCTTCGAAAATTCAACCCGGACGGCCTGCTTCAGAGTAGCTGGGGAAACTATGGGCAGCAATTCAAACCCCTCAAGATCCCTTCCGGAATCGCCATCGATAATAAGGGAAATTTCTATGTCACAGACAAACAAAGCTGCAATATCAAGAAATTCGATAAAAACGGCCAGTTTATGAACGAGTGGGGTAAGAGAGGCTTCAAGGAAGGCGAGTTGAACAGACCCCTGGGCATAGCGGTCGACCGGAATAACGATGTCCTTGTGGTCGACGCGGGCAACAGCCGCGTCGTTAAATACTCCTCTGAAGGCGATCTGAAAAAAACCTGGGGGAAGCCGGGCTATGGCCAAGGACAATTCTCTCTGCCCACGGCAGTGGCCGTTAGCAGAAATAACGAGGTCATCGTCATAGACCAAGGACGGATCCAAAAATTCACCACGGATGGCGCGTTCATCGATTCTTTTCGAAAACTGGGCTCGGACGACCGCGAGATCGGGAGGGCTCTCGGGGTCTGTCTCGACGGAGACGACTACATTTATGTGGCCGACACAGAGAACAACCGGGTCCTGAAATTCGCGCCGGACGGCCGGTTCATATGTCAATGGGGAGGCAGCGGCGCCGGCGTCGGCCAGTTGACCACCCCGATCGGAGTGGCCGTCAACGAAAAAGGCTCAGTGTTTGTCCTCGAGAGCAACAACGGCCGGATTCAGGAATTTAGGATGCCCTCGAAATAGCCATCGGGAGGATGGCCTGAGGTCCCGGTCGGAATCGGTGAAGACCTCCATCGCCCGGCGCCGAGCGCCAGGGTCTCTCCGAGGACACGAATCAGGAGTTAAAAAGCGATCCCGATCGTCGCCGATTTTGCTTTTTACGCAGACCGCGCGATCCGCAGCGCCGAAACGGAGGAAGAACTGGCGGCCTCGCTACCGACGGCCAAGCCGGCCGAGGTCGGCCTTGTGACGCTCGTTGCCCGAAACGGAAAAGCGGCCTACTTGAAATCGTTCGGCAAGCTCGACCCCAAGAGCATTCTCCTTTCCCAGTTTCCTTCTGCGCCCCGATCTGTTTTAGTAATTCGCCAAGCATTTTGATCTCCAAGATCACTAAAACCGGGCTGTGTCCGCACCCTTACCTTTGCCATTGCCTCCGACGAGCGGCAACGGCTGTTGACGTTTTCACGACCTGATTCACCCATCCGAGCCGGGCCTTATCAGGTCTTTCCAGGGAGGCGCGGTCGTATTCGTGACTTTGGCCCGGAGTATTTTATGACCAGGGGGGAGCGGGAGTCTATTGCCTTTTAGCCGGTTCGAGAGGATTTCTTATCCCGACATGCCCTTTGAATGCCGGTCTTATTGCTTGACCAGTTCGACCCGGCGGTTCTTGGCCCGGCCCTCCTCGGTATCGTTGGACGCAACGGGGGCAAACTGGCCACAGCCGTAAGATCTCAGGCGGCTAGGGGCGATGGCGTGGTCGCGGACGAGCGCCTGGAGGACGGCCTCGGCCCGGTCCTGGGAGAGCTTGATGTTGCTGTCCACGCCGCCCACGTTGTCGGTGTGGCCCACGACATGGATATTGAGGCCCGGGTCGGCTTTCAGGAGATTGGCGATCTCCCCGATGGCCTGCGCCGACTCGGGTTTGATGGTGGACTTGCCGGTGTCGAAATTGATGCCGTAGACCGCCGCGTGGCCCGTGGCCCTGATGTCGTTGCCGAAGGCCGCCGCGTCCGCCACAATGGTCTGCTCCATCGCTTTCTTCTCGACGATCCGCAGCCAGATCTTGCCGTTCCCCTTATAGACCTCAAACCACGCTTCCTGGCCGTCCTTGACGATCTTCCCGTTCACCCACCTCTGCGGGTCGCTCTGCAGGATCGAGCCCCCCACCTTCTGGATGGCATTCTCATAGTTGCGGACGACGGCGAGACCGCTCGGTTCGCTGGTCCGTTGTCCGGTGAAAGCGTAGGTGATGAAGGTGAATTTGCCTTCGACCGGCGTCTTCGGGCCCTTAGTGGACGAGAATTCGTAGACCCCGAAATCCTCGACCTTGCAGGCCTCGATGCGGTATTCCGGCATGCGCGTGGGGAACAGCGGGTGGTCCTTGCAGCCTTTGCTGTCCGGCTGCTGGGCGGCGACGCCCGTCGCCGGCAAGAGAAACATCGCGCTCATCAGAATGATCAATGCTTTTTTCATGTTCTTTCTCCTTGATTTTTCGAAAGTCAAGTGCCGTAAGGGAAGAAATGGGGTGGGGTCCACTTCACGTAAAAAAAAAGGGGCGGTTCATGGAACCGCCCCTGGTTTGGCGTAGTCTTCTCCCCTGCCCTTAAGCCAGGGGAATCCAGACTTTCTTTTTAAGCGACGCGGATCTTAGAACCGCTTGCCGCCGCCGCCGCCGAAGCCGCCACGGCTTCCGCCGCGACCGGCGCCGCCGCCGAAACCGCCGCCGGTCCTGGGCCTGTCCGTCCGGGGACGAGCTTCGTTGACCGTCATGGTCCGGCCCTTGAGGTCCTTGCCGTTCAGCCCGGAGATAGCCTTATCGGCCTCTTCCTTGTTCGGCATCTCAACGAAGCCGAACCCGCGGGTCTCGCCGCTGAACTTGTCCTTGATGATCGAGGCCGAGGAGACTTCGCCGAAGGCCGCGAAGGCCTCGCGAAGTTCGCTCTCGGTCAGGTCACGTGAAAGATTTCCGACGTAGATGTTCATACTCTACTCCTTTTTAATATTTGACCGTAATAAAGGAGAGGAGTATGACCTATCAGGGCCCGTGCCCCTTCCTTTATCCGTTCATTGAAGACGATGCGCGTAAAATAAAAAACCCGGCAATGACCTACTCTCCCACCGAGTTACCTCGGCAGTACCATCGGCACCGAAGGGCTTAACTTCCGTGTTCGGAATGGGAACGGGTGTTTCCCCTTCGTTATGATTGCCGGGATTTGATTCCTGGTTTTCTTTAAATGCGTTCTTTTTTGTCTTGATAAACTTTATGGTCAAGCCTCACGGTCTATTAGTACTGGTTAGCTGAATCCATTACTGGACTTACACACCCAGCCTATCAAACTCGTAGTCTTCGAGTGACCTTCAGCTCCTTG